>ENA-UEQO01000045-UEQO01000045.1-human-gut-metagenome-genome-assembly--contig:-NODE-45-length-110173-cov-11.866980_pt1 | contig 110173 bp, 101 predicted proteins | sample MGYA00242938_ERZ507940 | MGnify/ENA primary metagenome ERZ507940 (study PRJEB26167, sample SAMN06115517) | human gut metagenome | host: Homo sapiens | place: China:Chongqing | collected 2014-12-03... | reverse complement strand
TGCCTCCCGTAGGAGTCTGGGCCGTATCTCAGTCCCAATGTGGCCGTTCAACCTCTCAGTCCGGCTACTGATCGTCGACTTGGTGGGCCGTTACCTCACCAACTATCTAATCAGACGCGAGGCCATCTTTCAGCAATAAATCTTTGGTATTCCGATCATGCGGTCAGAATACATTATGCGGTATTAGCAGTCGTTTCCAACTGTTGTCCCCCACTGAAAGGCAGGTTCCTCACGCGTTACTCACCCGTCCGCCACTAAGTCATCCGTTCAACTTGACCGAAGTCTTGTATCGCAGAGCTTCGTTCGACTTGCATGTGTTAGGCACGCCGCCAGCGTTCGTCCTGAGCCAGGATCAAACTCTCAATAAAATGGTATCTTAAAGCCGAAGCTCTAAAATCAATTTCATTCTTCGTTCGCTCTTAGCTTAACTCAAGAATTTTCGTTGGCTATTCAAAGAATCTCATTTCTGACATTCACTGAACAACTCTTTTGGTTCTTTTTCAGAACCTTAATTGTCCAAGGTGTTTGTTCATGTTTCTCGTTGTTTAATTTACAAGGTGCACTCCGCAGTTTCGCGGGCTTTTATTGTATCACATCAAGTTTCATTTGTCAAGAACTTTTTTAAATTCTTTCGAACTTTTTGTGATCCGCTCGTCGCTTCGCAATTTCTCGCTCAGCAGCGAACTCATTTAGTTTAGCACATCTTCATCCGTTTGTCAAGAACTTTTTTCGAATCTCTTCGAGCTTTTTCTTGAACCCCGTCCGATTTGCCGCGCCCTTCAGAACGCTTTGCTATGATACCAAAAACTGATGCAAAAGTCAACAAAAACTTATATTAAATCCTGCACAAAAACGTGCCTTGCGTTTTTGGTCGTTTTAGCCATAAGTACCATGGAAGGCTGTCTTCTGTTTTTCTTATGCCCGGAGTACGCAAAATGGACGCCCCGGAGGGCGTCCATCTGTATTTCACGGTACTTTAAGCCTCGTCCTCAATCAGGCCGTAGCCGCCGTCGGTTCTCTTGTACACGACTGCAAACGCGCCGTCGTTGTCCTCGTCGCGGAACGCGAAGAACGTATGCTCCAGCAGGTTCATCTGGAGGATGGCCTCCTCGCGGGTCATCGGCTTCATGTTGAACTTCTTGGTTCTCACAAGCTCGAAGGTGCCCTCTTCGGGTTCCTCGGGTGCAAACGAGGTTTCGTCCGGAGTGCGGACAAACGCGTCCTGACGCAGGCGCCGGGCCAGACGGGTCTTATTCTTGCGGATCTGGCGTTCGATGGTCGCCACGGCCGCGTCGATCGACGCGAACATATCGGACGTGCTCTCACTGGCGCGGAAGTAGGTGTTCGCTGCGTGAACCGTAATTTCGACGTTGTTGCGGTTCTTCTCAACGCTGAAGGTGACAAGAGCGTCGGCGTCGGTGCCGAAGAAACGTTCCAGCTTCATGACTTTCTTTTCTGCGTACTTGTGAACGTTCTCAGGCAGGGTTACCTTCTTTTCGGTGTACTGAAATCTCATAGTTACCGCTCCTTTCGTGATGCCATACTTCCCAGGGATCTCTCCCTGTGATCATAGTATACCACAGATTCCGTCAAATTGCAAGTTTGACGCAGGTCGGACGCAGTAAACATTGTGTGAACAGACAGGAGCGGCCGCAGATGTGGCCGCTCCTGTCGTTATTGTCCGGAAAATGCATCGATCAGCTCCTGCATACTCAGGCCGAAGTAGCGTGCAAGCGTCATGAGGTTCCGGGTGCTGACGGCCGTTTCACGGCCGGTCATGATCTTGCGGAGGATCCCGGCGTCGATGCCGGTCTGCCGGGACAGCTCCGCCGCCGTCAGCTTCCGCTCGTCCATCCACGCGCTGAGCACCTCCGGCGCAGCCTTAAAGCTCCGCATGGCCGCTCTCCTTTTCATCGAGCAGCTGGCACAGAAGCTGCTGATAGACCGCGTCCGCCTGTTTTTCATACGCGCGCACAAGCGTGCGGGCCTGCGAAAGCGTCGGCGCGGCAAGCTCCAGCTTCATGAGAACGCCCGCATCGTCGCGCAGGCACAGCTGCGCGAGATAGTCGCCCGTTTCCTCCTGCTCGATCTTCGTCTCGATCAGTCCCTTGCGCTGGATGCGGGTATTATAGCGCTGCACCGCCATCAGCGCGCGCTGCATGACCGGGTAGGCAATGGCGTCGCAGGTGATCTCCTCGTGCTCACGGCCCTTGTCGGTGATGACGTAGGTATCGTCCGGCAGCTGCTGCAGATGGCCGCTCTGTACCATCTGGGGGACGGCAACGCTGACGTCGAAGTAGCTGAGCTTATCGTCCTGATAGCACAGCTCGTAGATCGTCTGCAGCGTCACCGGATAGGAGAGCTTGGCCATGACGAACAAAATGAGGACCTTGACGTCGAGCATATCCTGAATAAAACCGTGCTGTTCCATGCTTGTCACCTCGTTGGTAAACATTTCTGCGATGCATCCAGTATAGCAAAAAAGTCCTGAAAACACAAGCCCTTCGCGCGCTTTTCCAACCGCGAGGAAGGATTTACCGCTTGTTTTCCTGCGAAAATGGGCGTAAAACGAAGAAGAAGGAGGTATTACCATGAAAAGAAAAATCCCCGCATTACTCCTTGCGCTGCTCCTTGTTTTTTCAGCAGCGCTCCCCGCAGGCGCGGCGGGTTACCGCTGCGCGGTCCGGTCGTGGCCGCCCGACTGCTGGAAACAGTTCTTCTGTGACCGCTTCGGCATCGGCTGCGGCAATCAGACGCCCGGCGCTCCGTCGGAGCCGGAACAGCCGTCCGAACCGGAGCAGCCCTCCGAGCCGGAGGAGCCGTCTGAACCGGAACAGCCCTCTGAGCCGTCCGGCGGTGCATCCGTATCCAGCTATGAGCAGCAGGTCGCTGCGCTCGTCAATGCAGAGCGCGCAAAATACGGCCTCGCGGCCCTGACGCTGGACGAGACGCTCTGCGGCTATGCCCGCGTCAAATCGCAGGATATGCACGATCAGGGCTACTTCTCCCACACCAGCCCGACCTATGGCTCCCCGTTTGACATGATGCGCTCGTTCGGCGTGTCGTACCGCTCGGCGGGTGAAAACATCGCCATGGGCTATTCGACGCCGGAAGCCGTTGTGGCCGCCTGGATAAACTCCGAGGGCCACCGCGCGAACATCCTGTCCGCGAACTATACAACGCTCGGTGTCGGCTACGTCGAAGACGGCGGGTACTGGACCCAGTGGTTCATCAGCTGACCAGACATCCTTATTATAGATAGAAAAAGCCGTGTCCATACGCTTGCCCCTGCCGCGAAGGCAGGGGCCTTTTTTCTGCGTGCTGCATAGGATATCAGGAAAGAAGGGATGCATTTGAAGCGATCATTTGCCGTCATTGGCGGCGATCTACGGCAGCGGTGTCTGCTGCGGCAGCTGCGCGGGCTGGGCTTCCCGGCTTCCGCGTACCGCGTGCCGGATGCGGAGGACAGCGCGCCGGACTTGTCCGGCTGCTTACGGGGTGCGAACGTTCTGATTTTGCCCATGCCTGCCGGAGGCGGTGTGCCGCTGGCGGACATTCTGGACGCGGCGGAGCCCGGCGCGCTCATCTGCGGCGGGATGCTTGACCCGGCGGAGGCGCTCCTGCAGGCGCGTGGGATCTCATTTTATGACTACGCGAAGGACGAGGCGCTGCTGCTGCAAAACGCGGAGCTGACCGCCGAAGCAGCGCTTGCGCTGCTGCTGGAACGGCTTCCCGGCCCGCTCGCCGGAAGCCGGATCCTGCTCTGCGGCTTTGGGCGCATCGGAAAGCTGCTGGCGCGCAAGCTGAAAGCGCTTGGCGCGGACGTGACCGTCTCGGCGCGGAAGGCGCAGGCTCTGGAGCTTGCGCGCATTCTCGGCTATCGCCGCGTCACGGCCGGAAGCTGGGCAGACGCGCCCGCGCAGTACGACGGGATCGTCAACACCGTTCCCGCACCGATCATCGGCCCGGCGCAGCTGCCATGCATCCGCCGGGACTGCGTGCTGCTGGAGCTTGCCAGCCTGCCCGGCGGGTTCTGCGCCGAGGCGCAGGCGCTTCCGGGGTATTGCGCCGCGCGTGGTCTTCCGGGCAAATACGCGCCGGAGGCTGCCGCCGCCATCATCCGAAGCGCCATATTCCGTAACCTGAATTTGGAGGAAGCAACATGAAAAAACGCACGCTCGGGCTTGCCATGTGCGGCTCATTCTGCACGTTTTCCCGCGTTCTGGACGCGTTTGAGACGCTGGACCAGGAGCTTTATGAGCTGGTACCCATCATGTCGCAGGCCAGCTTTGAAACCGATAGCCGCTTCGGGCCTGCGGCGCAGTTCCGGGAGCGGCTGGAAACGCTTTGCGGACGCGAGATCATCCATACAATAAAAGAAGCAGAGCCGTTCGGCCCGAAAAAGCTTCTGGACGCGCTCGTCATCATGCCGTGCACCGGCAACACGCTTGCAAAGCTGGCCGCAGGCATCGCCGACGGTCCGGTCACGCTGGCGGCAAAGGCACATTTGCGGAACGAGCGTCCCGTGATCGTCGCCGTGTCGACCAACGACGCTCTGGCCGGAAACGCGGCAAATCTCGGTAGGCTCCTGAACCGACGCGGATATTATTTTGTCCCCTTCGGACAGGACAGCGCGTTCAAAAAGCCGCGCTCCCTCGTCGCGGATTTCACAAGGCTGCCGCAGACCGTCGAATCCGCGCTGTGCGGCGAACAGGTTCAGCCGATGCTGTACGGGACGCCTGTTGGATAGACGCAAAAGGCTCCCGCAGCCAGCGCTGCGGGAGTTTCCGAAAAACATATTCAAAGATGCTGCGCGCGGACTCAGTCCGGGCGCTTTTTCGCGTCCGGCTCCGGCGTACCGGCCGGGATATAGCAGAGCACTTCTTCCACGCTGCAATCGAGGATCTGGCACAAATCATTCAGCGTTGCAGTCGAGATATTGCGGTTATGCTTGAGCGAGTCAAGCGTCCCCTTGCTGAACGAGTAGTCCTTGATCAGCGTGTAGGTCGTGATCCCCTTGCGGCGCATGGTCTGCCAAAGCGGGTCATAAACAATGATAGGACCACCTCCCCGCGTAAAAATTGCGTTACATATTATTATATTTTTGAAAAAAGCACTTGAATATTCCCGATATATTGGGTATACTCGTGAATGGAAGCGGTTCACTGCAAATGCAATATCTGCAAACCGCCCCGCCTGCCCGGGCGTCCGGACGGTTGCTTCGTCCTTTGCGGGACATCTGCATGAGGGAGGTGAAAATCGATGAAGGAAATGAACTCCAATGAAATGCGCGCGGTCAACGGCGGCGTGACTTTCAGAATGGGCTGCGGTCTGAAGGTGAGCGGCTGGTTCCGGATCTGGCTGCACTGCAAGACCTGCTCCTGGTGCCTGAGAACGAAGTTTGCACCTTGATAATCTGATCGGTACATGACAAGCGGGTAAGGGCAAAAAAGCAGCTTTTGCCCTTACCCGTTTTCTGTTTGAGGAATCTATGAAACTGATTTTACAGCATGACGAACGGGACTGCGGCGCGGCATGCCTCGCAATGCTCGTAGCACATTACGGCAAGCGCCTGCCGCTGTCCAGATTCTGTGAGCTGACCCGGACAGACCGCAGCGGCGCCAGCCTGTACGGCCTTGCCAGCGGCGCGGAGCAGCTCGGATTTGCGGCGCGGGCGCTCTCCGGCGATCTGCCGGGGCTTTTGCAGGAGCTGCGGGCCGGGACGATCCGCTGTCCCTTTATCGCGCACATCGTAACAGAGGACAACATGCTCCATTACGTTGTGGTATACGGCCTTTCCGGAAACCGGCTGCGGATCGCAGACCCCGGAAAGGGAAAATATACGCTGCACTCCGACACGTTCGCCGCAGGCTGGACGGGACACATTCTCGCGGTGGAGAAAACAGACGCCTTTATCCCCGGAACGGAAACGAAGGGCAGCCTTGCGCGCTTTTTTGCACTTTTGAAGGGAAATATCCGCGCGCTGGCAGGCGTTCTTCTTTTGTCCCTGCTCATCACGGCCATCAGCGTCGCCGGAACCTTTGTCTTTGAGCTTGTGATCGACGTGCTGCCGGGCGCGGAGGCCGAAGCCTCACACGCAGAAGCCGCCGGAGGTACGCTTGCCGCGCTTTTGCAGCGGGCCGGTTCGATCCATGCTGTGTTTATGGGTCTGGCAGTTTTATATGCGGCGCAGGCGCTGTTTCACTTCCTGCGCAGCTTTCTGCTGTCTCTGGCCGCAAAGCGGATCGATCTGCGGCTGACGCTTACCTATTATAACCACCTGCTCGGCCTTCCCATACAGGCGCTCGCCATGCGGCAGACCGGCGAATATCTGACCCGTCTTTCCGACGCATCCAATATCCGTCTGGCGATCTCCTCCGCGGTGCTGACGCTGATCCTCGATACGGCAGCCTTTCTGATGGCCGGAGCCGCCCTGTACACGGTAAACGCAAAGCTCTTCTGGTTTGCCGCCGGGATGGCAGCCGCGTATGCCGTCGCCGTGCTATGCTTCCGGCGTCCGATTGCAAGGAGCAATCAGGCCGCGATGGCAAGCAACGCGCGCATGCAGGCATATTTCAAGGAAACCGTCGACGGCGCCGAAACGCTCAAGGCCGCCTGCGCTGAGCCGCAGGCAGCCGCGCGCGCCGAAGATCGCGCGCAGGCTTTCTCCGGCGCGGTTTTCCGGAACAATCTGGTCAGCGCAGCGCAGGACTCTCTTTCCGGCGCGATCGAGCTGCTCGGTACGCTGCTCGTTTTATGGGCCGGCTTTTCCCTGACGGAGCAGGGCGTAATCGGCGTCGGGTCGCTTATGACCTTTTACGCGCTGCTCGGATATTTTACAGAGCCGGTCAAGGATCTGGCCGGCCTGCAATCCGCGATCCAGGCCGCGATCGCCGCCGCAGACCGGCTCAATGACGTCCTTGATCTGCACTGCGAGGACACCGGCGCGCAGCAGGCGCTGCCGCCGCGTGTCGAATGCTGGTCGTTCCGGGACGTCTGCTTCCGGTACGGAACGCGGGAACTTCTGCTCGATCATATCTGTCTGGATATCCGGCGCGGGCAGACGCTTGCAGTCGTCGGCGAGAGCGGCAGCGGCAAAACGACGCTGGCGCGGCTGCTGCTGCGGTTCTATGAGCCGGAAAACGGCGCGATTCTGGCAGGCGGCGAGGCGCTGACGCAGTTTTCTCTTTCCGCGCTCAGGCGGAACGTCGCCTATGTCGGGCAGGACGCCTGCCTGTTCGCCGATACCATCCGGAACAATCTGACGCTGGGTCTGGACGGCGTATCCGACGACGAGCTCTGCCGCGTCTGCCGCCTCAGCCGGGCGGCGGACTTCATCGAGCAGCTGCCGCTGGGCTATGAAACGCCGCTCGACGAAAACGGCGCGAATCTGTCCGGTGGGCAGCGGCAGCGACTCGCCATCGCCCGCGCGCTTCTGCGCGCGCCGCAGCTTCTGATCCTCGACGAGGCAACAAGCAGTCTCGACGCGCAGACAGAGGCTGCGATCAGCGATGCCCTGCACACATTCAGCCGTGATATGGCCTGTCTCATGATCTCGCACCGGCTCGCTGCTGTGCGGAGCTGCGCGGAGATCTGCGTTTTACAGCATGGCCGGATCGTCGAGCGCGGTACGCACGAACACCTGATGGAGAAACGAGGCGCATACTGGAACCTCTGCACCCGTCAGTACGGCGCGGAGGCGCCTGCGCCGACCCGCTGATATCTGAAAGGCTTCCCTCAGCCTACTTCCTTAGCGCCCCCCTCATACGCAAAAACGGCCAGCAGCGCGAGGCTGCTGGCCGAACATATTGCGTTTATGCGGATTCACCTGCTTGCGGCGAAGGAGCGTTGCCAGTGCGGCTCTGCCGCTTAAAGTTCGTCTGCATGCTTTCTATGGACGCGCCGCGGTAATAGAACCGCAGGATGGTCTTATAATCGAAGCCGAGGCGGGCGATGGCGTCTGCGCCGTATTGGCTCATGCCGACGCGGTGGCCGTAGCCGAGGACGTCGAAGCTGAACGCGCCGTCCTCGTACAGAAGCGTAAAGCGCGTGGAGTTCAGCCCGAAGGCCTTTCGCAGCTGAACGCCGGAAAACGGCCTTCCGCCTGCCGTAAGCGTATCGACGCCGCCGCCCGGCGTGCGCGTGACGGACTGCACCCAGCCGCTGGGGTCGCCGGAAAGCTGCGCCGACGCGTCGAGCGCGCGGAGCGTCTCGGCAAATGTCTCCGCCGTCACACAGACCCGGCTTTCATATTTGGCCGCGTCCTGCTCGCCGGGGCTTTCGACCGCCCGCAGATACGGCACGTCCGTTCCCCAGACAGCAGCCGCGTCCTCCGTCGAGCCGCCGGAGCAGGAAAAATAGACCGCGTCGATCAGCGCGCCCTCGTATGTCAGCACTTCGTTCTGCGTTTCCCGCACGGCGGCAAGCGCCTTGTCCCACGCAGCCTCAAAGCCGTCTCCATACCGCGCGCGCAGGTCCTCGACCGTCAGGCACGCCTGGCAGCAGGCGCTCTGCGCGCACACGTCCGCGTTTTCGTGCTTGCCGCCCGCCGTCTGCCGGCAGGCGAACGTGCGCGCTGCCACCGCCTGCGCCTTGAGTGCCTCCGGCGCGAACGAGGCGGGCATTTCCGACAGCACGACCTGCGCCAGATAGGTATCCAGTGCAGCCTCCTCCACGCTTCCGTCCCGCAGGACGCGGAGCGTCCGTTCCTGCGCGTCCTGTCGCTTCTGCACGATTACGATCAATGGCTCCGTCTCCGCCGCCTGCGTTGTCTGCGCCGACGGCAGCAGCAGTACCGCTGCCAGCGCCAGCAGCCCCGCCTTTGTGATCACCGACATTTCAAGCACCGTCCTTTCGGACAAGTCTATGCCGCGTGAATGGGCGGTATTCTGATTGACATAATCGCAAATCTTGACACGAATTCCGATGGGACGTATAATGTATAAAAACATTCGAAATTTCTGCTGCATACGGATTGGAGCTTATATATGAAGCACACTTTGAAAATCATTCTCCCGATCATCCTGATCCTTGCCATCGTCATCGGCGCGTGCTGGTTTTTCCTGATTGCACGCCGCGATGTGACCGAAAGCATCTTCGTCTACTGGGGTGAGCATTTCTATGAGGCCGGGCGCTATTCCCGCGCGGTCGCGTTCTGCAAAGCGGCCATGCGCTTCGCGCCGAAGGACGCGGAGCTTGCCATCCGGCTGGCCGACGCCTATAAAAAGAGCGGCAACTACACAAAGGCCGAATACACCCTTGTCAGTGCCATCACGCAGATCCCGGATTCTGTTTCCCTCTATGTCGCGCTGTCCGGGACGTATGTGGAGCAGGACAAGCTGCTCGACGCGGAGACAATGCTCAGCCGCATTACAAACGACGCCGTCCGCACACAGATCGACGCGCTGCGCCCCGCCGCGCCCGTCATCGAGCCGGAAAGCGGCAATTACTCGGAATACATCGACGTGACCGTCACCGGCTCGTCGGGCACGGTCTACGCCGTGTGCAACAGCGATTTCCCCGCCTCGGCGCAGGACATCTATACCGGCCCCATCTCGCTGGAAGCCGGTGAAAGCCGCATCGTCGCGCTGAGCGTGGCGGAAAACGGCCTTGTAAGCGACGCGGCCTACGCGGGCTATACCGTCGGCAACGTTGTGGAAGAAGTCAAGCTCGCCGACGCAGGTCTTGACGCCTATGTGCGTGAGCTGCTGGGCAAGACGGCGGGCAGCGCCATCATGTCCGACGAGCTCTGGGCCGTCGAGGCGCTGGACCTTCCCGATACGGTCGCCTCGCTGGACGATCTCTCCTACTTCACCGGCCTGCGCTCCTTGTCCCTGCACCACGGCGCGTCGCTCGATCTGTCCGTCCTGTCCCGGCTGCCGCTGCTGCGGTCGCTCGATCTGTCCGGCTGCACGCTCTCGACTGCGGCGATGAACACCATCGTGACGCTGCCGGAGCTGACGAGCCTGAATCTGTCCGGATGCGCCGTTGCGGAGATCGACGCGCTCATCAGCCTGCAAAAGCTGGAAACGCTCGATCTGTCCAACAACACCGTCTCCGATCTGACAGCGCTTTCCGGACTGCTGGCGCTCAGGGAGCTGAATCTGACCAACAATCCCGTCACCTCACTCAACAATCTCAAAAACTGCACGGAGCTGGAAACGCTCTACGCCGGGCAGTGCGCGATCACGCGTATTGCGGGCCTTGCCGATCATACGAAGCTCAAAACGCTCGTCCTGCCCGGCAACCAAATCACGGACATTTCCGCGCTGGCCGGCTGCACGGCGCTCGAAACGCTCGATCTCAGCGGCAACAGCATTTCCGATATCTCCGTCGTGTCCGGCTTCAAGCAGCTGGTCGACCTCAATGTGAGCAGCAACCAGATCACGGAGCTTCCGCAGTTCGACGCGGATACGCCGCTCTGGCACGTCGACATCAGCCACAACCAGATTGAAAGTCTGGCCGGATTGGAGGGGAACCTCGCCGTCAACTTCATCGACGCTGATTATAACCGGATCAAATCGATCTCGAAGCTGGAATCGTGCATCATGCTCGTGCGGATGAACCTCTGGGACAATCCTGTGAACGCCGACGAGGTCAAGCAGCTGCAGGACATCGGCGTTCTCATCAATTACAACCCCAAGTATGTAGAACCGGAAACGGAATCCTGAGTTCATTGAAGACGATACAGGCGCATCAAAAGGCCGGAACCATCGGGTTCCGGCCTTCGTGCATATAAAGGCGCAGCCGCTGGGGCGCATCATCAGCTGAAGACTGCCGCGCCGGTGCTTCCCGGAAAATAGGAGCTTTTCCGGAACAGGCGGCGGCCCGCAGGAAATCCTGTGGGCCGCCGTCAACACAAATGAAAAGAGGAATCATGAAACGGGCATAGGTTTTAGATGTGCGCGGATCGCACGGAGGCGTTCAGCGGACGCTGAACAGCAGCTCACCGTAGGTCGGGTATGGCCAGCAGGCGCGGGAGGTAAGCGTCTCCATCTCGTCCACAGCCAGGCGCAGCTCAGCCATGTCCTTGAAGACCTCTGCCTGATAGAAATCGGCAGCCTCCTGTGCGCTGGGCAGCTCGCCTGCCTGCAGGAGCGCGTCGGAGAGCTTCGCGGCGTCCTCGCTGGCCGTCTCGGTCAGTGCCGACAGACGTGCGGCCGTCTTATATTCATAGCCGCCTGCCGCGTCGCCGAGCAGGCTCTTTTTCTCCGCTGCCGTCCGGACGAGCTTTGCCGTGTAGTCCGAAACGGCGGGCAGGATGTCGGTCTGCACCATGTCGAGCATGGTCAGTGCCTCAATGCGCAGCACCTTGCTGTAGTTTTCCAGCAGAATTTCATATCTCGCGTGCAGCTCCGTCTCGCTGTAGACCTTATGGTCTGCAAACAGGCGCACATTCTTTTCCTTCATCAGATACGGCGCGCAGGCGGGCGTGGTCTTGAGATTCAGCAGGCCGCGCTTCTCGGCCTCCTCCAGCCAGCTTGCATCGTAGCCGTTGCCGTTGAAGATGATGCGCTTGTGCGCGCGGATGGTGTCGCGGATGAGATCGTGCAGGGCAGTTTCGAAGTCCTCCGCGCCCTCAAGCTTGTCGGCGTACTGCCGCAGAGACTCTGCAACAGCGGTGTTCAGAACGACGTTCGCGTCGGAAATGGACGCGGCGGAGCCGAGCATACGGAACTCAAACTTGTTGCCGGTAAAGGCAAATGGCGAGGTGCGGTTGCGGTCGGTCGTGTCCTTCGGGAATTTCGGCAGGACGTGGACGCCGATCTTCAGAAGCTCCTTCTCCTTCGCGTCATAGGCCGTGTCGGATTCGATCGCGTCCAGAATCTCCGTCAGCTCCGTGCCGAGGAACATGGACACGACGGCGGGCGGCGCTTCGTTCGCGCCCAGTCGGTGGTCGTTGCCCGCAGAGGCCACGGAAATGCGCAGCAGGTCCTGATAATCGTCAACGGCCTGAATAACGGCGCACAGGAACAGCAGGAACTGCGCGTTCTCACTCGGCGTTTCGCCGGGTTCGAGCAGGTTGACGCCTGTGTCGGTCGAGATCGACCAGTTGTTGTGCTTGCCGGAGCCGTTGACGCCCGCAAAGGGCTTTTCGTGCAGCAGACAGACCATGCCGTGCTTGCGGGCGATCTTCTGCAGCAGCTCCATGGTCAGCTGGTTGTGGTCGGCGGAAATATTGGTGGTCGTGAAAACCGGCGCAAGCTCATGCTGCGCAGGGGCGACCTCGTTGTGCTCAGTCTTGGCCAGAACGCCGAGCTCCCAGAGTTCCTTGTCCAGATCCTGCATGAATGCAGCCACGCGCGGCTTGATGGTGCCGAAATAATGGTCGTCCAGCTCCTGCCCCTTCGGCGGCTTCGCGCCGAAGAGCGTGCGGCCCGTGTAGAGCAGGTCCTTGCGCTTATTGTAAAGCGCCTCGTCGATGAGGAAATATTCCTGCTCCGGGCCGACCGTCGTGCGCACAGCCCTGACGGAGGTGTGGCCGAAGAGCTTCAGAATGCGCAGACCCTGCTTGTTGATGGCCTGCATGGAGCGCAGCAGCGGGGTTTTCTTGTCGAGCGCCTCGCCGCCGTAGGAACAGAACGCGGTCGGGATATAGAGCACATGATCCTTGATGAACGCGAAGGACGTCGGGTCCCATGCGGTGTAGCCTCTGGCCTCAAACGTGGCGCGCAGACCGCCGGAGGGGAAGCTGGACGCGTCCGGCTCGCCCTGAATCAGCTCCTTGCCGGAAAACTCCATGATAACGCCGCCGCCTGCGGTGGGCGAGATGAACGAGTCGTGCTTCTCCGCCGTGATGCCGGTCATGGGCTGGAACCAGTGGGTAAAATGCGTCGCGCCGAGCTCAATGGCCCAGTCCTTCATGGAATTGGCCACAACGTTGGCCGCAGCCAGATCGAGCCGCTTGCCCTCGTGGATAGCCGCGTAGACGTCCTTGAATACGTCCTTCGGCAGCTTCTGCTTCATAACCGATTCGCCGAACACATGACAACCAAAGAAATCCGATACCGTCTGCAAAAAAAATCCCTCACTTTTCTCAAAAAAGCGGCAAAGGCACGCACAGAACCGAAGCTGTACGACACCTTTGCCGTTTACCGTTTCCATGTGAGCCGGAAGAAATCCTCCGAGCCGTTTGTTTGAGCGAATTATACGCGCGCAGCGGGCAAATGTCAAGCCCCATGCGGAAAAAACCGGTATCTGTTTTTCTTATTGCAGCGTTCAGCCAGAGAAATGGATTGACAGAAACAGGGCGGCTGCATAAAATAGAATATCATATGCAGCAGAAGGGGGCTGAGAACGTGGAGCAGGCAAAAAATACGATTCTCCTGGTGCGCGGCACAGCGGCGGAGCCGGCGGCCCTGTCAGCGTTCACAGCCGCGCAGCCGGACGTGCAGCTTCAGGCGATATCCGGGCTGGGCGAGGCAGGCGCCGCATTGGAACGTCTGCGCCCGACGCTGATCGTCCTGCAGTCTGACGCGCCGGATGCGCAGGCACTGCACCGCTGCGCCGAGCTGGCGGAAACGGCGGAGGCCGTCTTCCTGCTGCTGGTGCGGCAGGAGGCATACGGCGCGGCCTGGCGCACGCTGCAGAAGCATGGCGTGTGCGTCATGACGTGGCCGATGGAGCAGGCGGTTCTGACCCAGACGCTGCGCAATCTGCTGCTGCTGAAAAAAAGTATGCAGACCATGCAGGCCCAGACCGACCAGCTACGCTCACAGCTGCAGGATCTCAAGCGCATCCAGAAGGCAAAGGGCCTGCTCATGCGTCAGCTCGGCATGACGGAGCAGGACGCGCACCGCTGGATCGAAAAGGCCGCAATGGATCGCTGCGTCAAAAAACGCGAGATCGCGGAAACGATCATCCGTATGTATGAGCTGTGAGCTGTGTGTGCAAGGCAGGGTTCACGTCAACCGGCAGAAAGTCGTAAGTGCTTTCTGCCGGTTTTTGCTATGCAAAAGCATAGCAAAAATAAGAAATGTGCCATTTCCTCGCCCCTGCGGGGCAACCGGAAATGATGCACAAAAACTTCATGCACCGGCATTTGCGCATTTTCGTGGTGCAGTGCTCACGCATGAAGTTTTATACGACAAAAAGCAGACTGCCGGAAACGGCAGCCTGCTTGAATCGGTGAGAATTACTCGGCGTCCTCTTCGTCCTCTGCGGCGGGAGCCAGCAGGGCGCGGATGGACAGGGAAATGCGCTTGTGCTCCTGATCGATGTCGATGATCTTCGCGTCGACTTCCTGACCCTCGGACAGAACGTCCTCCGGCTTGCCGATGCGGCGATCCGCGATCTGGGAAATGTGGATGAGGCCGTCAACGCCCGGAATGATCTCAGCGAATGCGCCGAAGGTCATGAGCTTGACGATCTTGACCTTGACGACGTCGCCGACCTGGAACTGGTTGGTGAACAGCGTCCAGGGGTTGTTCGCTTCGGTCTTGTAGCCGAGGGAGATCTTGCGCTTTTCGGGATCGAGCGCGATGACGAAAACATCGATCTCGTCGCCGACCTTGACGACCTCGGACGGATTCTTGATGCGGTTCCAGCTCAGCTCGGAGACATGGACCATGCCGTCGACGCCGCCGATATCGACGAACGCGCCGTAGCTGGTGAGGGACTTGACAGTGCCGTGGTACTGCTTGCCGACCTCGATCTCGCTCCAGATCTTCTCCTGCGCGGCCTTGCGCTGCTCAGCGGCGACGGAGCGGATGGAGCCGACGACGCGGCGGCGGGCACGGTTGACCTCGGTGATGCGCAGCTGGACGGTCTTTCCGACCATCTCGTTCAGATCGCCGCCCTTGGGAACGCCGGACTGGGACGCCGGAACGAACACGCGGATGCCCTTGACGTTGACGACGATGCCGCCCTTGTTTTCCTCGGTGACATTGCCCTCGACGACGGTCTTGTCCTCAACGGCCGCTTCGATCTCTTCCCAGGCCTTGCCGGCCTCGAGACGCTTGCGGGACAGGCGGACGACGCCTTCGCCGTCGTTGACATGGACGACGATCGCTTCGATCTGGTCGCCGACGTGCACGACGTCCTCGGGCTTGACGGACGGATCGCCGGAGAAGTCTTCCAGCGGGATGTAGGCGGTGTGCTTCGTGCCAAGGTCGACTTCGATCTCGGTGGAACCGATGGCCATGACGGTGCCAGTTACCTTATCTCCATTATTCAAAGTCTTGAGGGACTGCTCGAGAAGCTCGGCAAAATTCTCCTCCTGTGCAGTTTCAACTTTCAGTTCTTCGCTCATTTTGTTGTTTACCTCCTTAATTATCCACGGCGGCGTCGATGCGCCCGCCGTTATACCCACAGTAGCTGCGCCATGAAAAAAGGTCATATCTAATTCATCGGCATGATCGACGAGCACCACCTTCGGGCAATTCTCCTTGCAGATCATGGCAAGCCGCCCCGTATTGGAGCTTCTTGCGTCCCCGACAACGACCATCGCATCACAACTCTTTGAAAGAAAAGCTGCTTCTTCCTGCCGCATTTCCGTAGCTCTGCATATTGTATCAAATATTTCGCAATTTGTACACACTTTTTTTGCAATTTCCCGGCATGATTCCCACAATTTTTGCGTCCCTGTCGTCTGTGAAACCAGACAAAACGGCAAATCGCGCCGCTCCGGGCGCTCCGTGAGCCAGGTTTCGAGCGCTTCGGCGCTCTGGAAGACGTGCGCGTCAGAGGAATAGCTTGCGATCGCAATGATCTCCGGGTGGGTGGGCGTGCCGATGATCAGAAGGCTCCGCCCGTCCCGCTCCGCCTTCTGCGCGATCACGTGGATCTTCTTTACGAACGGGCAGGTCGCGTCGACCGTCACCGCGCCGCGGGCCGACAGCGTCCGCTGCTCCCCGACGGGGATGCCGTGCGCGCGGATGACGACGGTCTGGCCGGGCTGCGCCTCGTCTGCCGCTGAAATTTCGCGCAGGCCAAGCAGTTCAAACCGCTCGACGACGTGGCGGTTGTGGATAATGGGGCCAAGCGTGACCGCGTTTTTGCAGCTGCGCGCCGTCTGCTCGGCAAGGTCGACCGCGCGCTCCACACCGAAGCAGAAGCCCGCTGTTTCAGCCAATCTGATCTGCATAGCTGTCACCGCCCAGTTCATAGATCGTTTTCAGGAGCCGGTCGGACGCCTGCTGGCAGGCGTCGTGGTCGTTCGGGTCGAGCGCGCCGACGCGGTATGGCGTGCCGAACACGACGCTGACCGGACAGAACGGCGTTTTGTTGCGCGTGACGAATACCGGCACGACCGGCACGCCGGCCTGCGCCGCCATGCGCACGGCTCCCGTTTTCGCGCGCACGTGCTTTTCCCGGTTGCAGCGCGTCCCCTCGACAAAGACGAGCAGTTTCTCCTGCTCACGCGCCAGCGCGTCGACGCACTGACTGAACGCCGCTATGTCATGCGCGCCGCGGTTGACGAAGATCACGCGGAATTTTTCCATGACCCAGCCGATAAACGGCACGCGCCGCAGCTCCTGCTTGGCCATGATGCGGATCATTTTCTTTTCAGGCAGGGCAAGCAGAATCCAGATGGGGTCTGCCATGCCGGAGTGGTTGGCGCAGAAAATGCAGCTGCCCGCCGGGATCTGCTCCCGGCCCGTCACATGAAAGACCGGGTGCCAGAAAAACAGCCCGATGCGGCACAGCCACCAGCACAGATGATACCAGAAGTTCACCCGAGCTTCCTCCTGACGATATCCAAAATGGCATTGACCGACTGCTCGACCGTATCGCCGGAGGTATCGAGCAGCACGGCGTCCGCCGCCTGCTTTAACGGCGCGATGGCGCGCTCGGAATCCTGTTTGTCGCGCTGCTTCGTCTCAGCGAGGATCTGCGCGTAGGGCGTTTTGTCGCCCTTCTGCTGCAGCTCGTCAAAGCGGCGCTTCGCGCGCACCTCGGCGCTGGCGGTCAGGAAAATTTTCACGTCGGCCTTCGGCAGCACGACCGTCCCGATATCGCGGCCATCCATGACGACGCTGTGCGTCCGGGCAAGCTGCCGCTGCATATCGAGCAGAAACGCGCGCACGCACGGCTGCGCGGACACGCCGGAGGCGTACATGGACATTTCGGGCGTGCGGATCTCCCCTGTCACGTCCGCGCCGTTGAGGATCATATGCTGCGCGCCGTCCTCATAGCGGATATCGATGTTGACCTCGTCGATGAGGCGTGCAATGCCGTCCTTGTCCTTCGGGCCGACGCCCATGAGGCGCATATAATAGCCGACGGTGCGGTAGATCGCACCGGTATCGACGTACAGATAGCCAAGCGCCTGCGCGCAGGCTCTGGCCATGGTGCTTTTCCCGGCTCCTGCCGGGCCGTCGATGGCGATGGAAACAAATTTGCTCATGTCGCGTCCTCCGGTTTCTGGAATTCCTTCGCGGCGGCAGACAGCCCCGCGAGACGGCCCGTCGCCCAGGCGATCTGGAGATTGAAGCCGCCCGTATAGGCGTCGACGTCCAGAAGCTCGCCCGCAAAATACAGTCCCTGCACCAGCTTCGATTCCATCGTCTTCGCGTTGACCTCGGAGACCTTCACGCCGCCGGAGGTCACAATGGCGTCCTCGACGGGCGCTTTGCAGGCAATGGGCACGGAAAAGCATTTGATCGTCTCAAGCAGTGCTCTTCGCTGCTGCTTCGTGATGGAGTTGACCTTCTGCATGGGATCAATGCCGCTGCGGGCAATGACGACCGGGATCATGGATCTCGGCAGCAGAGCCGAAAGGCTGTTTTCAAAATCGCGGTTCTGCGCGGCGGAAAAATCGCGCAGAATGCGCGCGTCCAGCGTTTTTTCATCCAATGCGGGCTTGAGGTCGATCCTGACCGTATAGCCTGCCTCCCCGCGCGCCATATGCGCGCTGGCAGAGAGGATCACAGGACCGGAGAGGCCGAAATGGGTAAACAGCAATTCCCCAAAGTCCTCATAGACGGTCTTTCCCTTCGTGTTTACAAGTTTGACCGCAATGTTTTTCAGGGCCAGCCCCTGCATTTTCGCGCAGTCGTGCCCCTTCTCGACCAGCGGGACGAGCGAACCGGTCGGCTCTATGATCGTATGCCCGAGGGCCTGCGCCATGGCGTAGCCGCTGCCGGTCGAGCCGGTCGCGGGGTAGGACAGGCCGCCGGTCGCAAGAATGACACAGTCTGCGGGCACGGGACCCTCCGCCGTTTTTACGCCGGTCACGCGGCCATCGGAAACGGCGATCTCCGCCGCTTTGCGCGGCAGGATACGCACATGGTATGCACGCAGGAACCGTTCGAGCGCATCCAGAACGGACTGCGACCGGTCAGAGGCAGGAAAAACGCGGTTGCCGCGCTCGGTCTTGAGCGCACAGCCGTAGTCTTCAAAGAATTTCTTTGCGTCTGCGGGCGAAAAGCCCGCGAGGGCGCTGTAGAGAAAGCGCGGGTTCGTCGGGACGCTTTGCAGCACATCCTGCCACGGGCAGTCATTCGTGACGTTGCAGCGGCCCTTGCCGGTGATGAGAAGCTTTTTGCCGAGCCGGCCGTTCTGCTCCAGCAGCGTCACCTGCGCGCCCGCCTGCGCGGCCATACCGGCGGCCATCATGCCCGCCGCGCCGCCGCCGACAACGACAATTTTATTCGACCCGCTCAAAGGCGTCATATTCATCCCAAATCCGCTCCAGATCCTCATAGGTTTTTGCCACGCTGTCCTCCTGCTGCAAGCCGACGGAGACGATTAGCGCGTTGACCACGCTCATCGGCGCGACGAGCGAGTCGACGAACGAGACCATGTTGCTCTTGGCGCACAGAACATAGTCGGCGACCTTCCCCGCCGGGGCCTCCGGCTTGTCCGTGATGGTCACGACGGTCGCGCCGGAGTCGTGTGCGTACTGCAGCAGCTTCACTGTCCGGCTGGAATAGCGCGGCAGGCTGATGCCGATGACGACGTCTTCGTGTCCCACGCGCAGAAGCTGCTCGAACATTTCGCTGGTGGCCGTGGAGGAAACAAGGCGCACGTTTTCAAAAATATTGCGGAAATAGAAATTCAGATAGTTGGCCAGCGCCGCGGACGAGCGCACGCCTACAATATAAATACACCGCGCACGCAGAATCGCGCCGACCGCACGGGTCATCTGCGCGCGGTCCAGCGCCTCCGCCGTCATGCGGATGGCGTTGGCGTCGCGCTGCAAAACGCTGGACACGACGTCCTGATTGCCGAACTGGTCGCTGGCGACCTCGATGCGCTGGACACTGGTGAGCTTGTTCCGGACAAGCTCCTGCAGCGTCTTCTGCATCTCCGGATAGCCCGCGTAGCCCAGCTCCACGGCGAAGCGCACAACAGTCGACTCCGAAACCTCGACGGTCTTGCCGAGACGGCTGGCCGTCATAAACGCCGCCTTGTCATAGTTGGTCAGGATATAGGACGCGATCTTTTTCTGGCCTTTGGAAAAGGCGTGAATTTCGTTTTGAATACGGGTCAGAATATCTGCCGGCATAAGAAAAGCCCTCCGCCGCACGCGCTCAGCGCAAATATTTCACAATTTTCATATCTATTTATTTTACCGGCTTCCGCCGCGTTTTGCAAGCGGAAATCTGGGAAATGGGAATATTTTATACGGATTGCGCGCACCGGTTCGTCACAGCGGCGCAAGCAGTGCCGGAAGCTCCAGCAGGTCCGCCACAGCATAGTCGCACAGCGGCGAGATCGGCTCCGTCCGCCCATAGAGGCAGGTCGGGATCCCGGCATTGCGGCCGCCCTGCATATCGCTTGAGAGGCTGTCGCCGATCATGATGGACTGCGCGCGGTAGTCCTCGCCGATCTCGGCGAAAACCTTGTCATAAAACAGCTTGTCAGGCTTCTTGCAGCCCATCTGCTCGGAGATGAACACGCGGTCAAAATACTGCGCCATGCCGCTGGCGGCGATGCGGCGCGTCTGAATCTCCGTGTTGCCGTTTGTCACGATAAAAATTTTGTACTGCGCGTGCAGCTGCCGCAGCGCCTGTTCGCAGTGCGGCATGAAATTGCACTGATCGCCCAATTCGCGGAAGTATGCGGCGTTAAACACCGCCGGGTCGGCCTCCAGACCGTATTCCGCGAAAAAGACGCGGAAGCGTTCGACATAGAGTGCCTCCTTTGTGATCTCGCCCCGCTCAAAGCGCTGCCAGAGCTCCGCGTCGAGCGCGCGGTAGCGCTCCCACATCTCCGGCGTGAACGGCAGGCCGAAGGCGCGGAACGCGATGGAAAGCGCGTTCCGGGAGCTGGTCTGAAAGTCAAACAGCGTATCGTCAATGTCCATGAGCAGTGCGCGAATCGGCATATCGGGAGCCTCCCACAGTTTTTTGTTTGATTGTAGCATGATTTGTGATACAATACAAAAAGATTTTTTCAGTAAGGAGTAACCCATGCAGTCTATATCGGAAATTCTGGCGCAGGAATTAAACTGCAAGCAGGAATATATTGAAAACGTCATTGCCCTTCTGGACGAAGGCAACACCATTCCGTTCATCGCCCGCTACCGCAAGGAGCAGCACGGCGCAATGGACGACACAGCGCTTCGGACGCTCGAAACACGGCTCCAATATCTGCGCAATCTTGCCCAGCGGCGCGAGGAGGTCAAGGCTTCTATTGAAGCGCAGGAAAAGCTGACGGACGAGCTGGCGAAGGCCATCGACGAGGCGGCGACGCTGGCTGAGGTTGAGGACCTCTACCGGCCCTACAAGCCCAAGCGCCGCACCCGCGCGACCATCGCGAAGGAAAAGGGCCTCGAGCCGCTGGCGGACGCAATTTTCGCGCAAACGCTGAAAATGGACGCGCCGGAGGTGCTGGCACAGGCATACATTGACCCTGAAAAGGGCGTGGAGACGATCGAGGACGCGCTTGCGGGCGCGTCGGATATTCTTGCCGAGCGCATTTCGGACGACGCGGAGGTGCGCAAGAGCCTGCGCACGCTTATGAACCGGCGCGGCACGGCGCGTTCGGCAGCAGCAAAGGACGAGGAGGACGACAAAACCGCCGTCTACCGGCAGTATTTCGAGTTTTCCCAGCCCATTTCCCGTTTACAAAGCCATCAGGTTCTGGCACTCAACCGCGGCGAACGCGAGGGGGCCTTGAAGGTCAGCCTGTCCGTTGACCGCGACGAGGCGCTGCAATGCATCCGGCGCGGCGTCGTAAAGCCCGGCAGCCCGGCGATGGAATTTATCAAGTCCGTCTGCGACGACAGCTATGACCGGCTGCTGGAGCCCAGCATGGAACGCGAACTGCGCACGGCGCTGACGGACATGGCAAACGAGCAGGCCATTCATAATTTCGCCCTCAACCTGCGCCCGCTTCTCATGCAGCCGCCGGTAAAAGGCGCGATCACGATGGGCCTCGACCCCGGCTACAGCCACGGCTGCAAGGTCGCCGTCGTGGACGAGACGGGCAAGGTGCTCGACACCACGGTCGTCTATCCGACGTTCGGCGAAAAACAGAAGCAGGACGCGATTGCAAAGCTTTCACAGCTCATCAAAAAGGACAATGTGCGCCATCTTGCCATCGGCAACGGCACGGCCTCGCGCGAAACGGAGGCCATGGCCGTCGAGATGATCCATAAGCTTGGCGGCGGCGTTTCCTATATGATTGTCAACGAGGCAGGCGCGTCCGTCTATTCCGCGTCGAAGCTGGCGGCGGAGGAATTCCCGCAGTATGACGTGAACCTGCGTTCGGCAGTATCCATCGCACGCAGATTGCAGGACCCGCTGGCAGAGCTGGTAAAGATCGACCCGAAGGCCATCGGCGTCGGGCAGTACCAGCACGATATGCCGGAAAAGGAGCTGGATGCCGCGCTGGGCGGCGTAGTCGAGGCCTGCGTCAACGCCGTCGGCGTCGATCTGAACACAGCCTCCGCGCCGCTTTTAAAGCAGGTCGCGGGCCTCAATGCGACGACGGCGAAAAATATTGTCGCCTACCGCGAGGAGAACGGCGCGTTCACCTCGCGTGCACAGATCAAAAAGGTGCCGAAGCTGGGGCCGAAGGCGTTTGAGCAGTGCGCAGGCTTTTTGCGTGTGCCGGAAAGCAAGCAGGTGCTCGACCGCACGGGCGTGCATCCGGAGAGCTACGACGCGGCGAAGAAGCTGGCGGAGCTGCTGGACATCGATCTCAAAAATGCCGGAAAGCCGGAAATGGCCAATCTTCCCGACAAGCTCCGCGCCTACGGTGCGGAAAAGGCTGCGGCAGAATGCGGCGTCGGCGTGCCGACGCTGCAGGATATCGTAAAAGAGCTTGTCAAGCCCGGCCGCGACCCGCGCGACGAGCTGCCCGCGCCGATTTTGCGCACGGATGTGCTGGAGCTGAAGGATCTGAAGCCCGGCATGGTGCTCAGCGGAACGGTGCGCAACGTCATCGATTTCGGCGTGTTCGTCGACATCGGCGTCCATCAGGACGGGCTTGTGCATATCTCGCAGGTCAGCAATAAATTCATCAAGCACCCGTCCGAGGTCGTCTCAGTCGGCGATGTCGTCAAGGTTGCCGTTCTGGATGTCGACCAGAAGCGCGGCCGCATCAGCCTGACGATGAAGGGCGCGAAATAACCCACGCCGCCCGCCATATTTCGACAAAATTTCGATAAACGAAACACGACCGGTTCGCGTGACCGGTCGTGTTTCTTACCTGCATATTTCTCCTGCGTATGCAAACAATAGCTTTGAAACCAGCACAAAACGAAAGGCATTGGAGGAGCAATTTATGAAAGCAACAGGCATTGTCCGGCGCATCGACGACCTCGGCCGCGTCGTGATCCCCAAGGAAATCCGCCGCACCCTGCGAATCCGCGAGGGCGACCCGTTGCAGACAGCATTGACACAGTGGGAAAGGTTTTGCTTCGCAATGGACGATTTAGCCAAACGGAACGGGTGGAGTTAGTACATAATGACGAAAGCGGGAGCGATGACCGTAGGTATCCGAGAGGGATGAATCATGGAAACGAATCGCCCGAATCTATTGCAGCGCAACGGATTCGGGCGATTTTCTCTGTGTCAATAAGGTTAGTAAGGGTAATTGTTATACGCGCCTTTGCACTACTTAAGTGTCACTGGTACGGCATTTAGCCTGTTTTTTGAATCAATGATCGATTTATAAATATTTTTGATTCCAGTTTCTCTTGCCATGCTGACAACAAGATTTTCTTCCTTTACTCCCATTCTTAAACCCAGGATAATCCCGCTTGGAATCCATTCCATCATAACTGGCGGCTTCATTGGGCAAGCAGTTATCATACGCCATTCTTCATCGTATTCATGGCATTTCCTCTTGATCAGCGTTGTTCTTTCTCTTTCCCATGTACCATTCCCCACGCTATCATACAGATATTTGGGAATTGTCGTATCAGAAATTTCGCCGATCTTGTTCAGCATTACAAGTTTTGCGAAATTAGTAGCATTATACGGAGCGTTCGAATAGTAGATGGGATATAACGGTGTGCCGAAATTTTTGATTCCACAGTTTTGACATTTTTCCTGTTTCCCGCATAAATAGTTTTCTTTCTTTTCAAGATCATAAATCTGAACAAAGCCTCTGTGTTGGTCTGCGTATTTTAGCCAGAGAACCTCATTAAAACCATTCTCGGAAAAGCAAATCGACCAAGTGTCTTTCTTTATCTCATCTCGCAATGCAAGCGCAGAACTAAGAAAATTTTCGACGAGTCCATTTGAAAGCATCTTTGTCACATTGTCAGCTGTAAAAAAGGCTTTCTGCTCTTCAGTCAGCATGCCGCCAAGAATGTCCTTGACACCTTCTGTGACTGCTTCTGTGCTTTCACGAGTTTGAAATGCCGTCAGAAATTCTTGGTGAATAGAGTCAATATCAATATGTAAAAATGTATCAAAGGGATCGTCATAATAGTTTGCCGAAGAAAAATAGAGTCTATTTGTACGAAGTGCTTCCAAGCTATTAAGATTGACAGGACGATAGCGAAATAAAAGTTTCGGAAACCGTATCGCTGCCATCAGTTGTTTTGCATCCTGTGATAGGTCAAGTCCGGGTAATGCGCATAAAGTTTTCCAGAACGCTTCTCGTTCTTGTGCATTCATTCTTTCAGCCCCCTATCTTCCACCGCATTCACGCCGCCAGCGCATTGGCATTGACCCGTTCAATCGCCTGTCGGATGCCTGCCCACACGGACAGGTCTGTGAACACTTCCACGATGCTGCCGTAGTCGGTAAACGGTGCTTCCTGCAAAACGGACATATCTTTCATCATGCCGTTATGAACAATGTACTCCACAATCTGGTTTACGAAGTAAATCTGCCGGCTGTCCAAGCTGGCATCGTTCAGGTACTGCGCAAACGCCTCCTTTGCCGCGTTCATGTCAACCCCGACGATTTCTCGCACGAACTCGCCCAGCGGCTTTTGCCCATACTCGGCCTCATAGTCCTGCTTGGTGCCGACTTCACTCCAAAGAATTTTCTCCAGTGCCTGTACATCTTCCGCGGTCAGGGGGACATTGCTTTTGAGCTTGGCAATCACCACATTGTCCATATGCTGCCGCACATAGAATTCTGCTTTAGCCTTGTAGTTCTTAAGGTCATCATTTTCCAAATCTGATTCATTCCAGTCTACAGAGAGAATCTCATCATCAAAATTCGTATCATAGCGCACGCTGGTTTGCGGGATATACTTCATAAGGTCTCGCAGATTTTCCCGGATATGCTTAAATTCGTTGATTCCGGCATTCTCTACATAGTCCGTATGCAGAATTTTGTCGATCAATTCGGCTTGCGCCATGATTTCTGGGATGTTCGCCACAGATGCAACAGCGGAAACCTTCTTAAACAGGTCGCTGCGGGCTTTGCCATACTTCTTTCCCGCCAGGTACGCAAGCTCGATGCCGTATAGCAGCGCGTCGAACCGCAGCGCCTTGGCATCGTCCTCTTCAGGTGTAATGAGCGGTGCAAGCTCCTGCCCCATGAGTAGCGTGTCCTCATAGGTCAGGGCGTTATAGTTATCGGGATTTGCATACAACTCCACATATTTCAGGTGCTGGCGCACTGCAAAATTCTCTTTGTTCAGTTCCTGCACTTTGTGCACTATGTCCTCTACCAGCGTCTTGCGGAAGGCAATGAGATCCGTTGTCTGATACGCCAAGTCTTGCAATTTGAACGCAATTTGGGCCTTCAGATGGAAGATCGCACCTTGCAGGGCGATCATATTGGCGGTAGGTCTGCCTTTATTCATGCGAAAGAACTCAAAGTTGCCGCAAAAGTCAAAGATGTAGAACTTGTCCTTATCCTTACCGTCCAGCAGCCTCGGGCACAGACGGGTGCCTCGCCCGATCATCTGCCAGAACTTCGCCTTGCTCATGACCTTCTTGAAAAACACCAGATTCAGCACCTCCGGCACGTCAATGCCGGTGTCCAGCATATCCACGGAAATGGCGATTTGAGGAATTTTCTTCGGGTCAGAAAACTCATCAATGGCGCTTTGTGCATAGGTCATATAGTTGTCGATGACTTTGGCGAAACCGGGCAAGTGCGGATATTCCTTGTTGAACACCTCAAGGATTTTCTCGGCGTGGATGTGGTTCTTTGCAAAGATGATGGTTTTGCCCAATTTGCTGCCATAGTCGATGGTCAAGCCGTGGGTCATCAGTGTGTTCAGCACCTGCCGGATGGTATCTTCATTGAAAATCCACTCGTTCAGCGCCGACGATGCAATGCTCTCCGGAAGTTCACCATTCTCGTCCTCAAAAGTGTCCTCGTAAGCCCGCTTGTCCGCGTCGGAAAGTTCATCGTAGACAATGCCCTGTTCAATGAATTTCAGTTTCGTTTCTACAGACAGGAAATCCACCAGATACCCGTCCTTGACCGCCTGCGCCAGCTCATAGCCATAGGTGGGCACGCCATTTTCCAACTCAAATATCTCATAGGTATTCTTGTCGATCTCGTCCTTGGGCGTGGCTGTCAGCCCCACCAGCGGGGCATCAAAGTAGTTGAAAATATCCCTGTATTTGTTGTAAACGGAGCGGTGAGCTTCGTCGCAGATGACCAGATCGAAATGCCCGCAGGTGAAGAGTTTGCCCTCCTCGTCCTGTACACTGTCGATGGCGTTGTACATGGTCTGATAGGTGGAAAATACGCAGTGCGCTGTGTAGTTATCCTTCTCCTCGCAGAGATTGGTAACGGAGAGATTGGGCAGCAGATTCACAAAGCTGCGCTTGGCCTGCGTTACCAGACTGTTGCGGTCAGCAAGGAAGAGAATATTTTTCACCCAACCATGCTGAAGCAGCACATCGCACAAGGCAATGACCGTCCGCGTCTTGCCGGAGCCGGTGGCCATGACCAGCAGCGCCTTGCGCCGGTTGCGTGCAAAGGCATCGCAGACAGCCTTGATCGCGCCCTCCTGATAGTAGCGACCAGCGATCTTGCGGTCGACCATGATATTTTTGAGGCTTGTCCGCATGGTCTGGAGATTGAACAGTTTTTCCAGATCCCGCTTGGAGTAGATAGCGGCACACTTGCGTTCGGGATAGATATTGTCCGTAATGCGGGTCTCAAAGCCATTGGTCAGGAAAATGACCGGGCGGCGGTGATACTTCTTTTCCAGCAGGTCTGCATAGAGCTTTGCCTGCTGGCGTCCCTTGGCCACATCCACGCATGTGCGCTTAGCCTCCACCACTGCCAGCGGGCGGCCATCATCGCCGTAGAGCACATAGTCCGCATAACCCACCTCGGACTTGTTTGGCATACCGGGCAGTTCTACCTCATTCAGCCAGTTCTTCCCCTCTATCCATCCGGCGTCGGTGAGCATGGTGTCGATGTAAAGTTTCCGGGTCTTGTATTCGGACAAATCCAGCGGCTTCGGCACATAGGTCTGCTGCTGCTCAGTTCGGCGGGCGGTGAGCTCTTCCTTCAAAGCGGCATTCTCCGCCATAAGGGCTGCAAAATCTACATCGGGTATCGGCTGCGAAGGAACTGTGGGCGCTTCGGCGGGCTGCATCAGCAAGGAACAGTCAAAGTGCCCCTCTGTGTAGTTCTCACCATAGCAATAGGCCACGAAGTCCAAGAATACATAGAGGTTTTCCAGACACAGCGCCGCCTGCTCCTCGGTGATTTTCCGGCCGGAATGGGCGGCATGGTTGCCAAGCTGCCGGATGAGTTTCATTCTGCGCCAGATATCCTGACCAACGATGTCCTGAAAGTCCTCGCTGTCCATCAGCGAAACGAGCCGGTCGTCGTAGGGCAGACGCAACGCATCGTCAACCGAGTACATCCACTTGACCGCAAACTCCATCGCCCGCCGGCAGTTCAGCACGCAGGCCGACGGGTCAATATGTAAAATCCGCTCGGCGGAGACGGCGACGGAGGCGAAGGGCTCAAATTCTGATATAGATGCAAAAATATCAAAGTTGGTCATGAATTGTCACCCCACATCTGCTTCTCTGTATTTATGGACTCGGAATAGATCCTATTGTAATTGTTTCTGTAGTGCGCAAGCAAATTTCGCAGAAAGACGTTCCAAAGTCGGTCATTGAGATATAGCTTTCTTTAAACTCCGGTTTGTTAAGTGGAGGGGCTTGATGTTCAATCGTTTTTATTTGCGATTCTAAATGTTGATGCTTCTTTAATGGCTCATATAGGGTTTTATTTGTGAGTGATGCTAGTGTGGCGTTTTTAAGTAGCCCGAGGCGAATCAAATTATCGAAATATTTACCGATTTCAAATGGGTATTCACATTTAACCAACTCTCCAACATTAGAGAAATTTTTAACAACATCGTAACCCTCCCGTTCTTCATTTACACATCGAAGGGTAATTGTTGGTATAATTGTATTCGAGGAAATGAACCGAAGAATTTTAGCTTCATCGGGGCTAAGTTGCTTAATAATTTCCACAAAGCCAGGATGGACTCCATTCTTAACCACTTTATTCATGGAATTTGCAAGAAGGTTTGCGTACATATCTCGTAGTTCGGCATTATCCATACAGTAACTAATGTTCTGAAGTGCAGGTACAGCAATATAGGCTTCTGGCGCTTCAATTTGGTCAGGGGAAATATTTTTTAGTTTTTCTTCTAATAATCTTTGCGTCTCAGCAATATTATATTCTCGTTGCAGAACCCACTTTTCAACAGGAGCTAATGCGGCCTTTATTGCACGCGGGACCAATCCTAGGAGTTCACCTGTTGGTTTTACAACAGGTCTACCTCCATCAACATATGCGTCTTTTGCAACTTCTTTTACAGCATCCAATAGCTTATCTGCGTCTGACATAATAATTCACCTCATCTAAAATATTTCTGCATCAAACTATCAAACAGTAGTTGTGCTTCGTCCAATGCCTTCTGTACGGCAACTTTTGATTTGTCGGTCTGTTCGACGAAGGCATAGTAACTATGCTGAACTTCAATAGGTGGCTTAATGATTTGGAATCTTGATACAATAGGAACGTTCAAGTTAGGCATTGTTTGGCCAACCGCCATGTCTTCAATGGCCTTCTTGAATGACGGAAAAGATATTACCTTTTGAATGTAATCAGCCGTAACATCTCCCTTTGTTCTTATCAGCAAGCTACCAGTACCGCATAAATAGCCATCGCAGGGGACAACTGCACATCTGCCCATTTCACCTCGTCTGCCCATTACAACATCGCCCGCTTTTAGACGATATGCCGATAATTCCTCATATTTTTCGCGAGACACAGTCAGCTTACTATCTGGTGCAATTTTTCCGTCAATAATATGTGACGGGTTCAGCAAGGCATATCCGCCCTCAATGTAGTCTTCCTTATGCAATAACGAACCAAATGGGCCGATTTTGATATCTGCCAATTCAGATAAGTCTACCTTATCAAACCCGTGCGGATTAGAAATCGGATCCCCGAACAGTTCAACAAATCGGGCTTTGACAAGCTCGTCCAGCTTTTGGAGCTGCTGCTGGTGCATTCTGATAATATCATTAACGCGATCCATCTGTTTGCAAGCCGCAATTTGTTCATTTATCCCGGCCTCTGTCACTTCACAGCGAGACACAAAGTCATCTATTTTCAGATTATGCAGCCCTGTTGTTTTATTTTGAAATGCTCGTGTTCCACCTCGATGGTAATTAGAAAAGAGTGAATAAAAGACATATCGTGGATACCATTTTGCTTGGTCCTTGACTCTTAACAAGCCTGTAAAATTGTTAAAAAGATATGTGTTTTCCGGACCATCAAAATAAACCACTCGGCCTACGGGTTGTTTGTCGCTACCTCCGGACTTTTCGATGATAATATCTCCCTTGCGGAGGTATTTTTCTTCTATCTTCTTTTTCTCGATAATTCTTGTAACAACATTATTGTAATTGACAATTCCTTCGTTTGTGAAATTGGTCGTTCTAAGGACAAGTATTCCATTACCAGTATTGTCATCATTGCCCCATTCACCTGATAAGGCTTTTCCTGTTATTTCAATCAGTTTAGCCATCTTATCTTTCATCCCCACAAATCCGAATTTAGTCACCAGAATATTGCTTGCCAGTCACAGAGTATCGACAGCTGTCAAAGTTCTCTGGGCTGAGCGGAACAATTCTACTCAATGTGACATACCCATCGCTATAAAGAGCATTTACCGTTTTCAAGACTTCTAATTCCGGTTCATTTACCACAGGGGCAATATCGTGAATATTTGTATCCGGGTGGGTGCAAATAAAGTCATATACACGCTTCTTCATTTCAGCATCTCCTCCAGTTCATCCATCGCAGTACCGATTTCCTTCTCCAGTCGCCGCAGCTCCGCCAAAATCTCGTTGGTAGGCGGATACTCCACGGACTTATACTCGGTTTTCTTGTATTTATTGATGGACAGGTCATAGCCATTTTCTACGATCTCCGCCTTGGGCACGAAGAAGGATTTTTCCGTGCGCTGGCGGTCTTTTTCGGCATCCAGATTGCGGAACCGTGCAATGATATCAGGGATATCGTTGTCTGCCACCGGGCTGCGCCTATCGTCCAACGAGAAGCCGTCGGCGGTCATGTCATAGAACCACACATTGCCCGTGCCGCCGTGGCCGGTCTTGGTGAAGATGAGCACGGCGGTGGACACGCCTGCGTAGGGCTTGAACACGCCGGAAGGCATAGAGATCACGGCCTCCAGCCGGTTGCCGTCTACCAGTTCCTTGCGGATGGCTTTGTGCGCCGTGGACGAGCCGAACAGTACGCCGTCCGGCACGATGCAGGCGCAGCGTCCGCCGATGCGCAGCATCCGCAGGAACAGAGCCAAAAACAGCAGTTCCGTTTTCTTGGTCTTGCAGACTTTCAGCAGATCTGCCGAAACGGTGTCGGCATCCAGACTGCCCTTGAACGGTGGATTGGCCAAAATCAGGGAATACTTTTCCTTGTCCGGGTTCTGATCGGACAAGCTGTCCCGGTATTCGATAAAGGGATTGTCAATGCCGTGGGTCATCATGTTCATCGCGCCGATGCGGAGCATGGTTCTGTCCATGTCGTAGCCGAAAAACATGTGGTTCATATAGTGATCCTTCTTCTGGCGGTTGAAGAAGATTTCTTCTTTGCGGTGCTCCTTCAGGTATTCACCCGCAGAAACAAGGAAGCCGGAAGTGCCGCAGGCCGGGTCGCAGATCACATCGTCCGCTTTTGGGTCCATCAGCTCCACCATCATGCGGATAATATGGCGCGGGGTACGGAACTGGCCGTTGAGGCCAGACTGGGCAATTTTGCTCAGCAGATATTCATAGGTATCGCCGCGCACATCCACCGCCTGAGATTCGTTCATCAGGCGATAAATCTCGTCCAGCGCATCCACCACTTTGGACAGCAGCAGCGGCGTGGGCAGCTTGAAAATGGCATCGTCCATGTACTTGGAATAGGCGCTGTTCTTATCCCCGTGGAGGTTCTTGATGAACGGAAACACCCACTCCTGCATCACGCTGTACATCTTTCCGGCGGGGAAATCGTGGAATACACTCCACTTAAGCTGCTGGCCGTCGATGGTACGGTCACCGACCTGCACCTCATCCGCAAAAATGCTCTGATACGGCAGCCCCAGCATGGCAGCTTCCTTGGCCCGGAGATTGTCGGTGTCATCCAGATCATGGATGAACATCAGATAGGTGATCTGCTCAATAACATCCAGCGGGTTCACCAGTCCGCCCGCCGCAAAAATATCCCAGAGGCTGTCGATTTTGTTTTTCAGTTCACCTGTAATCATTTATTCTCTCTCCCTGTTCCAAGTATAAGAAGTGTAGCGTCCGCCGCCGATTTTCAAGATTTCTCCAGACTTTATCAAATCCGCCAGTGCGCGCTGGACGGTGATCTGGCTGATATCCGGGCATTTGGCCATGATTTCACTCTTGGTGATCTTGCCGAGGTGGTTCTTGATGATCTCCCGCACACGGTCGGGCTTGGACAGGCCCTTGGTGGTCAGCAGCTCGATCCGGCTCTCGAAATCCCGGTACGCCGCCACCAGAACGCCCAGCATATAGGTGACAAAGGGGGCATAGTCGTTGGTTCCCTCATGCCAGTTGTATGAACTCTGCTGCAAAGCTTCGTAATATGTTTCCTTGGTGTCGGAAATCAATTTCTCAATGCTGATATACTTGCCCACGATATAGCCGGAGCGGTACAGGAGCAGCAGCGTCAGGAGCCTGCTCATGCGGCCATTCCCGTCATTGAAGGGGTGGATGCAGAGAAAATCCAGAATGAAGATGGGAATCAGCAGCAGCGGGTCAAGGTCGGTGTCTTGCATGGCCGTCTGGAATGCGTCGCAAAGTGCGTTGATGGCCTCCGGCGTTTCCCATGCAGGGATCGGTTGAAAGCGGGTAATCTGCTCACCATTCGCCAGTTCTTCTGCAATGACATTGTCGGAGTTTTTGTAGTTTCCTCCGATAGTTTTTCCGCTGAATTTAAATAAGTCGCGGTGAAGCTGCAAAATGATAGATGGCTTTGGAGGAATGAAATCGTGGCTTTCATGGATCGTTGCAAGCACATCGCGGTATCCAGCAATCTCTTTTTCACTGCGAGTTTTTGGCATTGTTTTATCACGCACGATTTTCTTCAGTCTGTCATCCGTGGTGATAATTCCCTCGATGCGGTTAGATGCCTCTGTGCTCTGAATTTTCGCAACTTCCAGAAGTTCAGACAACGCATCCGCTTTAGCCTCGATAAAGAGATTTTGCTGCCCCTTGTATTCGTGAATCTGCGTCAGGTAGGCCACGACCTCTGGCGTCAGCAATTTGTTGTATTCTGTTTTGAAGTCGAACGCTCTCATGCACTGCCCTCATTTGAATTTCAATTTCATCAAATCTCATCGAATGATGCAATTATAGTATATCCTTGAATTACATCGCTGTCAATATCAATTTTCTCATTTTTGCATTAATGATAAAATTAGAATTTGGCTGTCGTCTGCTATGCATCATGTTCCCTCGTAGGCGCTGACAATCGAAAACTGTATCGTTACAATTTCAGATTGTCAGCAAAAAAGGAAGTCCGCAACTCATCGGTACGGACTTCCTTTTGTGTTTTCTGAGCAGACATTGCAAGCTGCATTTTGGCAGTTTGTATATGCACCCGCGAGGAAAATGAGGGATTGCAAAGGGAATATTCTCTTTGCCGCTGGGTTTCCAATAGGGGCGCGAGCATCCCTGTTGGCACACGATTTTGCTCTGCAAAGTCTAGTGTGTTATACCTTTGCTTCCGGCTGACGCGGGAAAGGGGTTGACGGTATACTCTGCGGTGCGGCAGAGTGTGGCAACAAACGCTTTTTCGCGGCAGTAGGACAGGCGGATTTTGTGATGTGAGCTACAGCACAAACGCAGGATTTTTGAGAAGCAAAATCCGACTGGCCGGAAAAGGAGGCAGAGGTATATAAAGCCCCCGTCCCGCCGCAGCGACGTTCCCCGTTTCAGCGTTTCTTCCGTTTTCCCTTGCCATGGGTCATGGTCGTTTTCCCGCGTTGGCTGATGGGGCTTTTCAGGTACTTGGACTTTTTAAGTCCGCTGATGATTGAGACAAATTCTTCCTTTGTAAGTGTGTCATAATCAAGCCCAATCGTTGCCATGAACGCACGGATTTGTTTTTCCTCGGAGCTTCCCTCAAAGTTCATTGCCTCCCGTAACTGGTTCTGCATATTTTCTGCAAAGGAGACTTCATCCGCAGTCATGGTATCGGGGCGGTGTTCACTCCGAATGTCACGGAGAATGCCTTTCAGGTCATCCGCAATCAGGCTTCCGAAATATTCATCTTCCCGAATCTGCGCCACTTCTAATGTCCGCAGATGCAGGTCATTTTCCTCACCGCCATTTTTTATCAACGCCATCTGCCGGACGGCTTCCAGCACGGCGTTCATATCGTTGACGCGCATATCTGCGATCCGGTCAACGTAAATCTCAGCATCCAGCATAAAGCGCTGGAAATCCTTGTGGCAGATCAGCTCCGACAGCAGCCGGTGGTTGAACTTGCCTGTTCTTAATACATCAATCGAAGCATCACTCAAATGCAGCTCATGCAAAGCTGTGTTTGGGTGATTTTTCGTTTCCGTCCGCCCCATCAGATAGTCGCAGGAAACACCGTAATAGTCAGCCAGCACCAAGATGCTGTACGGGCTGATGTCCTTGCCGTTATCTGACTCATATTTGCCAAGTGCGGATTTCGAGATGCCCACCTCGGCGGCAAGCTGCTCCAAGGTCAGCTTTCGTTCTACTCGTAAATCTTTCAACCGCTCTCCGATTGTCAGCTTGACTTGCATACAACAGCCTCCTTTGCAGCTTTTTCTGTATTATATCATGCTTTTTCGCTTTTGTCTAAGAGCGTGGAAAATCCGACTTTCTCCCCGCTTTTCCTACCTCTCGGATATACGGGAAAGGGCCTGTTTTCTTACTAAAATTTAGCCATAACCTACGCAGCACCTTGAAAATTTCATGACCGTCCGATGAGGATATGCTTTCCGGAAAAGTACTGCATTCCGCGTGCCAAGGAAGAGACAACGCCGGGGTAAGAACTCGGGCAGGAACGGCATCGGGCAGAACGGCGAAGTTCAATTATTTTATAGGAGGAAACAGGTATGGATTTATTTACACAAATCAAGATGGCAGTTTCCGTGAAGGAGGCTGCCGAATACTACGGATTGGAAGTAAACCGTGGCAACATGGTCTGCTGTCCCTTCCACAATGACCGTACACCCAGCATGAAGCTGAATGAGGATTACTTCTACTGCTTCGGTTGCGGGGCAACTGGTGACGTGATCGACCTTGCGGCGAGGCTGTTTAACCTGAGCAGCTATGATGCGGCGAAGAAGCTGGCGGCGGATTTCGGCATCACCGGGCAGAAGCCGTCCATTCTCGCAAAGCTACAGCGCGGGAAATCGCAGGTGGAAGCCGAACGGCGCTGCTTCCGCGTGCTGGGGGACTATCTGCAAATCTTGCAGGACTGGAAGGAGCACTGTGCCCCGCAATCGCCGGAGGACGCCATCGACCCGCGCTATGCGGAGGCCTGCCATATGCTCGAACGCATCGGGAATATGCTGGACATTCTGGCCTGCGGCACGCCGAAGGAGCGCGGCGAGGTGGTGGCCGACTTGCAGAAGGACGACCGCCTTGCGCGGATGGAGGCGCGAAACCGGCAGATCAGGGGGGACGAAGATGGAACGAAATGAACCGCCCCGCTGGATGCAGGACAAGCACTTCAACGAGGTGCTGTTCTGTGAAGACTTTCTGGCAGAGTATCCGATGGTCTGCGTGGACGGCAGCTTTTTCACGGTGGAGGGCCGCGTTGCTGACGAAGAGGGCATTCGCAAGCAGATCTACGAGATGCTGCGCCCGCATTTTACGAGCGGCACGGCTCGCCGCGCCACCACTCTTCTGGAAACGCTCAGGCTGGAAGCCTACACGCCGGAGCTGCCCATTCAGGAGGATCGCATCCACGTTGCCAACGGCACGCTGTTTCTCAGCGGCGCGTTCCAAGCCGAGAAGGAATTCTGCCGCAACCGCCTGCCGGTCAACTATGACCCCAGCGCGCCGCAGCCGGAGACCTGGCTGCGGTTTTTGTCCGATCTTCTGGAAGCGGAGGACATTTTGACCTTGCAGGAATACCTCGGCTACTGCCTGATCCCGACGAACCGCGGGCAGGTGATGATGCTGCTCAAGGGCAACGGCGGCGAGGGCAAGAGCCGCATCGGCGTGGTGATGCAGAAGCTGCTCGGCAGCAACCTGAAAAACGGCAGCATCGCCAAGGTGGAGCGCAGCCCCTTCGCCCGCGCCGATCTGGAGCACGAGCTGCTGATGGTGGATGACGACATGAAGCTGGAAGCGCTGAAATCCACCCACTATCTCAAGTCCCTCATCACCGCCGAAATGCCGATGGATTTGGAGCGCAAGGGGGAGCAGAGCTATCAAGGACAGATGTACGTCCGGTTTCTAGCATTTTCCAACGGCGATCTGGAGTCGCTCTATGACCACTCGGACGGCTTTTACCGCCGCCAGCTTATTTTGTCGGTAAAGAAAAGGCCGCCGAACCGGGAGGATGACCCCTTTCTCGCGGACAAGCTCTGCGGTGAGATCGAGGGCATCTTCCTCTGGTGTCTCGAGGGCCTGCGCCGTTTGCAAGGTAGTAACTTCCGCTTCACGGAAAGCTCGCAGACGAAGGCAAACCGCGAGGACGCGCGCCGCGAGGCCGACAATGTGCTGCTCTTCCTGCGCTCCGAGGGCTACATCCGCCTGAAGGCCGACAGCGCCATCCCCTCCGCCGCGCTGTACGGTATCTATTGCCTGTGGTGCAGCGACAACGCCTACAAGCCGCGCTCCGCGCGGACGGTGAGCATGACGCTCAAAAAGCACGCCGACGAGTTCGGCCTGGAGCACGACAATCACATCCAGAACGCCCTCGGCAAGCGGGTCAACGGCTTCTGGGGCATCGAGGCGCTGGTCGCGCCGCCGGTTTTATGAGCTCAGACACGAAATTCTCCATCCCATCCATCCCAAGCATCCCCAAAACCCCGGATGGATGGGATGGATGGGATAGATGTTTTCAAGTTTACCGACGAAGGAGGGTGCAATGGGAAGAATCTATTATAAGGAGCTGCCGCTGTTTCACTTGTACGACAGCGATTTGACCGGCACGCAGAAGCTGCTGATGACGCTGTTTCTTGTGGATCGGTACGACATTTATGAGCTGAGCTGCCTTGCGCGGATGCGCCCAGAGGACGTGGCCGTCGATCTGGCGGAGCTGAAACGGAAGGGGTATCTGCAAGGCAGGTGAGAATCGGAAAGAAATTTGCGCGGCGGCGAAATCATTCCACGAAACCGCGCTGCTCGGAATCGTGTACCGGCTTCACGGATGCGCGTGGGGCTGCGCGGTTCCCTGCAAGGTCACGCGGTTCCGGAAAGTCGATACCCCTCACTTATGAAGAAGGCATCGACCGCCGCTTTTCCAGTGGATTTCAGGAAAACAGAATATTTCACCACACAGCGAAGCAGGTTTTCGGAAATCGAAACCCGCTTCGCTGTTTTCATAACGAAAAAACAGGAGGTTTTTATGAGCATCAGAAATGAGATCAAATCGCAGATCGTCCGCGCCGGTTTTACCATGCAGGAGATCGTTGACCGGCTGGCCGAGGAATATGACTGGAGCGACAGCGTCTCCAACCTGTCCGCAAAATTGCAGCGGGAGAGCATCCGCTACAAGGAGGTCGTGGAGCTAGCCGATGTGCTGGACTGCGACATCGTGTGGATGAAGCGAGGGGCGCGCCGATGAAAGCACAGTACGCCATTCTCCGCTTTGCCAAATATAAGGGGCCGGAAATCGGGCATATTGAGTCCCACAACGAACGCACCAAGGAGAAATACGCCAGCAATCCCGACGTGGACACGTCCCGCAGCTACCTCAATTTTCATCTGGTATCACCGGAGCGCAAGTATCGAGCAGAAGCGGAAAAGCAGATCGCGGAAGCTGGCTGTCGCACGCGGTCGGACAGCGTGCGCGTGGTGGAATCTCTGGTGACGGCCAGCCCGGAGTTCTTTAAGGGGAAGAAAAAGGCGGAGGTCAAAGACTATTTCACCGAGGCGCTGGCGTTCATCGAAAAATATCAGGCCAAGGGCACGATCATATCTGCCGTGGTGCATATGGACGAGAAAACGCCCCATATGCACCTTTGCTTCGTCCCGTTGACAGCGGACGGGCGGCTCAGCGCCAAGGAGATCGTCGGCAACAAGAAGAAGCTGACGCAGTGGCAGGACAGGTTCTGGGAGCACATGGTCAAAAAATACCCCGATCTGGAGCGCGGCGAAAGCGCCAGCGAAACCGGGCGCAACCACATCCCGCCGCGGCTATTCAAGGAGGCCGTGCACCTGAACCGAATGAAGGAGCAGATCATGGCGATTCTGAACGACACCAATCCGTTCAACAAAAAGGTCAAGCTGGACGAGCTGGAAGCGCTGCTGGGAAAGTACGTTCCCGGCGCGGAGGCTCTGCGGACGAAGCTCAAGAAGTACGACGCAGCCTACAAGGCGCTGACCGCCGAGAACGCAGCGCTCGAAAAGCAACTGGGCGCTGCCTCCAAGGAAAGCGTCCTGAAAAAATTGGAGATCAACGAAAAGCTCCGGGAGTTGGACGAGCTGCACCGCATGGTGGATGGCATCCCGCCGGAGATTTTGCAGGCGGCAAAACAGGTGGCCGCGCATAAGCCGCAGGAAAGATGAGGAAACTAAGGATGTTAAAGGAGGCTGGTTCTATTTGGAGATGAACGTCAGGGACGATCAGAAGCTTGTTGAAATCTGGCTGACGAATGCAGAAAAAATTGACCCCGTCCTGCGGGAGGGACTAAAAGAGATTTACGCCAAGTATAAGACGAAGAAATACATGGTCGCCGTGTTCGAGTCCGGCAAGGGCGATCTTTATGAGAACACGCGGGATCTGCTGATCTTCAACCGCCGCCGCAGCGCCGAAAAGGCCGTGCAGCGGGCGAAAAAGCAGCGGGCCGTGGGTATGGAGCGGTAAGCAGCGGGCGGAGGGGAGTAATCCCTTCCGCCCGTTTTCTTTTTTACCCTTGCAAAGAACGAAAATATCATGTACAATATTATCTAAAACAACGTGCTTATCAAAAGATATGTGTGGTTCATGCTTGCCGCCAGAGAAACGGAGGGAAATGCAAATGGAACATGAAATGATGGAGCACAGTGAAATTCTCCTGTACAGCGATGAAAACGGAAAAGAATTTGTAAACGTTGTATTTATGGATGAGACATTCTGGCTGACTCAGGTTGGCATGGCAGAATTGTTCGACTCCAGTAAGTCAAATGTCAGCGAGCATTTGTCACACATTTTCGATGAGGAAGAACTGGACAAAGCATCCTGCATGAGAAAATTCGGAATTTCCGAATTTTCTACGAAGCCCACCAATTTTTATAACCTCGACGCTATCATCGCCGTGGGTTACCGCGTGAACTCCAAGAAAGCCACACGCTTCCGCCAGTGGGCGACAAAGACGCTGAAGGAGTACATTCAGAAGGGCTTTGTGCTCAACGATGATCTAATGAAAAACGGCCGTCCGTTCGGTAAGGACTACTTTGACGAGCTGCTGGAGCGCATCCGGGAGATCCGTGCCAGCGAGCGCCGGGCCTATCAGAAAATCGCGGATGTCTTCGAGCAATGCAGCTATGATTACGACAAAAATAGTGAGACGACAAAGGCCTTCTATGCGTTTGTGCAGAATAAGCTCCATTACGCCGTCACCGGCAAGACTGCCGCGGAACTGATTTCCGAGCGGGCCACACTGGACAGCCCCACGATGGGTCTTACCACATGGAAGGGCGCGCCGGATGGAAAGATTCTCAAAAGCGACACACTGGTGGCAAAAAACTACCTGAACGAAAAGGAACTGTCCCGCCTGAACCGGCTGGTAACCATGTTCATCGACTACGCCGAGCTGATGGCAGAGGACGAGCAGCTCATGAGTATGCAGGACTGGCTGAACGAAACCGACCGATTTCTGACCAACAACCGCCGCAAGGTGCTGGACGGCAAGGGCCACATCTCGCGGGAAGCGGCAGCGAAAAAGGTCGGCGCAATTTACAATGAATTCCGCAAGAAGCAGGACGCCGAATACATCTCCGAGTTTGACCGGCAGACGGAAAAATATCTCAAGGGTGAATGATATGAATAACCAAGAGCAATTCGCAGAATTTCTGCACTGTTGCAGAGAACAGCGCGTAAAACGTATTCATCTTGCCGAACCGTGCTTGATCGTCAATTCATCGGCGGGCGATTTTGGGAGCATCCTCATAGAGTTTGAGCAGAGCAACTATTTCATCACATCCAAATACCTGCCGCACCAGCTGGAGGACGAGGAAATCGATGAATTCTGCGTGAAACAATATGAGCGCCTTGCCGACCTCAAGAATGACGATCTGCTGGAGGCGGACATATACAAGACCTTGTCCAGCGAGGACGCCCCCATTTTGTTTCTCGCAGAAATGGTGGACGCCGAGGGCTTCTTCAATGGGATGGAGTGGACATATGGAACCGATTATCTGTTCTTTCTGGTCTCCTGCCCCATCATTATAGTGTCCGCCAGAGCGGATGAGGAACTCAAGCACCTCAACTATCCGCACCAGTTTGGAGAAGAATTTGACCCATTGCCAAATCGCGGTGAGCCTTTTGAGCTGTTCCCGGGCGCTTGAGGGTGGAGGTGTACGATGAAAAAGGCATTTGAATTAAATAAAGCCCTGCTTAATGCCGTAACTGCCTGCGACTATGAAGAGGCCGAACGATTATTGGTAGCAGGCGCTGATCCGCTCGGCTCTTCAGATGAAAACGAACCAGATGAGCATCTTTTGGGTGAACTTTTTTGTGAAATGCAGGATAACGAGGATTTGAAAGCTGCATTCCCGAAGTTTCTGGAGCTTTTTTATGCGCACGGAATGGATATCGCCTCCCGCGGCCTCCCTACGAATGACGGAAACAACATCCACCCGCTTTGGATGTTAGCCTTTTGCCAAACGGAATCCGGACTGAAAATTCTGCATACGATGCTGGAGCATGGTTTGAATCGAGATTCTGCCGAGGTTCTGGCCGATCACATCCTGCTTGATATGGAGATGTGCGACGGCTGCGAAATCGAGGACGCATGGTGGATGGAGAGCTGTTTCTGCGGATTGAAGATGCTGATGCTGATTGCCTCCTATCCAACTATTCTGAACGAAAGCACTTATCTTCAAAACTGCGTTGCACTTGAAAAAAACGATGCGCAAATGCTTCCCCAGTTCCGAAACTGGAATGACTTCGATTATCACATTGACCTTTCCACCTGCACAAATATTCCGCACGGTCTGCGGGATGCGACATTGACGATCCGAGACCCCAAAAGCAAAAAAGCCGTATGGACGCTATCCATATGACCAGCCTCACCGGCAAAGGAGCCTATCATGACCGAAACATTTGACATTGCGGGCTATGCCCGTATTTCCGTGGACGATGAGCAGGAGCAGAAGAACATCTCCATCGAGAACCAGAAGGCCATCATCGAGGACTATGTAAAAAACCACTTCCCCGGCAGCACACTGACGTTTTTTGAAGACCGCGACCGCTCCGGCTACACGTTTGAGCAGCGCGAGGGGTATCGGGAGATGCGCCGGGGGCTGATGCGCCACAAGTACGACATTCTCATCGTCAAGGATTTCTCGCGCTTTTCCCGCCGCAACTCGCGCGGACTGGTAGAGCTGGAGGATCTGCGTGATGCGGGTGTGCGGATCATTTCGATTGGCGATAATATTGACTTCCCGAATGACGACGACTGGCTGAAGATCCAGTTTCAGTTTTTGATCAATGAAATGCCGGTCACGGACACGTCGAAAAAGGTGCGCAGCGTCGTGAAGCGGCGGCAAGAGGAGGGACGATGGCTCTGCGCCGCGCCGTACGGGTATATCCTCAATAAGCAGCAGGTGTTTGAGGTCGTGCCGACGGAAGCTGAGGTCATCCGGACGATTTTCAGGCTCTACTTAGACGGCTGGGGCTACAAGAAAATTGCCAACTATCTGACAGACAACAACGTGCCCACGCCGCGGATGTCCGAATGTGAGCGCCGCGCCGCCGCGGGAGAGCCTGTCCGCCGCAAGACGAAAGCGGCGTGGGCGATCGTCACGGTGCAGGGAATTTTAGATAACGATTTTTATATCGGTACGCTGCGGCAGGGCAAGTTCACGCGCGTGAAAATCAACGGCAGCGACCGAAAGCTGGACGAGCGCGAGCACCGCGTCTTTGAGCACCACCATCAGGAGATCATCGACTACCGCACGTTTGCAACCGTGCGTGCCCTGCGCGAAAGCCGCTCGACAAACAACTATCGCGGGGTCAAGGTCAACGACAACGTGTACTCGGGGCTTCTCGTCTGCGGCGACTGCGGCAGTCCGATGTTCGCGATGAGCCGAAGTGATCTGGCGCCCGCCTATACCTGCGGAACGTATCACAGGCGTGGACTCAAGGGGTGCACGAGCCACCATATCCGCGTGGAAACGCTCGATGCGCTGGTCAAGGACTATGTGCGGAAAGTCCGTGACAATTCCAGCACCATGCTCGAGCGGCTGAACGCCGATCTGGAGAAAGAACAGACTGACATTGCAGAGACGAAGCGCACGGAAGAAAATCTGGAAGCCTTACTGCTTGACAAGCAGGAGGAACTGAAAGCGACCAAGCGCCAGCGCATTCGCGACATCATGAAGCACCCGGAGCAGGAAGAACTTTTGGACGAAACCTACGACGAGCTGGAAGCGGAGCTGACGCAGCGCATTGCGGGCATCCAGCACCAGATCGAATTTGCCAGTGACAAACGAAACACCATCATCCGCATCAACCGCGTGGCAAAGACCGCCATCGACGTGTTTCATGACATTCTGGAAAAGCCGGCGCTTGACCGCAACGACCTGAATCTGATGATTGAAAAGATTAAGGTCTACGAAGATCACATCGAGGTGCAGCTGAAAGCGGACATTGACAGCCTGCTCAGAACCGGCGCGCTCCCGGAGGACGCCGCAAATTTTAATTCCGGCACGGAAAATATCGAAAACACGCTGATCCAGTCCTCCAAAAATCACGAGGACAAGGTTTTCCGTGTCAGTGTTATCAGCAACGGCGACCCGTTGGAGATTTATACGGAGAAGGACGGCGAGGTGATCTTTAAGAAATACTCGCCGATGGGCGATCTGGGGGAATTTGCGGGACAGATCTGTGAAGCGATTGGGAAGAACACCGGATATATCGCGGCGGTCTGCGACCGGGACGCGATCATTGCGGTGCATGGCGTGCAGAAGCGGGAGCTTCTGGACAAGCGCTGCTCGCAGGAGCTGGAGCAGCTCATGGAGCTGCGGCGCAGCTACCGCTATCAGGACGGCGATCTGCCCGTCCGGCCGACGGACGCATCCGACCGCTACCGCGTCGGCGCTGCGTCCCCCATTGTGACAGAGGGCGACTTAATGGGCTGCGTCCTGCTTCTGAGCGAGGACGGCGCGCCTGCGCTCGGCGAGGCGGAGCAGCGGCTCGTGCAGACCGTCGCGGGCTTTCTCGGACGGCAGATGGAGAGCTGAACAAGCAGGCAGGGATTCGGTTCCCTGCCTGTTTTTGCGGGTGGAGAAAAAACAGTAGCAATGCGGCGGAAAATCTGTTATACTACTATGATATAAGGCGAAGTATAGGCCGAGAAAGGAACACCGAACATGGACTTTACCGGCTTTCTGGGAAATGACGCCGTCAAGGCGCGTCTGAGCGGCGCATTCGCCAGCGGACGCGTGGCGCACAGCTATCTGCTCTGCGGGCCTGCCGGTTCGGGCAAGCATACGCTCACGCGGATCTTATCGGCGGCAATGCAGTGCGAGGGGCGCAGCGGAAAGATCCCCTGCGGCGTCTGCTCCGGCTGCCGCAAGGCGCTTGAGGGTGTCCACCCGGATATCATCACCGTCGACGATCCCGACCACAAGGCCATGACCGTCGACCCCATCCGCGCAGCCAGAAGCGATATGTTCATCCGCCCGAACGAGGGAAAGCGCAAGATCTACATCATCCCGCGCGGGCAGGATATGAACGAATCCGCGCAGAACGCGCTGCTGAAGATTCTGGAGGAGCCGCCGGATTACGGCGTGTTCCTGATCCTGTCGACCAACGCGGAGCGGCTGCTGCCGACCATCCGCAGCCGCTGCGCGGAGCTGCAGCTCGGCCCGGTGGCGCAGGATGAGGCGCTGCCGTTTCTGCGGCAGAATGCGCCGGACAAGCCTGACGGCGTTCTGCGCGCGGCCTATCTGCGCGCGGGCGGCTTTCTGGGTCAGGCGCTGACGCTTTTGCAGGATGCGGAGGACAAGCCGTTCGTCCGGCAGTTTGCCGCGGCCTATGCCGCGCATGACCGGATGGCGCTGCTGCGCGTGCTGCTGCCCATGGAAAAGGCGAAGCGGGAGCAGCTGCTTCCCGCGCTGCAGCAGCTGCGCGCGTGCATCTGCGGTGCGCTGACGCAAAGAGGCGGACTGGACACCGCGTCGGAAAGCGCCGCGCAGATCGTCGCCAGCCGCTCCGGCTCAGAGCTTTTGCAGGCGTCCGACAGCATTCAGGCTGCCATTGACGCGCTGGCCGCCAATGCGTCGGCAGGCGCGGTCACCGGCTATCTTGCGATGAAGCTGCGCTGAGCGCCGAATCTGAAATTTTACCTTGCCGCAGGCTCTGCGGCAGATTGGAGAGAACCATGCAAGAACAGACCCCCGATACCGTTCTGGAGCAGCAGCCCGCCGCCGCAGAACCGGAAGCCGCAGCGCAGCAGCCTGCGGCGGATACACAGCAGCCCGCGGAAGCCGCCGCGCCTGCAAAGGAGGAAGCGCCCGCCCAACCGGCGGAGCCTGCCGCCGTTACCGTGGTGGACATCCGCTTCCGCAATAATGCAAAATCCTATTATTTCGACCCTGCCGGACTGACGCTGCAGGCCGGTGCGCACGTCATCATCGACACGGCGCGCGGAGACGAATTCGGCCTCTGCGCTGCCGGCAACCACCCGGTCAAGCCGCGTGAGCTGGTGCTGCCGCTGCGCAGGGTGCTGCGCGTAGCGACGCAGCAGGACGAGCGCGCGAACGCAGAGAACCAGGAAAAGGAAAAGAAGGCCTTTGAGATCTGCCAGCAGAAGATCGCCGCGCACGGGCTGGAAATGCAGCTTGTCTCGGCGGAATGCGCCTTTGACGGCAGCAAGCTTCTGTTTTTCTTCACGGCGGACGGCCGCGTCGATTTCCGCGAGCTGGTCAAGGATCTGGCCTCCGTCTTCCGCACGCGCATTGAGCTGCGGCAGATCGGCGTGCGCGACAAGGCCAAGATGGTCGGCGGACTCGGCGTATGCGGCAGGCCCTTCTGCTGCAAGGAATTCCTCGATGATTTCCAGCCGGTTTCCATCAAAATGGCCAAGACGCAGAACCTCAGCCTGAATCCGACGAAGATCTCCGGCACGTGCGGCAGGCTCATGTGCTGCCTGAAATACGAGCAGGAGGCCTATGAGGACCTCATCAAGACCGCGCCGAAGATGGAATCCTTTGTCGACACGCCCGACGGACGCGGGACGGTCGTCGAGGTCAATCTCCTGCGCCAGAGCGTCAGAGTCCGCATGGAAGACCACCCGGAGACGATCGGCAGCTATAAAAATACGGATATCTACATCCTGCGCAGCGGAAAGGCCCGCAAAAACGACCCGCCGATCCCGCGCGATTTTGCGCCCATTTCCTCCAAACCGCGTCCGGTGCAGAAGACGGAGGCGTTTTTCGAGGAGCTGCCGGAGGTCATCTATCCGGATGCCGTCGCCGTGATCGAGCCGGAAGCGCTGGACACAGCGGAGGCAGTCGGCGAAGAAGCCGGAAAGAGTGCGAATCGCCGCCGCCGGCGCGGCGGCCGCCGCACGAAGCCCGCAGGCGAACGCCCGCAGGAGACTGCCGCCCCGGAAAAACCCGCGCCCGCGCCAAAGGATCAGCCGCGCACCGACGCCTCCCGCAGGGACCGCCCCAAGAAGGAGCGCCCGCCCCAGCAGGACAAGCCCGACCGCAAGCCCGCCCCGCAGAAGCAGGAGCGTCCGGAAAAAGCGGAAGCAGCCGACGGCCAATCCAAGCCCCGCCGCCGCAGACGCCGCAGCGGAGGCCCCAGAAAGCCGTCGGGCGAGGGCCAGCCGCCGAAAGCCGAATAACAGACAAGCCCCCGGCCAGCCGCTTTACAAGCGGACGGCCGGGGGTATTTTGGTTCTGCAGAGCCGGTTCAGCCCTGAAACGGCTCTGCGTAGGATGCGTAATAGGATACTGGTTCTCCGCCGATCAGAAGGTGCGAGGTATCGCCCATCATCTGGCAGCGGAAGTATGCAATGCCGGGCTGGCGCTCCTCCGTGTTCAGAACCGTTACGGACGTCGGGGCGAGGAATGCCCCGTGCAGCACGGCAAACGGGCTGACGTTCCACAGGTGAGACAGCAGAACAGCCGTGATGCCGAAATGACAGAAGCAGACGATGGTTTTTTCACAGGTCTCGCGGCAGGTATAATATCCGCCGTGCCGGGTGTAGCCGTATGACGCGAGCAGCGCGTCCAGTCCGGCGGTCACGCGGTCGTATTCGGCCTTGACGTTCGTACCCTGTAAGAGCGGCGCGGTCTCCCAGCCGGTGGGCTGCAGCAGCTCCGGCTGCGCCGTCCAGTCGGCGGGCATCAGATCCCAGCAGAGGCGCGTTCCGCCGGCCCCGTCCGGCACCTTGCCCAGAAATTCATGCAGCCAATCCATGATCTCTGCCGTCTTTCCGTGCGCTTTGAGCGTAAAGGACGCAGTATCCCGCGCACGGCCAAGCGGGGAAACGTAGAAATCATCGACATGCCAGTCCTTTGTGCGGGCTGCCAACAGCTTTGCCTCGCGCCAGCCCTTTTCGGTGAGCGAATCGTGCTCGTAATCGGGTTCGCCGTGGCGGATGAAAATAAGACGCATAAAAAACTCCTTTGTTATCCCCACAGGGCGGTCAGCATTGGGATGACCTGCTTTTTCCGGGACACAACGCCCGGCAGGAAGCAGGTGTGATCCTTGAGCTGGACACCGAAGGCCTGCGTGATGATATCCTCGTCGCCGAGATACAGAAGGTGCGTGCCCTCCAGCAGCACGTCCGTCAGCATGAGGATCATGAGCGTATAGCCGCGCTCCGCCATCGTCTTCTGCATGACGGCCAGGAACTCGTCCTTGCGCTGCATCATGCGCTCGGAGTCGACGCAGGTGATCTGGCTGACGCCGAAATCGTGATCGGCGATATGGAAATCCTTGAAATCCGTGAACAGCAGCGCGTCGGCGGGCTTGTCGTCAGAGATGGACGCAGAGAAGATGGTCTTGCCCAGCTCGTCGAGCGAGATATTGGCGATGCGCGCCATGCGGTCGGCCATGCGGCGGTCGACGGCGGTGGATGTCGGGGATTTGAACATGACCGTGTCGGCGACGATGGCCGCCGCGATCAGACCGGCCAGCTTTGCGGGCGGCATGAGGCCGCGCTCCTGATACATTTCGGAGATGATCGTCGCAGTCGAGCCGACCGGCTCGTTCCGGAAGTAAATGGGGCCGCCGGTCTGGATATCGGCCAGCCGGTGGTGGTCGATGATCTCGACGATCTCCGCCTGTTCAAGACCCGGGACGGACTGCGCCGCCTCGTTATGATCGACCAGCACAACGCGCTTGCGGCGCGGTTTGATCAGATGATAGCGGGAGAGCGTGCCGACGACCTTGTCGTTTTCATCGAGGATCGGGTAGCTGCGGTGGCGGCTTTTGAGCACGACCTCGCGCACGTCGTCCACGAAATCGGTCAGGTGGAACGCCTCAAGATCCTCCGTGCGGCACACGCGCGCGACCTCAATGGCATAATAGACCATGCGGGCGGCCTTGTACGCGTCGAAGGGCGTGGCGATGATGCAGGTGTTTGTCTGCATCTGCCGCAGCTGCTCCGGCAGCTCGGCCTGGCACACGATCAGGCAGCTGACCTGCTGCTCGACAGCGCGGCGCGCCATTTCCGGCTGTTCGCCGACGATGACGATGGCGTCCGGGCCTTTAAAGAGCAGGTTTTCATTGTTCTGCGGCAGGGCGATGGACACCTCGCCGCTGATGGTGTCGGTCAGATAGCCGGACTCGTTCAGGATCTTTCCGTCCAGAACGCTCAGGAGATTAAAAACCGGGATCCTGTCGACGCGGGAATCGGAAAGCGTTCGCATATCATAGCTTGCGATCTCGCTGGGTGAGAGCATCCCGTACAGCTCGCCGTTTTCGTTCGTCACGGGGATAGCGGGGATGGATTTTGCCTTGTTGGTCTGCAGTGCCGCCCAGGCCCGGCTGACGGTGACCGCGCCGGACAGGGCCGGGGGCGTGTCATAGTCCAGATCGCGCACCTGCGTGCGCATGGTCTGGATGCGCACAGGCGGCTCGAAGCCGAAGCGGTCGAGCACGAGCCGCGTCTCATCGGAGATATGCCCCAGACGCGCGGGAACAAATTCCCGATCGCCCAGCGCGTTTCGCAGCGCGGCATAGGCCATGGCGGAAACAATGGAATCGGTATCGGGATTGCGGTGGCCGGTGACATAGATGGGTTCCATGAGAAGCCTCCTTATGCGCGGGGAAACTCGATCCCCTGATGATGCAGAATGAAGCGGACGGGATAATAGCGGTCCAGATAGTGCCTGCAATACCATTCATAGGTTGCATCCGGCAGGTGCACCAGCTCCGGCGCCTGCGTGCGGAAGAGCTTGAAGGTCGTCTCGTCGCCGGAAAGCAGCGCCGCGATCAGCTCCATCTCGCCCTCCTGCTCCAGCCGGTACAGGCATTTGTCCATAATGGCCGCGCACGCCTGCTCATCCTCGCCTGCCAGCAGCTCCATATTGCCGAGCCAGGCAAGAAAATCGTCCAGCTTCAGCTCGGTGCGGGCCGCCGCGTGGGACAGCTTGGCAAATTCCGGCTCGGAGCGGCGCTTTAAAATGTCGATCAGATATGTCAGCAGAGCATCGTCCAGACACACGCTGTCGAGGAAAATTTCGAAGATATCGCGCGTTTCGGTCCTGACCGGCTCCTGCTGCGCTTCCTCCGCCGGCTCCTGCGGCTGGGAGGCTGCGGCAAGCTGCGCGATAGCCGTGTTCAGCTCAGCCGGCTCGAAGCTGTCATATTCCTCCTGCGGAATTTCCGTCCCGTCAGCCTCGGCGCAGGCTTTGACGAAGGCGGGAATGCCCAGCTTCGTGATCTCGACCTGCAATTGCAGCGCCTTTTTCAGATCCTCCTGCTCCGTGAGCACAATGCCCGCAGGCGCCTTGCGCGTGCCCTCGCAGATCTCGGATACGTATTGCAGATAGTAAGGAATGAGAGACATAAACGTCCTCCTGTTTTTTCTTTCAGTGTAGCACGGGGAACGGAAAATGTCAAAAGCTTGGTGCGCGCTTCTGAAAAACAGCAAAAGATTTTTGTTTCCATGAAATACACAGCAAAACAGGAACACCGTTCGGCTGCTGCAAATTTTTGTTTGATGTGCTGATTTATTTTGTAGATTGACAGATGTTTTTATCAGAATTATAATATGACGTGAACAGTCATTCACGTCATATTGAGGTGTTTTATGTATCGGAAGCTGGACGAAGCGGCGCTGGGCACGATTCTGGAGGCGGGCATTGCGGAATTTGCCCGCTGCGGCTTTCAGCCCGCGTCGGTCGCGTCGGTCGCGAAGAATGCAGGTGTAAGCGTCGGCGTGATTTATAAATACTTTGGAGACAAGGACGCGTTCTTCCTCGCCTGCGTGCGGCATTCGCTTGAGCTGCTGGACGCGACCTTGCAGGAGGCCGCCGCGGGCGGCGGGCCGCTGGAGGTGCGGATGCAGCGGCTCATTCTTGCACTCATCCGCCAATCGCGCAGCCACGCGAGCTATAACGCGATGTACAACGAGATCACCTCCGGCAGCTGCCGGAAGTATGCCGGGGCGCTTGCCCGCGAGATCGAATCGCGCACGGCGGCGCTTTATACGCGCCTGTTTGACGGCGCGCAGCAGGGCGGCCAGCTTACAGAGCGGATCGAGCCGCAGCTGTTTGCGTTTTTCTTTGACAATCTGCTGATGATGCTGCAGTTTTCCTACAGCTGCGAATATTATCAGGAGCGGATGCGGATCTTCTGCGGCGAGGCCGCTTTGGAGGATACAAAAATGGCCGACAGCCTGACGCGCTTTTTGCTGGGCGCGATGAAAGGAGACGTATGCAGTATCTCATCGCTTACGACTTCGGAACGACCGGAGTCAAGACCTGCCTGTTCGGAGCCGAACAGGATATCCGGCTGATCGCGAGCGCATACGCGGGCTATGGGCTTTACATTCTGCCGGACGGCGGCGCGGAGCAGGACGCGGACGAATGGTGGGACGCCATGTGCCGCACGACGAAGGCCGTGTTCGAAAAGACCGACGTAACGCCTGCACAGGTGACCGGCATTTCGTTCTGCTCCCAGATGCAGGGCATGGTGCTCGTGGACGAGTATGGCCGCGCGCTGCGCCGCCCGATGAGCTATATGGATCAGCGGGCTTCGGCAGAATTCAAAGCCTGCCAGACGCACGGGCCGTGCGTTTCCGGCGTGAACATCGGGATGCTGCTGCGCTCTTTGCGCGCGACGCACGCCGCGTCCACAAGCGTCAAGGACCCGCTCTGGAAATACAAATGGGTGCAGGCGCACGAGCCGGAGATCTTCCAAGAAGCCCACAAATGGCTGGACGTGAAGGAATCTCTGATCGCGCGGGCGACCGGCGAATTTGTCATGACGCGCGACTCGGCCTATTCGACGTTCCTTTACGACACGCGGCCCGGTCATGAGGGCTGGAACGAAGGGCTTTGCCGGATGTACGGCGTCGAGACGCGCCATCTGGCGAAGATCATTGAATGCACCGACGTGGCGGGCCTCCTGACGGAGCAGGCCGCGCGGGAGCTGGGCCTCTGCCCCGGCACGCGAGTCTACGGAGGCGGCGGGGACGCGACGCTCATCGGCGTGGGCGCGGGCTGCACCGCCGTCGGCAGCACGCATATCTATTCCGGCACGTCCGGCTGGGTCGGAACGGTGATGGATCATCAGGTGGTCGATCTCGTGTCGATGATCGCGGGCATTGTCGGCGCGGAAAAGGGAAAATACAATTATTTCGCCGAAATGGAGACGGCAGGCAAATGCTTTGAATGGGTCAAGGATCATCTGGTGCTCGACGAGGTCAATATCTATCTGTCCAAGACCGACGTGGCCGAGAGTCAGGAAACGGTTTATGAGAGTTTGTACGATTACATGTCCGATACCGTCGCGCGGGTTGCACCCGGCTCCGGCGGCGTGATCTTTACCCCGTGGCTGCACGGCAACCGCTGCCCGTTTGAAGACCCGGCGGCAGCCGGAATGTTCTTCAACATCCGGCTGGAGACGGGCAAGGCGCAGATGCTGCGGGCCGTTCTGGAGGGCATCTGCTTCCACCAGCGCTGGATGCTCGAATGCGAGGAACGGAAAACAAAGACGGCCCCGGTCATCCGGTTCGTCGGCGGCGGGGCGCTTTCAAAGGTGACGTGTCAGATGCTGGCCGACATTACAGGCCGGACAGTCGAGACAGTTGAAAACCCGAAGGACGTCGGGGCTATCGGCGCGGCGATGCTGGCGGCGGTCGGAAGCGGGCTGTTTCCGGATCTGGCGCAGGCTGCTTCGCACGTGAAGGTCAACGGGCGCTACACGCCGAACACGGCCTTAAAGCCGGTCTATGACCGCAATTACCGCGTGTTCCGGCAGCTGTACGCATCAAATAAGAAGAATTTTGCACTGCTGAACAGACTGAAGGAGGGATAAGCAATGGACGATCAGGCTTTACGGACGTGTATCTGTGAAACGGGCCGCGAGCTGCTGGAAAACGGGCTTGTCGCCCGGACGTGGGGCAATGTTTCGGCCCGCGCGGACGGCGGACATTACCTCGTCACGCCCAGCGGCATGGACTACGGCAGCATTGCGCCGGAGGATATCGCGCTGTGCGATCTGGCGACCGGCAAATGGACCGGCCCGCGCAGGCCGTCCGGCGAACGGGCGGTGCATGCGCTCGCCTATTCGATGTTTGAGGACGTCAATTTTGTCATTCACACGCACCAGACCTACGCCTCGGCGCTGGGCCTGTGCGGATACAAGCCCGGCTGCTTTACCGGCGAGGAGCGGCAGCAGCTCGGCGGCGTGACCGTGGCGGGCTATGGCCTGCCGGGCACAAAGACGCTGCAAAGCGCGATGCGCGAGGCCATGTTGCGCGGGGCCAGAACGATTTTGATGGCGCACCACGGCGTTCTGATCTGCGCGCGCAGCCACGACGAAGCGCTGATGCGTGCGCAGCTGCTCGAACGGCTCTGCCGCCGCTGCTGGCAGGGTGTATTAGAGCAAGCTGCACCGGTCATGGAGCAGAAGCGGCTGGATTCCGTGCTTGCCAAGGTTCGCCACGCACATCCGCTGGCCTGTGCCGCGCGGACGGACGCACTTCTGACTATGGCGGTGCTGAATCGGCCCATCCGCGCCCAGCTGGACGACATGGCGCAGATGATCGGCCCGGTGATCCCGGTCACGCAGAGCGCTGCGGCAGGTGAGATTTCCGCTGCGCTCGACAAGCGCTGCGCGGTTCTGGTCCCGGGCGTGGGCGCGGTCGTCTGCGGAAAGGACGAGGACGATACGCAGGCGCTGGCAGTTCTCGCGGACAAGGCTGCCGTCTGTGCGCTGCATACGGCGGCGCTCAATGAGCGCGCACAGCTTTCCCGCGCGGATATTGCCCTGCAGCATCTGGTCTATCAGCAGAAATACGCAAAGCAGAAGGAGGCAGGAAAATGACCGGAGAAAAAAAGAAAGAAATTTGGCGGGTTGTCAAATTTGTGCTGTTTTCGGCCTCGGCAGGTATCATCCAGATCGGATTGTTTACGCTGCTCAATGAGCTGTGCAAATGGAGCTACTGGCCGTGCTATCTGATCGCGCTGGTGGCGTCTGTGGTGTGGAACTTCACGCTCAACCGGAAATTCACGTTCAAAAGCGCCAACAATGTGCCGAAGGCCATGGCGCTGGTTTTGTGCTATTACGCCGTGTTCACACCCCTGTCAACCCTTCTCGGCAACTGGCTGGTTGAAACCTGCGGCTGGAACGAATATCTGGTCACCGTTATGAATATGCTTTTGAATTTTGTCACGGAATACCTGTTTGACACATTCGTCGTGTTCCGGGGCAGCATGGACACCAATGACCTTGCGAAAAAGGAGGAACAGAAATGAACAACTGCGGCATCAGCCGTTGGGACGATCCCAATGAGATCAATGCGAGGCTCAAGGCGCTGACCAGTCAGCCCATCTGGGAGGTCACGGACGACTATTACAACAATGTAATCCTCAAGTATTTCGATGAAAAGTGCAAAGCCTCCAAGGCTGTGTATGAGGAGTCGAAGGAGTATATCCCCGGCGGCGTCCAGCACAATCTGGCCTTCAACAAGCCGTTTCCCATGTGCATGGCGCGGGCCGACGGCGCGTACCTCTACGACAAGGACGGCAACCAGTACATTGACTTCCTGCAGGCCGGCGGCCCGACGATCCTCGGCAGCAACTATCCCGTCATCCGGGAAAAGGTCATCGAGCTGCTGAATGAATGCGGCCCGGTGACGGGTCTGCTCCACGAATCCGAGTTGATGATTGCAAAAGAGATCAATAAGCATATGCCGAACGTTGAAATGTTCCGTATGCTCGGCAGCGGCACGGAGTCCGTCATGGCGGCGCTTCGCATCGCGCGCATTGCCACGGGCAAAAAGCGCATCATCAAGGTCGGCGGCGCGTACCACGGCTGGTCCGACCAGATGGTCTACGGTCTGAAAATCCCCGGCAGCCGGGCACTTCTGGAATCGCACGGCATCCCCGGCGGCTGCTATGAGGCGACGGACGAGGTGCGGCCGAACGATCTGACCATGCTGGAGGATATGCTCAAGCGCAACGTGCTGCTCGGCGGCACAGCGGGCGTCATTGTCGAGCCGGTCGGCCCCGAGAGCGGCACGCGGCCCGTTGCGCACGACTATAACGCAGGCGTGCGGGCGCTGTGCGACAAATACGGCGCGCTGATGATCTTCGACGAGGTCGTCACGGGCTTCCGCGTCGCGCTTTCGGGCGCGCAGGGCTATTTCGGCGTCGTGCCGGATCTGACGGTCTTCGGCAAGATCGTCGCAGGCGGGTACCCGTCGGCGGGCGGCGTCGGCGGCAAGAAGGAATACGCGCAGCTCATGGCGGCCGGTCTTGCCACAGGCAAGCACCGGGCGTATGTCGGCGGCACACTGGCGGCCAATCCTCTGTCCTGCCTCGCCGGGTACACGGCCATCCGTGAGATCGAGCGCACGAACGCCTGCGAGATCGCGGGAAAAATGGGCGACCGCCTGTGTGACGGCCTCAAGGGGCTGCTTGACCGGTACGGCCTGCCGTTCGTGGCCTATAACCAGGGCTCCATCGTGCATCTCGAGTGCACGGGCGCGATGAGCTTTGATTTCTCGTCCATGTCGTTTGCAAAGTCCGCGGTCGGTCTGCTCAAGCACAAGGATATGATGTATGTCCGCAAGGATTCGATGGAGCGCATGGGCGCGGCCTATATGGCAAACGGCATCGTCACGCTGGCCGGCAGCCGCCTGTACACCTCCATGGCCGACACGCCGGAGATCATCGACGAGGCGCTGAACCGCTTCGAAGAGGTCTTCAAGCACGTGAAAAAGACCAACAAGGGCCTGCTGCCCTGACCTCCAAATATGCGAAAAGCCGCCTCCTGCTGTTACGGCAGGAGGCGGCGCTGTCATTTTCGTTTACATGCCGAAATACTCCCGGTTGGCGCGGGAATTACGAACGGCATACCAGACGAGCGAGGCCAGCACGGCGGCCAGGATCACCAGCGGCCACGGGTACGGGAGGAAGGGCGTTTCGCGCAGGTCGTTGAGCAGCATACAGACGCCGTACCCCATGGTCATGACGGCCATGACCGCAAGCGGCGGCATCATATAGCCGATGTACATCTGCTCGTCCGCGCAGTCGGAGATTTTTTTCTCCTTCGGCACCAGCAGACCGTTTTTGAACAGCCGCTTCGTGACGGCAAGACGCAGGAACGTATACATACAGTACGCGCCGCTGGCTATCAGGATCAGGTCGAGAAATAATGTCATATCATTCATCCGTGTGTTCCTCCTGTTCGTTCTGCGCGTCCTGCTTCCACTCGCGCACGCTCCGGACTGCGGTGATCACCAGCAGAGCCGCGCCGATGATGGAAAACGCGATCGCTCCGCACAGCGCGATGATACGGTCACTGGACCAGACGCCGCTGGCGGCAAGACCCGGATAATCCCGTCCCATCTTGATGGCGAGATAGATCAGATATCCGCCGCAGAGCACATACATCAGCTTCCGCCGGTTGTCAAAGTCGTTTTTTCGTTCCGGCTTCTTTTCCGCAGACTTCTGCGGCGCGTCCGGCTTTTTTTCCAGCTCGTCCATATCGCGGCCTCCCATACGATCATATATATAATATATCATACACGATTGCGCAGAAAAAAGAAAGAGAAAAAATGGGCCTGTCGAAAAAAGCAGCGTGCGCCGCCGGCTTCCCTTGCGCACAAGGGGAGCCGATGCGGGCGCGTGCCGGGCGGCATTATTTGAGGCAGCTTCTGATGTGCTTTGCGATTTTCAGGATCTCACGCTCGGTGTTAAACGCGGAGAGGCTGAAGCGGACGGTCCCGGTTTCGAGCGTTCCTGCGGACTCGTGCGCAAGCGGCGCGCAGTGCAGGCCCGCGCGCACACAGATCCCCTCGGATGCAAGCCGCGCGGCAAGCGTCTCGCAGTCCGTCTGCGCCGCGCAGAGGCTGAGCGTCCCGCTCTGCGCCTCGCCTGTAAACAGACGAATACCCGGAATATCCTCCAACATGGATGCAAGCAGCCTTCTAAGGCGGATTTCGTGCGCAAGCAGGCGCTGCGGGGTCTGCTGCCGCACAAAGCGCAGCCCGGCGGCAAGGCCGCAGATGCCGCAGACGTTCTGCGTCCCGGCCTCCGCGTGATCCGGCAGCTCCGGCGGCATATCCGGCAGGCGCGAGGCGCTGCCGCTGCCGCCCTCCAGAAGCGTATCCGGCATACGGGCGCACAGGAGCAGCCCCGTGCCCTGCGGGCCGTAGAGCGCTTTATGGCCCGGCATACCGATAAAATCCGCGCCCAGCTCCGCAAGGCGCACGGGCAGCAGCCCCGCCGACTGCGACGCGTCGAGTACGAACGGAACGCCGCGCGCACGGCACAGGGCCGCAATTTCTTCGACAGGCAGGATATACCCGAACACGTTGGACACGTGCGTGCAGATCACGGCGCTTGTGCCCGGCGTGATGGCGCGGTCGAACGCGGAAATCGTATCCGCCGGGTCAAACAGCCGCCGTCCGGCGACGATGATCTCTGCGCCAAGATGGTGCAGCGGCCGCAGGACCGCGTTATGCTCAAAACCGGAAATAACCGCACGTCCGCCAGGCTTTACGAGCGTTTTGATCGCCAGATTCAGCGCATGGGTCGCATTCATGGTGAATACGACCTGCTCCGGCTGCGCGTCAAACAGCGCCCCTGCCAGACAGCGGCAGTCATAGACCGCGTCGGCTGCGCGCATGGCGGGCGGATGCCCGCCGCGCCCGGGTGTCGCCATGCGGCGCATGGCGCTCTGCACCGCAAGGGCAACAGCGTGCGGCTTCTGGAGCGTGGTGGCTCCGGCGTCCAGGTAGATCATAGCTGCGCCTTCTCCAGAAAGCCGTTCGGATGGACGCGGTAAGCGCCGGAAACGGGGCTGCTCCATGCGCGCAGGAGCTGTGCGGCGTGCACGCCGTCGGCCCCCTCCACATAAACGCCCCACGTGCAGCCGAGGCTCGACACCTCCTGCGGCGCACGGCGCAGCTGCGTCCAAAGCCCCGCCTCATAGAGGATCCGCCTGCCGGACTGCGCCGCTGTCTGGCTGCGGAACGTAAAGAGATAGGAAAACATGATACTCTCCTCCCGCTCTATTGTATGCGCAGGCCGCGGGATCCGCCACGGTTCGGCAGAATAATATTTATTCAGAAAAGATTCATAAATATTCTTGACATTTCTTTATCACGTTGTATAATGAAACTCGTTATGAGAGAGGCTGCGGCTGACAGGAGTAGGGCGCGTATCCGGCGGGAACCGGGCGTCTGAAAGGGGAAGCCGCCGAAGAGCCGCCGCCGTTCCCGCAGCGCCGGTATCTGGGACGCAGGGAGAAGATCCTGCGGACTGTCACGGGGTTTGCCCCGTGGAGAGCTGTCATGCGCGAACACGAGATTTGATGTGCGTCATGATGGAAGATCATGACGCATTTTTATTTAGGAGTGAGATCCATGAAACCCAAAGCATCCAGATCCAAAACGATCCTGACCAAGCTCGTCGCAGTCGTCATTCTGGCGCTGCTCGTCGTCGCGGCGGTCAAGTGCGCAAACGGCGCATCGCTTGCAAACACGGCCTGGTCGCTGCTGCCGCCGGTCATCGCGATCGTGCTGGCACTTATCACAAAGGAAGCCTACAGCGCACTGTTCATCGGCGTTCTGGTCGGCAGCCTGTTCACCTGCGGCTTTGCGCCCGTCGCGACGCTCGACACCATCCTGAATGACGGTCTGATCGCCGCGATCTCCGCCAACGCGGGCATTTTCCTGTTCCTCGTGCTGCTGGGCATTATTGTCGCGCTGGTCAACGCGGCGGGCGGCTCGGCTGCCTTTGGCCGCTGGGCCGAGACGCACATCAAGACGCACGCAGGCGCGCAGCTGGCGACGTTCGTGCTCGGCATTCTGATTTTCATCGACGATTACTTTAACTGCCTGACCGTCGGTTCCGTCATGCGCCCGGTCACGGACAGCCACAAAATTTCCCGTCCCAAGCTGGCGTATCTGATCGACGCCACGGCGGCTCCCGTGTGCATGATCGCGCCGATCTCGTCCTGGGCGGCGGCAGTTTCCTCCACGGCCGAGGGCCTCGACACCGGCATGAGCGGCATTGAGCTGTTCGTCAAGGCCATTCCCTATAACCTCTATTCCATTCTGACCTTCGTGTTCATTCTCGCGATCATCGCCATGAAGCTCGATTACGGCCCCATGCGCAAATTTGAGGCCAAGGCCGCGAAGGGCGATCTGTCTGCGCTGGTGGAGGAAGCCGGTGAATCGGCCAACCCGAACGGGCGCGTGATCGACCTCATTCTCCCGGTGCTGGCGCTGATCGTGACCTGCACGATCGGCATGATCTATGTCGGCGGCTTCTTCGGCGCCGATATGTCCGGCGATCCGTCGTTCGCAGGCGATTTTATCGGCGCCTTCGGCAATACGAACGCCTTCGTCGGTCTGCCGTGGGGCGGTATCATCGCGCTGGTGCTGACGGTCATTTATCTCGTCGCGCGGAAGGTTCTGACCTTCAAGGAGGCCATGGCCTGCGTGCCCAAGGGCTTTATTGCCATGGTCCCGCCGATCATCATCCTGACGCTGGCCGTCTCGCTGAAGGCCATGATCAACGCCCTTGGCGCGGATGTATATGTTTACAATCTGATGTACGCCGCTTCTGCGTGGCTGTACAGTATGCTGCCCGCCGTCATTTTCGTCGTGGCCTGCATTCTGGCCTTTGCCTCCGGCACGAGCTGGGGCACGTTCGGCATTCTGATCCCGATCGTTACCGCCGTCTTCCCTGCTGACAGCAAGCTGCTCATCATCGGCATCTCCGCCTGCTGCGCGGGCGCCGTGTGCGGCGACCACTGCTCCCCCATCTCCGACACGACCATCATGGCCTCCGCCGGTGCGCAGTGTGAGCATCTTGACCATGTTTCCACGCAGCTTCCCTATGCGGTCACTGTCGCGATCGTCAGCTTTATCGGCTTCATCGTCGCAGGCTTCGTGCAGAATGTGTACATCACCTGGCTGGCCAGCGCAGCGCTGCTGCTCGGCGTGCTGCTGTTCCTGCGCGCAAGAGAAAGAAAACAGGCAGAATAACGAACGCTTCCAACTCCCCCTCCGCACTTCACTGCGGAGGGGGAGTTTTCACGCATTTGATTTTACATTCCACGCAAAAATTTGACCAAAGTTTTACCAAACCGTGCTTTCGAGTTTTAGACAGCGGCGATATCCTTATGACCGTAGACGAGATGTCAAACAAATCAAAAAGGAGATCATCAAAATGAAAAAGATGAACAAAATTCTGACGACTGTACTTGTCATTGCCCTCGCCGCGCTGACGCTTGTAGGCTGTGCGAAGAAGGATACTTCCCCGGTTACGACCGACGGCTCGACCTCGATGGAAAAGGTCATCGGCACGCTCGGCGAAGCGTTCACCGAAAAGGAAGGCATTGACGTGACCTATAACCCCACCGGCTCCGGCTCCGGCATTCAGGCTGTTTCTGAAGGCCGCTGCGACATTGGCCTGTCCAGCCGTGCACTGAAGGACGATGAGAAGGCAACGCTGACCGAAACGACCGTCGCGCTCGACGGCATTGCCATGATCGTGAACCCCGAAAACCCCGTTTCCGACCTGACGGTCGAGCAGATCGCCGATATCTACACCGGCAAGATCACCAACTGGTCCGAAGTCGGCGGCAATGACGCAGCTATTGTTCTCATCGGTCGTGAAGCCGGTTCCGGCACACGCGACGGCTTTGAATCCATCACGGGCACCAAGGATGCCTGCCAGTACCGTCAGGAGCTGACCTCCACCGGCGATGTCATCACCACCGTCTCCCAGAACCCGGACGCCATCGGCTATGCTTCCCTTGCAGCGCTGAAGGACAACGTCAAGGCTCTGACCGTCGGCGGCGTGGCCCCCACGGAGGATACCGTCAAGGACGGCAGCTATGTCATCCAGCGACCGTTCGTTCTCGTGACCAAGACCGGCGAAACCCTCTCCGCCAACGCACAGAAGTTCTTTGACTTCGCCCTGAGCGCGGAAGCCACCCAGTACATTACATCCGCCGGTGCTGTCCCGGTGAACGGCTGATATGAAAAAGAAACAGACAATGGAAGACGTCGTACACGGCGTCTTCCTCCTGTTAGGATTGGTCACAGTCGGCTGCGTGCTGCTCATTACCGTGTACCTGATCCTGTCCGGCCTGCCGGCCATCACAAAGATCGGCCTCGGAAACTTCCTGTTCGGCATGGACTGGGCTTCGACGGCCTCCGATCCGAAATACGGCATTCTCCCCTTTATCCTCACCAGCGTATACGGCACGTGCGGTGCAATTCTGCTCGGCGTGCCGGTCGGGTTCCTGACGGCGGTGTTCCTGTCAAAAATGGCCCCGAAGAAGCTCCGCTCCGTCATGGAATCGGCGGTCAGTTTGCTTGCCGGTATCCCGTCGGTTGTCTATGGTCTGGTCGGTATGCTGGTGCTCGTTCCCGGCATCCGGAAGCTGTTCCACGTGCCGGACGGCGCAAGCCTGCTTGCCGCGATGGTCGTGCTGGCAATTATGATCCTGCCGTCCATTATTAAGGTTTCCGTCAACGCGCTCGACGCGGTTCCGAAGGAGTATGAGGACGCGTCGCTGGCGCTCGGCGCAACGCCGGTCGAGACGTGGTTCCGCGTATCGGCTCCGGCTGCCAGAAGCGGCATTGCCGCTGCCGTCGTGCTCGGCGTAGGCCGCGCCATCGGCGAGGCCATGGCCGTCATGATGGTGTCGGGCAACGCGCCGAATATGCCGTCGCTGTTTGAAAGCGTGCGCTTTCTGACCACGGCGGTCGCAAGCGAAATGTCCTATGCGTCCGGCCTGCAGCGGCAGGCGCTGTTCTCCATCGCACTGGTTCTGTACCTGTTCATCATGCTCATCAACGCGGCGCTCAACTTCTTCCTGAAGCGCAAAAAGGAGTGAAATCATGCTGACAAACAAGCTTTCCGCGGCCAGACGGGTGTATACCGCCGTTATGCGGGTTCTGCTGCTCCTTGCCGCCGTGCTGACGGCCGCGCTGGTCGTGTTCATGATCGTATATGTGCTCTATAAGAGCCTGCCATATGTCACATGGCACCTGATCTCGACAAAGCCGAGCTATATCACCGGCGCCATCGGCATTCTGCCGGATATCTGCAACACCATGCAGATCCTGCTCGCTTCCCTGCTCATTGTCCTGCCCCTCGGCGTGGGCGCGGCGGTCTATCTGACGGAGTACGCGCAGAACAAAAAGCTCGTCGCGGCCATTGAATACGCCGCCGAGACGCTTTCCGGCATTCCGTCCATCATTTACGGTCTGGTCGGTATGCTGTTCTTCTGTGAATTTCTCGGTATGCAGACGAGCCTGCTGGCCGGTGCCCTGACGCTCGTGATCATGAACCTGCCGACCGTCCTGCGCACGACGCAGGAAAGTCTGCGGACGGTTCCGCAGAGCTACCGCGAGGGTGCGTTCGGCCTTGGCGCGGGTAAATGGTGCGTGGTGCGCACGGTCGTGCTGCCGGGCTGCATCGACGGCATTGTGACCGGCTGCATCCTCTCCGCTGGCCGTATTCTGGGCGAATCCGCCGCACTTTTGTTCACGGCAGGCTTTGCCCACACGCTGAACAAATTCGTGATCGGGCTTGCCAGCCCTGGCGCGACGCTGACGGTCGCGCTGTACGCCTACGCGAAGGAGGAGGGCGAATTTGACGTTGCCTTTGCCATCGCGGCCATTCTTATGATCTTAACGCTTCTGATCAATCTTGCCGCCGGGATCGTCGGAAAACAGATCCAGAAACGGAGCCGGCAATGAAATCTGTCAACCCCTGCGGTTTGATGCGGGCCGCGCTGATCAACGACCTGTCTTGCTTCGGCAAGTGCTCCCTGAGCGTAGCAATTCCAATTCTGTCCAGCTACGGTGTGGAAACGGTGCCGCTGCCGACGGCGATCTTATCGACGCACACGGGCGGCTTTACCGGCTTCGTCGTGCAGGATATGACGGAGAATATGCGGCTGTTCGCCGCGCACTGGAAAAAGCTAGGCGTGAAATTTGACGCCATTATCACCGGCTACTGCTGCACAGTCGAGCAGATCAGGCTGACAGCGGAATTCATCCGCAGCTTTGCCGAGTCCGACACGCTTGTGATCGTCGATCCCGTGCTCGGCGACCACGAAGCGCTCTACACCGGCTTTTCCGACGCGCACGTCGACGCCATGCGCGAGCTGTGCAGTCTGGCCGATCTGATCACGCCCAACCGCACGGAGGCCGCGCTGCTGGCTGGGCTGTCCTTCTCCAGCGCAGACGAAACGCTTTTATACGCGCAGCAGGTCAAGGACGCAATCATCACCAGCATCGGCTCCGGCAGCCGTATCGGCTATCTGGCTCGGCTTGACGGGCGCGTGATGCTTGTGCAGAAGGAAGCCGTCGATATGACCGTGCATGGCGCAGGCGATGTGTTCACCAGCGCGCTGAGCGGTGAGCTTCTGAGCGGACAGGCGCCGCAGACGGCGCTGCTGTGCGCGGCGGACTTCTGCGACAGCTGCATCCATGAAACGGCCAAACGGCAGCCCGGCCACTGGTACGGGCTGGCCTTCGAGCCGGTATTGAAAGGAACTCGTGTATGAACGATATTATCACAGTCAAAGACCTACAGCTCTGGTACGGGCAGACGAAGGCGCTCAAGGGCGTGTCGATGAACATCCCGGAAAAGAGCATCACGGCCCTCATCGGCCCCTCCGGCTGCGGCAAATCAACGTTTCTCAAGACGCTCGACCGTATGAACGATCTGGTTCCGGGTGTGCGCATCGAGGGTGAGGTCAAATATAACGGGCAGGATATCTTCGCGCCGTCCGTGGACATAAATGAGCTGCGGCGCGAGATCGGCATGGTCTTCCAGAAGCCGAATCCCTTCCCCATGAGCATCTACGACAACATTACCTACGGCCCCCGGACGCACGGCGTGCGCAAAAAGGATGAGCTGGACGAGATCGTCGAGCAGTCGCTGCGCGGCGCGGCGATCTGGGACGAGGTCAAGGACCGGCTGAAAAAGAGCGCGCTGGGCCTTTCCGGCGGACAGCAGCAGCGGCTTTGCATCGCGCGGGCGCTGGCCGTGCAGCCGCAGGTTCTGCTGATGGACGAGCCGACGAGTGCGCTCGACCCCATCTCGACCTCCAAAATCGAGGAGCTTGCCACGAATCTGAAGGAGCAGTACACCATCATCATCGTCACGCACAATATGCAGCAGGCGCTGCGCATTTCGGACAAAACAGCGTTTTTCCTGCTGGGTGAGCTGATCGAGTACGACGACACGCAGACGCTGTTCTACCAGCCGAAGGAGAAGCGCACCGAGGATTACATCACCGGGAGGTTCGGATAATGAGAAGTAAATTTGACCAGCAGCTTGCCTTGCTCAACGATGAGTTGACACAGATGGGCGAAACGTGCGCGAAGGCCATCGGTCTTGCCGCGCAGGCGCTCGAAAATCAGGACGCGGCGACCGCCGCACCGGTCGCCGAACTGGAGGAACAGACAAACGAGCAGGAACGGAGCATCGAAGCGCTGTGTCTGAAGCTGCTTTTGCAGCAGCAGCCGGTCGCACGCGACCTGCGGCAGATTTCGGCAGCACTCAAAATGATCACGGATATGGAGCGCATCGGCGATCAGGCGGCGGATATTGCCGAGATCATCCCGTTTTTCCTCAGCCACAACACGTTTGACTGCACGCTCGTCTGCCGCATGGCGCAGCAGGCCAGCTCCATGGTCACGCAGAGCGTGGACGCGTTCGTCCGCCGCGATGTGGATCTGGCCCGCTCGATCACAAAGCAGGACGATCTGGTCGATGAGGATTTTTCCAATGTCAAGCAGGCATTGATATCCGCGATTGCCCGCGAACCCGGTCAGGGCGAGGTCGCACTGGATCTGCTGATGATTGCGAAGTATTTCGAGCGAATCGGCGACCACGCGGTCAACCTGTCCGAATGGGTCGAATTCTCCGTCACCGGCGTGCACAAGCACGACGGCGTGGAATACGAATGATCCCCTCTCTCAAAAAGCCGCAGGCCCCTTTTCCGGGCTTGCGGCTTTTTGCTGCGTGTATTATAATCAATAAAAAGGGGGGCTGTCTATGGAATATTTAATCACCCGGCTGACGGACAGGCCGGAATTGAAGGCGCAGGCCGCCGCATGGTTTCACGCAAAATGGGGCGTGCCGGAGCAGGCATATCTGGACAGCATGGACGATGCGCTGCGCAGGGCAGCCCCTGTCCCGCAGTGGTATCTGGCGCTGGAGGGGCCGCGCATCATCGGCGGCATGGGCGTGATCGAGAACGATTTTCATGACCGTAAGGACCTGACGCCGAATGTCTGCGCCGTCCATACCGAATCGGACTTCCGCCGCCGCGGCATCGCGGGCGCACTTCTGCAATTCGTCTGCCGGGATATGCACGAAAAAGGCATCGACACGCTCTATCTGCTGACCGATCACACCGGCTTCTACGAGCGCTGCGGCTGGGAATTCTTCTGTATGGCGCAGGGCGACGGAGAAGAATCTTTATCTCGGATGTATGTGCATCGGTATCATAATGAATAATCGAAAAACGCTGCGTTTGCCCGCATTTGACTATGCCGCACCCGGCACTTATTTCATCACGCTCTGTACTTATCAGCGCCATCAGACTTTATGCAGAATTGGTAGGGGCGGGGCTCTGCTCCGCCCATTTGGGCGTATCTGCAAAGCACAAATTCAGGAATTCGAGCATCGCTTCAATATTCAGGTTGATAAGTATGTAATCATGCCAAATCATCTGCATATGCTTCTTTCTCTGGCTGATACAAATCCATACTGCCCAAGGGCGGAGCAAAGCCCCGCCCCTACCACGATTTCCGAAATAATTTGTGCGTTCAAGTCCATTAGTGCAAAACAAATCAACGCAATTGAGAATACCCCGGGACGGAAGCGCTGGCAGCGGTCATTTTATGATCACGTTGTCCGAACCGAAAAAGAGTATTTGCAGATATGGACTTACATTGACAACAACCCATTAAAATGGGAATTAGATCGTTTCTACGAAAGTGAATGAGGCCGCTTATGAAAAAAGTCAGAATCACGGTCATGAAGATGGGGTGTTATCCCGATCTGATGGCGGAATATGAGAACCCGATGGAGCATCCTTGCGATATGGTGCTCGGGCAGGTGTTTGTGGCGGACGGGTGGAACCGGCCGGAGGGGCTTTGTCTGAGCGCGTGGGAGAGTATGTCGCCGTTTGTGTTGGCGCTGGCCAGCGGCGGGGAGAATCTCTATGCCGGGTGGATGAAAAATCCGCGCTCGGCCATGATCTCCTGCAACGACGGCTTCCGGCCTGTGAGCTTTCTGTTGGAGGCAATAGACGCTTGACACGTTTACTATACTGAAAGCAGAATATGAAACAGGAGGTTTTTCTCATGGGTAAAACACTTGTCGCTTATTTTTCGGCGTCCGGCGTAACGAAAAAGCTGGCGCAGACGCTGGCGGACGCCATCGGGGCCGATCTGTTTGCAATCGAACCGAAGGTTCCCTACACGCGTGCCGATCTCAACTGGATGGACAAGCAGTCCCGCAGCACCATTGAGATGCAGAACCCCGCGTCCCGTCCTGAAATCGCAGGCACCTGCGCGAACATCGCGGACTACGGCACCGTTTTTGTCGGCTTCCCCATCTGGTGGTATGTCGCGCCGACCATCGTCAACACGTTTCTGGAGAGCTGCGATCTGACGGGCAAGACCGTCGTTCCGTTTGCCACCTCCGGCGGCAGCGGCATGGGCGGCACAAACAAGGCCCTCGCGCCCAGCTGCACGGGCGCACGTCTGCTCGAAGGCAAGGTCTTCCGCAGCAGCACGAACGCTGATACCCTGCGCGAGTGGGTCAAGACGCTGAAATAAGACGCATATATAAAACCAGCCCCCGCTGCGGCGGAGGCTGGTTTTGCGTATGCTGCAATTTCTCTGGTTTGGTTGTAGGGGCAGTACGTTTTTGTATCGTTTCATAAAAAATAGGCTTCTGGATTATCAGGTGTTGCGGAATCGTGCCAAGAAATCCTTTGTCTGCTGGTGCTGCGGGTCGCCAAAGATCGCTTCGGGGGAACCCTGTTCCAGGATCACACCCTCGTGCATGAACACGACGCGCTCGCTCACATCGCGGGCGAAGGCCATCTCATGCGTCACGACGAGCATGGTCATGCCCTCGTGCGCAAGGTCCTGCATGACGGAGAGCACCTCGCCGACCATTTCCGGGTCAAGCGCGCTTGTCGGCTCGTCGAACAGAAGCACCTCGGGGTTCATGGCAAGTGCGCGCGCAATGGCGACACGCTGCTTCTGGCCGCCGGAGAGCTGGCGCGGCTTGGCGTTGACGTAGGGCGCCATGCCAACCTTTTCCAGATACCGCATGGCCTGCTCCTGCGCCTCAGCCTTGCTCCGGCCAAGTACCTTCATCTGGCCGACCATGCAGTTTTTCAGGACGGTCATATTATTGAACAGATTAAACGACTGGAACACCATGCCGACGTGGGAGCGGTATTTTGCGGCGTTGACGCTTTTACCGGTGACATTTTCGCCGTGGTAGAGAATGTCGCCGCTCGTCGGCGTTTCGAGCAGGTTCACGCAGCGCAGCAGCGTCGATTTGCCAGAGCCGGACGCGCCGATGATGGAGATCACGTCGCCTTTTTTGACATCAAAGTCGATATCGCGCAGGACTTCGTGCGTGCCAAAGGACTTGCTCAGGTGCCGGATCTCAAGAATATTGTCTGCCATATCAGCGATCCCCCCTGCTGCGTCCGAATTTAAGTTCCTGCTCCGTGCGCTCGCGGAACTCCTTGCTCTGCTCGTCATAGTTGCTGCCGCGCTTCGGGTGCGAATACGTGCCTGCGGTCATGGTGAGCGGATCCTCCTGCACAAGCTCATAGCTGTCAGAGCCGTCCATGAGCTTTTCAATCAGCCGCAGAATGCCGGATGCAATCAGAGTCATAGCCAGATACCCCGCCATTTCAATGACGGCGGACGGGAAATACTTATTGTTGATACCGACGATATAGCGGTGCGAAGCAAAGAACTCCGTAAAGCCGATGATGAACATGACGGAGGTATCCTTCACGTTGATGATATAGTTGTTGCCGATCTGGGGCAGGATATTGCGGATGGCCTGCGGCAAAATGACGCTCGTCATGGTCTGGAAGTGCGTCATGCCGATGGCCTTCGCGCCCTCGGTCTGGCCGGGGTCGATGGAGATAATGCCGCCGCGGACGGACTCGGCCATGTACGCGCCGGTATTGATCGAAACAATCAGGATGGACGCGGCCCAGATGTTATCGAAGCGCAGGGCATTATCCGTGAAATACGGCAGGGCGTAGAAAATGAACACGGCCTGCAGCATCATCGGCGTGCCGCGGAAAACCTCGACGTAGATGCGGATGATGACGCGGATGATTTTCAGAAGGATACGCTTGGGCAGCGGATCGTTTTTGGCGCACGGGATGGTATTGAGAATGCCGCAGAGCAGGCCGATGATACAGCCGATCGCGGTCGCGGTCAGCGCAAGGCCGAGCGTGTTGAGCATACCGTTCAGGTACATCAAGCGGTACTTTTCCCACAGAATCCCGATGTCCTGCATGAGCTTGGCGAGCTTATCCACGGGGTAGTCTCCTTTCACTTTTGATTTGCCCGCGCCGGAGGCGCGGGCAAACAGTTAAACCTCCGGCTGGATGCGGATGGCTTCGTCCATGAGCTGGTTGAAGTCGTCCTCCGTCATCTGGGAGAGAACCTTGTCAATGGCGTCCTTCAGGACCGTGTTGCCCTTGCGGACGGAGATGCCGATGTTGACGTTTTCAGCGCGCTCAGCCTCGGAGGCAAACTGGAAATCGCCGGGCGTGCCGGAGAAGTTCAGAATGACGAGGTTATCGTCCTGCGCGGCAGCGCCCATGGCGGTGGGCATATCGGTGCAGATGAAGTCGACCGCGCCGGTCTGCAGCTGCATGATCATGGCCGGAGCCGTCTCAGCGGGAGCCAGAAGCTCGGCGTTTTCGATCTGCGGCAGGCAGGAATCGTACCAGATCGTGCCGGACTGCGCGGTGCACTTGCCGCCCGCGAGGTCGGCAATGGAGGTCGCACTGGCATAGGGGCTGTCCTTCGTGGTGACGCAGACGATGGTGGCGTAGTAGTACGGGCCTGCCATGTCGACCTCCTGCATACGGTCGGCGGTCATGGACTGACCGGCAATGTTCGCGTCCATCGTGCCGGACTGCACAGCCGGGCAGAGGGAATCCCATGCGGAGGAGACGATCTCAAGCTGCCAGCCGTTGGCCTCGCAGATCTTCTGGGCGATCATAACGTCATAGCCGTTGGCGTAAGCGCCGGGAACGTTGGAAATGGGGACAGCGCCGTTGGAATCGTCCATCTGCGTCCAGTTATAGGGCGCGTAGGCGCATTCCATGCCGACGGTGAGAACGCCGTCTTCCACGCCGGTCACGGCTTCGGTATTCGTGTCTGCGGCGGCTTCAGCCGCTGCGGGGGTGGAGGCGGCGCAGGCCGCCATGCTCAGCAGCATCATGGCTGCCAGGACGAGGGCAAGGATTCTCTTCATTGTTTTCATTCACCTTTCGTTTTATTTTCCCAGACAGGCCCTACAGAAGCAGCAAAAAAGTGGGTCGCTTCTGTAAAGCGATCCACGGAATGAACAGAAAACGGAATCCCGCCCCTGCCGTATCCATCGATAGCGCTTCACAAAGCTTTTCTTTGTGACAGTCCGGCAGATCTTATCTGCCGAGCCAACACCGCATTTGCAGGCAACGCCTGCGGCATTTCGGCGGTCTCCCCTTTTCCGAACGGCCACTGCCTGTGCTTGCCGCCCGGTACTCTTGAAGCCCGCGCCTCTATCTGGAATGATTGTCTGGATTATAGCGTATCCGCACGCATTTGTAAAGCTGATTTTTCGTTAGAAAGCAAAAAATATTTTCTTATTTTTTGTATATTCTGCACGATACGGCGCACTGGCCGGTGAAAAATCAAATTTATGAAATTGATTTGCTTTTACAGGGATTCTTTGCTATACTATAGAAAACACATCATCAGGAGGTTCGAAGATCATTATGGCTGACGAAAAAACGATCCTGACCTATAAGGGGCGCCCCCTTATGCGCAAGGACAATCTTGTCTACTACGGCTCGATGGCCGATTCTCACATTGTCATGCTCCAGATCCTTGAGACGAAAAAGGTCGGCGAGGCCGACGTGGCCAGCAAGGTCTCCGTCGAGCTTCAGCTGACCGACCCGAATGTCCGCGCCCGCGACCGCATCGTCAAGAAAAGCGAGAAGGACGGGTTCTTTACCGCGCTCGACCTCGGCTCCGTGTGGCTGGCCCGCGCGCTGAAGGACGCAAAAAAATAATTATTGATCCGTGTTTAAACGAAAGGAAGCCGTGCATACTATCTGTGCGACTTCTTTTTCATTTTTCCATTCCTCATTGGCTCGTTTTCATGCGGGCCGGCCGTCGAAGCTTTGCTTCGGCGGTTATTTTTTACGCTTTGCGCACATACTACCGGAAAAAGCGGAAGGGAGCTGATCGCGATGCGCAAGGGCGCGCAGACGCTTGTGTTTGGATCGAAGCCGGTCATTTTGTCCCGCGCAGCCATCGGCGGCAAAAAAGAAGGCGAGGGGCCGCTGGCGGCATATTTTGATTTTCTCGGAAAGGACGCGAAGCTGGGGCAGAAAACGTTTGAAAAGGCCGAGAGTAAATTACAGGAGCTGGCGCTGGACACGGCGAAGCGGAAGCTCGGCGTGAGCTATGAGGACATTGATGTGCTGTTCGCGGGAGATCTGCTGAACCAGTGCATTTCCTCGTCGTTCGCGGCGCGCGGCACGTCGATCCCGTTTCTGGGGCTTTACGGCGCGTGCTCGACCATGGCCGAATCGCTGCTTCTGGCGGCGGCGTTCGTCGATGCGGGCTTTGCGGACACGGCGGCAGCGCTTACCTCGTCGCATTTTGCCTCGGCGGAGCGGCAGTACCGCTTCCCGCTCGGCTACGGCGGCCAGCGCACGCCGACAGCCCAATGGACCGTGACTGGCTCCGGCTGCTGCATCGTGGGAAAAAGCGGCCACGGGCCGCGCATTGAGGCCGCGACCATCGGAAAAATTCAGGATTACGGCATCAAGGACGCCAACAATATGGGCGCTGCCATGGCCCCTGCCGCCATCGATACGCTGCAGGCGCATTTCCGCGATCTGCGGCGGGTGCCGTCGGACTATGACCTGATCGTGACGGGCGATCTCGGTATGCTCGGCAGGACAATTGTGCTCGACCAGTTCCGGCGCATCGGCGTGGATCTCTCCCCGGTCTACAACGACTGCGGACTTCTCATTTTTGACACGAAATCGCAGGATGTGCACGCGGGCGGCTCCGGCTGCGGGTGCGGAGCGAGCGTTTTGTGCGGATATCTGCTGGACAGGCTCGAAAAGCGGGAGCTGCGGCGGCTTCTGTTCTGCGCGACGGGCGCGCTGCTCTCCCCCACGTCCAGCTGGCAGGGCGAATCCATCCCCGGCGTGTGCCACGCAGTCGCCATCACGGCGGAAGGAGTATAGCGTATGGACTATCTGAAGGCATTTCTGGTCGGAGGCGCGATCTGTATGCTCGGCCAGCTTCTGATCGACAAAACGAGGCTCACGCCCGCACGGATCCTGGTGTGCTATGTGGTGCTGGGCGTGATTCTGGGCGGTGCGGGCGTCTATGACAAGCTTGTGGACTTTGCAGGCGCAGGCGCGACCGTCCCGCTGACGGGCTTCGGCAATACGCTTGCAAAGGGCGTGCGCGAGGCCGTGAAGGAGCAGGGCATCCTCGGCGCGCTGACGGGCGGGCTCAAGGCTTCGGCGGCAGGCATTGCGGCGGCGGTATTTTTCGGCTTTCTCGCCGCGCTGCTCTGCAATCCGAAGGATAAATCCTGAAAAAGCGGACAAGCTATCCCTGCGGCTGCGCCGCAATTCATACTTTCAGGAGGCTCATCATGAGCAAGCAGAACAAAACGAACAAGACCGAATCGCAGAACACCTCGAACCAGACGCAAAATCAGGACTCGAAGAACTGCAAGTAACCAGAACGGGAGAACGCCGGTGTATGGCGTTCTCCCGTTTTTTATGTCCGTGCGTCCACAGGGATGTACGGCGCCTGGATGAGCATGGCGCGGTAGGCCGGGCGCATGATGCGGTTGCCGGTGGCAAGCTCTTCAAGGCGGTGCGCGCACCAGCCCGCGATGCGGGCCGTGGCGAACAGCGGCGTGTACAGATCCTCCGGGATCTCCAGCATACTGTAGATCAGGCCGGAATAGAGGTCAACGTTTGCGCACATGGGGATCGACTGGTGCTTGCGCGCCATGATCTTCTCGATGCCGCGCGCTTCCACGCGCTCCATCAGCTCCAGATCATGGAGCCGCCCCTTGGCTCCGGCCAGCGACGCGGCGTATTTTTTGATGACGACGGCACGCGGGTCTGACATGGTATAGACCGCGTGGCCCAGACCGTAGATCTTGCCGGAGCGGTCGCCCGCCTCGCCGTCGAGAATGCGATCCAGATACGCGTCCAGCGACGCGTCGTCCGGTGCTTCGCCGACGTGCTCACGGATATCGCGGAACATCTGCATGACCTTGGCGTTCGCGCCGCCGTGCAGCGGTCCCTTCAGGGAGCCGACTGCGCCTGCGATGGCACTGTAGGTGTCGGTACCGGACGAAGTCATGGCGCGGCAGACGAAGGTGGAGTTGTTGCTGGAATGCTCGGCGTGGAGAATGAGCATGAGGTCGAGCAGATGCGCTTCCTCCGGCGTGTAGGCCGCATCGGGGCGGATCATGCGCAGGATGTTCTCGGCGACGGACAGCTCCGGCTCCGGATTGTGCAGGATGAGGGAGTCTCCGTCAAAATAATGCCGCTTGGCGGCAAAGGCGTTCGCCGCGATGAGCGGGAAGCGCGCGATGAGGCCGATGGACTGCCGCAGAACGTTGTCCAGCGCGGTATCGTCCGCACGGTCGTCATAGGAATAGAGGGCGAGGACGCTGCGGGCCAGCTGGTTCATGATGTTGCGGCTGGGGGCCTTGAGGATCATGTCCTCGGTGAACCCGGCGGGCATGGTGCGTGCGCGGGCCATGACGTCGTTGAAGCGCTGCTGCTGCGCCTGCGTGGGCAAAGAGCCGAGCAGCAGCAGATACGCGACCTCCTCATAGCCGAACGTGCCGCTTTTCCGATGGGCCCCGACAATATCCTCGACGCTGATGCCGCGGTAATAGAGCTTGCCGGGCATGGGGACGCGTTCGCCGTCCATCATATAATAGCCCTGCACGCTGCCGACCTTGCTGACGCCGATGAGCACGCCCGTGCCGTCTGCGTTGCGCAGGCCGCGCTTGATGCTCTGGTCTTCAAAATACTGCGCGGGGATGGCATACTGCTGCGCAATGTTTTCACTCAGATGGGCGATATCGGTTTCAAGAAGCGTTGCCATGGTTCGGGACCTCCTGCGGATTTGTTGCCCATATTATATCGAAGCGGCAGCAAAAATGCAAGAGTACGTTTTCGATTATGCAGAATATTTTTTGAATTTCTTAGAATTCACAAGCAATGCGATGAGCTGTGCAATATGAATTTCTAAATCATGCATTCTTCATGCCTGCTTGATCTCCGGCATCCAGCGGAAGCACTTGTAATAGATTACGAACAGCACGGACGTGGTCAGCCACGTCGCGGGATAGCACAGGGCGATGGTCCAGTTATTCAAATGTGGGAACGTTACGAAAAACAGCAGTGCCAGCCGCAGCAGGCAGGTGCCGAACAGCGTCAGGACCGTCGGCATGACACTCCGCCCGCAGCCGCGCATCGCGGAGGAAAGCACCTCCACACAGCAGAACGTCGGATAGAAAAAGGCCAGCATGGTGATAATCCGGCTGCCCTCGGCCATGACGTTCGTATCGTCGGTAAAGAACCGCACGGTCAGCCCCCGCGTCAGGAACAGCAGAGCGCTGAACAGCGCGGAAAAGCCGACATGCATCCACATGCCGGTACGGATGACGGAAGTAATGCGGTCAAGCTGCCGCGCGCCGTAATTCTGTCCGGTGAAGGTCATGACCGTGATGCCGATGGCGTTGGACACGGGCCAATAAAACCCGTCGAGCTTCCAGTAGATCGACCAGGCCGCCGCCGTGTCTGTGCCGAGCAGATTGATGGCCTTCTGGATGATAACATTCGCGACGCTATACATGATGGTAGCCAGTCCCGCGGGCAAGCCAATAGCCGTCATGCGGCGCAGAAGCACGCTGTCAAAGCGCAGCTCCGACACATGCAGGCGGCAGTCGCCCGGAATACGCAGCAGCACCCAGATCACGAGCCCCGCGCAGATCAGCTGCGACAGGCTGGTCGCCATGGCCGCGCCCGCCGTTCCAAGTCCGAAAACGGCGACAAACAGCAGATCCAGCCCCGTGTTGGCCAGCGCGCAGACGATGAGGAAGTAAAGGGGCCGTTTGGAATCGCCCACCGCGCGCAGAATGCCCGCGCCCATGTTATAGACCATGGAGGGGATCATACCGGCAAAATACCATTGCAGATAGATGATGGAATCGGCCAGCGTATCGGCGGGCGGGTCGAGCAGGACGAGCACAGGCCGGGCCATGAGAATGCCCAGCGCCGTCATGACCGCGCCGATCACGACGGAGAATAAAATTGCCGTGTGGACGGACTTCCGGACCATATCGCCCTCCCCCGCGCCGTAATGCTGCGAGACGACGACGCAGGCGCCGGAGGACAGGCCGACGAAAAAGCCCACGACCAGATTGATGATGACCAGATCCGAGCCGCCGACGGCGGCCAGCGCCGTCTTGCCGACCAGACGGCCGAGGACGACCGCGTCGACCATGGAATACAGCTGCTGGAGCAGCGACCCCAGCATGATTGGCAGGAAAAAGCGGGTCATATTCGAAAAAACAGGGCCGTGAAGCAGATCAGGGCCCCGGGAAACGGACTTTGTCATGCGGACAAACCTCCCGAAAAAGAATCCAGCCATACTATACTATAGTAACGGTTTCCCGGAAAAAAGCAAGAGGCCGCAGTTCTTAAATTTTTCTTGACGGCTCCGCATCCGGACGCTATAATACCCACAGGCCACAGACAATCGAACACAGGGGCGCTGGGCAACCGGCTGAGATTGCGTTTTACGCTTGTCCCTTAAACCTGATCCGGGTAATGCCGGCGTAGGAAGCTGCTTCGTATATGAGATCTCTATCGATATGCTGCGTACTGCACGACACCAAAATCCGGTTGTGTGCGGTACTTTTTTATTTTTGGAGGGATTTTTATGAAAAAATCCAAGCTTACCCTTCGCTGCCTGTGCGAAGCGGCCATCATGATCGCGCTGGCACAGCTGCTCGGCTACATCAAGTTCTACGAACTGCCGCAGGGCGGCGCAATCACGCTGTCGATGCTGCCGATTTTCCTGTTCTGCTCCCGCTGGGGCTTCGGGCCGGGTATGCTGGCCTCGTTCGCGTTCAGCCTGCTGCAGCTGTTCCTTGACGGCGCATACGCCTGGGTCTGGCAGTCCATTGTCGGCGACTATATCCTCGGTTTTACCGTGCTCGGCTTCGCGGGCCTGTTCAGCAAAAAGCGCTTTGGCTTTTTCTATGGTGCGCTGCTCGGCTGTGCACTGCGGTTCCTCTGCTCGTATATCACGGGCGTGGTTGCCTGGGGCGAATATATGCCGGAGGTATTCTTCGGTATGACCATGACGACGCCGTGGTTCTATTCTGCACTTTATAACGGCTTCTATATGGTCACAGACTGCATCCTCGTTCTGCTGGTCGGCTGGTTCCTTTGGAAGCCGATGGGCAAGTACATCCGCGGCGATGACATCAAAGCGCTGCGCAGCAAGTAAGTATCCTCCTGAAAGCCCCGGCGGGGAAGGCGTTCGGTGCATACGAATTCGCCGAAAATTGCCGTAAAGCCAGTGCATCCTGCCGGGCGCTCAGGCTTTGGGCATTTCCTCCATTTCCAGATACTCGGCTTCGCAGCGCTGCTCGGCGCTGATCAGGATCTGCTTGGCCTGTCCGTAATCTGCGCGCTCAATTGCCGCAATCGCCTGCTCCGCTGCTTCTACCATCTGTGCGTACAATTTTTCATATTCCATCATGGAACCTCCTGATTATATTTCTTGATTTTTCCATTATAGTATACTTCAATAAGTATGTAAATTAGCTCTTTTCTACAAATATATACTTATAGAATTATACATCTTGCCTCATACTTACAGTAGTATATGCATGAGGTGAGAGCATGGCATATTCAGACGCACAGAAGGAAGCGACGGCGAGATATAACAAGAAAGCATATGATTTCATCAGCGTTGTCGTTCCAAAGGGCAAGCGGAAGCGGATCGCAGAATATGCCGCCTCGCAGGGAAAGAGCATGAACCGCTTTATCAACGACGCCATCGACGCGCAGCTGCCGCCGGAAAAGCCGGAAGAATAAAATTCCCGTTTCGCCGCTCGAAAACCGGCGAAGCGGGATGTTTTTTTGCAAACGCTCTGGAAACTGCGCCCGTTTTATAGTAAACTAGTCACAGCTCTCCCCCGCGCGGCATAGACTAGCGCGGAGGGATGCGGAATGATCTGGATGATCGTGTGCGCGGTGCTGGCGGCTGCCGGGCTGATTTTGATCGTGTGGGCGCTTCTGGGCTGGTGCGTTCTGCCGCCGAGACGCGAGGCCGTCACGATCTACCGCCTGTCCGCGTCTGAGCCGCAGCTGGAGCGGCAGGTGCGGGCGTTTGTCTGGTCGCGTGAAAGCGGCCTTGCGGGCGGGCGGCTGATTCTGGCGGGCGGAGAGGAAGCGCCGGAGACTGCGGCGCTGGCAGAGCGTCTGGCCGCGCAGTATGCCTGCGTGGAATACCGCCCCTGCGCGGGATGTCGGGAGTAAGAAGCATGGAACAGGAATCGCAAATGATACAGGGGACCGTTCTGGCGGTCATTTATCAGAATCCGGAAAACGGCTACTGCGTGCTGAAGGTCCGCACAGAGCAGAGCGAGGCCGTCACGGTCGTCGGCGTCATCCCCATGTGCGTCGTGGGCGAACGGCTGGCCATCGTCGGCAGATGGACGCGCCACCAATCCTTCGGGCAGCAGTTTGAGGCGGAATTCTTAGAACGCCTCATGCCGGAAACGACGAGCGAGATTCTGGCGTTTCTGTCTTCCCGCGCCGTCAAGGGCATCGGACCGAAGATGGCGGAGAAGATCGTCTCCCGCTTCGGCGAGAAGAGCCTGAACGTTTTGGAGCAGGACCCCATGCAGCTGACGCAGATCCCCGGCATCAGCGAAAAAAAGGCACAGGAAATGTCCGAAAGCTTCCAGAAGCAGTCCGGCATTCGGCGCCTGATTGAATTTCTGACGATTTATCACCTGCCCGCCCAGCTTGCCGTGCGGCTCTACCGCGCCTACGGCGAGCTTGCGCAGGAGGCACTGCGCGACGACCCGTATCTGCTGACCGACAGCTATTACCGCGCGGATTTTTCGCAGGTCGACGCGTTTGCCATCGCTCTCGGTGTCAGCGCCGACGATGAGCGGCGCGTGGAAGCGGGTATTTTATTTGAATTATCCTATAATCTCGGTGCGGGCCATACGTTTATCCCGCAGGACAAGCTTCGCACAGCGACGTGCGCGCTGCTCGATCTGGACGGCGAGATGATCGACGCCGGGATGCTCCGCCTGCAGGAGCAGGGGCGGATGGAGCTGAGCCAGATCGCGGGGCTCACGGCCTGCTATCTGCCGGAGCTTTACGAGGCGGAAACCTACGTCTGCCGGAGAATTTTATCCATGGCGGACGGCGAATATCCCGAACCGGGACGAATCGACGATCTGGTCGCAGAAATTGAGGACCGGCAGGGCATCGATTACGCGCCGGAGCAGCGCAGCGCCATCCGCGCAGCGGCCTCCCGGCAGCTTCTGATCGTGACGGGCGGCCCCGGCACGGGCAAGACGACGGTCATGTCCGGCATTTTGCGGTTGTTTGACGCGCTGAAGCTCAAAACACAGCTGGCCGCACCGACTGGCCGCGCCGCGAAGCGGCTTTCCGAGGTGACGGGCCGCGAGGCCTCGACCATCCACCGGCTTCTGGAGGCGCAGTTCGACGAGGCGACGGGCCGCATGGCCTTTTTCCACGACGAGGACGCGCCGCTTGCCTGCGACGCGATGATCGTGGATGAAACCTCCATGGTGGACCTGCAGCTCATGGCGTCGCTTTTAAAGGCGCTGAGGCCCGGCTGCCGCCTGCTGCTGGTCGGCGACCCGGATCAGCTGCCGCCGGTCGGCGCGGGAAACGTGTTTTCCGACCTCATCCGCAGCGGCGTGGTACAGACCGTCCGTCTGACGGAAATTTTCCGGCAGGCGCAGCGGAGCCTGATCGTCATGAACGCCCACGCGGTCAATCAGGGCGAGCTGCCCGTGCTCACGGCGACGGACCGGGACTTTTTCTTCCTGCGCCGCCGCGACCCGGCGGCAGCCGTGAAGACCATACAGGAGCTTTGCCAGACGCGGCTGCCCAAAAACATGGGCATCCAGCCGTCCGACATTCAGGTGCTCAGCCCCAGCCGCAAGCACGAGACGGGCACAAAGGCGCTGAATCTTGCGCTGCAGGCCGTGCTGAATCCGCCTGCGGAGGGCAAAAAAGAAAAAAAACACGGAGATTTTTCCTTCCGAACCGGCGATCGGGTAATGCAAATCCGGAATAACTATGATATAATGTGGAAACGGGCCGACGGGCTTGGCGCGGGAACCGGCATATTCAACGGCGATATCGGCACGGTCACGGACATCGACTTTCAGGAAGAGACGATGACCATCCAGTTTGACGACCGGACGGCGGAATACGCCTTCGATATGCTCTCCGAGCTGGAACCGGCCTACGCCATGACCGTCCATAAAAGCCAGGGCAGCGAATACCGTGCGGTCATCCTGTCGCTCTGCGGCGGGCCGCAGATGCTCCTGACGCGCAGCGTGCTGTATACCGCCATCACCCGCGCCAGAGAGCTTTTGATCATTGTCGGCAATGAGGAGACTGTCGCCGCCATGACCCGCAACGACCGCCGCCAGCGGCGCTATTCCGGCCTCAAGCTCCGGCTGGAGGGCAAGGCATGAGCGTGCTTTCATGGCTTCTCGACCTGCTCTACCCGCCCAAATGCGTGCTCTGCCGGAGGCTCCTGACAGGCAAGGGCCCGGTGTGCCCGCACTGCATGGACAAGCTTCCGGAGTTTGACGGCGCAGCGCCGTCCGTGCGCTTTACGAGCGGCGGCGCGGTCAGCTTTTTCTATGAAGGGCAGCTGCGCGAGTCGTTCCTGCGCTTTAAATTCGGTGGGTCGGCGTTTTACGCGCAGACCTACGGCGCATGGATGGCCCACACGATCCGCGACAGGCTTGCGGGGAAATTCGACGTGCTCACATGGGCGCCGGTCAGCCGGGCAAGGAAACGCAAACGCGGCTATGACCAGTCGGCGCTTCTGTGCCGCGAGATCGGGACGCAGCTCAGGCTCGAACCCATGCAGACGCTCCGGAAGATCAAGGACCCGCCCGCGCAGTCCACGCTTGCAGACGCCGCCCAGCGGCGCGCGAATGTCTCCGGCGCGTACCGGGCCGAGCAGCCGGAGCGCTTTGCGGGAAAGCGCGTTCTGATCATCGACGATATTGTAACGACCGGCGCAACGCTGGCAGAGTGCAGCCGCACGCTGCTGCAGGCGGGCGCATCGGACGTTGTTTACGCGGCGTTTGCCGCGCCGAGAAAACAAGACTGAAGGATACAACGCTATGAAATTGATTCGTGATATCGGCATCGACCTTGGCACGGCAAACGTGCTCTGCTATGTGGAGGGGCGCGGCATCGTCCTGCGCGAACCGTCGGTCGTGGCCGTGGACAAGAATACCGGCAAGGTTTTGCAGGTCGGCGCGGCTGCGCGCAATATGCTTGGCCGCACCCCCGGCAACATCGTCGCCGTGCGCCCGCTGCGCGACGGCGTTATCAGCGACTATGAAATGACGGAGAAAATGCTTGAGCAGTTTCTCAAGAAGATCAACAAATTCACGCTCGTCAAGCCCCGCGTGATCGTCTCCGTCCCGTCCGGCATCACCGAGGTCGAGGAACGCGCGGTCATTCAGGCCGCCATGGAGGCCGGCGCGCGCCGCGTCTATCTGATCGAGGAGCCGTTCGCTGCCGCGCTTGGCGCGAAGCTGGCGATCTCCGGGCCGGAGGGCCATATGGTCGTCGATATCGGCGGCGGCACGACGGATATCGCCGTTCTGAGTCTGAACGGCATTGCGACGTCCTCTTCCATCAAGGTCGCGGGCGACACATTTGACGAGGCCGTTGCGGCCTATATGCGCAAGCACTACGGGATGCTCATCGGTCTGAACACGGCGGAGGAGGTCAAGATCACCATCGGCTGCGTATACCCGCGCCCGCAGGAGCTTTCCATGCTCGTCAAGGGCCGCGACGCAAAGACGGGTCTTCCGAACGAGGTGACGATCTCGTCCACGGAAATGCTCGATGCGTTCAAGCGCCCGGCGCGGCAGATCGTCGACGAGGTGCTCGCCGTTTTGGAGCATTCCTCGCCGGAGCTGGTAGCCGATATCGCGCAGACCGGCATCGTCCTCACCGGCGGCGGCAGCCTGCTCTACGGCTTTGACAAGCTCATTTCCGAGCGCACGGAGATCGCCTGCTCCATCGCGGACGATGCGGACTCCTGCGTGGCCAACGGCTGCGGCCGGAGCCTGCAGTGGATCAGCTCCATGCAGGAGGGCACGATCAATCTGGCCCGCCGCAAGCTGATGAAGGAGCAATAATTCAATTAGGGTGTATCTGAAAACTCCCAACGCACCCGGACAGCGGACCTTTTCACGCTGCGCTGCACCATTTTTTCTTGAAATACGTCAGTATTCCTGCGAAAAAATGTCTTGCTCAGCGCAAAAATTTCTCGCTGCCGGTCACATTGGGAGTTTTCAGATACACCCTAAGACATACAAAAAGCCCGGCACGCCGGGCTTTTTCCGATTGGAGAACAGATATGAAAAAGACGCTGGACGCCAATCAGCTGAAGCTGATCGCGATTTTTGCCATGACGGTCGACCATATCGCGTGGCTGCTCTTCCCCGGCTATGCCAAAGGGGCGCTGCCGGTCGTGATGCACATCATCGGCCGTCTGACCTGCCCCATCATGTGCTATTTTATCGCCGAGGGCTATTATCACACGCGGAATATCCGGAAATACACCTTCCGGCTGTTCCTGTTCGCCGTCATTTCGCATTTTGCGTATAGCTTCGCGTCCAACGACTTTGTGGACGCCCGCTCGCTCATCCCGTTTTACTTTGGGGGCATCCTGAACCAGACGAGCGTCATGTGGCCGCTTGCGTGGGGGCTTGTCATGCTGCGCGTCGCGAACAGCGAGCGCTTTACGCAGCTGCAAAAGACGCTTCTGGTGGTTCTCATCTGTCTGGTCAGCTTCCCGAGCGACTGGAGCTGCATCGCAAGCCTGTGCGTGCTGGCCTTCGGCACGAACCGAGGCGATCTGAAGGCGCAGGGGCGGTGGATGCTGTTTTTTGTGGCGCTCTACGCGGTCGTGTATTTCTTCGCGCTCGACAAGCTCTACGGCATTTTGCAGCTGGCCGTTGCGCTGTCCCTGCCGCTGCTGGCCCGCTACAACGGCCAGCGCGGAAAAAACGCCCGCGTCAACAACTTCCTCAAATGGTTCTTCTATCTCTACTATCCCCTGCACCTGACGATTCTCGGCGCGATCCGGTATTTTGGGTAACACAAAACAGAAACCGGCTGTACCCGCGCATGTGGTTGTAGGGGCCGATGCCCACATCGGCCCCTACGACCAAGTGGGAAAATGTATACGAATTCGCTGAATGGCCGTCGCTTTTTGCCGCCGCCTGCCGCTTGACCTCCTCTTGGGTAAGAAAAATGCGTGACTGTAACAGTCACGCATTTTTGCTGTTTGAAATAATCTCTGTTAAGCCGGAAGGCATTTATCTGGTCAGCGCGGCGGTGTCCTGCGCGATCATGAGCTCTTCGTTGGTCGGGATGACCCAGACGGTGACCTTGGAGTCGGACGTGGAGATCACGACTTCCTCGCCGCGAAGCTTGTTCTTCTCCGGGTCAAGCTTGACGCCGAGATATTCCAGACCGTCGCAGATGGATGCGCGCATGGAGCCGGAGTTTTCGCCGACGCCGGCGGTAAAGACGATGCAGTCCACGCCGCCCAGAGCTGCGGCATAGGCGCCGATGTACTTGCGGACTTCGTAGGCGAACTTGTCGAGCGCCAGCTGCGCGGCCTCGTTGCCCTTTTCGGCTGCGGCGTCCAGATCGCGGAAGTCGGAGGAAACGCCGTCAGACAGGGCCAGCACGCCGGACTTCTTGTTGAGCATAGTCAGGCAGTCGTCGGCGGACATATTATACTTGTTCATGATGAACTGCGCAACGCAGGTGTCAATATCGCCCGCGCGCGTGCCCATCGGGACGCCGGCCAGAGGGGACAGGCCCATGGAGGTATCCTGGCACTTGCCGTCCTTGACAGCGGACAGGGACGAGCCGTTGCCCAGATGGCAGACGATGACGCGGTGCGCGTTCTCAACGCCGCCCATCAGCTCGATGCAGCGCTTGGACACGAAGCGGTGGGACGTGCCATGGAAGCCATAGCGGCGCAGATGGTCTTCGGTGTAATATTTGGTGGGGATGGCATAGCGGTAGGCCTTCGGGGGCATGGTCATATGGAACGCAGTGTCGAACACAGCGACCTGGGGCTTGCCAGGCATGGCCTTCTCACAGGCCTCGATGCCCATGAGGTTGGCGGGGTTGTGCAGCGGGCCGAGGGGGATGCAGTCACGGATGGCCTGCTTGCAGGCCTCGTCGATGATGCAGCTCTCAACAAACTTGTCGCCGCCGTGCAGGACGCGGTGGCCGACAGCGTCGATCTCGTCAACGGACTTGATAACGCCGTCCTGCGGATCGACCAGAATGGCCATGACCGCCTCGATCGCTTCCTTATGGGTGGGCATGGGGATGTCCTTTTCCACCTTCTTGCCGCTTGCGGGAACCTTGTGCGTCAGACGGCCGTCCAGACCGATACGCTCGCACAGACCCTTGGCGGTGACGTCGCCGGTGTCCGGGTTCATGAGCTGGTACTTGAGGCTGGAGCTGCCAGCGTTGATAACCAGAATGTTCATACTTCCATTCACTCCTGTATTTCATTTTTCGATCATTCGTGTTATTATATTACATAGCTATTGTGTATCATACAACAAAACCCAAACAGAAACAAGGGCTTTGCAAGATTTTTTACCGGAGGAACTTCTATGCAGACGGTCGGCGTGATCTGTGAATATAATCCCTTTCATCTCGGCCATGCGCGGCAGCTGGCGCTGATCCGGCGGCAGCTGGGGCCGGAGGCGGCCATTGTCTGCCTGATGAGCGGAAATTATGTCCAGCGCGGGGAGCCTGCGGTCTTTGACAAGTGCGTCCGGGCGCGGGCAGCGGTGGAGGCGGGGGCCAATCTTGTGCTGGAGCTGCCGGTCACATACGCGCTGCGCTCGGCAGAGGGCTTCGCCGCGGGCGGCGTCAGCATCCTGTCCCGTCTTGGCTGCGGCTTTCTCAGCTTCGGCTGCGAATCCGGAGACGGGGACGCGATTTTCCGCGCAGCGGAAGCCTCCCGCTCATCAGAATTCGAGCAGACGCTGCACGCAAACATACAGACCGGCCTCAGCTACGCCGCCGCACGGCAGCGGGCGCTGGAGGCGCTTGGGCAGGATGGGCAGCTGCTGACAAGGCCGAATGACATTCTGGCCTTTGAATACTGCCGCGCGATTCTGACGCAGAACAGCCTCATGCACCCGCTGGCCGTCCTGCGTCCCGGCGATTATCACGCAGACACGCCGGACGCGGAACATCCGTCCGCTACGGCGGTGCGGCGGCTGATCCTGTCCGGCAGCGGCTGGCGGCAATATGTCCCGGCCGCCTGCACGTATGAAAACGCGGTCCCCCACGCGCTTTTGTGGGGTGAAAAGGCCATACTCGCGCGGCTGCGCGGCATGGAGCAGGCGGACTGGGCCCGGGCCGCGCACGGCTCCGAGGGGCTGTGGTCGAAGGTCTGGAAGGCCGTGCAGGCGCAGCCGGATTACGAACACATTCTGGAAGTGGCAAAATCAAAGCGCTACCCGCGCACGAGGCTGCAGCGGCTGCTGCTGTGCGCCTATTTGGGCATCGACGCGCAGGCGCTCCTGTGCGAAGCGCCGTATGTACGCGTGTTGGCTTTCGACAAGACCGGGCAGGCTGTTCTGCGGCAGGCAAAAAAGACGGGCAGCCTCCCGCTTGTAAACGCAGGCCAGACCCCGCCGGACACAGCGTATGGCGCGCTGGAGCGCCGCTGCGCGGCGCTCTACGGTCTGTTTGCCGCGCAGCCGGAGCTTTGCCCCGAACAAATCGCGCGCGTTTACCGGAAATGAAAAAACCGCCCGTCCGGGCGGTTTTTTACGTTATATTTCCTGCCGGCCTTCTAGTGCGCGCAGAAGCGTGACCTCGTCGGCATATTCCAGCTGGCTCCCGACCGGGATGCCGTAGGCCAGACGCGTGACCTTTACGCCCATCGGGCGAAGCATACGCGACAGGTACATGGCCGTGGCCTCGCCCTCGGTGTCCGGGTTCGTGGCCATGATGACCTCACGCACAGAGCCGTCTGCGACGCGGTTCAGCAGCTCGCGGATGCGCAGATCGTCCGGCCCGACATGGCTCAGAGGCGAAATGACGCCGTGCAGCACATGGTACACGCCATGGTATTCCCGCGCCCGCTCCATGGCGATCACATCCTTCGGCTCTGCCACAACGCAGATGAGACTGTGGTCGCGCTCGGGGTCGGCGCAGATCGCGCACAGCTCCTGATCGGTCAGGTTCTGACAGACCGGGCAGAGGCGAACGCTGTCCTTCGCGTCCAGAATGGCCTGCGCAAAGCTCTGCGCCTCATCCTTCGGCAGCGACAGGACATAAAACGCCAGCCGCTGCGCCGACTTCATGCCGATGCCGGGCAGACGCGCAAATTGTTCGGTCAGCCGCTCAAGCGCGGCGGGAAACGCGCGCATCAGAACAGGCCGCCCAGATTCAGGCCGCCCGTCAGCTTGGCCATATTCGCGGACTGATCGGCCTCGGCCTTGCGCATGGCCTCGTTGACCGCCGCAACGATCATATCCTGCAGCATTTCCACATCCTCCGGATCGACCGCTTCAGGGTCGATGGTGATGGACTTGAGCTCGCGGTTGCCTCCGCATACGGCTGTGATCACACCGCCGCCCGCCGTCGCCTCGTATTCCTTTGCCTGCAGCTCCTCCTGCATCTTCATGAGGTTTTCCTGCATCTTCTGGGCCTGCTTCATCATCTGCATCTGATTCATGCCGCCCATCGGCATACCGCCGCGATATCCGCCTTTTGCCATGTTTGTTCTCCTTCTATCGTAAATAAATTATTTGATCGTAAAAATGTCGCTGTGCTGCTGTCCAAACTGAACAAGCGCGTCCATCGGGTCGTCTCCCAGCCGTGAAAGCCGGTTTTTGAGTGCAAAGCGCACCGAAACCGGTTTTCCCAATATTGCCGACGCCTTTTCCCGGACAAGTGCCTCCGTATCAGGCGTTTTTTTAACCTGATTCAGCACAAAATCTGAATCCACCGCCATGATAAGCACTTCTCCCTGCAAAACAGGGTGGATTGGGCCGTTCACAGCAAAAAAACCGCTGATCGTAGCAGGAAGCGCCGCACGCAGCTTTTCAGACAGCGCGGGCCAGAAGCCGGCAGGCGTTTCGGCCTGCGGCGCGGCAGACGACTGCTCCTGCGTCTGCGCCGGAGGCGCGCTCCCGCGTTCCGGATCATCCGCATCGTTCGGGAAGGGCGGGCGGTCGTCATCAAATGAATCCCCGCCGCTGGCTTTGGGCGCGCTTTTCACCAGCACGCCGGAGGCCAGCTGCTCCTCCACGCGCGAGATGCGTGCGTCCAGCGCCTGCGCGTCCAGCCGCAAGGACGGCTCGCACAGCTGCATCAGAAGCAGCTCCGCCGCTACGCGCACGTCGGTGTTCTTGCCGAACGAGACGCGGGTTTTCTGCGTTTCCGTCAGTACGCGCATCAGTTCGCCCGGAGAGAAGACCGATTGCAGCGCCAGCGCCTGCTGCTCTGTCGCAATGCCGGAGAGCATGGAAAGCCCGCTCTTCGGGGCCGTGCGCAGCACGAGCAGATCGCGGCAGAGCGCGCACATCTCGCCCAGCAGCGCACTCACATCCTTGCCCGCGGAATAAAGCGCGGAAAAGATCGTCAGCGCCTTTGCCGTATCCTGCTCTGCGATGGCCTGCATCAGCTCCGCCGTGCGCTTTTCGCCCGCAAGGCCGAGCGACGCATAGACGCTTTCGAGCGTCACGGGGCCGTTTGCCGCCGACGCGCACTGGTCAAGCAGGCTCACGCCGTCGCGCATGCCGCCGTCAGCCAGCCGGGCCAGAAGATTCACAGCCTCCGGCTCAATTTCAATATGCTCCTGATAGGCGATGAAATTCAGCCGGGAGGCAATTTCATCGGGCCGCAGACGCTTGAACGCAAACCGCTGGCAGCGGGACAAAATCGTCGCGGGAACCTTCTGCAGCTCGGTCGTCGCCAGAATGAATAACAGATGCGCGGGCGGCTCTTCGATGATTTTCAGCAGCGCGTTGAATGCCGCCGTCGAGAGCATATGCACCTCGTCGATGATATACACGCGCATTTTGACCGTGCCGGGCGTATAAATTGCGTCGTCACGCAGAACGCGGACGGAATCGACGCCGTTGTTCGAGGCCGCGTCGATCTCCAGCACATCCATACAGCTGCCCTCGTCGATGGCGCGGCACGACGGGCACAGCCCGCATGGGTCGCCATGATTCGGGTTTTCACAGTTGACGGCCTTGGCCAGAATCTTGGCGCAGGACGTCTTGCCGGTGCCGCGCGTACCGGTAAACAGATACGCATGGCTGAGCTTGCCCGTTTCGAGCTGTGCGCGCAGTGTGTCGGTCACGCTCTTCTGACCGACTACATCCGAAAATGTCTGCGGCCGGTATTTGCGGTATAACGCCTGATACATATCCGTTCACCTCCGGAGCTTCTATTATACACAAAAACTGCGCAGAAGGAAAGCCTCTGCGCAGTTTTTTATGATTCCGGCAGATCGATCTTCCGTGCAGATATGACGCTGCCCTACAGATGGGTACACTTCAGCCCAAAGCGGCGAAAGAGTTCCGTGTTCAGGTTCGGTGCGGCGGCGGTGTCGAATTCTGGCTGATAGGAAAGGCCGACCATCTCGTATTTCGCACCCGCCGTCACGTGGTACGGCAGCAGCTCGACCTGCTCCAGATCATCCGCGTCCAGAAGGCGGCGGGCCGCGGCGCCGAAATTCTCCTCCGAATCGTTGACGCCGGGGATGACCGGAATGCGGATGCGGAACGTCCTGCCGCTTTTCTTGAGCCGTTCGAGGTTTTCCAGAATCGGCTCATTGGACACGCCTGTATAGTGCCGGTGCTGCTCCGGGTCCATCAGCTTCAGATCCATCATGACATACTCGACCCGCGCCAGCACGGCTTCAAATACGCTCCCGCTGCAATAGCCGCTCGTTTCGATCGCGCGGTGCATCCCCGCGACGCGGTCCAGCGTTTCCAGCAGGAACTCCGGCTGCCCCGTCGGTTCACCGCCGGAAAACGTCACGCCGCCCGACATTGCGGCAAGATAGTCCTTGTCCCGCAGAAGCTTCCAGGCCAGCTCCTGCGCCGTATAGCGTTTTCCGCATAGCTTCCGCAGCCCCTGCGGGCAGGCGCGGATACACTGGCCGCAGGCTGTGCAGGTTTTCCCGCCGTTCGGGCAGGCTTCGACGCAGGCCCCGCAGTGCAGGCAGTTGTTTGACGACACCATCAGCTGCGGCTGATAGGAAAGCCCCTCCGGGTTGTGGCACCACATACAGCGCAGCGGGCAGCCCTTCAAAAACACCGTCGTGCGGATGCCGGGGCCGTCGTAGACGGCAAGCTGCTTGATGTCGAATACGGTTCCGACTGCCGTCGCGTTATCCACGGGCATGGCGGACCTCAAAGTCGCGCAGCTCCTTGTAAAGCGCGAACTGCTTCTCATAATACGCGTGCCGCTGCGCGTCGGGCTTTGCCGTCTGGCCGTAGCGGACGAAGCGGGCAGCAAGGGCCGTCCGGTCTTTCTCGCCGGTCGCGGCGGCAAGACCGAGGATCGCGCTGCCGAGCGCACCGGCCTCGTCGGCCAGCGTGGGCCGAATTTCAGCGCCCAGAATATCCGCCTTGATCTGCCGCCAGACGGGCGACTTCGCGCCGCCGCCCGCAGCGAAGAGCGTCGTCGGACGAATGTCGTATTTGGCAAGCTTTTCGAGGTTATAGCGCATCTCGAAGGTCAGGCCCTCAAGAATGGCGCGGTAGAGATCGGCGGGCGAGGTGTGCATTGTGAGGCCGTAGATCGTGCCGCGCGCACCGGTCAGCACGTCCGGCGTGCCGCCCATACCCTGCAAAAACGGCAGAACGATCAGCCCCGTCGGCTCCGGCGGGCAGGTCTCGTTCAGAAGGTCGTAGACCGAGCACCCGCGCTCCTTCGCGGCCTGCTTGAGATAAAACGCCAGCGAATCGCGGTACCAGCGCACGACCGCGCCGCCGGAGATATTATAGGCGTAGGTCACATAGCCCCGTCCGTCGAGATACGGGACGCAGGCGTAATTTTCGCGTTCAAAGTCCAGCGTTTCGGGGATGGATGCGAACAGCGGGCAGATGCATTCGACCGTGCCGGTCGTATCGACGGCTTCGCCGGGGTTCGCCACGCCGCAGCCAAGGGCGTTGACGATCTGGTCATGCGAGCCGATGACGACCTTGACGCTCTGCGGCAGGCCGAGCGCGGAGGCTGCCTCCTGCGTGAGCGTTCCGGCGCACGCGCCGGTCGGCAGGACGGCGGGGAGCGTTTCCGGGTCGATGCCGCAGGCGCTCGTCAGCTCGTCCGACCAGCAGAGCTTCCGCACGTCAAAGAGAATGCTGCGGCAGGCAAGGGAATAATCCGCCACCGTCTCACCAGACAGGCAGAAGCAGATGTAACTTGCGACAAATAGGAACTTCCACACCGGGCGCGGAGCCGTGCGGAGCGTATACAGCATTTTTGCCAGCGAATATGACGCGTCCGGCAGGACACAGGTGATGCGCATGAATTTTTCCACGCCGACCGACTCGACCAGACGGGAAAATTCTCCGCTTTCGGTATTGGCAAAATAGAGAATGATGTCGCTCAGCGGCTGACCGCTGCGGTCAACGGGGACGAAGGACTCGCCGAAGGAGGAGACGGTGATGGCCGCGACCTGCTTTGCGTCGTCCAGCTTTTTGACGCAGTCGGAGATCACGAAAAACACGCTCTCGCGCAGCGCCAGCGCATTCAGGTTCACCTCGCCGGGCTTCGTGGGATATTCGCGGTAGGACATGGCGATCTGCTCGCCGGTATCGCGGAACGCAACGCATTTGCAGCCAGTTCCGCCGATGTCAATGCCAAGACTGATCATAGATGGGCCTCACTTTCTCACGCAGAAGCGGTAAACGGTCGTTTCGTGCAGCGGCTCCCCCTGCCGGAGCACCGGGGACGGGAACGCGGGCTGGTTGATCGCGTCGGGATAGTGCTGCGTTTCGAGGCAGAAGCCGCTGTAGGACGCATAGCGCGCGCCGTTTTTGCCCGCACGGTCAGAAATGAAGTTGCCGGTGTAGAGCTGCACGCCCTCGAGCGTCGTCTCCACCTCCATCACAATACCGGTCTTGTCGCCCTCGGCCCGTCCAATCTTACGAAGGCCCTTTCCATCGAGGCAAAAATTCGTGTCGTAGCCGCGGAAGGGTGCGAGCGCCGCATCATGGATATCGCGGCCAATGGGCTTCGCGGTGCGGAAGTCCATGCAGGTGCCGTCAACGGGCGCAATCTCGCCGGTCGGCAGCGTTGCGGCGTTGGCTGGCGTATAGGCCGAGGCGTTCAGCTGGAGCAGATGGCCCAGCACGTCGCCGCTGCCCTGTCCGTTGAGGTTGAAGTAGGCGTGATTGGTAAAATTCGCAACGGTATCCGCACTGCTGACAGCACGGTAGTCAATATGCAGCGCATTGTCGTCCGTCAGGGTAAACGTAATGGACACGTCAAGCCTGCCGGGGTAGCCCTCCTCACCATCAGCCAGAACCGTCGTGAATTCGACGCTGTTTTCGCGGCAGTTGTAATTCCAGAGCTTCTTGTCGAAGCCGCACAGACCGCCGTGGAGCTGGTTCTTGCCCTCGTTGGCCGTGAGGTGGAAGCGCTGGCCGTTCAGCGTGAAAGCCGCGCCCGCGATGCGGTTGCCGTTTCGGCCGATGCACGCGCCGAGATAGCCGTCATTTTCTTCATATTCCTTTACCGTCTCATAGCCGAGCAGCACGTCGGTCAGAACGCCGTTCCGGTCGGGAACGACAATGGACTGGATCGTCGCGCCGTAGGACAGGAGCGTCATGCGCATATGATTGCTGTTTTCCAGCGTAATGGCGACAGGCGCGCCCTTCGAGCACAGGGGGAGCTTTTGAATGGTCAGCATAAAAAACGTCCTTTCGTAAAAAGTGAGGCGCGCTGCAGCAGCAACGCGCCTCATGAAGATCTGCTGCGATTGCGTTCATTCTATCAGAACGCAGTGGCTTTGAAAAGCCGCAGCGCAATTATTTCTTTGCAACGTACTTCTGCACGTCGATGGCGACGGCGATGATGATAATCGCGCCGCGGATGATGTACTGGAGGTATGCGTTGACGCCGAGGAAATACAGGCCGTAGTTGATCGCCTGCAGGATGATCGAGCCGATCACGACGCCGGGGACGGTGCCGATGCCGCCGTTGAAGGAAACGCCGCCGATGACGCAGCCCGCGATGGCGTCAAGCTCGTAGTTGATGCCGGTTGCAGTACCGACGGACTGGATACGGGCGCCCTCGAGGAAGGAGGCGATGCCGTACATCAGACCGGCGTACAGGAACACGCCCATGATGGTCTTCGTGACGGAAACGCCGGAGACCTCAGCCGCCTCGGCGTTGCCGCCGACGGCGAACATATTCTTGCCGAAGCGGGTCTTGTTCCAGACGAGCCACGTCAGAACGCCCAGCAGCAGGAAGATGATGACCAGATACGGCAGCTTGAAGCCGAAGATATCGACGGAGCCGGTCGCGAGCGCCAGATAGCGCTGGTCAAGGGAGGACAGCGCCTGCGTGGAGCCGGAGGGCTGGTTCTCGATGTAGATGCAGCACAGGCCGTAAGAGATCAGCTGCGTGCCGAGGGTGACGATGAAGGGGTGCATATGGAGCTTTGCCATGCCGAAGCCGTTGAACGCGGAGATGATGACCGCGATGGCCACGCAGGCGAGGAACGGCACGATCAGAGGCAGCGGCTCGGTGATGCTGGGATAGTATCTCGAAGCGAACGTGACCGACTGCAGCAAGGAGGCTGCGACAGCCGCGCAGAGGCCGAGCACACGGCCGACGGACAGGTCGGTACCGGCAAGGATGATGATGCCTGCGACGCCGTAGGCCAGAATACCCTTCGTGGAGGCCTGCTTCAGAATGGAGATCAGGTTGCCGACGGAAAGGAAGTTGGGCTTGATCGCAACGATCACAACAAGGAGCAGAAGAAGGATGATGTACAGCGCGTATTTCAGCAGCGTATCCTTCAGCTTCTGCGGGTTCATTTTCTTAGAATTCGTCATTTTCTCAACCTCTTTATACATATTGCGCAGCCAGACGCATAATGGTTTCCTGCTCGTTTTCAATGCCGCCGAAGTCCTTGCCGCGTTCGAGGATACCGGCCATATGGCCGTTGCTCATGACAAGGATGCGGTCGCAGATCCCGATCAGCTCCGGCATTTCGGAAGAGACCATCATAACAGCCTTGCCCTCTCTGGCAAGCTGCAGGATCAATTCGTAAATCTCGTACTTGGCGCCGACGTCGATGCCGCGCGTCGGCTCGTCGAGGAGCAGAACATCGGGCTTCGTCAGCAGCCAACGGCCAAGAATGACCTTCTGCTGGTTGCCGCCGGAGAGGTTTTTGATGAGCGTCTTCTGCGACGGCGTTTTGATGTGCATGGAGGAAATGGACCAGTCCGTATCGGCGGTCATTTTTTTATCGGAAAGCAGCGGGCCCTTTTTATAGGAACCGAGGTTTGAAATTACGGTGTTGAACAGAATGTTGGCATAGGGGAAGATGCCGGTCGCGCGGCGCTCCTCCGTCAGCATGGCGAAGCCGTTTTTGATGGACTGACGCGGCGTTTTGTTGGAAATGGGCTTGCCGTTCAGCTTGATCTCGCCGCTCTCGCGCGCCATGATGCCGAAGATCGTGCTCAGAAGCTCCGTTCTGCGCGAGCCGACCAGACCGGCCACGCCGAGCACCTCGCCCGCGCGAAGCTCAAACGAGACGTCCTGACAGGTGGGCATATACTTGCCGGTCAGGTGCGAGACCTCCATCAGCACGTCGCCGGGGACATTGTCCTTAGCGGGGAAGCGGTTGGTCATTTCGCGGTTGACCATGCGCTTGATGATATCGTCGGTCGAGAGGTTCTCCGTTTTGTCGGTGGAGATCCACTGGCCGTCACGCATGATGGTGACCTCGTCGGAGATGCGCTTGATCTCGTCCATCTTGTGGGAGATATAAATGATGCCGACGCCCTGATCGCACAGGCGGCGCATGATGCGGAACAGGTGCTCGACCTCCTCGCTGGTCAGCGAAGACGTCGGCTCGTCGAGCACGAGGATCTTTGCGTTATAGGAGACTGCCTTCGCGATCTCAAGCATCTGGCGCTGGGAAACGGCCATGGTGCCGATGATCGTCTTCGGGTCGACCTTAATTTCCAGATCGTCCAGAACAGCCTTGGTGTCGTTGTACATTTTCTTGTGGTCGACCAGTCCGACCTTCAGCGGGAACCGGCCCAGCCACATATTTTCCATGACGCTGCGGTAGAGCACCTGATTGAGTTCCTGATGCACCATGGCTACGCCGTGATCGAGGGCGTTGCGCGGGCTGGTGAAATTGATCTCCTTGCCGTTCATCCGGATGGAGCCCGCGTCCTTTTTATAGATACCGAACAGGCACTTCATGAGCGTCGATTTACCGGCGCCGTTCTCGCCCATGAGGGCGTGGATGGAGCCGGGACGCAGCTGGAGCTTGGCATGGTCCAGCGCCTTGACGCCCGGGAACTGCTTTTCGATATCAAGCATTTCGAGCAGGTAGTTTTCTTCCAAGTGTATCACCAATTCCTTTTTGCATAATCAGGTGGCCCCGGAGGGCCACCTGATTCGATTACGATTCTCTTACTAAGATCAGCAGAATGGTCTGAACAGATTATTCCGCAGTGATCTTTGCGTACGGGATACGGATGGAGAAGCCGTCGTCAGCCATGGTGTAGTCGGTGCCGTCGAGCCAATCCTTGCCCAGAGCGCCGTTGATGGCCATGAGGATGTTGGCCTTGCCCATTGCGTCGCCGTCCTGCTTGACAGTACCGTAGAGCTTGCCGGCGTTGATGTACTCAACAGCCGTATCAGTGCAGTCAACGCCGATGACGATGATCTCGTCGCCGCCGTCGCCGAGGTTGTAGCCGACCTCGTTCAGAGCAGCGATGACGCCGATGGCCATGTCGTCGTTGTTGCAGAAGACGACCTCAATGTTCTCAACACCGAGGGAAGCGATCTGCGCGGTCATCATTTCCTGTGCCTTGGCGGTATCCCAGTTGGCGACCTGGTTCTCGGTCATCATCTCGCAGGGAACGCCCTTCTCGATCGCGGTGGACAGGGAATACTCGGTACGGGCGATGGCTTCGGGGTTGTTGATCTCGCCTTCGAACTCAAGGGTAGCGACCTTGCCGTCGCCATTTTTGTCAACGCGGGAGGGATCAGCGGCATACAGGTCAGCGAGGATCTCGCCCTGCATGATGCCGGCCTCTTCGGGCTTGGTGCCGACGAAGATGGAGTTGGAACCGGTCACGATCGTGGAGTCAACAGGCTCCTTGTTGTAGAAGGAGATGGGGACATTGTACTGCTTGGCAAGGTCAACCAGATACTGGCCAGCGGAGGTGTCGCAGAGGTTGATGATGATGTGGTCCTTGCCTGCGGCGAACATAACGTCGGCCTGGTTGTTCTGGGTAGCCTGGTCGTCGTTGCCGTCCTGCATTTCGAGGTTGATGGTCAGGCCCTTCTCAGCGCCGATTTCCTTGGCGTACTTGTCCATAGCGACACGGACAGAGGAGCCGTAGGTGTCGGAATACTTCCAGACGAGAACGCCGATGTTCAGCTCGGTCTTGCCGTCGGCAGCAGCCTCGGTAGCGGTTTCCTGGACTGCGTCGGTCTTGTTGTCAGTCTCAGCGGGAGCCGGGGTGTCGGTGGTCTTGGCGGCACAGGCGGCCATGGCCAGAACCATCATCACTGCAAGCAGCAAAGCGATGATCTTTTTCATTGTGTAATTCCTCCTAAATTAGTGTCGAAACGGAAAGTCCCGTTCGTGATTGTATTTTACCATGTGGGAAATGAAAGGACTAGTAAAAAACGTTTCCAAAGTAGAGAAAAACATCTTTAAAACCGTAAAAAAGGAAGTGCTATTTTTGTGCACATTGCCATATATCATTCTTTTTTTCAGATTGATACAATATAAATTAGAAGAAAACAGGGGAAAATTCGACTTGTCCCCGCATACGAATTTACTACTTTTCCGGAAGGAGCCGCCGATATGCTGGATCTGAAAAACGCCGGTCTGACGGAGCTGCTGCACGATTTTTACACGCTGACGGGGCTGAAGCTCTGCATCTTTGATACAGACTTTGAGGAATGCGCGTCCACCCCCATCAAGCTCTATCCCTTCTGCGCAAGAATGCGGGAAAATCCGGAATTTGAGCGCCGCTGCCACAGCTGCGACGCCGCCCATATGCAGACCTGCCGCCGCACGAGAAAGCCCGTGCAGTACCGATGTCACGCGGGGCTGACGGAATATCTCGCGCCGCTGTATTATGAAGGCGTGATCGTCGCGTTCATCTGCATCGGACAGGCCACGAACGGCCGGGACGCGGAGCTCAACACCATCGCGGCCTACGCCGCGCAGTTTGGCATCGACGAAGAGGAGTGCCGTTCGCTTTACAATATGCAGCTGCACTATTCCCCGGACGAGATCAAGGCCGCCTGCAACATTCTCGACGCCTGCATCAGCCACATTTACCACCAGCGGATGCTTGAGGTGCGCAATCTCGACACGGCGCAGCAGATCGAAAAATACATCAACGACAACATCGCCTGGGATCTGTCCATCGAGCACCTGTGCGCGCATTTTTCCGTCTCGCGCGCCGAGCTCTATCAGATCTTCCACACGAGCTTCAATTCCTCCGTCGCCGACTATATCCGCAGCAAGCGTATCTCCATGGCCGAGCAGATGATCCGCTCCACCTCAATGCAGATCTCCGAGATCGCGTCCAACGTCGGCTTTTACGACTACAACTATTTCTCCAAGGTTTTCCACCGGAAATTCGGCTGTTCCCCGCGCGAATACCGAAAAAAACTGGAGAGCGGCAGCGAAGCGGCGGACAAAAAATAATTTTTTCGGATTTTGTACAAAAATCACTATTGCCTGTACGTTTTTTCTGTTATTCTAGGATAGAAGGAACAACGTACAGGCTTTCTGTCTGTATGTACGTCTGGACTGAAAGGAGCATCCAAATGAACGAACGCGCATATTACGGACACGAATCGCAGCTGTTCGGCGTGGAGGAATACCGGCTGACCGGCGGCAAGGGCGACGGAATGCGCCTTTTGCAGGTACGAAACGGCAAAGGGCTGGACTTCACCGTCTCCGCCGACCGCTGCGCAGATATTTCCCGCCTGCATTTCCGCGGCGAAAACTGCGGCTTCTTCTCGGCAAACGGCTACGTCGCCCCCGCTTACTATGATGATAAGGAAGCGGGCTGGCTCAAGAATTTCACGGCGGGCTTTCTGACCACCTGCGGTCTGCTGGCCGTCGGTTCGCCCTGCACGGACGAGGGCGTGCGCCTGCCGCTGCACGGTGCAGTCGACAACATTCCCGCCGAGCGTCTGCTCTGGGACATGGACGATGAAAGGATCTGGGTCAAGGCCGTCATGCGCCACGCGCAGATCTTCGCCGAAAAGCTCATTCTGACGCGCACGATCACCTGCTCGAAGAAAACGAATGAGATCACCGTCACCGACGAAATTGAGAACATCGGCGGCGAGGCCTCCCCGGTCATGATCCTGTACCACATGAACATGGGCTACCCCATGCTGTCTGAGGCGGCAGAGCTCTATATTCCCGCCGCCGGGGTCACGCCCCGCAACGCGCACGCCGCCGAGGATCTGGATACGTGGAATAAAGTCCTCACCCCGACTCCCGGCTTTGAGGAGCAGTGCTATTATCACGCTTTCAATGGCAAACCCGGCCTTGCCGCTATCTTCAACCATGACCGCGGCTACGGTCTTGCCATTTCGTTCGACTCGTCCAGCCTCAGCTGCTTTACGCAGTGGAAGATGATGGGCGTCAAGGACTACGTCATGGGCCTTGAACCCGGCAACTGCTACCCCGACGGCCGCGACGTGATGCGTGAAAAGGGCCTTTTGCAGATGCTTGCCCCCGGCGAGAAGAAGGCCTATGGCGTGCGGCTGACAATGCTCGAAAACGAGGCGCAGTTCGAAGCGCTCAAGCAGAAATAAATATTTAAGGAGAGAGATCCATATGAAAGCACAGCAAGCTGTCCGGCTGGCATGGCAGCATCATACCATCGTCCCGGCGTTCAACATCCCCTATCTGCCGATGGCAAAGCCCGTCGCGCAGGCCATCATCGACGAAAAGACCGTCGCCATGCTGCAGGTCGCGCGGCTGGAATGGGAAAAGTTCGAGTCGCGGAGCCTTGAGGCTGTCGCGGAGGAGTATTTCAAGTATTATGACCCGAAATACACCCTTCTGCACCTCGACCACGTTCCCGTCATCGACGAGGATCAGAAACGCGTGGACTATATGCCCATTCTCGAGCGTGCCGTCAAGGCAGGTTATCAGTCCGTCATGGTCGACGGCAGCCGCCTGAGCCTTGCGGAGAACATCGCTGTGACGAAGCAGGTCGCAGACTTTGCGCACGCAAATGACATCGCCTGCGAGGCCGAGCTCGGCTCCGTCATGGGTCACGAGGGCGCAGGTGCGAACATGGATTATGAAGAGATTTTCCGCACGAAGAAGGGCTTTACCGATCTCGGAGAGGCGAAGCAGTTTGCGGAAGAGACGAAGTGCGACTGGCTGAGCGTCGCCGTCGGCTCCATCCACGGTGCGATCGCCGAGGGCGTGCGCAACCAGAAAAAGCCCGAGGCCCGTCTGGACATCGAGCACATCGCCGACCTCAGCAAGGTCACGGGCATCCCGCTCGTGCTGCACGGCGGCTCCGGCATCAACAACCAGTGCATTCTCGACGGCATTGCAAACGGCATTGCGAAGATCAATGTCGGCACCGAGATCCGCCAGACCTACGAGCGCACGCTGGGTGAGACGAACGACGTGGAAAAGGCCCGCGCCGCCGTCTATACCCGCACGTGCGAGATCATCCGCTCGTTCCGCATCGAAGGAAACCAGGAAAAACTGTTCGGATAAATAACAGGAGGAATCAACCATGAAACAAAAAATGACCTTTGCCCTCTGCTTCTGCAACCGCGGCTTCATGCCCGGCGAGTTGATTTACGGCGCACGCGACGACATGGTCAAGGCCGTCACCGACGCCGGCTATGACTACATCATGATGGACAAGGAGCTGACCCGCTACGGCGGCGTCGAAACGCGCGACGAGGGCCTGCTCTACGCCAAGTGGCTCAAGGAGCACGAGGGACAGTATGACGGCGTGATCTTCTCTATGCCCATTTTTGCCGACGAAAACGGCGCGATCACCGCGCTGCAGGACGCGGGCGTGCCCATTCTCATGCAGGCGTATCCCGATGAGATCGGCAAGATGGACTTTGCCCACCGCCGCGACGCCTACTGCGGCAAGTTCTCTGTCACCGACGTGTTCTGTCAGTACAATGTCCCGTTCACGGTGCTCAAGCCCCATGTCGTGCATCCGCTGAGCGCAAAGTTCCAGGAGAACCTGCGTGATTTCGCCGCCATCTGCCGCGTGGTCAACGGCATGAAGCGCTTCAACCTCGGCTGCATCGGCGCACGCACCACCGCGTTCAAGACCGTCCGCTTTGACGAGCTCGCCATGCAGAAAAACGGCATCAACGTCGAGTCCTTCGACCTGTCTGAGGTCTTTGAAAAGGTTCGCGCCAAGGCCGACGACGATGCAGTCGTCCTAGCCAAACTCGAGCATCTGAAGAACTACACCGACTTCTCCAAGGTCCCGGCCTCCAACGCCCTGACGCTGGCGAAGGTCTCCGTCGTGCTCGACGAGTACATTGAAGAATACCACCTCGACGCACTGGCGCTGCGCTGCTGGAACGAGATGGAGACGTATCTGCGCATCTGCCCGTGCGTGCTGCTCTCCGAGCTGAACGACCGCGGCATCGTCGCATCCTGCGAGATTGATATGTGCTCCGCCATCTCCATGCGCGCCATGAGCCTTGCTTCCGAAGGCCCGGCTGCTGTTCTTGATTGGAACAACAACTATGGCGACGACGAGGACAAGATCATCCTCTTCCACTGCGGCCCGGTCGCCCAGAGCCTGATGGCCGGCAAGGGCACCGTCACCGAGCACAAGATGTTTGCCAAGAACGATCCGGGTTCCGGCTGGGGCTGCAACGAGGGCCGCATCAAGCCCATGCCCATCACCATCTCCAACTGCCAGACCAAGGACGGCAAGATCGTCATCTACGCGTCCGAGGCCAAGTTCACCGACGATCCCATCGAGGACGGCTACTTCGGCTGCGGCGGCGTCGCAGAGATCCCGCACCTGCAGGATAAGTGCATCACGCTCGCCAAGGGCGGCTTCAAGCACCATACTGCCATCTGCGAGGGCCATTACAAGGACATCCTCAAGGAAGCGTTCACAACCTATCTCGGATATGAGTGGGTCGATATTGACCGCTAATTGCAAAAGGGGGCTGCAGCGAAATGATACTCGCTGCAGCCCCGCTTTTTTGTTTTTATTCTTCCGGCAGCTCCTTCCGGACGCGGGCAGCCTGACGGCATCTGGCGTTCAGACAGCCGTAGAAGCCGGGCACGAGGAAGCAGTCGGCCAGCAGCCACGCAAGCGGGCTTGCCAGACAGGCCGCGTCAAAGCCGAACGCAGGCACGGCCCAAAGGCTCACCGCCGTGCGCGCAAGCATCTCCAGAAGACCTGAGATCAAAGACAGGCGGCTGTAGCCCATGCCCTGAATGGACAGGCGCAGCACGTTGACGCCCAGCAGCAGCGGCGTTGCGTAGGCATAGGCAACGCTCAGCTGCTGCGTGTAGGACATGACGCTTGCCGCCTCGTCCGCGTTCATGAACAGAAGCGACAGATACCGCGTGCCGAACTGCGCGATCAGGATGTACAGGACGCAGTACAGGATGCCGATGAACATACAGGCATACGCCCCCTGCCTGATGCGGTCATACTTGCCCGCGCCGAGATTCTGGCCCGTAAAGTTCGTGGCCGCCATGGCCAGCGCATCGAACGGGCAGGCCAGCAGCATATAAATTTTTCCCGCCACCGCGACGCCCGACACGCACACTGCGCCGAGGGAATTGACGGCGCTCTGCAGCATGACGGAGCCGATGGCCGTGATGGAGAACTGCAGTCCGACCGGCACGCCCATGCCGAGCAGGCGCATCGCCTCCGGCCGCCGGAGCTTCCAGTCGTCCTTTTCCATGCGCAGGATCGGGAAGTGCTTTTTGAGATACCCGACGCACAGCAGCCCCGAGCCGAGCTGCGAAACGACCGTTGCGATCGCCGCGCCTGCCACGCCCAAGCCGAGCACGCACACCGTCAGCAGATCGAGGACAATATTGATGGCCGAGGCCGCAGCCAGGAACCACACCGGCGATTTGCTGTCGCCCAGCGCACGCAGGACGCACGCACCCATATTATAAAGGATCGTCGTGGGGATGCCGACGAAAATAATGAAGATATAGTTGAACGCGTAGTCCATCTGCTCCTCCGGCGTTCCCATGAGGCGCAGCAGCCCGCGTGTACCCGGAAGCGTCACGGCCAGCAGCACCGCCGACATAATAAGTCCCAGCCAGACACAGCCCGCCACATAGCGGCGCAGCTGCCGGTACTCGCCCGCGCCGAACGCCTGCGCCAGCGGGATGGCCATGCCGGTACACAGACCGCCGCAAAAGCCGAGCACAAGGAAGTTGACCGACCCTGTCGCCCCGACGCCGCCCAGCGCCATTACGCCCAGCGCGTGGCCGACGATGGCCGTATCGACCAGAGAATATACCTGCTGCAAAAGAAGCCCGAACAGCACCGGAACGGCAAACTGCCAGATTCGCGAAATCGGCTTTCCAACTGTCAGATCCTGTGTCATAGCTGCGCACCTCCTGTTTGTTGCGGATACCCGTTATATCATATTTTTTCAAATTGTCAATTCAATTTTGTGCGCATCCGACTAATTTCTGTTATCATTTTTGTGCATAACGGTCATAAGCTGTGCTGTCGGGCAGCCGTGCGTTCCCGGCAAAGTTTTTTCATGCTTTCTTTACAATTCGTTCTCATATTTTTCAGCGTTATTTCAGATTCGTGCAGTATGCTGAAGGCACAAAAACAAAAGACCCACACGCACCGCAAGGATGCGCGGAAAGGAGATTTTCAATATGTCTGAAGTATTCAACAACAACGAATTTACATCGGAACCCAGCCAGCAGTCCTCCAATTCCTACCCGTACAGCTTCGAGCAGCCGTTCGACGCGCAGCAGCAGCCGTGTGCCGCACAGCCGCAGCCGTCCGCTCCGGTGCCCGAGCAGAAGAAAAAGAGCGGCAAGGCCGGGAAGATCGTCGCGCTGCTTCTGGCCTGCGCGCTTGTGGGCGGCGGCTCCGGCTTCGGCGCGGCAGCGCTGATGCAGAAAAACGCGGCATCCCAGCCGCAGAGCACAACGCAGACCTCCTCCGATGCGTCCGTCATGCTTGAGGGCAAGCGGCAGGCCGCAGCCCTGCAGGTCGCATCCGTCGACACCGGTAAGGTACTCACGCCGAGCGAGGTCTATGCGCAGAACGTGAACTCCACCGTCGGCATCACGACCTCCATCACCACGAACTACTTCGGCTACCAGACCACATCCGCCGCGGCCGGCTCCGGCTTCATCCTGACGCAGGACGGCTACATCCTCACCAACTATCACGTGGTTGAAGGCTCCAACTCCATCAAGGTCACGACCTATGACGGCACGAGCTACGATGCGCAGCTGATCGGCTACGACGAGAGCAACGACATCGCCGTTCTGAAGATCGACGCGTCTGACCTGACCCCGGTGGTTCTGGGCGACTCCGATACACTGAACGTCGGCGACAGCGTCGTCGCCATCGGCAACCCGCTCGGCGAGCTGACGTTCTCGCTCACGACCGGCGTTGTCAGCGCGCTTGACCGTCCCGTCACCCTCTCCACCGGCACGACCATGAACCTCATCCAGACCGACTGCGCCATCAACTCCGGCAACTCCGGCGGCGCACTGTTCAACCTCTACGGCGAGGTCATCGGCATCACGAACGCAAAATATTCCTCTTCGGGCTCGTCCTCTGAGGCTTCCATCGACAACATCGGCTTCGCCATCCCCATCGATCAGGTCCGCTCGATCTTTGAGTCGATCATCACGAACGGCTATATCGTAAAGCCCTACATCGGCGTGACCGTCTCCGACGTGTCCTCCGAGAGCCAGAGCTACGGTCTGCCGCAGGGTGCGGCTGTCCGCTCCGTCACGGAAAACGGCCCGGCTGCCGAGGCAGGACTGCAGGAGAACGACATCATCACCGCCGTGAACGGCGAAACGATCACCGGCAGCAATGATCTGGTCAAGCTCGTCAAGGCTTCCGCCGCAGGCGATACGCTGGAGCTGACCGTCTACCGTCAGGGCCAGACCACGACGCTCACCCTGACCGTCGGCGAACAGAAGACCGACGCGCTGCCCGCCCAGACCACCGACCAGAACCAGCAGTCCCAGCAGGGCTATTATGACGGCGGCCAGTCCGGCCAGTCCGATAATCAGTTCGGCGGCTCGTGGCCCTTCGGCTTTGGTTTCGGCGGCTAACATTACCCGCTTCTGACCGGTTTCTTCTCTACTCCTCCATGATTTCTTCCTTCCGGTCGTAAAAACGGCGGACGCTGCTTTACGCAGCGCCCGCCGTTTTGCGTATTTTATTTACCGCAGCAAATTCCAGCTGCGATGCAGGAGCAGCCAGACCGTGAACGGCCCGATCAGGTAAATGACCGCGCCGATGCCGCCGCCCAGAATGAGCTGCGCGGCGCTCAGCAGCACAGCCGCTGCGGCCAGGATATAAAACGCCAGCTTCCGCTTCGACACGAGGAACCAGATCACGCAGCCGAACTGCACGACAACCAGCACGCCGACCACGATTAAACGGATCGGTTCGGCCTCAATGACCGACAGCAGCTGTCTCAGGTACTCTTCCATATAGGCCAGCTCTTCAAACTGCCCCAGGATCTCAAAATAGAAGTCCCGGAACCGGTAAACCAGCAGTGTAATGGCGAAGCTCAACAGTAAATTGCCCAGATAGATCGCGCACAGGACCAGCCAGAACGTCACATAGCCGCTGAATTTCAGCTTGCCGTCCTCCTGCCGCCAGACAGCGCCGCGCGGCTGCGGCTGGGTATCGAAGGCTGTCTCCCGCGGAAATGGATCGGCTTCCTGCTCCGGCTGCGCAGTCTCCGGCCTTCCGTAGCGCTTGACCAGCGCACCGCAGTCCGGGCAGATCAGGACGTTGTCGTCCACTTCCTTCCCGCAATTATAGCATTTCTGCACGGTATCATTTCCTCCTGCGCCTGTTTTCTTTATTCTAGCGTGAAAAAGCGTGAAAGTCAATGCGGCGCTGTTCTGAGCATTTTATGCAATGTTTTCAGCACGATTTTGCATTTACTTTCGTTTCCGCGCAGCATATAATACCAGCAGAGGCGCACGGGAGGGATGCACGGTGCGATTTACCAAGATGAACGGCGCGGGCAACGACTTTATCCTGCTCGACGCCATCGCGGAGCCGTTCGACGAAAGCGCCGCGCCCGCTCTGGCCCGCGCGCTGTGCGACCGGCGGCGGTCTGTCGGTGCGGACGGTCTGATGCTCGTGACGCGGGCGGAGGGCGATGCGGACTACCGGATGCAGTTTTACAATTCCGACGGCTCGCTCGGCGAAATGTGCGGCAACGGCGCACGGTGCATCTGCCGGTACGGCTATGCACGCGGCTATGCAGGCCCCGTACAGCGCGTGGAGACGACCGCAGGACTTGTGACCGGCTGGCGCATCACGGAAGAGCAGTACCGCATCCGGCTCAACACGCCGTCCGTTGTGGAGCTGGAAAAGCAGCTGGACGCGGACGGCAGGACATACCGATGCAGCTACGTGGAGCTTGGAAGCCCCGGCATCCCGCATCTGGCGCTGGAGGTCCCCGCGCTGGCAAAACAGAGCGAGGACGCGCTCCGGCGGCTTGGCCGGGCGCTCCGGTACCATCCGGCGCTGCCAAAGGGCGCAAACGTCAACTTTTACGAGCTGACCGGCCCGGATGAGATCCTGGAAAAGACATACGAGCGCGGCGTAGAGGACTTTACGCTCGCCTGCGGCACGGGCACAGGCTCGGTCGCGGCGGCGCTGACGCTTCTTGGAAGGGTCAGCGGCAAAAACGTCCGCGTCCGCATGGACGGCGGTGAGCTGACGGTCGACGCGGAAGAAAAAGACGGAAGCATTGAAAACCTGTACCTGACCGGCCCGGCGGCGATGGTCTGCGCGGGCGAGATTCTGGACGAGGCAATTTTGAAGCTTGTAAAAAGGCAGGAGGAGAAAACATGAAAAAGAGTAACTTTTGGAAAAGCTACGGATTTCTGATCCTGATGCTGACCGGCATCGTCGCCGGCTGCGTCGTTGGCGCGATCTGGCCCGCAGTCATGGAAGTCGTTGACGGCGAAACGATTATTGTCGACAAGGGCGCGACCGTGCTCGAGCCGCTCGGCACGGTGTTCCTGAACCTGATGTTCTGCATCGCCGTTCCCACGGTGTTCTGCTCTATTTCGTCGTCGATCGCGAATATGCAGAGCGCCAGGCGCGCAGGCAAGATCATGGGCGTGACCATCGCGACCTTCCTCGTGACCGCCGCGTTCGCCGCCGTCATCATGTACGTGACGGTGCGGCTTATCCCGCCGGTCGTGGGCGAATATGCGCTGGTCGAGGGCGAGGTCGGCGGCACGCTGGGCGTGGCCGACATGATTGTCAACTTCTTTACGAAGCCCGATTTTACCGAACTGTTCAGCCGCAGGGCCATTCTGCCGCTCATCGTCGCGGCGATCCTGTTCGGCTTCGGCATCCAGATGGCGGGCGGCGCGGAGACGAAGACCGCGAAGCTGCTCGAGGACGTCACGAACTGCATCATGAAGACGTTCAAGATCATCACCTATTACGCGCCCATCGGCTTCTTCGGCTTCTTCGCGTATCTCATCGCCTACCACGGCTCTGACCTCATCGGCGATTATGGCCGCGCGCTTGCGATCTATTATATTCTGAGTTTTGTTTATATGCTCGTCTTCTCCCCGATCTACGCCCGCTTCGGCGGCGGAAAGGGTGCGGCGAAGGCCATGTTCTCCAAGCTGTTCCGCCCGGCTGCCATGAGTTTCGGCACGTGCTCGTCCGTCGCGACGATCCCGACCAACATGGAGGTCGCGGAGGAAACGGGCATCTCCAAGGATGTTTCCAACATCGTCATCCCGCTCGGCGCGACGATGCACATGGACGGCTCCGCCATGTCCGCCATCATCAAGGTCGCGTTCCTGTTCGGAATGTTCGGGCAGGACTTCACGACGGGCCGCGCAATCCTTGCGATCATCGTCGCCGTGTTCTCTTCGGTCGCCATGTCCGGCATCCCCGGCGGCGGCGGCACGGGCGAACTCGTTCTGTGCTCGATCTTCTTCCCGGATCATCTGGCCGTCGCCTTCCCCATCGCGCTGGCGCTCGGCAACCTGGTCGATCCCCCCGCGACGATGGTCAACTCTGCTGGCGATTACGTTGTCTCCTTCATCGTCTCCCGCTATGTTGACGGCAAAGACTGGCTGCAGAAGCGGCTGGCCGGAAAGAAGGAAGCGGATGCTTCCGAGCTTCGATAACGACCCGCATTTCCCGCCGGTGTGCCCCATTTTCGGGCACACCGGCGTTTGTGTCTGTTGACATCTGAATTTTTTTAGTTTTTCATGCTTTTTTCCATTCCATGCTTTTGTGCTTTTTACCGGTTCTGGGACAATTTTGCCGAATACTCGCGAAAAAAACCGGCAAAATCAATAAAAAAGCGCAATGCAGAAAATTGTTGTGGATATTCTTGACGAACCGTGATATACTGCTAATTGGTGAACAATGGCCTAACTGGAAACATGCTTCACCAGCCAGAAATTTTAATTTTTTTAGAAAGAGGTTAATATACGATGGCAGAACTGAATTTGAGCAAGTATGGCATCTCCGGCACCACCGAGATCGTCCACAATCCTTCCTACGAGATGCTCTTCGCCGAAGAGACGAAGCCCGGTCTGGAAGGCTATGAGGTCGGCCAGGTCAGTGAACTGGGTGCCGTCAACGTCATGACCGGCATCTACACCGGCCGCTCCCCCAAAGACAAGTATATCGTCGTCGACGAGAACTCCAAGGACACCGTGTGGTGGACCTCCGACGCGTACAAGAACGACAACCATCCCATGAGCGAGCAGGTCTGGAGCACCGTCAAGGAGATCGCCGTCAAAGAGCTGTGCAACAAGCGTCTGTTCGTGGTTGATGCATTCTGCGGTGCCAACAAGGACACCCGCATGGCCATCCGCTTCATCATGGAGGTCGCATGGCAGGCACACTTCGTCACCAATATGTTCATCCGCCCGACCGAGGAGGAGCTTGCAAACTTCGAGCCGGACTTCGTTGTCTACAACGCGTCCAAGGCCAAGGTCGAGAACTATAAAGAGCTGGGCCTCAACTCCGAGACCTGCGCCGCCTTCAACATCACCAGCCGTGAGCAGGTCATCATCAACACCTGGTACGGCGGCGAGATGAAGAAGGGTATGTTCTCCATGATGAACTACTACCTGCCGCTGAAGGGCATCGCCTCCATGCACTGCTCCGCCAACACCGACATGAACGGCGAGAACACCGCCATCTTCTTCGGCCTGTCCGGCACCGGCAAGACCACCCTCTCCACCGACCCGAAGCGTCTGCTCATCGGCGACGACGAGCACGGCTGGGACGACAACGGCGTGTTTAACTTCGAGGGCGGCTGCTACGCCAAGGTCATCAACCTCGACAAGGAGTCCGAGCCCGACATCTACAACGCCATCAAGCGCAACGCGCTGCTGGAGAACGTCACGCTCGACAAGGACGGCAAGATCGACTTCGCTGACAAGTCCGTCACCGAGAACACCCGCGTCTCCTACCCCATCGACCACATTGAGAAGATCGTCCGCCCGGTTTCCTCCGCACCGGCCGCAAAGAACGTCATCTTCCTGTCCGCCGACGCCTTCGGCGTTCTGCCCCCCGTCTCCATCCTGACGCCGGAGCAGACCAAGTACTACTTCCTGTCCGGCTTCACCGCGAAGCTGGCCGGCACCGAGCGCGGCATCACCGAGCCCACCCCGACCTTCTCCGCCTGCTTCGGCCAGGCCTTCCTCGAGCTGCATCCGACCAAGTACGCCGAAGAGCTCGTCAAGAAGATGGAAAAGAGCGGCGCGAAGGCGTACCTCGTCAACACCGGCTGGAACGGCACCGGCAAGCGTATCTCCATCAAGGATACCCGCGGCATCATCGACGCCATCCTGAACGGCGATATCAACAAGGCTCCGACCAAGAAGCTGCCGTACTTCGACTTTGAGATCCCCACCGAGCTGACCGGCGTCGCCACCGAGATCCTCGATCCGCGCGACACCTACGCCGATGCGGCTGACTGGGACGTCAAGGCAAAGGACCTCGCCTCCCGCTTCGTCAAGAACTTCGTCAAGTACGAAGGCAACGAAGCCGGCAAGGCGCTCGTCGCAGCTGGCCCGCAGCTCTAAGCACCAGGCATTTTTCTCCGAAGCCCGTATCAGACGCGCAAGCGGGCTTCGGACGCTTCAAGGCATTTTCTTAACAGCCGCTTGATTTTACACGCGGCCAGATATCAGGTATACTGGATGATAGCGCGAGACACGCCGCGGCAATCTCGCTGCAGCGTGTCTTTTCATTCATGTGCCTGATTCTCATAATCGATAAACGCCATACGGCGTGAAAAATGGAGGAGCACACATGAAAAAAGTTCAAATTACTGAAACTGTCCTTCGTGATGCCAACCAGTCTTTGATGGCGACCCGTCTTCCGTATTCCGATTTTGCCGAGATCCTGCCCGAGATGAACAAGGCCGGCTATTACTCCGTGGAATGCTGGGGCGGCGCGACGTTCGATTCCTGCCTGCGCTATCTGGGCGAGGATCCGTGGCAGAGACTGCGCGATATCCGCAAGGCCATGCCCGACACCAAGCTGCAGATGCTGCTGCGCGGCCAGAACCTGCTCGGCTATAAGCATTATCATGACGATGTCGTTGAAAAGTTTGTCGAGCTGTCCATCAAGAACGGCATCGACATCCTGCGTATCTTCGACGCACTGAACGACTTCCGCAACATCGCCACCGCGCTGGAAGCCACCAAGAAATACGCCACCAAGAACACCGTTGCGTCCGGCTGCATCTCCTATACGCAGAGCCCGGTCCACACGGTCAAGAAATATGTCGAGATGTGCAAGGAGCTCAAGACCATGGGCTTCGATACCATCTGCCTGAAGGACATGGCCGGCACCATGAGCCCGTATGAGGCCGAGCACCTCATCAAGGGCATCAAGGACGCCGTCGGCGATGTCCCCCTGATCCTGCACACCCACTGCACCACCGGCATGGCTTACATGACCGTGACGAAGGCCATCGAGTCCGGCATCGACGTAATCGACTGCGCGACCTCCTGCTTCTCCAACGGCACGAGCCAGCCCTCCACCGAGACGATGTTCTACGCTCTGGGCCAGTACGGCATCGAGACGGGCCTGAACGAGGACGTTATCAACAAGGTCAACGATTACTTCAAGCCCATCAAGCAGAAGTACGTCGATTCCGGCCGCATCAGCGCCAAGTCCATGGCGACCGACGCGCAGGCGCTCGTCTACAAGGTTCCCGGCGGTATGCTCTCCAACATGATCGCAAACCTGACCGATATGAAGGCCATGGATAAGTTCGACGCAGCGCTCAAGGAAATCCCCGAGGTTCGCAAGGATCTGGGCTATCCTCCGCTGGTCACGCCGCTGTCCCAGATGGTCGGCAACCAGGCTGTTACCAACGTCCTGATGGGCGAACGCTACAAGATCGTCTCCAAGGAAGTGCAGAACTACTTCAAGGGCCAGTACGGCATCGCGCCCGCGCCCGTCTCCGAATCGCTGCAGGCCAAGATCCTCGGCGAGGGCGGCAAGCCTGTCGACTGCCGCATTGAAGACGCCAAGCGCACCGGCGAGGACTTCAAGAAGGCCAAGGAAGCACTCGGCGATCTGGCACGCTCGGAAGAGGACGTCATGAGCTACATCTGCTATCCGGATCAGGCCATGAAGTTCTTCGAGGACCGCAAGGCCAAGGAAGAAAACATCTGCACCTACGTCATCGAAGAAGCGTAAGCGAGGTGGCCTGAGATGTTTTTTGTCAATGCTGCTCTGAATGATATTTCCATTGGCACCGCGGGCCTCGTGGCCCTGCTGGGCTATGCCGTCGTGTTTGTCGGTCTGATCGCGCTGATGGCAGTCATTATGATTGTCGGCAAGATCATGGTCGCCAAAAAGTCCGCACCTGCAGCCGCTCCCGCTGCTGCATCTGCTGCTCCGGCTTCCGCTCCCAAGGCTGCCCCCGCGCTTGCCACAGGCGTCGCCGGCGAATGCAAGCTCTATAACGTCGGCGACCGCGAAGCCGCTATGCTCATGGCCATCGTCGCCAACAAGCTCGGCAAGCCCCTCAATACCCTGCGCTTCAAATCGATGAAGGAGGTCATCTGATATGAAATACAAGATCACGCTCAACGGCAAAACCTATGAGGTCGAGGTCGAAGAAGGCCAGGCCATGCTCGTCGACGAGTACGAGGCGTATAAGCCTGCCGCTCCCGCTCCCGCCGCAGCACCTGCGCCCGCGGCTGCTCCCGCTGCCGCTCCTGCCGCAGCGCCCGCTGCTCCCACGGCTGTCGCCGCAGGCGAAGTCGTCGCGGCTCCGATGCCCGGCAACATTCTGAAGGTCAACTGCTCCCAGGGTCAGGCCGTCAAGGCCGGCGACATTCTGGTCGTGCTCGAGGCCATGAAGATGGAAAATGAGATCCTTGCCCCGCGTGACGGCACGGTCGCACAGGTCGTGACCACCAAGGGCGCTGTTGTGGATACGGGTGCTCCGCTGGTCGTTCTGGCATAAGGAGGATCAAAGATGTTTAATGTTGGTGATACCCTGTTAAAGCTGGCGACAGAATCCGGCTTTGCGGGCTTCTTCGCAAACGGCGGCTGGCAGAACCTTGTCATGGTCGTCATCGCCTGCGTGCTGCTGTACCTCGGCATCGTCAAGGGCTTCGAGCCGCTGCTGCTCGTCGGCATCGCGTTCGGCTGCCTGCTTGCGAACGTCAGCTACTTCCCCGGTCTGGACGCGGTCAACCCCGAACTGAACGCGACCAATGCTCTGTACCACCCGGAGATCTGGACAAACTTCCTGGACCCCAATAATGCAGCGACGTATCACAGCTACGGCTATGTCATGAAAAACGCCGGTCTGCTGGATATCTTCTACATCGGCGTCAAAGCCGGTCTGTACCCGTCCCTGATCTTCATGGGCGTCGGCGCCATGACTGACTTCGGCCCCCTGATTGCGGACCCGAAGAGCCTGCTGCTCGGCGCGGCTGCGCAGCTGGGCGTGTTCGTCGCCTTCTTCGGCGCCATCTGCCTCGGCTTCACCGGCCCTGAGGCCGCTTCCATCGGCATCATCGGCGGCGCGGACGGCCCGACGGCCATCTTCCTGACCAACAAGCTCGCCCCTCATCTGCTGGGCGCGATCGCCATCGCGGCATACTCCTACATGGCTCTGATCCCGATGATTCAGCCTCCGATCATGAAGCTCATGACCTCGGAAGCGGACCGCAAGATCAAGATGGTGCAGTCCCGCCCGGTCTCCAAGACCGAGAAGATCCTCTTCCCGATCATCGTCACCATCTTCGTCGTCCTGCTCCTGCCGTCCACGGCTCCGCTGATCGGCTGCCTGATGCTCGGCAATTTGTTCCGTGAATGCGGCTGCACCGATCGTCTGTCCGACACCGTGCAGAACGCGCTCATGAACATCGTCACGATCTTCCTGTCCACCTCCGTCGGCGCGACCATGGTCGCTTCCAACTTCCTGAAGCCCGAGACCCTGAAGATCATCTTCCTCGGCCTCGTTGCCTTCGGCATCTCCACGGCCGGCGGCCTCATCGGCGGCAACATCATGTGCAAGCTGTCCGGCAAGAAGGTCAACCCGCTGATCGGCTCGGCCGGCGTCTCCGCCGTCCCGATGGCCGCGCGTGTTTCCCAGATGGTCGGCCAGAAGGCCAACCCCGCCAACTTCCTGCTCATGCACGCCATGGGCCCGAACGTCGCGGGCGTCATCGGCTCCGCCATCGCGGCAGGCTTCCTGCTCGCCGTCTTCGGCTAAGTCCCGTTTTCCAAAAGACCGTGCTGCCCCGCAGCACGGTCTTTCATTTTCACTATTGAGAAACGACTGCCGCTGTGGTACAATATCTGCAAATAAACCGCGCTTTCCCCCGGCCTTGCGCGAAAAGGAGATAAGTAGCCATGAAATTGGGCATCGTTGGGCTTCCAAACGTTGGCAAGTCTACCTTATTTAATGCAATTACAAATGCGGGCGTTGCGGCGGACAACTATGCGTTCTGCACCATCGACCCGAACGTCGGCGTTGTGTCCGTGCCGGACAAGCGGCTCGAATGGCTCCGCGACCAGCACAACCCCAAGAAGTTCACCCCCGCTGTGATCGAATTCGTCGACATCGCGGGTCTGGTCAAGGGTGCGTCCAAAGGCGAGGGTCTGGGAAACAAGTTCCTTGCCAACATCCGCGGCTGCGACGCCATCGTCCATGTCGTGCGCTGCTTCGACGACGCAAACGTCACGCACGTTGAGGGTTCGACCGACCCGCTGCGCGACATCGACATCATCAACACCGAGCTGATCATGGCCGACCTTGAAATGATCGACCGCCGCATCGACAAGGCGCAGAAGAACGCCAAGGGCGGCGACAAGCGCTTCAACCACGAGGTCGAGGTCTTCACGGCCCTGCGCGACTATATGAACGAAGGCAATCTGGCCCGCACGTTCGAATGCTCCGAGGACGACGCCTCCATGATCGCCACCAGCGATCTGCTGACGCTCCGCAAGACGATCTATGCCGCAAACCTGAGTGAAAACGACGTAAACCAACCCGAAGCCTGCAAGTATTTCACGCAGGTGCAGGCGCTGGCCGCGAAGGAGGGCAGCGAGGTCCTGCCCATCTGCGCAAAGCTTGAGGCCGACATTGCCGAGCTTGACGACCCGGACGAGAAGGCCATGTTCATGGAAGAGCTGGGATTGCAGCAGTCCGGCCTTGACCGGCTGATCCAGTGCAGCTATGAGCTGCTGGGGCTCATCTCCTTCCTGACAGCCGGCGCGGACGAGTGCCGCGCGTGGACGATCAAAAAGGGCACGAAGGCCCCGCAGGCCGCCGGTAAGATCCATTCCGACTTTGAACGCGGCTTCATCCGCGCCGAGGTCATCGCCTTCGACGATCTCAAGGCCTGCGGCACGCTGGCCAATGCGAAGGCAAAGGGCCTGCTGCGCAGCGAGGGCAAGGAATACATCATGCACGACGGCGACGTCGTGAACTTCCTGTTCAACGTGTAAGCAGCAGACCGCAGCAGCACCCCAACGGCTTCCCCCTCCGGGGCAATGTCATCAACTTAAGACCATAGACGGTTTGTTTTACGCAAAAACCGTTGAAATGCAACCGCAGTTGGTAGGGGCGGGGCTCTGCTCCGCCCG
>ENA-UEQO01000030-UEQO01000030.1-human-gut-metagenome-genome-assembly--contig:-NODE-30-length-125858-cov-6.391148_pt1 | contig 125858 bp, 97 predicted proteins | sample MGYA00242938_ERZ507940 | MGnify/ENA primary metagenome ERZ507940 (study PRJEB26167, sample SAMN06115517) | human gut metagenome | host: Homo sapiens | place: China:Chongqing | collected 2014-12-03... | reverse complement strand
TCCTTTCTGCCTATCGATCCGAGCTTAATTTTTCTATCTCTCTAAATTTCAGCAATTATCCATAAAAAAGCGGAAGACCGGAAAAGCGATTCTTAAAATCACTTTTCCGGTCTTCCGGACTTATTCACCCTAAAACAAATACCGCTCAAGGCTTCCAGCCGTTCCCGGTCATCACCTTATAGCGAATACTTTTTAATATGCTCTAAAAAGGTAATACACATCCGGAAGATTCTGGAAATTATATACTAAAAATCGAACTTTCTGAAGGATCAACGAATACAATACTCCAAGTGATCGTAGAGTAAAGAAATTATAACACACGGCATGTATTTGATTAACTCTTTACAAAGAGAATGGGATTGTTCATTTATGTTTCAAACACCCTTGAGCCATCCCTTTGTTTTGTTCCCTGCAAAGCCGAAGTGACGATACGGATACTTTGAGCGGGTAACATCTGGACAGACTCCGCAATCATCCGGTAAGTTTCTTCTTCTATCGAATAGTTTTTAAAATAGTCTTCCAGATTTTCAAGTCCGGCACTCTCGAAATCGGCAATCTTTTTCTTATCCCTCAAATAATTGAAACAAAGATTTTTTATTGCTGCACAAAGAAAAGCCTTCAAACCGGGAATCGAATTATATTCCACGATTTCGTCCACAACCGGACAAAACCTCTTGCTCTCAATCCGCTATTTAGTTTTAGAAACCACCCCAATAATTTATATCCTATTGTGTTCCAATACATTTTGAAAGAAAACTTTTTCGTTTTAAGGATTTAAAAGGTCTTTGTTATAATAATTAAGAATGTCATTGATCATTTTAACATAATTCAGAGCCTTCAAATTTCCGGCATTCAGCCGCACCACAGCATTAAACCGATTCAAAGCATCGGTCATTCTGCCCTCTGCATACAGCAATTCCGCCAATTGCATCAAACACTTCTCATCCGCATGCTCTTTTACATATTCCTCCAGCTCCCGGATCGCTTCCCCGCGCTTTCCGGCTTCCGGCAGTTCATTTATATTTTTTTCCATGTTAGATACATCCTACTTTTTCACATTCACAATACGTTCATTACAATTTCCCGCCCGGTCACAAACCCTCACTTTTACCAAATGCGTTTCACCGGCTTTAAAAACGGGTTCATTTAAACTGCAGGAAAACAAATCATTTTTCGCATCATATACGAACAAACACCATTCCCCGTTCACCTCTCCCCGGTATTGCCCGATCCCGGACAAATCATCCTTTATCTTAAACGACACCCGGCGGCCGGATGTGATTCCCAAAAAGGTCACCGTAGGCGGAACAGTATCCTCGACCACCCGATAACGGTTCAAATAACCGATAGCAGCCGAAAGCCGGTCTTCTTCCCGACGGGTTTCCAAAGCATAAAGACGTCCCTGGGCATCCTCTTCACAAATCAAAGTTTTCTCCCCATATTTCCCTATAAACGACAAAACGGCCTTTTTCATTAAAGGTACTTCTTCACGGGAAAGCACTAATGTTTCTCCACCCCCGTTGCTATCGGCCTCGATGCCGATTTCCTGCTTTACCGACCAGGGGAGCATGCCCGGTTTCAATTCCAACTCCCACTCCGGCAAGAAAAACTGATAAGCGCAGTCGAACCTCAACACGCTGTCGGGCGAAATCACTTGTTCGCGTTCGCGTCCTCCCTTCAAGGTTAAATTCACTTTCGCACGATTCCCATTGATATCCCATAAATCCAGTTGCAAGGCCAGGCTACTGTCCTGCTGAATCTCGAACACTCCCCCGTCGAAATTTTCCACTCCCGTCACGTTATTCTGAAACCATCCGAAACAACGGTAAACTGTCTCTCTTTTTTTATAACGATAGAAATCCTTTATGGTATTGATATAGCACGACTCCCCAAAATCACAGGAGTCCATTTTCAAGCGGAAAAGCGTATCCCCTGCCACAGTCAGGTCCATTTTATAGACTCCTAGCTTATTCCCAGAGTCGTTCATCCGGTCTTCGGCGTGTACCCCGATCCCGATCTTTCCGGCAGGCACAGTCACCTGTCCAACGGAATAACGCCCCGCTCCCGACGACTTCACCGAAATTTCCTTCACCGATTCCACGCATCCCTCTTCGGATATACTATAAATATATACAGTTTTCACCAGCGGAGGAATAGCATCCCGGATTTTATATACACTTAAGGGATTCAACACCTTTTCCGTACGGGTATCTCGGATTTCAAAATGCAGGTGGGGGCCTCCCGAAGAACCGGAATTTCCGCTATAAGCGATCGTATCTCCCTGCTTGAACAGCAGGGCATACGCTCTGAAATCCTCGTCTAAGCCGAAATCTTCCCGGCTATACTGTAATTCCCTCACCAACCGTTCGATGCAGGGTGCAAAACGTTCCAAATGTCCATATACGGTAGTCGTACCGTCCCCGTGTTCCACATACAACGCATTCCCATAGCCCACCGGGGATACCCTCACCCGGGCGATCAGCCCGTCCTTCACACACACCACAGGGATACCCGTAACACCTCCGGTCTTTATATCTATTCCCGAATGAAAATGAGTAGCACGCAATTCTCCGAAATTGCCGCTTAAAATCACCGGGCGCTGCATAGGACGAATCATTTTTTGTGTCTGCCCGCTTAATGAAAACAAGCACAAACAATTAAGCGCAACAAAAAGAAAAATCCTCAAAGGCAAACGGTTTCGCATAATTACAAATAATAAAATTTCAAATGCAAATATACCCAACACTATTGATAATTTAAAGAATAAATTTTATCTTTGTCATGAAAAGATAAAGCTATGGCACTAAGACACGATGCTATTATAAATGAGCTGAATTTTAAAATTGATAAATTAATAAAACTATATATATCTTCTCTCGAGCAGAAAAAAGGGCTGGAAGGTAGGATAGAAGACCTGCAATCCGAACTCGAAAGTCTGAAGAGGGAAAACAAAGAATTAAGCGAAGAATTAAAAAGGACCAAAGTGGCTAATGCAATTTCAGGGAGTGACGAAAACGGTTACGAAGCGAAAATGAGAATTAACCAGTTGGTGCGGGAGATAGACAAATGTATTGCTCTTTTGAATAATTAATTATGGCTGACAAACGCAACATTAATTTAAATATTGCCGACATACCTTTAAACCTGAACATCGCAGAAAAAGATGAAGAGGTGATCCGTAGGGCTGCTAAAGAAATTAATGAACGCGTTTCAACATATAAAACTGGCAACAAAGAGCCGGAACCTTATTATTTTTTAGCTTTTGTATCCTTGCAATACACCATTAAAATGTTGCAGCTCGAACAAAAGCTGGATGAAATAGAACAAATAAACCAAAAACTTGATGAGTTCATCAAAGAGTAAGTATTATTTTTAAGCGTTCTTTGAATAAAGATATTCCCGCATTATTTCTAATTTAAGCGAAAAACTCAACACTCAAACAATTGGGGCGTACGCTTATATTTGCCGAAAACAGGCCTCAACTCTTCGGAGTTCCTTCGGGACGGTGGAAGTTTGAATCAAATGGCAGCCCCACCCGTGTCATACAGGGGTTTTATTAAATGAAATAGTGCGGGTTTTTTTATGTGCAAAATTTTAGGTTTTATGAATTTATCTGCCGGGAAACAAGCGTCAGCATGGTGTGCACCGGTTTTAGGCATTGCGAATATCACAAACATAAATATAATATTAATACTTTAATTAATTTCTGAAATATGATAACTACAATAATTTCAACCGTAGTAGCTCTGCTTGCCGGTGGAATCATCGGCTGGGTGCTGATGCGGATTGCTATGAAACATAGGGCACAAAACATCATCAAAGAAGCAGAGGCAGAAGCGGAAGTAATCAAAAAAGACAAAATCCTGCAGGCGAAAGAAAAATTTCTGCAGATCAAAGCCGAACACGAAAAACAGGCCGCAGCCCGGAACAACAAACTGATTGTAGCAGAGAACAAGCTGAAACAGCAGGAAACCGAAATTTCAAGAAAGCTGGAAGATATCCAAAGAAAAAGCAAAGACATTCAAAGTCAGCAAAGCAGCATCGACGTGCAGAAAGAACTGATCGAGAAGAAGGTGGTAGAGCTTGAGAAACTGAGAAAACAGCAGATCGAACAACTGGAGGCTATTTCGGGGATGTCCGGCGAACAGGCAAAAGAGAAACTGATCAACTCTCTGAAAGAAGAAGCGGAATCAGAAGCGATTTCCTATGTAAACGAAATCATGGAAGAAGCGAAAATGACCGCCAACATGGAAGCCAAAAAAGTGGTCATCAAAACCATACAAAGAGTAGCGACAGAAACGGCCACCGAAAATGCCGTATCCATTTTCCATATCGATTCTGACGAAATCAAAGGACGGATTATCGGAAGGGAAGGTAGAAATATCCGGGCACTGGAAGCAGCGACCGGAGTGGAAATCATCGTGGACGATACCCCGGAAGCTATCGTACTTTCCGGTTTCGACCCCGTAAGACGTGAAATAGCCCGTCTGGCACTCCACCAATTGGTTACAGACGGACGTATCCACCCTGCCCGGATCGAAGAAGTGGTAAACAAGGTAAAAAAACAAATCGAGGAAGAAATTATCGAAACAGGTAAACGTACTGCCATCGATTTAGGTATCCACGGCTTACATCCGGAATTAGTCCGCCTGATCGGTAAAATGAAATATCGTTCTTCTTACGGACAGAATCTGTTGCAGCACGCACGCGAAACCGCTAACCTGTGTGCGATCATGGCTGCCGAACTGGGCTTAAACGTGAAGAAAGCAAAACGTGCCGGATTACTACACGACATCGGCAAAGTGCCCGATGACGAACCGGAATTGCCGCACGCTATTTTAGGTATGCAGTTAGCTGAAAAATACAAAGAAAAACCGGATATCTGCAACGCTATCGGAGCGCACCACGAAGAAATAGAAATGACCACCCTGATCGCTCCTATCGTACAGGCTTGTGATGCCATTTCAGGAGCACGGCCGGGAGCACGCCGGGAAGTGGTAGAGTCCTACATCAAACGTCTGAAAGACATGGAAGACCTCGCCCTTTCCTACAATGGAGTGGTGAAAACATACGCAATCCAGGCCGGGCGTGAATTACGTGTGGTGGTTGGAAGTGAAAAAATATCTGACACCGAAGCAGAGCGGATTTCTTTTGACATTGCCAAACGGATTCAGGACGAAATGACTTATCCGGGACAGGTGAAAGTAACCGTGATCCGCGAAACCCGTGCGATCAATTACGCCAAATAAAAGCGATAAAACCATACAAGCACCCCGTCCCCAAAAAGGACGGGGTGTTTTTTATCCGCCTTTTTTGTAATTATAAGTAAACATGCTTATTTTTACACGAAGAAATACATTCCGGGAGCTTTTCGCCCCGTCCGGTAAACTTCCGGCATTTTTTATCGTAAACGATAGATTAAACTATAAATCTAAAACTATGGCAACAATACAAGCTTCAGAACTGATCATCAACGATGACGGCAGTATTTTTCATTTGCACCTTCTGCCCGAAGACCTCGCCGACAATGTAATCCTCGTAGGCGATCCGGGACGTGTAGAAACCATTGCAGCTCACTTCGACAACATAGAACTGAAAAAAAGTAACCGGGAATTCTATACCATTACCGGAACTTATAACAAGCACCGGATATCCGTAATTTCCACAGGAATCGGACCGGACAATATCGACATTGTGATTAACGAACTGGATGCTCTGGCCAATATCGATCTGAAAACCAAAGAAGTAAAAACCGGAGGACGGGTTTTAAACATTGTCCGCATCGGAACTTCGGGTTCTGTGCAGGCCGACATTCCGGTGGACTCTTTCGTTATCTCCGAAAAAAGTATCGGTTGCGACGGGGTGTTGCGTTTTTATGCCGACAACGAAGCCATTTGCGACACTCCTTTTGAAGATGCCTTTATCCGGCATTGCAAATGGACGCCCACCGCAGCCCGTCCCTATGTGGTAAACGCCTCTGCCGAGCTGGTCGATCGCCTGCACACCGAAGGCAAAACAATCAAAGGAGTGACTCTCACCGCCGTAGGCTTCTACGGACCTCAAGGACGGGTTTTACGCCTGCCGCTGGCAATGCCGGGCATCAACGACCGGATCACGGAATTCCGTTACGACGGCTACAAAGTGACGAACTACGAAATGGAGAGTGCTGCCGTTACGGGGCTGTGTAACCTTTTGGGACATCATGCCGCAACGATCTGCCTGATCATCGCCAACCGGATGACGGGGGATGCTTCTGCCGATTACCACGGCTACATGGGGAAATTAATCAAATATACCTTAAATCAACTGACAAAATAAAACGCACGGAGGTTGTAAGCACCCGACAGCTTCACAACCTCCTTTTATTTCATTCATTAAAATTTTCTTAATCTATTTTATCACATGGTTATCCAACGTATTCAATCATTGTTCCTGTTATGCACGGCAATTGTCAATGCCCTGTTATTTTTTATGCCGGTAGCAAGCCTGACCGTTCCCAATAATTTCACTTACGAATTTTATACGACCAAAGTGGTACAACTGGGACAAACTCCTGTGTTCATTGCCTGGAACTGGATGTCGATGATCCTGACGATCGCGATCGTCGCAGTGGCTTTCGGAACCATCTTCGTACACAAGAAAAATACAAAATCGGTAAAACCCACCCTTTTTCTACAACTACGTTTAAGTGTGGCGAACATCATCCTTCAATTAGGGCTGATTATTCTGATATGGATGCAACTCAGAGGACGGGCGAGCGATCTGGCAGCCGACTGGAATGCAAATCTCAGCTTTATATTCCCTCTGATCGGCGTGATCTTTACCTGGTTAGCCTTACGTGGCATCGTAAAAGACATAACCGTGTTGAAATCATTCGACCGGATCAGATAACACGATCCGCAACCCAAGTGCTAAATATCGATCGGAGGAAAATAACAATACTATTTTTCCCTGAATTTTAATCCGAATACATCATGAATAAACTTTATCTTATTCTCCTGTTCCTTGCAGCGGGAGCATCGACTACGGCATCTGCCTGTACAAATTTTTTATTGACGAAATCCACGACGAAAGACGGCTCGACGATGGTCACTTACTCCGCCGACTCTCATGTGCTTTACGGAGAGCTTTATCACTGGCCGGCGGGAACATGGCCGGCAGGAACCATGCTCGATGTATATGATTGGGACAGCGGAAAATTCATGGGAAAAATTCCGCAGGCCGCACAGACATTCAATGTGGTGGGAAACATGAACGAACACCAGCTGGCAATTGCAGAAACCACATTCGGCGGACGGTCAGAGCTCCATCATCAGGAAGGAGCCATCATCGATTACGGCAGCCTGATCTATATCACCCTGCAACGGGCGAAAACAGCCCGGGAAGCCATAGCCGTTATGACCGACCTCGTCGCTAAATACGGTTATGCCAGCGAAGGAGAATCCTTCTCGATCAGCGATCCGAACGAAGTTTGGATCATGGAAATGATCGGCAAAGGAGAAGGAGAAAAAGGAGCCGTATGGGTCGCCCGTATGGTTCCGGACGGATATGTATGCGCCCATGCCAATCAGGCAAGGATTACCACCTTTCCATTGGAAGGACGCACCTCCATTTCTTCCGACAATATGAAAAAATTATACAATCCGGACGTGACTACCGTATATTCCAAAGATGTCATCTCGTTTGCCAAACAAAAGGGTTTCTATCCGCAGGACGGTAAAAATGCCGATTTCAGCTTTTCCGACAGCTATGCTCCGGTTGATTTCAGCGGAGCGAGAGCCTGTGAAATCCGGGTATGGGCATTCTTCAACGCCATCAATTCCGATATGGCGCAATATTGGGAATATGCCAAAGGCACGGGAATCAAACGCGATGCCAAAGGATATGCCACCAACCGGATGCCCCTATGGGTAAAACCCAACCGAAAAGTGGATGTATTGGAAGTGATGGACTTCATGCGCGACCACCTGGAAGGCACAGAGCTGGACATGAGCAAAGATCCGGGAGCGGGCCCGTATGAATGCCCTTACCGCTGGCGTCCGATGACTTTCGAAGTCGATGGCAAAAAATACGTGCACGAACGTGCCACAGCCACCCAGCAAACCGGATTTACCTTCGTGTCGCAGAGCCGGAGCTGGCTTCCGGATGCAATCGGAGGAATACTCTGGTTCGGCGTGGACGATGCCGCCAGCACCGTTTATTTTCCCATGTACACCTGTTCTACCAAAGTTCCTTATGCATTCGCAGTAGGCAACGGGAGTATGATGGAATTTACCAACAAAGCCGCATTCTGGGTATTCAACCAGGTAACGAATTTCGCCTACACCCGTTACAACGTCATTCATCCGGACATACGCAAAAAACAAAAAGCATTGGAAACCCAATACCTGACTTTTGTACAAATGACCGATGCAGGAGCTTCCGGCATGCTGGCACAAAATCCTCAGGCAACGGTGGAATTCCTGACCGAATTTTCATGCAATACCGGGAATCAGCTGGTGGATACCTGGCGCGATTTCTATGGCTATCTTTTTGCCCGTTATATGGACGGCAATATCAAAACGGCTGTCCCCGGAGAAAAGAATCCCAAAGTGGAGCAACCCGCCCTGCCGGAATGGTATTTACGCACAATCATAGAAAAAACAGGAGATAAACTAAGGGTTACGGAGTAATTCCGCCTTCCCCGCACCGGGCAGGATAAACACTGAAAGAATGTTTTATCCTGCTCTTTTTTTGAAATATAGCTTGTATTTAAAAATATATTTCCTACATTTGCAACCCGATTGGAGCGTGTGCAGTCTCTTACACGAAAGTCTCAGTAGTAATACTGCATCCGATAAATGAAAACTATAAAAAAGTAGAATAATGGATTTAATTAAAGTTGCAGAGCAGTCGTTTGCTGCTGAAAACCCAGTAGAGCATCCTTCATTTAATACCGGTGATACCATTAGCGTACACTACAAAATCATTGAAGGAAACAAAGAACGTATCCAGGTGTTCCGTGGAGTTGTTATCCAGATCAAAGGAACCGGAGTAACCAAAACTTTTACCGTTCGCAAAATGTCCGGTAACGTAGGTGTAGAAAGAATTTTCCCTTTCATCTCCCCGTTTATCAAACAGATCGACATTAACAAAGTCGGTAAAGTAAGAAGATCGAGAATTTACTATTTCCGCGAACTGACCGGTAAAAAAGCCAGAATCAAAGAAAAAAGATCATAATCTTATCTTTAGAATAATTAAAAGCTCTGCTATTGCAGGGCTTTTTTTATTTTCATAACTTTGTGAAAATGTATTGCCGGCAATAAAGTTCACCGCTCTGTGAGCATACCGGTTAGTTGTATTACCGTATATATAATTTTTAAATAGAAACCATGGATAACGCAGAAATTGTAAAAAAGGCCAAAGCGAAAGCTGAAACCTGGTTAAACGACGCCTATGACAAAGAAACACAATCCGAAGTAGAGCGGATGATGAAAGCTTCCGACACGACCGAACTGATCGACTCTTTTTATAATGATCTGGAATTCGGTACGGGAGGACTTCGCGGAATCATGGGGGCGGGAAGCAACCGGATGAATATATATACCGTAGGGGCTGCCACACAGGGATTTGCCAATTATATCAACCAAATGTGTACCGATAAACAAGAAAAATCGGTATGTATCGGCCACGATTGCCGGCACAACTCCCGCTATTTCGCCGAAACCGCAGCCGCCATATTTTCGGCCAATGGAATTACTGCTTATCTTTTCGAATCGCTGCGCCCCACTCCTGAAATATCGTTCGCTATCCGGGAATTGGGATGCTGCGGAGGAGTGATTATTACAGCTTCACACAACCCGAAAGAATACAACGGTTACAAAGCCTATTGGAACGACGGTTCCCAATTGGTGCCGCCTCACGATAAAAACGTGATCGGGGAAGTAAAAAAAGTAAAAGTCACCGACATTAAATTTACAGCCGTACCGGAAAAGATAAAATCTTTAGGAGAAGATTTCGACAAAAAATACCTCGATACGGTGAAGACTTTAAGTTTGTCGCCGGAGGCTATCAAACACCAGCACGATTTAAAGATCGTATTCACCCCGCTTCACGGAACTACCTATAAATTAGTGCCGGAATCTTTACGGAACTGGGGATTCACCAACATCACCACCGTGCCGGAGCAAATGATCCCGGACGGGGATTTTCCCACAGTGGCATCTGCCAACCCGGAAGAACCCGCCGCATTTAAAATGGCTCTCGACAAAGCCCGGGAGATCGATGCCGATCTGGCTATGGCCTGCGATCCGGACGGCGACCGCATCGGGATTGCCGTAAAGGACGACCGGGGAGAATGGCTCTTACTGAACGGTAATCAGACCAACATTATTTTCACTTGGTATATCATTCTCCGGAAAAAGCAATTAGGCCTGCTGAAAGGCAATGAATATACGATAAAAACCATCGTAACCACCGAACTGATTAAAGATATCGCAGAGAAAAACGGTATCCCCTGCTATGATGTTTACACCGGATTCAAATGGATCGCCGACATGATCCGTAAGAAAGGGGCAGAAGGATACATCGGAGCCGGAGAAGAATCGTTCGGCTTTATGCCCGGTTCGTTCACCCGCGATAAGGACGGAGTTTCTTCAACTTCTTTGATGGCAGAAATCGCAGCCTGGGCCAAAGATCAGGGCAAATCGCTATTTACGATTTTAAAAGAAATATACGCCGAATACGGTTTCTCGCAGGAAAAAATGATCTATATCGTACGCAAGGGATTAAGCGGCTCGCAGGAAATCAAAGACATGATGAACAACTTCCGCCACAATACGCCCAAAACCCTGAACGGCAGCAAGGTGATCCTGAAAAAGGACTATGCCGACCTGAAAGCGACCGACCTGGTAACCGGAAAATCTACCCCGATGGATTTCCCTACAACCAGCGATGTGCTGCAATTCTTCTTGGAAGACGGCTGTAAAATATCCGTCCGCCCTTCCGGAACCGAGCCCAAGATCAAATTCTATTTCGAAGCCCGTGCCCAAATGAACGGTATAAACGATTTCCATAAAGCTCAGGCAGAAGCCCTGGATAAGATCGATAAAATCATGAAAGACCTGAACGTTTAATTTCACGCAGGAAAACAGTAAATAAACAAAGAGCGTTATTTTTAGCTATAAGCTTCAAATAACGCTCTTTTTAAATGACGTTGCCGGTTATTTCTTTCGTTTCTCCCGTTTCGGCCTGGCTTTTAAATCCACCGCTCCGATCTTATCCATCAAATCGAGAATCGCCGCCTCCCGCTTTCGTATATAAGGCGAAGGCTTTGCCGAATTAAAACGCCGGGGATTCGGCAAAGTTGCCGCGATCAAAGCCGATTCGGAAGCTGTCAGGCGGGAAGCCGGTTTTGAGAAATGCGCCTGCGCAACCGCTTCCGCCCCATATATGCCTTTCCCCATTTCGATAGAATTGAGGTAAACCTCCATAATCCTTTCTTTTCCCCAAATCCATTCGATCAATAAAGTGAAATAAGCCTCGAGCCCTTTCCGCACGTAAGAATGAGCAGGCAATAAAAATACATTCTTGGCCGTTTGCTGCGAAATAGTGCTGGCTCCGCGCTGCCGTTTTCCCTGTTCGGCTTCCTCTATTGCTTTCCGGATCTGTTGCACATCGAAACCGTGATGCTGCAAAAAAAGATTATCTTCGGAAGCAACTACCGCCCTCACCAAATAAGGAGATATTTCTTCCAAAGGAACCCAGTCATGCTTCCAAACCATCTTTTCCCCTTCCCACAACTGATTCACGGCACGCGACAGCATCAGCGGAGTGACATATACGGGAACAAAACGGTACATCACTACTGCAACCACGCTAAGCAGCCACAAGGCAAGTAAAATCCGTACCGCCCAGCGGAATATATTCTTCAAAAATTTCATCATGAAAACCTGCCTGCATATCTTTTTCGCCCATCTTCCCTTTCCGGCCTATCTAAACTCTTATAAAACAAGAATGTTTACTCCTCCCGGAAAAATTCTTCCTTGAAATTAATAAAATAAAGCCGCTTCCGGGCACGTGTCACCGCCGTGTAAAGCCAACGCCAATACTCATCGCCCGGCATATCGTCCGGCAACCATCCCTGATCTATAAATACGGCATCCCATTGTCCACCCTGTGCTTTATGGCAGGTCACGGCATAAGCAAACTTCACTTGCAAAGCATTGTAATATTCATTCGTCCGCACTTTCTCAAAGCGTTTTCGCTTCAAAGGCACATCGGCATAATCCGCCTCTACCCGCCGGTACAATTCCCTGCTCTGTTCATACGTCAAAGCCGGATAATCCGAAAGTAAAGTATCGAGTATCACCCAGGCAGACAATTCCTCCTCATATCCGTCGATCTTCAAATCGGCACGCACAAAGTGAAATCCGTACAACTCCTCCCGCCTGCCCGCCCGTCTTACCGTCGCAATATCCCCGTTAGCTATAAAATCGATCTTATCGTAATCCGCACCCCAGAAATAATTGTTCTTCACAATCATAATCCGGTCTCCGCTACTGAAATCTTCTTCCCGGTACAATATCGTACGGCGGATTCCTTCATTAAAACGATTCGCCCGCTTATTGGAACGGCAAATCACGATCGTTTCTTCTTCTCCGTACTTCCCATAACAGGAATCGATTTCCTCGAGCAATTCGCCTCCGCCAATCCGGAAAACATCGGGAAAACCACTCACTTTCAACGACAGATCGCCATCGCCACGCCCGATCATACTCCGGATAGCGGTAGCATTATATAAAATACCCGATTCCTCCGCCTGTCGCATTATATCGGTCAGATTCACCTCGGTCACCCCTAAAAGATAAGAAGCCTCCAGCTCTCTCCTATCCAATGCAGGGCTAATCTCCAATCCCACAGGAGGCAACTGCGCTACATCCCCGATCAGCACCAAACGGTTATTCTTTCCGTTATACACATATTGCATCAGATCGTCGAGCAAACATCCCGTCCCGAAATTACTATCCTCTCCAGAGTTGGATATCATCGAAGCTTCGTCCACCAGGAACAAGGTGTCCGCCACTCCGTTAAACCCTAAATTAAAAACACCTTCTCCGTCCGTAGCAGACTTCTGGCGGTAAATTCTTTTATGAATCGTATAAGCCGCATGCCCGGAATATCCCGCAAACACCTTCGCGGCACGTCCCGTAGGAGCCAGCAAAACCACCTTATACTCCAATTCGGTCAAAGCATTCACAATTGCAGCAACCAGCGATGTCTTCCCCGTCCCTGCAAATCCCCTCAGCAGAAACAAACCCTCTTCTTCCCGGCCGATAAAAAAACGGATAAAATTTTCCACTGCCGTTTTTTGTGTCGGAGAAAAATCATAACCGAACTTTTTCCGGATAATCTCTTCAAAATGTTTTTGAATCATTGAAATTTAATTGTGGAAAATATCTATAATCTAAATTTTTTCCTAAATTTGCGAGCACTATTGGAGTTTATTATCTCGTTTGTAACGTTTGAAATCGTGCGTAAAGATAGTAAATTAACGACAACCGTTAAAAACGGTATATAGTTTATGCATTAATATCATATAAAATAAAGTTAAATATGAAAAAGCTCATTATTCAGATTCTTCTTGCCGGATTAGTCATTTTCCTGGGTTATCAATGCTATAAAAGTATCGACACCCCTTTGAAATTCACTGAGATCAAGAAACAAAGATACGATAAAACGATCCAGCGTCTGAAAGACATACGTACGGCACAGGATGCGTTCAAAAGCGTATATGGCAGATATACGGCAAGCTTTGACACCCTGATTAACTTCGTTAAATATGACTCGGTAAAAGTGGTTCGTTCTATCGGTTCTCTGACCGACGAGCAAATCGAAGCCGGGATGACAGAAGCACAGGCGATCAAAGAAGGGTTGATTTTAAGAGATACCACAAAAGTAAACACTCTCTCCAGTTTGAAAAATGCTGCCAAGGAAAAGAGAGAAGACTTCTTACCGGATTATTCCATCGACGACCTCCGCTATGTGCCTTTCACCCAAAGAAAGCATCAGTTCAAGATGGCGACAAACACCATCTATTCGGAATCCGGTATCGAAATTCCCGTATTTGAAGCACGTGTTTCCAATACGGTCATGTTTGAAAACCTTCCCGAAGAATTTCAGGAATATGTATTACAGGACAACGGCGAAGCAAAGCGCCTGAACAAATATCCCGGACTGAAAGTCGGCGATATACAAGAAGCGAATAATAACGTAGGAAACTGGCAATAAAATAGAAATGCAAAGCGTTTACTATATTGACAATACTTTTGTAAAAGAAAACTCTACACAATATATTTTGTCCATCCGTTATTCAACGGATGGACTTTCGTTTTGCATTCACGACTACAACAACAAGTTACTGGTATTTTTTTACCAGCCTTTCAGCCTCGACACCAAAGATGCCGTCATCGCCAAGGTGAAGAAAATAATCGTGGACGAAGAGATGCTGAATTTAAAATACAAGAAAGTTTATATCCTTCCCTGCAACAAGGAAAAAATAATATTGCCCGCCCATGCATTCAGCAAGGAGCATCTCACGGATATGTACCGGATATGTCTCCAGCCGGAAAAGAACGACACCTTGCTTTACCGGAAAATCAAGATCATGGAAAGTTACATCGTGGAAGCACTTCCCCGGAATTTTGTAAACTTTCTTACCGCCCGTTATCAATCTTTGTGCATTGTGAACAGCGCTTATCCGTTCATCGTAAATTCGTTGTCCAATATCCTGTTCAACACCAATCACCTTTTTATCGACATTCACGATCAATATTTCGACCTTTTACTCACCCGGAGTAACGAAGTGTTGCTTTTCAATTCCTTCACCTACGGCTCGGTGCCCGATATCATCTATTATGCCCTGAACTGTATGAAGCAATGCAATGTATCGAAAGATAACCTGCAAACCACCATATCGGGAAACCTGGTAAACGATCCGACCTTCCGTGACAAAATCGGCCAGTATATCCCTAATGTCACCATCTCGGACTATCCTCCCCTGTCGCAGCTCGTAAAACAGCAAGAGCTGAACACATCCTGTTTCATTCACTTGTTAAGTATGCACAAATGCGAATAATCAGCGGATCACACAAAGGGAGGCAAATCATTCCGGATAAAAATTTCAGTGCCCGTCCGACAACCGATTTTGCCAAAGAAAATTTATTCAATGTATTGAGTAACTACATCGATATCGAAGGGGCGAAAGTATTAGACTTATTCTCAGGCACGGGGAGCATCAGTTACGAGTTTGCATCACGGGGAGCGGCAGAAATCATCTCCGTTGAATCGAATTTCAAACATTACGCATTCATCAAACGCGTCGCTCAGGAATTGAATTTCAAAAATATAAAGATCTATAGAACCGATGCCTTCATCGCCTGCAAAAAATTAAAAGGACAGAAATTCGACCTTATTTTTGCCGATCCTCCTTATAACCTCGATAAAATAGCCGACGTACCCACAGCCATTTTCGACAACGAACTTCTAAATGAAGAAGGGTTGGCTATTGTGGAACATCCGGCCTCCGTGGACTATTCACACCTGCCTTATTTTTCCGAACACAGGCAGTATGGAAGCGTAAATTTTTCTATCTTTCGCTACTAAAATCCCAATATGAAAATAGGATCAATTTTTGCCACCTTTTTCATGGTGGCTATTCCCTTTTCTTCCTCCCTACCTGCTCAGAAGATTACAAAAATTCAGCAGGATGCAAAAAACAAAGGGGTTACCCTTCCCTCATTGCCTTGGCACTTAACGGACATTTGGTGGCATTTTCAATATCCTACCCAAAATTTCCAGCGTTTGGATATCGACATTCATATCGATAAGCCTGTCCCCGACGACGTAAATCTTTATATCGCCCCCTTAGGGCTGGCCCAACTGAACGACATTCGCTGTTACGGAGGCTTGCAAACCCATATCGGAGGCTGGGCGGATAAAACTTCCCGGAAGCTCGTAAGAGGCGGGAAAGGAGGCATTTTTTCACGCTGGAGCAAAAATAACCGACCGATCGGCCTCGATTACGTGGAAATGTACCCCGGCGGATTTTGCGAAAGCAGCGGCTATGAAGGGGAATTTTGCAGCGTCAGGCGGCCCTACGAATGGAAAGCCGGCAATTATACCTTCTCGCTGGTAAAAGAAGAAACCATCGATTTTAAAAATACACCACATACCTGGTTTTCCCTGGCCATCCGGTCACATCAGGATAAATCCGAATGGAAAATAGGGCGATTGTTATTCGAAGGAAAAGACTTTGTATTTTGGGATCGCCATGCCGCCTTCGTCGAAATATACGGCAGGAACTCCGATATCCCCGAAGTAACGGTAACTTTTAGCTATCCCCGCATCAACGGAGCAGAACCGGCATATAGAGGAGCCATTGCCCGCCGGGAAACGGACGGCATCTCTGCGGCTCCGAATTGTGCGGATGTCAGAACGGACAACGATAAAATCATTGTCGGTATCAGCCCGGTCATCCGGGAGAAAGAATTTTTACAAACTTCCCTCGACCTGAAAAAGACTACGCCTCTCAAGTCTCTCATTTTAGAACTCCAGAACAAGAAATAAAAACACCCCAAAAGTTAGATTGGCTTTTGGGGTGAATTCTATCCTACGGAATTTTTATTTCAATTCTCGTCATTTACATAATCGTAAAGCGGATCGCAGGTACACATCAGATTGCGGTCGCCATAACCGTCGTCCACCCGTCCCACGTGCGGCCAGAATTTATTTTCAGCCACCCAGGCAAGCGGATAAGCCGCTTTGCTGCGCGGATATACATGTGTCCATTCGTCAGCCGTCAGCACTTTATGGGTATGCGGAGCATTCTTCAGTACATTATCCGTTTTATCGGCTCTTCCCTCTCCCACTTCGATCATCTCTTCCCGGATCGTCTTCAATGCTTCGATAAAACGGTCGAGTTCCTCTTTCGGCTCACTTTCGGTAGGCTCTACCATCAACGTCCCATGTACCGGGAAAGAAAGCGTAGGAGCATGAAAACCAAAGTCCATCAAACGTTTGGCAATATCCAGCTCGGTAATGCCGTATTCTTTGCTAAACTGATTACAGTCCCAGATCATTTCATGGCCGACACGTCCCTTACTGCCTTTATAAAGAATCTTAAAGCCAAGCTTTTCAAAAGCAGAAGCCAGATAATTGGCATTCAGTATCGCCATTTTCGTCACCGTGGTAAGCCCTTCCGCTCCCAGCATCAACAGATAACCGTAAGTCACAGGCAACATACCCACAGAACCGTAAGGAGCAGCAGAAACAGCGTGAATCCCCTTTTCTCCTCCTGTTTTCACCATCGTGTGAGAAGGCAAAAATTCAACCAAATGCTTAGCCACGCAGATCGGACCGACACCGGGACCGCCACCGCCGTGAGGCATAGCAAAAGTTTTATGCAAATTCAAGTGACAGGCATCCGCGCCGATCTCTCCGGGACTGGTCAGACCACATTGCCCGTTCATATTGGCTCCGTCCATAAACACCTGTCCGCCATTTTCATGCACGATCTGTACCAGTTCGCGGATCGATTCTTCGAAAATACCGTGAGTGGACGGATAAGTAATCATCGTTCCAAAAAGATTATCCTTATTAGCAATTGCTTTTGCACGAAAATCTTCCACATCGATATTACCGGCCGCATCCGTAGCCGTAACGATAATGTTCAGACCTGCCATCGTGCTGGAAGCCGGGTTCGTCCCATGAGCCGAAGCCGGAATCAGAATCACATTCCGATGAGCTTCGCCCCGGGAAATATGATACTGGCGAATCACCATCAAAGCGGTGTATTCTCCGGCAGCTCCCGAATTAGGCATCAGGCTGCATCCGGCGAATCCGGTCACGGTTTCGAGCATCTTTTCCGTTTCTTCGATCATTTGGCGAAAACCTTCTGCCTGGCTGGCGGGAACAAACGGATGCATACCGCCGAATTCCGGCCACGTAATAGGCAGCATTTCTACGGCAGCATTCAGTTTCATCGTACAGGATCCCAACGAAATCATAGAAGTAGCCAGCGAAATGTCACGGCGTTCCAGGTTTTTCATATAACGCATCATCGCCGTTTCCGAACGATAAAGATTGAACACCGGCTGTTGCATATAATCGTCCTCACGGATCATTTCCGGATCGAGCACAGTACGGTCGTCCAAAAATTCAACCCGTTCTGCCGTTTTTCCGGCAGCCTGAGCGAATATGCCTATGATCGTATTGATTTCTTCTTCATCGATCTTCTCGTCCGTAGAGAGACGAACAGTTCCGCAACAACAATCGCAATAATAAAAATTCATCTCTTTTTCGGTAGCCAGATCACGGATCGCTTCCTGGGTAACTCCCTGAGGCAGTTCGAAACTAATGGTATCGAAGAATTTTTCTATCTTTAGCTTATAGCCGTATTTCTGTATCTCCTGAGCCAAAATCACAGCAGCAGAGTGAATATGCCGTGCAATCCGTTCCAATCCTTCCTTACCGTGATAAGCGGCATAGAAACCGGCCATAGTAGCGTTAAGCGCCTTAGCCGTACAAATATTCGAAGAAGCTTTCTCCCGTTTAATATGTTGTTCACGGGTCTGCAAAGCCAAACGCAAAGCTTTGTTTCCCTGCGCATCTACGGTCACTCCGATAATACGCCCCGGAATATTCCGTTTATATTCTTCACGGGTAGCCAGATAAGCGGCATGAGGACCTCCGTAAGCCATCGGAATACCGAAACGCTGTGTAGTTCCCAGCACAATATCGGCGCCCCATTGCCCCGGAGGAGTCAGCAACACCAAACTCATCAGGTCGGCAGCAACAGCCACCAAACTTCCGTTTGCATGCACTTTCTCTGTAAACTCCGTATAGTCACGAACTTCACCGTTAGCAGCCGGATATTGGATCAATACCCCGAATACCTCGGGCGTAAACTCGAAAGTATTGTAATCACCGAACAGCAATTCAATGCCCTGAGGTGCCGAACGGGTAATCAGTACATCTTTGGTTTGAGCGAAAACCTTATTATCGACAAACAATTTATTAGCTCCGGCTTTTTTCATTTCCTTGCTTCTCAGCGCATACATCATCTGCATGGCTTCCGCAGCAGCCGTAGCCTCGTCCAGCAACGAACAATTCGTCAATGCCATCCCCGTCAGCTCCACGACCATCGTCTGAAAATTCAGCAAAGCCTCCAAACGTCCCTGCGACACCTCTGCCTGATAGGGCGTATATGAAGTGTACCAAGCCGGGTTTTGAAGAATATTGCGGATAATTACTGCAGGAGAAATCGTATCGTAATATCCCTGTCCGATAAACGAACGGTAAACTTTATTTTTAGAAGCGACCGCTTTAATCCGTGCCAAAAATTCGGATTCTGTCAAAGGAGCCGGCAAATCCAGCGCTTTTTTCAATCGTATCGATTCAGGTACGGTCTGTTCGATCAGTTCATCCACCGATTTCACTCCAATAACCCCCAGCATCTCCTCAATATCTTCCGGCCGTGGTCCCACATGCCGCCATAAAAATTGTTCTGTTGCCATTGTTTTATTATTATAAATTAAGTAATTCCGTATAAAAAAACGTTTTCAGATTTTGATGCCTGTAAAATTAAAGAATATTCTGGTAGCCACAAACAAAGTCCGGGAAACTTTATCGCCGAAAATGTAGGTTTTGGCACGCCTGTCACCGGGTTGGCCCCTCTATTTTTCAAGATAAATTGGGGAAAAATTCCACAATTCCACAACAACACCCCAAATCGGTGTGGAAAAATTCCACACATTTCACAATCCCTCAAAATTACATAATTTGTAAAACAATGTATATCAACATATTTACAAACAATCGCTTTTTTGGTACATTTTTAGCAATATCTTTTATACGTGAACACAGGCATTCTTTTCTTTTTTCAAGTTTCTCGCCCGGAACACGAATTTATCAACGGGAATCCCAATCTCGTACATACACAGATAGATATACAACGCCATTCAGCCTGTGTTCACTTACTTCTCTAAACCTTTCCCTCTCAATATCCAATGGTAAAACGCTCTTGATGATGAGCAGGTTTTTCCAACTCATTAATCATAGCCACAGCATAGTCTTCCACCGAAATAGCACTGATTCCGCGTTCATCTTCAATCAGATCGTCTTTACCCATACGGAATTTCCCAGTACGTTTACCCGGACGCATATCTGCTGCCGGGGACAAAAACACCCAGTCGATTTCTTTTTCCCGACTCAGTATATCCAGGTAAAAATCCCCCATAGCCTTTACACCCGGCAAAAGTGACGGAGGCACAGAACCCGAATCCATCAAACGAAGTCCGGGCGCAATAAACAAAGAACCCGCCCCGCCAACACACAACAAACGTTTCACTCCGGCCTCTTTCACTCCTTTTAAAATAGCCGAATAAATTCGTATCGTATCGTTATAAATATCGGGATTTTTCCATCCCGGATTAAAAGCACTGATTACGGAGGAAAATCCCCGGCATACATCGGCAACCGTTTCCGGTGACGAAACATCGGCTTTCACAACAAATAAATTCGGACCGGTCATCGTAATTTTTGCCGGATCACGTACAACCGCCGTAACCTGGTGTCCCCGGTTCAACGCTTCTTCCAACAAAGCAGAACCGACAAATCCGCTGGCTCCTATCAGTACGATTCTTTCTTTTTCGTTCATTTTTTCCATGTATTAAGGTTATTGTTTCATCATCCGGAAAAGCTCCGTTTTTTCCCCTCTGTGATTTACGATGCTTCCCCTGATTATTTCTACGCAATTCCCCCTTTTCTGTTCCTTCATTCACACCTCTTTCTCCTAAAATCAAATAATTTCACACAGGGTTTATATACCTTTGTTTCTCTTTCAGAAAAAAGCCCGAGCAATAGCCGGAGCGCTTTCCCGACCGATCATCTGTTTTTTTCGTTTCCTCCTGAAAACAAAGAATCGGGGAAAACAAAATAATTCTTTGTTCTCCCCGATCCTAAAACTCAAATTTCAAAAAATACTCTCTTCCTCGTTTGTAACCGGATTATTTCACCGAACCAATCAAATAACCGGCACAAGCCCGATATAAACGTCCTCCCCAGGAAAACACTTATGGTTTCACCTTAGTATAAGTCGTTTCATAAGTTCCCCGTTTTAAAACCAACTGTTCCGGAGTAGATTTCACCACTTCCAAGGTATCGGAAAAAGTTATCGTCTGCCCGTTTCCAATACTCTTTCCAGTCAGAATTAAACGTTGTCCCTCCTTTTTCCAGCTGTCATACTGTAATGTCGCCATATTAATCGAGGAAGCCTTTCCCCCCTTCTCCAGTTTCATGCCCTGTTCCCCCGCTTGGCCGGGAATCGGCTGTGTCCAACTTCCGACTAAAACATCATCACTTGAATGGCATGCACAAACAGCGAATAAAAATCCTAAAATAAAAACGATCTTACCCATAGCATATAAGTTTTAAATTAAACAGTCTTTCATTTATTGGTAAACCGGAACCAGTTAAAATCAGCGTAACCGTCCTCTCCGTCCTTCTCCGTTGTAAAATGAAACAAAGCAAAACGATTCGCCGTCCAGGGAAGCCCCAGCCCCATAGATAACACATCCCCGATCGGAGTAAAATCCTTATTATCCAGACTATAATAAAACCGCGCCTGAAAATCTTTATCGGTTGCCCGTGCCCTTATCCATATTCTGTTCCCCTGAAAATCATCGATTTGCTCAACGATCTTTCCGTCATTACACATCACGATCTGTTTCTTATCACCGCTCTGGCGTACTGCCACATAAGCATAAGGAAATTCAAAAATACCAAATCCGGCAACATTACCGTTTTTCAATCCCGTGACCTCCAGCTCTACGGTTCCCTCAGAACTGGGTCCCTGAACCCGCTGAGTCAATGTATTCCGGGCTTTTTTCAAATCTTCGGCATACGATGCTTTCAAGCGCATATATCCTTTCCTGGCTTTCAACGACCACTTTTCAGGGTCTGGATTATGATTCCACTGCCATTGCAATCCCAGCTTTTGCGTGTTAAACTCGTCGGTTGTCGCAGGAACCTGTACCGGAAAATTCTTTCCCACATCGGGCTTCTGGTAAGTAATCACATCCTTTCCGTTTTTTCCCAGCATAGGCCAGCCGTCTATCCATTCCACAGGCACCAGGCAAGGAACCCGTCCGATAGCACCCCTGTCCTGCATAATTATAAACCACCAATCTCCATTCTTCAATTCTACCATACCTCCCTGATGTAAACCATTAGGCGGATAGGAACTATTATCATTCATAATCAGCTTATGCTCATAAGGACCGTAAATATGGTCGGATCGCAGGCAGATCTGCCACCCTTCTGTTCCTCCTGCCGGACAGGTGATATAATACTTACCGTTAATTTTATAAGCATGAGCGCCTTCCATACCGAAGCCTCCCCCAAATTCATGGGGATTCTTAAATCTCTGATCCCATATCTTCACCTTTTCGCCTTTCACCGAACGGACATCCGGGTTCAACTCCGTCACATAAAGCGTACCCTGTCCATGTACCACATACACTTTTCCGTCATCATCGAACAAAAGCCCCGGATCATATAAATATTCCGGGAAAATAACCCGTTCCCAAGGTCCTTCCACATGATCGGCAATACAAATAGAAAAATTCCCCTTTTCCCTGCCCCACCCGTAAGGCGTACAGAAACCGATATAAAATTTCCCGTTATGATGCCGGATCGTTGCAGCCCACGAACCGTTCAAATACAAATTCCCCCCCTTTCATATCGTAGCGGGGGTCTTCATCGTACCTTTCCACCGCATAGCCCGCCATCTTCCAATTTACTAAATCTTTAGAGATTAAAACCGGACATCCGGGCACATAGTGCATGCTGGTCGATACAAAATAAAAAGTATCTCCTACCCGGATCACATCCGGGTCAGGCCAATCTCCCCACAAAATCGGATTTGTAAAAGTTCCATTCCCGTTATCCGGTGTCCACACCGGCATCTGTGCAGCCACGTTTAAATTGCTCCAGCTTAAAAACAGGAAAAAAACGAATAATAATACTTGTTTCATATTTAACTTATTTTCAAATTTTAATCCTTGATTTCCGCATCCTGTGCATAAGGAGCAATTTCTACGGCACGCAATAAAGCTCCATGAGTTTCAGACTGCCTCAGTCCGAATACCAGCGTATTCTTTCCTCCGAAATTCAACCAGCACTCCGGCAAGTAAAATTCCCGCTGAGGCCCTTCCTCCCAATGCCGTCCGATATTATGTCCGTTAAGCCACATATATCCGCTACCCGAAGCACTCATCAGCAAGCGCCAGGGAATCCACGTTCCTTTTTCCTGTTCAGGCATTTCAAAAGTCACCCGATACCAGGTAAACAAAGCATCGCGTTCCCCTTTGGGCTGAATATGATTTCCCTTTCGTTTAATCTCGCTCCGGGTATCTAAAGACACCACCCGCCAATCACCTTGCCTGTTTCCTTCGTGTATTCCTTGCACAACACCTCCCATATCCGCAGAAACTTCCCACACCAAAGGCTTCAATATCTTCAATTCCCTCAACAGGCGCACTCCTTTCAGCAAACCTCCCGCACCGCTATGATTACGAACCACTATCGCTATTTCGTTTTTACCGGGACGGATATAAGAAGCAATATTCACCACAAAAGGCTTATCCCAGGCATTATGCGAAGCCACCTGCCTGCCATTCACCCAAAGAGTGCCGGCATCGTCCACACATCCGAATTCTAATACAGTTTTCTCCTCCGCTATCATTTCAGGGGTATATTCCAAAGTTGTCCGGTAAACAGCCGTCCCGGTTTTCCCCTGCAGTACCCACGCAGCAGGCCATTGCGGCTTTTCCAACCCGGCAATCTGCAATGTAGCCAGATTAGCAACCGTAGCCCGGTCCAGTCTGATCCGCTCCCAGCCGGCAGAAGAAGATAAAATCCGGGATATTCCCTGTCCCTCCTGTGTGATCTCCTTCACTTCCCATTCTTCCACCGGAACAATCGACGATTGTTTTTTCCCTAAACCCGCGCGCTTCATTCCACTCAACTCCTCCATAGGCCGGTATCCGTGTGCATGTCCCCGGTTTTCATAAACCATCACCACTTCATTAGTCCCAGCTTTTAAAACTCCGTTCAGGTCAAAAGTATTATCCAATTCATCAGTCGAAACCCTTGCCACAAGCCTTCCGTTCACCTCCACATAAAGCGGGTCGCCGGTAAACATCTCGCATACCAATGTTCCGTACGAACTCACTTCCTGAGGAGTCAGTCGGAAACGGGAACGATACATAGAATACCGACAATCATTTACATCTATTTCAGGTAAAGACAATCCTTCCGGCAACTTTTGCCATTTTCCCCGAAAATCCTCATCCCGTTTTTCAGCTGTCTGAATCCGGATCGAGGCAGGCAAAACGGCAGGGCGGCGGGGTAACTGCTGTTCCCGGGGATACCACTCTCCGCCGGAAGCCTCTTTCACGTCTTTTTCCAGTACCAGCATCCTGCTGTCGGCAGGAGCCAGTTCGCAAGCCACCGATAATTGTTCTCCTCCCGGCAATGTTAAACCGACCTTTCCCTGAAAAGGATTTTTCCGGTCACGGTTAAAAAAGAAAAGGAAACGCGTTCCGTCGGAAGCCTGCCGCACCCCGACGGTCAATTGTTCCGGTGTTATATCCGTTTTAAAAGTAACCGCCTCACTCTCGGCTATTTGTTTGCCAAACCGACCGACCAGTTCCCCGATACCTTTCACTGCCGCATATTTTTCGCCCACTCCCCCATTTTCCTTTAAAGGTGCCCCATAATCGTAAGTCGTCGTCATACGCCTTGCTCCCCAGCCGGCAAAATGTGTCCCTCCGAAAAACATATAATAATTTAACCCGGTTGCACCTCCGGCCATTGCCATTAAAGCCATCCCCCGGGCATGCCGTCCGTCCAGATAACTATCCTCACTCAACCCGCCTCCGACAGTGGAAAACCAGCCTCCCTGCAATTCACACACAAACGCCGGAGCATTAGGCTGTACGCGCTTTAAATCTTCTATCCTCGACTTTGCTTCGTGCATATTCCACCACACATACTGATTGTCCATATCAAACAACTGACCGATCACGTCATCTTTCGAACCTCTTACCTCCGGAGTAACGCAGGTGAACAAGGGAACATCAATTCCATGGGCAAGGCAAGACGCTGCCAATGCTTTAAGAAATTCGATCTTTTTTTCGGACTCCATACCGAAATAAACATATTCATTTTCCAATTGCACCATAATAATCCCCCTCTCCCCCTTTTTCTTCCGGCTCAATTGTTCTTCGGCAAATACGGGGCAAACAGCATCATACCAATGCCTGGCCCATTTGATATGTTCCGGGTGATTACTACGAAGCCAGAAACTGGTTTCATATTTTTCGGGGCAAAACTTAGCCAGCCAGCGGGGATAAGCTCCTCCGGCCCATTCGGCACAAATAAAAGGCCCGGGACGCACGATCGTATATAATCCGAACTCCTCATGCGCCATTTTCAGCCAGGCTTTCAGATCGCTGAAATCAAATTGTGAAAGATCGTTCACACTTTCCGGCATATTCCGTTCATGCCAATTCCAGGGTACATAAGTTTCTACCGTATTAAAACCCGCCTCTTTGATCTTCTGAAAACGGTCGCGCCACAACTCTTGCGGTGCGCGGAAATAATGAAAAGCCGCACTTAAAATAAATACCGGTTTTCCTTCTAGGAAAAAACAATTCTCATCATACCGTACCCGGTCGGAATGATAAAATTTTTTTTCCGGGAAAACTTGGGTTTGCGCCCTAAGGCATATACATAGAGCTACAAATAACAGAGTCGTGAATTTCCGCATCATGAAAACTATTTTATGATATTCATTTTATATATTTTCTCTCTTGGTTCTGTTGTCAGCCATAAATCCCCCCCGCCGTACTAACGCAATCTGATCGTCTCCGCTCCCAGCATACCTTCCCCCGATGCCCGGAGCTCCAAATTCTTACCTTCCCCGGTTTCCACCAGAAAGGCAGCCACTCCGGCTTCTGTCCGGAAAAGTTCCGGTCCGCGAACACGTCCGCCCTTCACTTCCAAATGAATAGGAAAATCATTCATGGGAACCAATGTACCATTTATATCCTTTAGGCTAACATAAGCGATCAACAGGTCGTTTTTTACCGCCGGATAACCGCTTTCAAAATAGCTGATCTCCAATTTCCGGGGAGTTCCGGGTGTCCTGACCTCATATTCCGCCACCTTTTTCCCATTGCGATAACCGATGGCTTTCACCTTTCCCGGCTGCCACACCACATCTTTAAAGGTAAAAGGCGGATAGGTTAAATTCCGGCAATTTCCCCCGTCGGCTACCGATACATATTCCGTATCCGCTCCCCGGTCGGGTTGCTGCCTTCCGATTGAACGATCGTTCACAAAAAGTTCCACTTCATCTACATTGCCATAGACCAGAACAAAAGGTGTATTCCGGGATTCCTCCGACCAACGCGAAGCAATAAACACCTCTGGTTTTTTATTTCCGTCCGGCAACGGAGTACCCACCGGAAGCTGGGTACGAAAAAAATGAAGAGAGTATTTAGGTAAACGGAAAAGATCGGCCACTCCGCTGTAACATACATTATCACAGCATCCCCGGTTATAATCGTACATACTCCACACGGCATCTCCCATCGTCGCAGGGTATTGTTTGCGGTAACGGTTATGCGACCATTGGGCGTTCCAGGCGTTTTGCAACAAAGCCTTTTCACCATCCTTACGTGAAATCCGTGATGTGCTGTAATGTCCTCCGAATTCGTAATCATAGTATTCCCGGATAAAACTGGGATGATCACTTTTATTGGGACGCTTAAATCCTTCCTGCCAATCATTATAACATACATCGTACCCATAATATCCATAAGCATCTCCGGAAGCGAAACACTGGTCGCCGGGATACTCTTCATGAGTAACCCGGATAGCTCCGTCTTTCCAAAAAGCAGGCGGCCACGATTCGTTCAACGTAGTTTCCCACATGATAATCGACGGATGATTCCGGTCACGCCGGATCAAATGACGGATATCCCGGTAAGTCAATCCGATAAACAGGGAATCTTTATTGAAATACTGCCAGCCGGGTATCGGCTCGATCGCCAGCAACCCCAATTCGTCACAGGCACTCAGCACAGAAGGGTCCTGCGGGTAATGCCCCAAACGCACAATATTGAAACCATTCATTTTAATCTGGTAAATATCTCTCCATTGTGCCCGGTCGGACAAAGCGTTACCGACATACGGATATTCCATGTGCCGGTTACTTCCCACCAGCCTGACCGGCTGCCCGTTAATCAGGCAGCCCTTTTCTTTCGACATCTCGATACGCCGGATTCCGATCCGGTGCGTCTCGCTGTCAGCAACCCGTCCCGCCCGGAGTACCTCGAGCCGGAGGTCATAAAGATGAGGTGCATCCGGCGACCATAAACGGGGAGACACCACCCGGATACTTGCTTTTACATCCTTCTCCTCATTAGCCCCAAGAGCAACCTCTAAACTGCCTTCCGCCACCCGTTTCCCAGGCTTCCCTTTTCCCCACAACCCGTTCACCTCATTCAGCGTGTAACGCAAAACCAGCTTCTCTGCTTGCCCGGAAACATTCGCCACCTCGCATTTCAGATCTATTTCCGCTTCTGCAGCCGAAACTTTCGGATAGCTGACAAACACACCGCCGCCCGCCACTTTTTCCGCCAGAATCGGATGCGTGATGTGCCAGGGAGATTTCACAATCAAGCGTACATCCCGGTATATTCCGCCATAATAGCAAAAATCCAAAGAATTCAACGGTTTGCCGGGAGGAATCAGCCCATTGTCCCGGTTATCCAAACGCACCAAAATTTCATTTTCCCCACTTAAATCCAGCTTATCGCTTAAATCGATCACAAAAGGCAAATATCCTCCGGCATGTTGCAAAACATGCCTGCCATTCACCCAGACATCGGCAAGGCTCATCGCCCCTTCGAATTCCAGCCACAACATCTTATCGTTCCATTCCGCCCGCCCCTTCAATTTTTTCTTATAGTAACATACCCCCTGCCATTGATGCAATACCACCAAATCCTCTACAAACGGCGTATGCGGTAAGCGTACCGTTTCCCATATTCCACGTTTTAACATAGAAAATTCACGCTCCAACGTGTCGGCAGACAACTGTAACACAGAAGAATTTTCAACATGTTCCACATTAAACTGTGATTGCCAGTCACTCCCCTGATTGTGAAGTTTCGCCGGATCGAAATTCGTTTCCAACCGCTGGAATAGCCAGCTGTCATTCAATTCGATGACCTCCGCCTTTAAAGGCGTGCCACATCCCGAAACAACGATAATACACCAAAATACGAATACACTTAATTTATTCATCTTGCCAAATATTGATTAACAAAAAACAAAAAACGGGTATCCCTGATGTCACGGATACACTCCTCCTTTCCGGTTCCAACACCCGCCGGAGCTTCCGATTCCCCAAACATGAATAGAGATACCCCTCCCACAGGACAAAATCTTATTATAAAAATATGTATTTAATCTAACGCCCGAAATAAAATATGTATCTGTACAAATATATAATTTTTTAATATATGTGTTACCAAAAGAGAAAAAAAGGCATGGGCTTATGCTCATTTTTATCTCTCATCTTTGTCAAGACATACACACAATCCTCCCGGCAGATAGAGAATCCCCCACAACACCTCACTTTCATCACGCTAAAGTTTATTGAAATACAGGAAAAGAATATACCGCCTCGATCAGGCCACTCCCTGGTAACGGACAGAAAACCACACTTTTAAATTTTCAGAAAAAATCACCTCCCCCAATAAGTAAGGCAATAAAAAAACAACCGGTATTCCGGTTGTTTTCTGTGGAGGGTGGAAGATCGGGCTCGAACCGACGACCTTCGGAACCACAATCCGACGCTCTAACCTGCTGAGCTACATCCACCATTTTGCTTTTCGCGCTGCAAATATAAGGACAATTCCCGACTTTACAAATAAAATATTCAAAAAAATCACCAAGTTTCAATACGCCCTGTCTCAATCTCGTTTGCGGCATATTCAAGTTCCTTGTACCATTCCTCCCCGTAGCGGGCAATTAAAGCATCCTTCAAAAAACGATAAACAGGCATTCCCTCCTTCTCTCCTTTTTCCCGGGCACAAGCGCAAATATCCCACTTGTTATAGTTCAAAGCTTCGAATTCCGGGTATTTTTTAATCCGGATCGGATATAGATGACACGACTCCGGTTTACGGAAATCAGACTTCCCTTCTGTCCATGCCTTTTCGATGGCACACCAGCAAGTGCCGTTTTCTTCAATGGCATAAGCACATTCCCGGTTGGCGATCAAAGGAGTTACCAAATCCCCGTCCCGGTCGATCACGGCAAATCCCTGCTGTTCGACGGCCGCTATTCCCGCCGGTTTCATATAAGATTTCACATTCGGATAATTACGCTCGATCTTTTTCTTTTCTCCTTTATTTAAAGGAGCACCGGAATCTCCATCCACACAACACATCCCTTTACAACGGGCTATATCACAACTAAATTTTTTTTCAAAAACATCGAAACTAACCAACACATTCCCTATCTGGATCATAACTCTGCTATTCTATCATTTACGCCGCAAAGATAATCAAGCGGGATATAAAGCCAAACGATCGGGAGCAACAAATAAGACAGATTTTTCAGATAAATTTTCAAACCACCCGGCTCATAAAAATATATCCGGCTTCTGCTATCCTCCCGGCCAAACCGATAAAGCCTCAAATATTCCGGACAATTGCAAATGCCTATTTACAATCCCGTTTAAAATAAATTGATGAAAAACAGAAAGACACAACTACTCCCGCTTCGCAGGCTTTCACCAAAGAATAACCCCGATTTAACTTTATAACGTATCAAGAAAATTACTACTTTTGAAAACTGTCAGAAAACTATAAACAGAATAAGAATTATCCGAATGAATACGCTTTTTACCATACTCCTTGTTATTGTTCTTGCTTTCAGTGCGCTTGTGATCTGGAAATGGAACACTTGGTTCGGTAACCCACCGGAAACAGCTTACGTAACCCCGGCAACCCCCGACCGGGTGATTCTTACCATGGGAGAAGACGGAACCCACACCCGCCGGATTTCCTGGCGCTGCGATACCACTCTCACCGAAGGCTGGGTGGAACTCACGCAGGAAAATACTTCCGACACGCTGAAACTTCCGGCACAAGGAGCCCTGGTGAGCAGCCGTTCCGGACATTCCGCCTTCTACCGGACAGAGCTCTCCGGATTGCAATCCGGAGCTACCTATCATTACCGTGTGGTAAATGCACCCCATGCTTCAGCATGGTACACCTTCTCCATACCCCAGCCGGACAGCGCTTTATCTTTTATCTATATCGGGGACATTCAGGATCAGGTTGAAGGCTCTACACAAGATTTATTCCGTTCCATCAACCGACAGCATCCGGAAGTCGCTTTTTGGGCATTGGGAGGCGACGTCATCGAACGCCCGACAGATGCTTATTGGAGCTATTGGTATTCCACCATGGACAGCATTGCCGGGAAAAAACCGTTCATTGCCGCCACGGGAAACCACGAATATTTAAAAGGAGTGATCAAAGTGCTCGATCCGCGGTGGACTTACTCATTTTCCAATCCGGAAAATAGCCCGAAAGAATTCGCCGGACGAAGTTATGTAGTAAACTTCAAAGACCTTTGCTACATTGTGATCGATACCGACGGCATACAAGGAGCGGTTTCACTCTACCGCCATCGCGATTGGCTCAAAAAAGTGCTGTCCACCTGCGATAAAAAATGGAAAATCGTGATGATGCACCACCCGGTCTATTCCGTACGTGAAGGACGGAATAATTTCTATGTCCGCTATACCTTTAAACCCCTGTTCGAGGCTTACGGCGTGGACTTAGTGCTTCAGGGACACGATCACGGTTATTCACGCATTACGACCAAGACTAAAAATCTCCAAAAAAGAGGCCCGGTATATATCGTAAGCAGCAGTTCGCCGAAGGCTTATAACATCGGTTTCGACCGGATTCACGACCGCCTCGGGTCGAATCTGCAATTATACCAATACATCACGATTCAGGGAGATACCCTGCGCTACAAGGCTTATACTCCCGAACAAGAGCTATACGACGACCTAAGCTTAATCCATCACGGCGATAAGGCGGCCATCGTCATCGACCATGCGGAACAATTGCCGGAACACCTCGAACTTCCCCCCGCCTACCGGAACGGGAAAAAGGTAAATCTGGAGAAATACCGGCAAAAAGTGAAAGAAAGGGAAACTTATAAAAAAGCCGCTGCCACGAAAAAAGTAACGACCGGGGCACTCACTCCGGCTTATCCCACTCCTGCTAAAATCATTCCGATCGTTTAAAATAATAGCCCGGCATTTAACCGGGCTATTTTATCGAATGACAGCGAAACGGATTACAGTGATAATTTATTTTCAAGCATACCTTCGGCATATTGCTGAAGCACCGCCTTTAATTTATCTTCCAGTCCTTTTTGCACTTCCGGCAACTGTCCTGCCAGATTTTGCCGGAGCAAGGGATCGGTCTTATAATTATACAAAGCAATCACTTTTTCGTTTGCAAATTGCAAAAAGTAATCTCCTTCGGTAATCTGGAACGCCCCGTTAAAATAAGTGACGGCGAAATGTTCCTCTCCCGGAGCGAACATATTATGCCCGTATGTAACGAACGGCTTTTCATACCCCAACAGGCTCAGCACCGTAGGCAAAATATCGCATTGCTGCACCACGGTCGTGTCGTTATACCCTTTCAGTCCGGAGCCCGGAGCGTAAACGATCATAGGCACGGCAAAAGCTCCCATAGCCGTATTATAGGCCGGCTCATAATTGGCAGAAGAGTGATCGGCAGTAATAACAAAAACCGTATTTTCAAACCAGGGCATCCCGGCAGCTTTTTTAAAGAAATTCCGCAAAGCATTGTCCGTATATCCTACACATTGGTGGATAGGCAAATGCCCTTTAGGAAATTTTCCCTCATATTGTTCCGGCACTCTGAACGGGTGGTGTGACGACAAAGAAAACATCGCAGCCACGAAAGGACGGTCAAATCCGTTCAGCACATCCGCCATATACGCCAGGAACGGTTCGTCCCAAATCCCCCACATACCGTCGAAATCCGCATTGTTGTCATATTCGTTTTTCCCGTAATATTCCTCGTATCCCGCCTGCTTTACAAAAGCATTGAATCCCATAGACCCGTTAGGCGCTCCGTGAAAGAAAGCCGTCCGGTACCCGTCGGGCGACAACAAAGAAGCCGGGCTATTGATCTTGTTTCCGGAATAGTGCGAAAGAATAAAAGGCGTTTCCATGCCCGGAATACTGGTCAGGGCCGAAGGCATGGCATCGATCGATTTGCGCCCGTTGGCAAAAGCCCGTTCGAATAAATAAGCCTCTCCGCTGAGTGAATCGAGAAAGGGAGTGTATCCGCCGTGATAACCGGGTACATTCCGGTTAAACGCCCCCACATATTCCCTGGCAAAACTTTCCAATAGAATCACTACCACATTTTTCCCCCGCATCGTTCCAAAAAGGCTGGCAGAATCGGCTGTAGCCCGATAAACCGGATTAAACACCCCGTTCAACCGTTCCTCCGGAAAATAATCCTTTTTCTGTAATGTGGTCTTTCCGATCGTCCGGATCAGTGAAAAAGGCGTATTCAGCACAATACCCCGGTGTTCCGGCTTATCGATATATTCCGCTGCATTGCTAAGCGTGATCGGACGCACACTATGGGCGAAACCGCCACGCATCCCTCCCACACACAATCCCGCAATAATGGCCGACATCAATATATTTACCGGATAATAAATATACCACGTCCGGATAACCGGCTGCCCCGTCCGGATCCTGCGGTACACCCACACCATCAGGAAGCAAAGCACCAGCACCGAAAATGTAACATACCAATAGTCCCACATAAACCGGAAGAACAATCCCCAGCCGTTCTGCTCATTCTTAAATTCCGTGAAAACAGAAGTGGTCGTGCGCCTCATGGTAAAACGGAAATAAACCGAATCGGCCATATTGGCGATAATGGCAATCACATTGACGATGTAAAATACATATTTGATGATTTGCTGATACCAATGGGCATAGCGAAACCGAAAAGGCAATATGTGCAGGGCGATCACCAGCAAATTGGTATAAATGATCGCCGAAGTATCGAATTTCAATCCGCCCACAAATATCCTGACGAATTCCGGGAAGGTCACATCGGCGAATAATTTCAGGTTATACAGGTAAAACAACAAGCGGGTGACCGTATATAAACCATACACCAGCAACATACGCAGCAGCAATACCACATATATATTACCTAAAACGCGATTCTCTATTTTTTTCCGTTGCATATCGATTCTTTCAAATTCCGCTACAAAAATACATATAACAAGGCTTACAGAAAAGGAAATGCCCGAAAAGCATTACTTTTCAGGCATTTCTATTTTATAAAACAATCGTCTGAAAATTATTGGATCAGGCTCTTACCTGTCATTTCAGCAGGTTGTTCCACACCCATAATATTCAAAAGCGTGGGAGCCACATCGGCAAGCACGCCGTTTTTCAGTGATTTACCTTTTTCGTCCGTCACCCAAATACAAGGCACGGGATTCAAAGAATGGGCGGTATTCGGCGATCCGTCGGCATTCACGGCATTATCGGCATTACCGTGGTCGGCAATGATCAGCACATCATAACCGTTAGCCTGAGCGGCCGTAACCACTTTTTCCACACAGGCATCCACCGTAGTAACGGCTTTCTGAATGGCTTCATACACTCCGGTATGCCCCACCATGTCACCGTTGGCAAAGTTCAGGCATACGAAATCGGCCGACTTGGCATTCAACTGCTCTACCAATTTTTCAGCCACTTCCGGAGCCGACATTTCGGGTTGCAGATCGTAAGTGGCCACTTTCGGTGAAGGCACTAAAATACGGCTTTCCCCTTCGAACTGCGCTTCACGTCCTCCGTTAAAAAAGAAAGTCACATGTGCATATTTTTCCGTTTCGGCAATACGCAACTGTTTCAATCCGGCGCGGCTGACCACTTCGCCCAAAGTGTTTTCTACATTCTCTTTATCGAAAAGGATATGCAGTCCTTTGAAAGTAGCGTCATAAGGAGTCATACAGCAATAATACAACGGCATAGTTTTCATTCCGTTTTCAGGCATATCTTTTTGCGTTAAAGCAATCGTCAATTCCTTAGCGCGGTCGTTCCGGTAATTAAAGAAAATCACCATATCTCCCGGCTCGATCACTCCCACAGGTTTCAGGTCGCTGCCCACATGCACGATCGGTTTGATAAATTCATCGGTAATCCCTTCATCGTATGATTTTTGAATACTGACTTCCACATGCTGGGTCTTTTCTCCCATACCGTTTACCAACAAATCGTATGCTTCTTTCACCCGCTCCCAACGGTTATCCCGGTCCATGGCGTAATAACGGCCGATCACAGAAGCAATCCGTCCGGTGGATTTATCCATATGCTCTTTCAGCTCTTTTATAAAACCCAATCCGCTTTTCGGGTCTGTATCGCGTCCATCCATAAAACAATGAACGAAAGTCTTGGCAATACCGAATTCCTTCGAAACGTCGCACAATTTTTTTAGATGTTCCAGCGAACTATGCACACCACCGTTCGAAACCAATCCCATGAAATGCACTTTTTTCTTATTGTCACGGGCATAGGTGAAAGCCTTTACAATTTCGGGATTTTGCATAATGGAATTATCCCGGCAGGCTTTATTGATCCGCACCAAATCCTGGTTTACCACCCGTCCGGCACCGATATTCAAATGCCCCACTTCCGAATTACCCATCTGTCCATCGGGAAGACCTACGTTTTCCCCACTGGTCAGCAATTGGGCATGAGGATATTTCTCCAACAATCCTGAAATAAAAGGAGTGGGAGTACTATAAATGGCATTTGTTTTATCCGGTTTGCCGATACCCCATCCGTCAAGAATCATTAATAAGACCTTTTTCATATTATATTGTTTTTATTTATGCTTTAAAACCACTCAACAAAGTTAATTTTTTATCTCAACATTCTTTCCATCGCTCAAGTTTTTAAACAGATAATTTTCACGGAAACGTTTTCTAAAAAATTAGTACTATGTATTGCATAGTACAATAATTATACATAGATTTGCAAAATAAATAATACCTGAGTTACAATGAATATAGAAAACACACAAGCCCAAATGCGAAAAGGCATACTTGAATATTGTATTCTACTTATTATTGCCGGGGAAGACTCTTATGTTCAGGACATCATTAACAAATTAAAGACGTCTAAGATGTTAGTGGTGGAAGGTACGATCTATCCCCTCCTGACCCGCTTAAAGAATATGGGGTTACTCTCTTACCGGTGGGAAGAATCGACCCAGGGGCCTCCGAGAAAATATTACAGCATCACCGAGACCGGCAAGGTCTTTCTTCAGGAACTCGAAACTTCCTGGCACGAACTGACCGCAGCCATAGAAAATCTAAAACAAGCCACCACCAATCACTAATCACCTAAAACACGAAACATGAAAAAGACTTATAGCATAAATCTGAACAACCAGGTTTTCTACATCGATGAAAACGCCTATACCCAATTGCAGCACTACATCGAAACACTGGAAAAATATTATTTTGCAGAAGAGGACGGCAAGGAGATCATGATGGACATAGAGAGCCGTATCGCCGAACTGCTCAAAGAGTTTTTACAAAAATCACACAAAGAAGCGATTTCCCAAACCGATATAGACAAAGTGATCGAAATCATGGGCACACCGGATGCAATCATCGACGAAGATACCGAACATCATTCAAAAAAGAAAAATAATATCCGGAAATTATACCGGGATTCCGATGATGCTATCTTAGGAGGAGTCGCCGCCGGATTTGCCAATTATTTTGCCATCTCCGCAGCATGGGTCAGGCTTATATTCATTATATGCGCCATCTTCTACGGCCTCTCTGTCATTGTTTACATTATTTTATGGATTATCCTTCCACAGGCAACCACAGCCAAGGAAAAATTGGAAATGAAAGGAGAAAAAATCAATGTATCGAATATAGAGAGAAACATCCGGGATACTTATAATAAAGTCAAAACGAACTCTAAATTCAAAAACACGACCGACTATATCAACCGAAAACTCAATGCTTTTTTCGCTGTCTGTAAAGAGATTTTCGGCAAAGGCATGTCATTGTTCCTCTCCGCTTTATCAGTGATAGGCATGCTGGCCGGAATTATAGGTATCGTACTGGCTTGCTGGGGTATTTTCTTCTCCTATCATTTTGCTCCGGAAAACTATTACACATTTTTCCGGTATGCCTGCGCACCGGTTCCTATGTGGTTCATCAAGCTCATTTTACTGTTCGTGGTAACCATTCCCATTTTCTTAGTCACTTATTATTCTATCCGTTACCTATTCAAATTTCAGCGATATAAAGGCATATTTCTGATCTTCACAGGGCTATGGATTCTGTGCTGTATAAGCGGTATCATCACCGGAATCTACCAGGCCAGAAATTATACCCAGGAATACCAAAGCAAAACAATCATACAACAGCCTATCCCCGTTCCCTCCGAACGTTCTTTATATGTGACGTTCAATTCTCCGGCAGAGCTACAATACCGAAGCCTTTTCCGAAGCCAGTTAGATCAATACCTCCTACACTGTCCGAAAACACAAGAGGCAGACAGTGCCATCCTATACCTGAAAGCAAGAGTTTCCTTCGCCAAAACCGATCAGGAACGTCCGCAGTTGATCATCGTAAAACAAGCCCGGGGATTTTCAGGAGCCGAAGCCGTGGAAAACACAGAAAATATGCAATTTAACTATCAATGGACAAACGACACCTTGCGTCTGGACGATTACTATAAATTGACCGGGAAAGAATGGAGGGCCAATCATATGTATGTCAGGATTTTGATTCCCGAAAATTACCGGCTCATCCTGAACAACCCGCCCAGGGACAATGTGTATAATTATTCGGTTTTCCAGAATACCAATAAATTCTTTCGTAATACCCCCGTCACACAGGCTTACACCATGAAAAAAGGGAAATTGGTAGAAACGAACTGAGATCCGTTCTCAGAAATAAACAAAATCCTTGCGGGCAAACCTCATAAAGGTTTGCCCGCAAGGATGATAACCGGCCTATCGTTTTCAGGGCTAAAGCACACCGATTCTTCCGCTGTCTCTCCATTTCAGCGCTTTCAAATCCGCCCCTTCCATAATAGCCAATTTATATTGTTTCCGGGGAAATTCTGAGTAAATTTTCTCCAGCGCTCCCACTAATTCTTCTCCGGCCTGCCATCCTTTTACATATTCGCGCACAAAATCCGGTACGATCATTCCTCCGTAAAACTCCAAACCCTGTATTTCCTTGATCCGGCCTCCCGTATCCACGACATCCGTCACCTCTCCGTCTTCCCACACTACATATCCGTTTTTAACCAGAGGGAAACCGGGCAAAAAAATATAATTGGCTGCAATTTTCCGTTTCATTACCTGCGGTGTAAAGCCTGCTTCAACCTCTTTTCCGTTTCTCTCGGAATATACGGCTTGAATAATTCCATTTTCCAGGCACGTCCTTTTCGATCCTTTAGCTTATCGAGATTGTCCGCATCCACAAATTTAATCACCAAATAATCATAAGTCGAATCCACATACTGCGTCCACCTGTAAGTATGCATGATCGTATCGGTCATCACGGTCACATCGCGCACTTTCAGCGTATCCAGATTGTCCCTCGACACGAAAAATGAAGTTATCCGGTTGTTTTTTCCTTTATCCAGGGTATCGAACTGAACTAACGTACTGAATTTATACTGTCCCGGCAAAAGACTGTCGATCTCCACCACGATATGAGTATAGCAGCTGTCGAACACCAGCGTATCGGGCACAGGAAAATAATTCACCGAATCTTTCGACTTCAATTCCCGGAGAATCATATCTACGGCGGTCATCTGCCTGTTCAGGCTATCGATCACCACATCATACATTTGGGAAAACAATTCCGTATTGGCCGAATAATAATACATGCAGGAGTCGAACTCTGCCCGGGTAATTCCATATTTGCGAAATAAATCGTTATAGTAGGCGTAATTTTTCAGCTCGTTCAATCCGCTCAATCCCCTCGCCACCGACAATGTCCCGTCGGTACGGTGAAGGTCTATCAACAAAGCTGTAAATTTCTTTTCATCCAACGACACTTTTTTACGTGAACATCCGGTGAAACCCACAAGCAATAAAATCAATAAGCCTGTACATATATGTAGTATTCCCGCTCTCATAAACTACTCTTGATTTTTTTATACAGTTTAGATGAAAAAATAAAATCGTTCAAATACGTATTGTCCGAATGGGCTATCTGGTCTTTATTACCTTCCCATTCCTTCTTTCCATCATGGATAAAAACGATCTTTTCCCCGATTTCGAACACCGAATTCATATCGTGGGTATTAATTACAGTCGTCATATTATATTCGTGGGTGATTTCGTAAATCAGATTATCGATCACGATAGAAGTCAGGGGATCCAAGCCCGAATTAGGTTCGTCACAAAACAGGAATTTAGGCTCTAACACAATAGCTCTGGCTATCGCAACCCTTTTTTTCATTCCCCCGCTGATCTCCGAGGGATATAATTCCTCCGCATCCATCAGATCCACCCGGTGCAGGCACGAAACAGCCCTTTCCTTTTTTTCTTTTTCCGGCAGACCGGTGAAAAGATTCAACGGAAACATCACATTTTCGAGCACGGTCATGGAGTCGAACAAGGCCCCGCCCTGGAAAACCACACCGATTTCCTCCCGCAACATCTTGATTTGCTTTATATCCATCAGAGTGATCTCCCGGTCGCCGTAAAAAATTTTCCCACTATCGATCTTATGCAGCCCGATCAGCGATTTTAACAACACCGTTTTACCGGAACCGCTTTTCCCGATAATCAGATTCACCTTTCCCGCCTCAAATGTGACATTGATATCCGAAAGGACTTTTTTGCTGTCAAACGATTTATTCAAATGTTCTACCCGTATCATTACAACATGATTTGCGTTAATATCAGATTCACCGTTAAAATAGCGATACTGCTATCTACCACGGCCTTCGTCCCGGCCTTACCCACTTCACGCGCTCCGCCCCGTACATTATAGCCGTAAAAAGCCGGAATCGAAGTAAAAATGAAAGCAAAAAACAGGGTTTTGACAATAGAATAAGTCACATAGTAAGGATTGAAGGAAAAATGAAGACCATAAATAAAATCCTCGAAATTGACTACCCCGCTTAAAATACCGGAAATAATCCCTCCCAAAATACCGATAAACACACTGAAAATATAAAGCACCGGATTAATCACAAGAGAAGCCAGAATTTTAGGCCCTACCAAATAAGACACCGAATTCACCCCCATCGTTTCCAGCGCCTCGATCTGTTCCGTGATCTTCATACTTCCGATTTCAGAGGCGATATTACTTCCGATTTTTCCCGCCAGAATCAAACTGACAATCGTAGAAGAAAACTCCAGCAACATCGTTTCCCGTGTCAGGTAGCCGATCAGGTACCGGGGCAAAAGGGGACTTTGCATATTATAGGCGGTCTGTAAAGTCAATACCGCTCCGATAAAAAAAGAAATAATCATGACCAGCATGATCGAATTCAACCCCAATTTTTCAAATTCCAGTATCAGCTCTTTCAGGTAAACACGCCATTTTTCCGGTCTCGATAAAGCCCGCCTGATAAATAGCAAATACTCACCTAACGTATTTAAATACTTCATTTAATGCTCTTTGTTATAACAGTTACAAATCTCTTTTAACCTCCAGCCTTTCCTGTTATACGTTTATTCCATTTATAGTTTCCCCGGACGTTCTTCCAAAAACACTTTCCGTTCCCCGGCAAATTCCCCCTCTCCCGGAAATTTAAGGTAAAAATATAAATTATTCACGGATTTATTACTACTTTCGTTTGGTATATTATTTGTTTATAAAGTTTCAAAAGTCAATTTCAAAATAAAAAGATATACGAATGAATCTCAATTCTTACTGTGTTATTATGGCCGGAGGGATCGGAAACCGTTTCTGGCCAGTGAGTAACCAGCATTGTCCCAAACAGTTTTCCGATATTCTGCACACAGGTAAAAGCTTTATACGCCAAACCTACGAACGTATTTCCCAGATTTTTCCCAACGATCATATTTTTGTCATTACGGGAGAAGAGTATGGAAAAATCACCCGAAAAGAACTACCGGAGGTTCCGGAATGCAACATTTTAAAGGAACCGTATGTACGCAACACAGCGACCTGTATCGCTTATGCCGCCTACAAAATCAAAGGTATTTCTCCTGACTCCTATATGGTAACGATTCCGTCAGACCATTTCATCACCAACGAGCAGGCCTATTTAAACAATATCAAAGAAGGTATCGCTTTTACCGAAACGAACGGCGGGCTACTGACGGTGGGGATCGCCCCTTCCCGTGCCGAAACAGAATACGGCTACATTCAGGTGAAAACCAAAGACAAAAACAAAAAAATCGTCGCAGTAAAAACGTTCACCGAGAAACCGAATGCCGAATTGGCACAAATGTTCTATGACTCCGACGAATTTCTATGGAATGCAGGAATCTTTATCTGGAAAGTACAGGACATTATTTCCGAGTTTAAAACTTATATGTACGACCTGCATTCTCTATTTTCCACAGACTGCAAACTGAATACCCCCGCCGAAGCGACTTTTGTCAAAAATGTTTACGGGCAATGTCACAACATTTCAATCGATGTCGGGATTATGGAAAAATCTTCTCATGTTTATGTGCTGAAAGGCGATTTCGGCTGGTCGGACGTAGGCACATGGCATGCCTTTCACGCCCTGTGCGAAAAAGACGAGAACAACAATGTAACGAACTCCTCGAAAGTCATCCTTCAGGATTCCACCAACTGTATTGTAAACGTTCCTCCCCGGAAGAGTGTCATCATACAGGGGGTAAACGATCTTATCATTGCAGAAAAAGACAATTATCTGATGATTTGCCACCGGAAAGACGAAGGGAAGATCAAACGGTTCGAAAAACAATTCAGACTAAAAAAATAATCCGTTAATAGAAATAATAAAGGCTGCCGAACAAATTCGGCAGCCTTTATTATTTCATATATTCCGATACTCTATCCGGTAACGATGTCATCGCACATCCCGGCGCGAAAAGATCAATATTCCCACAAATCCTGTTCGTACTCGAAAATTTCCCGCTTCACCCGGTCGGATTCCAGCACGGCGTCCATACCGGTAGAATAACTTTGAATGGAACGGTTATCGTAAGGATTGGATTCCTTGATAATACGGGAACTGAAATAACGTTTCAGGAACACGTCGTCGAAACTCATACGCATCGCATCATTCTGGAAATTGAACACCCGGCGTTTTGCGAAAAGGTCACGAAATTCACCGTAATCGATCCAAAACAACACCCGTTTTTGCAAACCTTCCATTTCGTCTTTCGCATATTCACGAATCGGGCACAAAGCAATGATACGCACTTCCAGGCGGGAGGTACGTTTATTAAAATACCACAATTCCTTCACCTGCAAACGCTTTACTTCATCGGTATGCATTTCCGCGCTCACGGTTATCTTTTCCATTTCTCCCGTTTCGCTATTCCTGCGGGTAAGCGTATCGGCTGTAGCACCGAACTTTTCTTTAATCTGCGCATAAGAAATAGGAGTCGTCAATTCATCGTCTTCATAAGCTGTTTTGAACGATTTTTCAATACCTTCCAGCATCAGGTCGATCAACGATATTCTACCGTCCATCGGCACAGTCGGGTAATACAGCGGCAAATTCATTTTCTCTTTCAGGATCAATTCCCTCCACACCGTTTTACTCCAAAGCACATCTGCCCTTTCCACATTCGGCAATTCGATCGGAGCTTTCTGCTCTTCGTCTTCGTTTTTGATCATTTTATCAAAAAAAGCCTTTGAAGTTTGAGCATTTACATACGATACTGAAAACGCCAGCATCATCAAAACGAATATCACTTTATTGAACATATCCTTTATTTTTACTCAATTTTAAACGGAATCGACGGTAATTTACGAGTAGAACCATCCGGTCCCTTTACAATGATATTTTCAATCATAAGGGTTTGCCCCCGTCTCAACTTATTGATCAACTTGATCTGGGCATCACTGAAATTAGCTTTATTCGACCGGGTTTCTTCCTGGCCATATCCATCGATCGTCGTATAGACACTAAAATTATCTACGGTAAATTTCATATCGAAATCGAAGTTCTCCATTTCAGCATCCACCCGCCCGGCAGCGATCAGCACATTCTTACGGATAGCACCGCCTCTCAGGCCGTTCACCTTAGCAACGGGATCGGGCACATCCTTCACCCGGAAACGCTGGGTTTGCAGTTCCCGCTTTTGTCCCTGTACATTGGCAAATACCGTAATCTCACATTCTTTACCCGCTACTTTCGGACGCACGATATAGCTTCCGCTTTGTGCTTTGGTTATCGTACCGTTCGTAATCTGGGCTTCGATAGCCTCCGGAGAAATTCCGGGGGCAGCCAAAGCTACCGGATTATCCACACCTACATAAAACACATTCATTTTAGTGGGAGAGATCACCACAGCCGGCTCTGCGACCTCGTATTCCATTTCAAATTCCTTCGGCAAAGTCGTTCCCGAAGGAGTGATATAATTGATCACGCCTTTCACCTTACGGAATCCGACCGTCGTAGCCGGTTCGGCATAATATCCGAAATCCCCCTGATACCCTATCTGCCGTCCGTTAGCAATGATTTGTGGCCTTTGTGTCGTATCTACAGCAGCCAGCATGATCCGCGCTTTAAAAGTTTCGCCTTTCAGCACATATCTCGATTCCGGAATAACCAAAGCCGCCAACTTATTGAATTTGAACGATTCTGCATCCATAGAAGAAAACAGATATCTTACCGCATCGGCTTCAGCATTCAGTAAATCGCTCTGGTACATGGTCAATAAGGTTACCACTCCTACCAAAGGAATGCTTTCAAATTTCGAAGATTCCCAGGATTTAAACTCCCCATCCACAGGTTTCGGATCTGCTGTATTCAGGTTATCGGCAATCGTATGCCTCAGCACAGAGTCTTTTGGAGAAATATTACTGATTAAAAGTTCACGGAAATCCTCGATCTTTTTCTTCAACTCTTTCCCCTTCCCTTGAGTAATCATCACCTGTCCTCCAATATCCAGATTGTCTTTCGCCTTGATGTTCATCACATCCGCTTCTTCTTCTCCATCGGCAAGCACAACCATGTGAAATTTCAAATCTTCGATATATTTAATCAACCCCTCTGCTTCTGTCTTTATCTTCAAAGCCTTATCCCTCACCGCTGCCACCTTCGCCTGGTTGAGGTTGTAAGCCATCTCGATTTCATTGTACATTTCAGCATTTTTCTTGCTGAAATTTGCGATTGTAGAAGTCAATCCATGTTGCACCTTTGTAAAAGCTTCCAAAACATCGGCAGACACATTCAATGCCAACATCGCTGTCAGCACCAGATACATCATACCTATCATCTTTTGCCTCGGTGTCTCTGGACAATTTTTTGCACCCATCGAAAATTCTCCTTCTTATCAATTATTATTAACTACACTCAGCATATTGCCATAAACCGAATTCAACGAAGCCACATTGTTTGCCAGTTGCTGTGACTCCTGTTTGAACAGTTTCGCGCTATCCACACTCAAAGATACATGTTCCAGCATCTCGTTCATATCTCCCTGCATACCGCGGAACGATTCCAGACAATCCTGTGTTTCATGAATCTGTAATTCATACAGGGCATTCAGCGCACTGATATTTTTATTAATGGCAGATATCTGCTGTGTATAATTTTCCGATTGAGACTTCACATTCTTCAACTGCTCGTCCATAATTTTCCCCAAGGTATCGAAATTATCTGCCGACTGTCCCATGGTCGTCGCCAGTTTTTCGCAGTTGGTCTTTATACGGCTGGTCAAATCCTGTGTAGATTCCAGTAATATTTTGTTGATCTCTTCGCAACCGCCTGCCAATCCCTTGACAGAAGTCTCCAACACTTTCCCCACTTCCTGTGTGCGCTCCCCCAATTCCTCGAACGAAGCCGAAGCTTTCGCCAATTTCCGGGCTACTTCCGGAGCATCTCCCACGATTCCGGCAAAATTATCCGCAGTCTCGGCTATTTTGTTGATTCCCGCTTTCAATTTATCCAGATCGGCTGTCTCCAATCCCAAATCGACATTCGCGTTCACAGCGGAAGCAGCGGCAACAGTCCCGGACGACATCGGCACAGCCATAGGCGTTACGGCCATCGCATTCGAACCTTCCTTGTCCCAATCGGCACCACTTTTACCCAGCACCGGGAAAACCCGCGCCCAATCGTAGTGCTCCATAGCCGGCTCGAAAGCCGATACAAAGAATATAAATGCTTCGACAAGCATACCTACCGTCAAGATTAAACCAGCATAAGGGAAGTGCATAATTTTAAACAAAGCGCCTATAATCACGGCAGTTGCTCCCCATCCATATACATACCCGATAATAACTTTATACGCCTTTGTTTGAAATACTTTCATAACCTATTCTCTTTATTAAAATTCAATTCTTGTTCTAACTGTACGGAAACCGATAAAGCTTCTGCAAGAGTCCTGATATTCATAATCTTTCACGCCACATTGTAAGAAATGCGCCACATCTTTCCACGATCCTCCGCGAATCGTTTTACGTTTATGTATCTTGTTATCCGTTTTCTTTGCAATGATCTGATAATACGGGCTAAGGTCGTGTGTCATCTCATTGGCCGATTCGTCATAAGAATCGTTTACCCATTCAGACACGTTACCTGCCATATCATAAAGTCCGTATCCGTTAGGCTCGTAAGTACCTACCGGAACGGTCGTAAACCCTCCGTCACTGATATAATTACCGCGCATCGGCTTAAAGTTCGCCAGAAAACAGCCTTTCGGATTACGGGTGTAAGGACCTCCCCAGGGATAAGTCGCACCGCTCAGGCCTCCCCGGGCGGCATATTCCCATTCGGCATCATTCGGCAAACGCCATTCCTGCACTCTGGAAGCCGAATTGTTGTTGAACAACGATGTCCGCCAGCTACAAAAAGCCCTTGCCTGATTCCAATTAATCCCTACCACCGGATAATTGTCGTATCCCACATGCGAGAAATACTCTCTCACAAACGGCTCGTTATACGAATAAGTGAAATCCTTTAACCAGCAAAGGGTATCGGGATATATTTTCACTTTATATTTCATAATAAACGATCCCCGTCCTTTGATCGTTTCTCTCTCTCCGTTGGAGTTTATCACATAACCTCCTTTATAAGTTCCGGATTCAGGATCATAATAACGGTCGTTACGGGCAGCCTGTGCAAAATCGTAATAGGTATAAACATACTCCAATTTACGCACGTCCAGTCCGTCTCCTCCTACCCGGTCATCGCCCTGATACAGCATTCCGCTCAAAACCTCCTTATACTCCTCGTTACGCATATCGATGCGTGTACGGAAATTCAAACGGGGCGGCTCCAATATCTCACCCTTACGGCCTTGCATCAAGAATTCCTCATGCCCTTCGTCCACCAGACGCTGTCTGCGGATAGAGTCTATCACCCAGGCAACGAACTGACGGTATTCGTCATTCGTAATCTCGGTTTCGTCCATCCAGAAAGCCGGAATAGAGACTGTTTTCGTAGATGCCGACATCGACCATGTAATATCCTCGTCGTTATTTCCGATATTCAAACTTCCAGTAGGTATTAAAACCATCCCATACGGCTGTGGCTCAAACCATTTTTTTACTTTACGTGTACCTACCAGCTCGCCACCTCCATTATAAGGAGAACAGCTCACCATCATCGAGGCAATAAAGAGAAAAACTAACCGCTTTATGTACATAATATATTATTTTACAAAAATCTGACACTTTTATATAACTTCTCCCGCTTCCCTACATTCAACCCAAAACTATAAGATAACGTCACCTCGTGTGAACCTCCGGTGTATTTCCCAACTCCGGACACATTCCAATCGTAGCTGTATCCTATCATAAATCCGTCCTTCAGCTCCAATCCTCCCATAAATATGACCGATTCTTCATACCGGTAGGAAAGCCCTCCCCAATATCTTTTCTTATAAATCGCACTTGCATTCATGGTATATTGAGAACTGACAAAATCCGTCTGAATAAATGCAGATGGCTGTAAATCGAATACCGGGGACAACTCAAACGTATATCCTCCGGAAAAATACATGTGTGGCGCAAAAAAGAACTCTCCGATCTGTCCTATCGTCATTTTAGGCTTTGTGACATGCGACAATGAAACTCCCGCATAATATCTCCTTCCGGACAGGAACATGCCGACCCCGGCATCAAACATCATCTTCGAAACATGAGCACTCGATCCGCCTAAAGCCGGATCGTCTTCCGGTCTGGTATAACGATCACCTCCCGGAATGTAATATTCTCCTTCTATTTTTGCGTTCACCAGCCCTGCTTTGATACCAACACTCAATACACCAAAATTAAGTCTATGTTTATACGAGTAATTCAGCATTAAAAACAAATTGGTTTGCATTCCCAGCTTATCACTCATCATATTTAAACCGATACCTCCGTTCACACTCCTTATTTTCAACGGCGTATCTACATTAAAAGCATACGTTTCAGGTGCACCGTCCATTTTCTGCCATTGGTTACGGTATATGCCCGAAACCATCCAGCGTCCTTCTTCTCCTGCAAATGCCGGATTAACAGTCATGTGATTCAACCTGTTTTGGCTAAACTGCGGATCTTGCTGTGCTTTCACAGAACATGCTATTGCCAATAAAGCTATCATGATAATACCACATCTCATCGCACCTAATCCAATGTTTAGCATTTTGCTGTAAAAATAACCAAAATTTGTAAAAGCTTGCCAAATTTCGGAACAAAACTAAACAAAAAAAATCACACGATCACTTTTATTTCCTCAATTCTTGCATTTTTAACACTCAGAATTTCAAAAGTAATATCATTTACAACTACACTTTCTCCCTCCTGAGGAATATTTTCATTATAATATAACACGAAACCGGCCAGGGTTTCGTATTCTTCACTCTCCTCCAATCCCAAATGGTATTTCTCGTTCAGGTAATCCACTTCCAGGCGACCGGAAAAGATATATTCATGGTCGGACACCACCAATTCTTTCAGGTTCACATGATCGTGCTCATCCTCGATCTCTCCGAATATTTCTTCCATAATGTCCTCTATCGTCGCGATTCCGGCTGTGACACCGAACTCGTCCACCACCACCGCAATGCTCTTTTGCTCCCGGATAAATAGATTCAACAAACGCTGTGCAGGCATTGTCTCAGGCACAATGATCGCTTTGCTCAATGCTTTGGAGATCGTTTCCGGATTACGGAACAAAGCAGACAGATGTACATAGCCGATGATATCGTCTATACTTTCTTTATAGATCAGAATCCGGGACAATCCGGTGCGAATAAACATTTCGGTAAGTTCCTCTATCGAACTGTCGATCGACAAAGCCACCACATCAGGACGTGGCACGATACACTCCCGCAACTTTACCTCCGAAAAATCGAGGGCATTCCGGAAAAGCTTGATCTCATGGCTCTCTTCCTCTTCACTGTTATAATTTTCCCCTTCTTCGATCAGGTTGTTCAAATCCACTTTTCCAAAAGCGCGGTTCGATTCTTTTTGCGTAAGCCTCTTCCCTGTAACCAATTTCAGCAGGAGACCTCCCAGCCACACGGAAAAATAAGATAACGGGAAAAACAACAGATAAAACAGGAATACAGGAACGGCAAAGATTTTTAAAAACAGATTCGAACGTAAACGAAAGATCGTCTTCGGCAAGAATTCCGCCATGACTAAAATAATCAATGTGGAAATAACGGTTTCCAGAAACAGCTCCAACCCCAGCGACAAATGGAAAACCGCCAGTTTTTCCGCCAAAAATTCCGACATGAAAATACCGTAAATCACCATTACGACATTATTCCCCACCAGCATTGTCGTGATATACATCCCCGAATGGGACACGAATAAATCGATTAAAGTCTGTGCAATTCCTTTATTCGATTTATCGATTTCTATCCGCAATTTATTGGAAGTCAGAAAAGCGATTTCCATTCCAGAAAAGAAAGCCGATAACAGCAGGCATATCAATATGATAATAATGGCCGATGACATCCGGTATTATTGTTTTTTCATTTCAAATTCCACTTCTCCGGAAGTGTTTTTTATAACCGGATTTTCCAGCTCCTGATCGGAAACCAATCCGTTATTTCCTTCGATCACATTTCCCTTGTCCGTAAGGCGGACATAACGATCGGTGTAAATAATTCCTTTTTTCGTATCCCAAAAAAGCAATTCGGTTTCCAGTTTTTTCTCTCCCGATATCACCACCACCTGATTCCTCAGTTCCCACAGCATATCGTCCTCCAGGTTCTTGGCATATTTGGAATCGACTGTTCCCCGTTCCGTTCCGTCCTTCTCATAAGAAATCACATGGATACCCTTGGGAAATTCCTTATATTTATTTTTTTCCGAATCGAATTGCAGCATCTCGGGTGTAGCCACTTTATACTGAATCCTGGCCGAATCGGAATAAATCAACGTCATATTGATACCGCTCATCACCGGACGCAGTTCCCCTTCGCCGGCAATAGCAGCAACATCTTTCAGATCATTCTTACAAGACAAAAGCATTACTGCTCCCAGAAGAACAGTAATGCTTTTTATACGTATGCATAAAAAAATTATCATTTTGTCGGTCTGAAACGCGCAGTAGTTGTTTCGTTAATCCATGATCCCAATGTAATTTTTCCTCCTTCGGTAATACCCCGGAAAAATGCCTCGCTCTTATCAGGGAAATGCTGCGTATAGTTTGCAATCAATTCATTCACCTGCCCTGCAAGGTTCGGATCAACTTGTTTAGCTCTCTGCAATTTATCAACGGCAGCCAAGAATACGGCAGCATGGTCGAAATCATCTTCGCCGTAATCCTTGCTGGAATATGCGTAAGCCTGGGCGATCATGATGTATGGCTGTCCGAGTTTCGGATTCAGCTTAATAGCCTGCAAAGCATTCGTTTTAACAGCCTGATATTGTTTTTGTCTCAGTTTGACATCCGCCATTCTCACATAATAGTCGGCTTTCTGAATATCGTCCTCGCTCTTATCGATGGCTTCCTGCAAATAGCTGATCATCTTATCAAAATCCTGACGTTTCATAAACATCATAGAAAGGCTGTATGCAGCCTCTGCCGACGGATCTATTTTATAGAGCTGTTCGGCCACAGACGCGTACAACGGAAGATCGGTACATTCGCTCCTTCTCAGCAGAGATGCGATTTTTTTCAAATTATCCACATCGTCTTTCGCTGCTTCATATTGTTTAGACAGCAACTGGTTCAACGTTTCACAATCAGCGACCCCGGCATCGAAGAACATAGCCACAACCCGGTCTTTAACATCCTTGTAAACTTCCGGTTTTACCCTTGGAGACGGATTTTTTTCGCCGTTTTCCGCATAAGCGGTCACTTTTTGATACAGATTGATGTATTCGTCTTTCGTAAGCAAATCTTTTTTCAACAAATTCCCTGCTGCAAAGAACATATTCTGCACAGCCACCGGATGCGCTTTAGCACCTTCTATCTCGAAAGACTTTTCAAGGTAAGTGAAAGATTTTTTACTGTTTTCATCGGTTTTCTCCCCCAGGTTTGCCAAAGCAACCCCTTTCTTTCCCAACACATAACCTTCGCCCAAACGCGGGTGGTTACCGAAATATTTGATCCACTGGTCGTACACCATCATCAACGTATCGAGGTAGGCAGGATTTTTAGATTGTGTAAACATATGTATCATAATGTCTTCCCCTCTTGTATAGGTGCTCACCTGAAAAGCGGGTGCATTATTAAATATGTATCTCCATGCCGGCAATGCATCTTTGAAATTCTTCTGTTTTACAAACTCGGAATAGATCGACGCATTTTCCAGCGTCTTGATGCTATCCAATCCAAATTTCGACTCCAATGTCTGAGCCTTAGCCACGCCTCCCAAAAGACATAATCCGAATGCTACAGCAATAAGTTTTTTCATGATCTGATCTCCTGTGTTTTCCTGATTGTTGTTATATACAATAAACAATTTGCTCCTTTCAGCGCAAAAATACCAATATTTTCTCAAAATGCATACGATTTCAGGTACAAATTTTGGAATACAATCAGCGTTTTTTTTGAAATTCCAAAATATTATTCAGTCCGATGAAACCCAAATCGGCACAAAAACACACCCCTGCAGCCAGCTTTCCTTCCAAAAAACGGCTGTTCCCCCCGGTAACGATAACCTTCTGATTCACATGCGCTTCATGGAAACGGGAGATATATCCTTCCACCTCGAACAGAATACCTTCCATCACTCCGTTACGTATGGCTGTTTCGGTGGTCAGGCCTATCCCTCCATACTGTTCTCCCGGTTCCACATAAGGCAGGCGGGCGGTAAACTGATGCAGCCCCCGGAACCTCATTTCCATGCCGGGAGCGATATTCCCTCCTAAAAACACACCGTTTTCATCCACATAATTATAAGTGATCGCCGTTCCGGTATCGATCACCAGCAAAGGTTTCCCGCCAAAAAGGGACACGCCTCCCACGCAATTAGCGATACGGTCGAATCCCAGCGTTTCGGGCGTTGCATACCCGATCCTGATCGGCAAAGGCATTTGCGGATCGGCCTCCAGCCAGGAATCCGCCCTTCTTTTCAGGGCCAGTTTAACCGGCTCCCCCAATTTGCCGCTGCCCGACAAAAAAATATCCACCCGCTCCCCACCGTCTTTCAACAGTTGCAGGCTTTCAAATATCTTTCCGATATCATAACCCGCTTCCACCAAAACCTGCCCGCTAAACAGAGCGTATTTGGTACGGGTATTTCCAATATCTATAACAACATTCATTTTTTAATTCTGATCGGTAAATGTACGGAATCCCCTACATTAAACGGTGATACTTTCGTGAATCTTTTTCACAAACCTCGACATCTTCATAATGTTCGTTATGTCCGTAAAAACCAAAGTCAGCTTATCGTTCTTCTCGCTCATCCGGCAAGGCAGCACCTGCTTTTGTACGAAGTGCAGCAAATTCGTAAAAACAGCCGACTGGTAAAACGGAGAAGCCTGCTCGTTGATAAAATACATAATCATCTTACCGTTTCTCACCAACAAACGTTCCACCCCCATATCCATACAGCACCGCCGTACCCTTACAATCTCCATCAATCCCGCCACCGCCACCGGAATCTCTCCGAAACGGTCTTTCAGTTCTTTTTCGAATCTCTCCAGTTCCGGCTCTCCTCCGATATTATCCAGCTCACGATACAGGCGTATCCTCTCGCTGATGTTTTCCACATAGGTATCCGGTATCAATGCCTCGAAATCGGACTCGATCACACAATCCGTCACATACCCCTGACACTTGTCCGGCATATCGGATTCCAATTGCGGAAATTCTTCATCCCTCAATTCCAGCAAAGCCTCATTCAATATCCTCTGGTAGGTTTCATAACCGATCTCGGCTATAAATCCCGACTGTTCCGCTCCCAATATATTCCCGGCTCCCCGGATATCCAAATCCTGCATGGCAATATTAAACCCGCTTCCCAATCCGCTAAAATCCTCTATCGCCTTCAGGCGGCGGCGGGCTTCCGGATTCACCATATCCAGAGGCGGAGTCAGCAAATAGCAAAAAGCCTTTTTATTCGAACGCCCCACACGCCCCCTCAATTGGTGTAAATCGCTCAATCCGTAATTCTGCGCCTGATTGATTATCATTGTATTTGCATTCGGAATATCCAGACCCGATTCTATGATCGTCGTCGCCAGCAACACATCGTAATCGCCACGGATAAAATCGTGCATCACTTTTTCCAGTTCCTCCCCGCCCATCTGCCCGTGTGCGACACAGGTTTTCACCTGCGGGATAATCCGGTGCAGCATGCCTTCTATATCCCGGATCGTTTCCACCCGGTTATGGATAAAGAACACTTGGCCGTTACGCGCCATTTCGTAGAGGATCACCTCTTTGATCAACTGCTCGTCAAAACGGTGCAGCTCCGTCACAATCGGATAACGGTTAGGCGGCGGAGTACGGATAATCGACATATCCCTCGCTCCCATTAAAGAAAATTGCAGGGTACGCGGAATCGGGGTAGCTGTCATCGTAATCGTATCTACATTCAATTTCAAGCGTTTCAGCTTTTCTTTCACGCCTACGCCGAATTTCTGTTCCTCATCGATCACCAGCAGCCCCAAATCCTTAAATTCCACATCCTTACTGGTGAGCCGGTGCGTACCGATAACAACATCCACTTTTCCATCTTTCAGGTCTTTCAATATCTTTTTAATCTCACCGGGACGCTTCATCCGGCTAATGTATTCGATGCGGCAGGGCATTCCTTCCAGCCGCTTCATAAACGTATTGTAATGCTGATACGCCAGTACGGTAGTCGGCACAAGCACAGCCACCTGCTTACTGTCCGCCACCGCTTTAAAAGCCGCCCGGATCGCCACCTCCGTCTTGCCGAATCCCACATCACCGCACACCAGCCGGTCCATCACCTGAGGCCGTTCCATATCCTGTTTCACGGCTTCGATAGCTTTCATCTGGTCGGGCGTTTCCTCATACATAAACGAAGCTTCCATCTCCTCCTGCAAATAGCTATCCTTTGAAAAAGCAAAAGCAGCCTCTTTTTTCCGGCGGGCATACAAAGCGATCAACTCCCTCGCAATATCCTTTACCCTCGACTTCGTCTTTTGTTTCAGCTTATTCCAGGCATCTCCACCCAGTTTATTCACCACGGGCGGCACACCGTCTTTTCCCTTATATTTTGAAATCTTATGCAAGGAATGCAACCCCACATACAATTCCGAATTATTCTTATACACCAGCCGGATCGCTTCCTGTTCGTTCCCGTCGTTATTGATCTTGACCAGTCCGCCGAAACGCCCGATTCCGTGGTCGATATGCACCACATAATCCCCCGGGTGTAAATTCTGCAATTCACTTAGCGTGATCGACTCCCTGCCTTTCCGCAAACGGGTGGTCTGCAAACGGTATTTATGATAACGGTCGAAGATCTGATGCTCGGTATATACGCATATTTTCAGTAAGGCATCCGAAAAACCCTCGTGTATCGTACCCTGCAAATAAGTAAAATCTATGGGATAGCCCTTATCCTTAAAAATATCCCGGATACGCTGTATCTGCATCTCGTTGTTAGAGCAGATATAAAGCCTATAACCGTTCGCCTGCCGCGATTGCAGCGTTTCGCCCAGCAAATCGAAATGTTTATTCGTGGCAGGCTGCGCCTCGCACTGCAAATCCACCGTTTCTCCCCGGAAAAACAAATCCGGCCCCCATTCCACCACCGGGCAGTTTTCAATATATTCCATTAAAACCGCTTCGCCCGTAATCACATTCCCCTCGACCTCTTTACGGAGAGCTTTCACTTTATCGTTCAGGAACATACCGTTCTGTATCCACCACACCGGCTTTTTATCGAAATAACTGAATAAATCGGCATGGGTATATCCGCTTCCGCTACGGCTCAGGTCGGGCACGATCGACACCTTTTCCACCAATTGGTCGGACAACTGGGTTTCCACATCGAAAAAACGGATCGAATCCACTTCGTCGCCGAAAAAGTCGATACGTACCGGCTGTTCCTCGGCAAACGAATATACATCGACTATACTTCCGCGAATAGAAAACTGTCCCGGCTCGTACACGAAATCGCTACGTTCGAAACCGTATTCCACCAATAAATTTTCAATAAACGAAATCGAAAGGACATCCCCCCTATTCACCACCATCGACATTTGCGCCAATACGCGCTGATCCACCACCCGTTCGGCCAATGCCTCCGGGTAAGTAACCACCGTATCCACTTCCCCCTGCCGGATATTGTTCAGCACCTCCGTCCTCACCAGCACGGAATCGTTATCCTTCTCCTCCTCTTTAATCATCCGGCGGAAAGACGAGGGTAAAAAACTGACGTTCCTTTCCCCGGCAATCGTCACCAAATCATTATAAAAATAAGCGGCCTCTTCCCGGTCGCTCAGCACCACTACCCGGATACCCGGACGTTTGATGCGCATCGCCCCGATCAGTAAGGCTGTCACAGAACCGGCATTATTCACCAGCTTATATTTCCGCTCTCCGGGCTTTTCCAGTCTCCCCGCCAGCTTCTCCACAACCGAAGAACCGAGATATTCTTGTAATAAATCCTTTGTATCCAACTCGCTCTAATTTTCTACAAAATTAGAAAGAATGATTCAGAATACAAGTCGAAAAGTTACCGTTTTATTTCAACACAAAATTTTCCGCAACTTCGGTAAATGCTTTTACCTGCCGGTCGATCCAATTCTGATCTTTCCCCAGTTCCGCCGCCATAACCTTAGCTACCTGCGGAGCGACATCTACCGCCACCCGCGCATCCAAAAACAACAGCCTGACCCGGCGAGCCAGCACATCTTCGACAGTCCTTGCCATTTCCTGCCGTACCGCCCAGACTACCTCGGCCACGGTATAATCGTATTTCGGACTTAATTTTTGTGCCATTTCCGGATTTTCTTTCATCAAATCTTCTATGGCATTCCTGTCCGAGCCATACACATACAAATGATTGGTCAGGTCGGGATTAGGACGGTAACCGTGAATCTTATATCTTTCGGTCACACATTCCCGGTGAGGCACAAGCCCCAATTCCATAGACTTATCTACGGTATCTTCCGCCATTTTCCGGTAAGTCGTCCATTTCCCCCCGGTAATCGTAATCAATTTATGCGGAGAAACGATGATTTTATGGCTACGGGAAATCTCTTTCGTGCTCTGTCCCTCTTTTTTAGGAGCTGCCAAAGGCCGCAATCCGGCAAATACGGACATCACATCTTCGCGGGCAGGCTGCTTGCTCAGATAACGTCCTGCCGTCCGTAAAATAAATTCGACCTCTTTCTCCAAAGCCACCGGTTCGAGCACCGGATGCTCCATAAGCGTGTCGGTCGTACCCACCACCACCTTATCATGCCAGGGCACAGCGAACAACACTCGCCCATCGTCGGTCTTAGGGATCATAATCGCGTAATCGCTTTGCAGGAAAGAACGGTCGAGCACCAGGTGTACTCCCTGGCTGGGACGTACCAGATGTTCCCCGGTCGGAACGTCCATTTGCATAATATGATCCACAAAAACTCCGGTAGCATTGATTACGACTTTCGCTTTCACAGCATACTCTTTTCCGGATTCCAAATCTTTCACCGTCACCCCGGAAACCTGCTTATTCTCTTTTTGCAACCCGGTTACCTGGCAATAGTTCATCACATAACCGCCGTTATCGGCACACGACTGTGCCAGATTCACCGCCAGGCGCGAATCGTCGAACTGCCCGTCGTGATAGACCACGCCGCCTTTTAGCTTCGTAATCTTTACAGTAGGCAAATGAGCCGAAGTCTTTTTCCTGCCGATACACAGCGAACGCCCCAACCCTAAACGGCCTGCCAAAATATCATACACCGTCAGTCCCACAGTATATAAAATCATATCCCACCAGGTATAATTCGGAATCACAAACGACTGGTTTTTCACCAGATGGGGTGCATTTTTGCGGAGCAATCCTCTTTCATGCAAGGCTTCCAAAACCAATCCCACATCCCCCTGCGCCAGATAGCGCACTCCGCCATGTACCAATTTCGTACTTCGGCTGGAAGTTCCTTTCGTAAAATCTTCCTGCTCGAACAACACCACACTAAAACCGCGTAACAAGGCATCCAGAGCAACACCCAATCCGGTTGCCCCGCCGCCGATCACAGCATAATCCCATACTTTAGACTCATCTGCAATCCCCTTAATAAATTCCTGACGATTCATATCTCTGAATATATTTAATTGAGTTTTTTATCTTTCGAAGACATTTTTTTAATAAAACGAAACAGGCCGGAACAAGTTGCAGCTTTTTGTTTTATTTTACTACCTTTGTAGAAATGTAACCGATACATAAATACTCTACAAACGAGGTATGAAGATTGTATTTATCGAACCGCTGGGCATGGACAAAAACAATGTCATGCAACAATGCCAAACCTTGAAAAATGCAGGACATCGAATCATGTTCTACGATAATCGCAGTGAAGACGAGCAAGAATTGATAGAACGGGCGAAAGATGCGGAAATTATCGTTATCAGCAATATCCCCCTTCGTAAAAACTTTTTTGAAAACTGTCCGAAGCTACGCATGATATCGGTCGCTTTCACCGGTGTCGATCATATCGACCTGCAAGCTTGTAACGAAAAGGGAATCACCGTTTGCAATGCAGCGGGATATTCCACCCAGGCCGTTGCGGAATTGGCCATCGGCATGATGATCGCCGTTTACCGGAAGATCGCCGGCGGGGATGCCATCACCCGCATCGGAGGCGACCGGCAAAATTTTCTGGGCACGGAACTGCACGGCAAGATGGTCGGGATTATCGGGACAGGCGCCATCGGGCAGCGGGTAGCGCAGCTGGCGCAGGCGTTCGGCTGTAAAACGATAGGCTTTAACCGGAGCGGAAAAACCACCGGAGATATAGAACTGACGGATAAAGAAACCTTGCTGAAAAAAGCAGATATCGTTTCTCTCCATATCCCGCTGACGCCGGATACCCGGAATTTTATTCAGGACGCAGAATTCGGGCTGATGCAGCCCCATGCCATACTGATCAATACGGCCCGGGGTCCTATTGTAAATCAGGATGCCCTTTATAATGCTTTGAAAAAGGGAAAAATCGCAGGAGCGGCCTTGGATGTCTATGATCAGGAACCTCCCCTTCCCGCCAATATGGAATTGTTCAATGCTCCAAACCTGCTTATGCTGCCACACATGGGATACGCAACCAAAGAAGCCTTCGGCATCCGTCTGGGCATTGTGGTGGAAAACGTTGAAATGTGGCTTGCCGGAACACCTCAAAACCTGATCCGGCTTTAACGACTTTTATTTTGAATAATCTTACACACGATGAACAAATCAACACTATTGTTTCTTCTTTTGTTTCCTCTACTCACCTTTGGAAAAGAATATGAGGTAAAACTCCACGTTTCAGGACTGCCTGCAAACGGCAAGCCCGCCCTGTTAAGCATCTACAACGGAGACACCTACCTCATAGACAGTGTGCCACAGGTGAAAGACAGCATTATTATATTCCATGTTCCCGAAAAAACACCCACAGGTATGCTGCGGGCGGTCCTCGGCCTGTCCACTTATGCGCGATATTCCAACGGACAACCCACGATGGTCAATTTCCTGTTTAACGGTGAAGATGTAGAACTGGCCATGAACTTCGAGAAACCAGACCAGACCATGCAGGTCATCCGGTCGAAAGAAAACCGGATATATTTCGATTTCCTCCGGTCGGACATAGCCTTTCTCCGCAAATTAGGAATGCTGGAGCAAGTCATCCTGAACTATCCCGACAAAGACGATTTTTATAAAATGGCGGTGGATTATTATAAAAAATATCAGATACAACGGGAAAAATTCATAGACAAAACCTACAATCAGAACAAGAATTCGCTGGCAGGCAAGATTATAAAAACCAAAAAGCTGCCTTTCACAGAAGGCAATATGGCTCCCGCCACCCGCGATTCGATTTTCAAATCCGGTTTCTTAACCACGTTCGAATTCAATGATACCACACTTTTATATACAGACATATACACGGACAAAGTGATGCAATTCATCGAAATGTTCGTCGATCGGAAAGCTTCGCCCCGTGAAAACGAAAACAATATTATCCGGGCACTCGACATTTTAGTGCCCCGCCTGGATATAAACCCCAACATTCAGCAGCATTTGCTCCAATTTCTGATCACAGGTTTCGAGGTAAGCAAGCTCGAAAATGTGCTGGCGCATATTTCCTCCAACTATCTGCAACAATGCGGAGGCTCTAAAGCGGTGATCGAACGCCGCCTGGCAGGCTATCAGAAAATGGCGGTCGGGAAAACCGTACCGGATTTTACTGTTATGGACATTCAAAACAATCCGGTAAACCTTTATAACCTGCTGTCGCCTTACCGTCTGATTATTTTCTGGCACACGGACTGCAGCCATTGCCAGGTGCTGCTGGACGAGCTTCCCGAACTGGCTAAACAGGAGTTTTTTAAAAAACATCAGGTACAACTCATTGGAATCTCTATCGACGACAACCGGGAATCCTGGGAAAAATTTTCAGCAGATCACCCGTTAGACTGGATCAACACCCACATCGACGGAGGTTTCGACAATGAAATTTCGGCAGCCTACAACCTTTTCGCAACCCCATCGATGTTTCTGATCGATGCCGACAATACGATCATTGCTAAACCGACGACTATCGGAGAACTTAAAAAAAATATATCCGAATTATAATTAACCCTTAAGAACAAGCCATGAAAAAAACATTATTTTCATTCGTTGCCATCGTTTTATTCATACTGGCAACCGTATCCTGCCAAACCGGAACGACCGACAACAGTTATCAAAATGCGATTCCGGCAAACGTTTCCGGCGTTCTGGCGATCCGTCTCCAGCAAATGGCCGACAAAGCCGAATTAAACGAATCGACCAAAGCACAGGTATTGCAAATCCTGAAGGACGGCATGAAGTCGCAGAACACCGAAAAGCTGGAAAAAATATTCAAAGACCCGGAAGAATCGGGAATTTCTTTAAAATCTCCCATTATCGTCTTTTTCGAAACTCCGCAAGGAGCCGTGGTTACCGGACAAAGCAAAACACCATCCGGCATCTTTTTCAAATCTTCCCAAAACCAGGGATTGGTGGCTAAGACCTCGAGTACATCAAAACTCGACGACCTTTTCGCTGCAATGAAAAATGAAGGAATAGACGTAACCTCTACTTCTAAGAACGGTTATACGGAAATCGTCAGCGAAAACCTGGTATGCACCTACAACGGCGAAACCGTGTTGATGTTATTCACCTCCGGCAATCCGGCTGCCACACAGGAACAAGCGGCAGCCTATATGGCTCAGAACGAAAGCCAAAGCGCTCTATCCAACAAATTCTATAAAAAAGCGATTGAAAAAGGATCGGATCTGAGCGGATGTGTATCTATGGCAAGCTATCAGGAGTTAATCCGCACAACGATGAAAGGCATGCCTAATTTCTCTTTTATACAGGACAGTACCGTTTGGGAAGATCTATACCTGCTGGGGGAACTGAATTTTGAAAAAGGCAATATTCGTACAGAAATAACTTATGAAGCAAACGAAAAAGCCACTCTTGAAAAATTCAAGCAATTTTCATTCATGGGTCAGAAACAAAGCAATAAATTCCTGAATCGTTTCCCGGCCTCTACACTTTACTATGTAGGTTCGAGCCTGAACGGAGAAAAACTGTACGAGTTGGCGGCTCCGCAACTGGAAACCCTGCCGGCGGCTATCGATCGGGAAAAACTGAAACACCTGATCACCTCGATCGACGGAGATTTTTCTTTCGGAATCACGAAGTTAGGCATGATGAATCTCCCTTCCGTACTGCTTTATGCAGAGGTAAAGGATGAGTATCCCATGACTTACATTCAGGAACAGTTAAAAGACCAGATGACCTTCACTCCGAACGGAGACAATGCTGTCAAAGGAATCATTCCAATGCTGAACATGACGATTTATATGGGCGTACAAAAGGGACAGCTGTATATCACCAACGATCCGGACCTTTATGCACGCATCGATAAATCCGCAGAAAATCCGTTGGGAAATACGCCACAGGGCGGAGATATGAAAAATTCGTATTCCTGTGCTTTCATCAATTTCAGCGCGATCAATCAAATGCCTATTGTGCAAATGGCTGTCTCGAAAGCCGGACCGCAGGCTGCTATCCTAAAGAATATGCTGAACGCATTGGATTATATGGAAGCTTTCGCTCCCACAGAGACCAAGGCGATCTGGAATCTTTTCCTGACCGATAAAACTCAAAATTCCCTGAAAACCATTACCAGCGGAGCCGAACAGCTTTTGCCGCTGATTTCTTCTAAATAAAAACGTTTATGAACCGAATCACCCTGCATTCCGTCTTACCGGATATATTCCAAAGCAAGGAAGAACTTTCTTCTGAAATATGGTTGCAGGAAACCACTTTTCAGAAAGGGGAATACTATCTGCTCGAAGCGGCTTCGGGCACGGGAAAATCCTCGCTTTGCAGTTTCCTGTACGGTTACCGGAAAGATTACAGCGGTGATATTTGTTTCGACGAACAAAATATACATCATTTCTCCGGGAAGGAGTGGAACCTCCTCCGGAGAAATTCTTTAAGCCTGCTTTTTCAAGACCTCCGGTTATTTCCGGAACTGACCGCCCAGGAAAACGTATGGCTCAAAAACAACCTGACCGGATTTAAAAGCCGGGAATGGATCGAATCGGCTTTCCAGCGCCTGGGGATTTCCGACAAACAAACAGAACCCGCCGGCAAACTATCCTTCGGGCAGCAACAGCGCGTAGCCGTCATCCGTGCACTTTGCCAGCCTCTGGATTTTATCCTGCTCGACGAACCCGTCAGCCACCTGGATAACGACAACAGCGAAACGATGGTGCAACTGCTTTTGGAAGAAGCCCGCCGGCAAGGAGCCGGTATATTGGTGACCTCTATCGGCAAGCATCCTCACATTCCCTATCATAAAACGTTACGATTATAAAACCTTGCCGCATGAAACTGATTTGGAAACTTCTCCGCCAGCACATCAGCCGTTCACAACTGACAGGCTTTTTTTTATCGAATCTGCTCGGAACAAGCATCATCCTGCTGAGTTTTCAATTCTATTGCGACCTGCGTCCCGTTCTATCGGGCGAAGGGGATAGCTTCCTGAAAAAAGATTTCCTGACAATCACGAAAAAAGTCAGCACATTAAGCAGCCTCAGCGGCAGAAGCAACGCTTTTACGCCAAAAGAAACCGAGGAATTGCAACAACAGAAGTTCATCAAAAATTTAAATCGGTTCACCTCATCCGGATTCGATGTCATAGCGGGCATTTCCATGGAAAATATAGGTGTGAACCTCGCCACGGCGATGTTTTTCGAATCGGTCCCCGACGAATACATCGACGCCGACCTTTCGGAATGGGAATTCGATGAAAACAACCGGGTGATCCCGATCATCTTGCCCCGGAATTATTTACGGCTTTATAACTTCGGCTTCGCCCAATCGCGGAACCTGCCGAAGATCTCCGAAGGCATGACCAAAGCCATAAAATTAGACATCCAGTTAAGAGGAAACGGGAAAATGGAACGGTTTCCCGGAAAGATCGCCGGATTTTCCGACCGCCTGAACACGATTTTAGTGCCCGAACGATTCATGAAATGGGCCAATGACCGGTTCGCCCCCTCTGCCTCGCAAAATCCATCACGCCTGATCGCAGAGGTCGCCAATCCCGCCGATCGGGAAATGGCGCAATTCTTTCTGCAAAAAGGATACGAAACGGAAGACGGCAAACTCGATGCCGGAAAAACCGCCTGGTTCTTAAATCTGGCTGTCAGCCTCGTGGCAGGTATCGGCTTGTTGATTTGCCTGCTGTCGCTCTATATTCTGATGCTAAGCATATTTTTGCTTTTACAGAAGAACAATGAAAAATTGCGTAATCTCCTTTTGTTAGGCTATGGAGTAGCGCAAGTGGCACGGCCTTACCAGCAACTCACCGTCGTTCTGAACGCGGGCGTATTGCTATTCGCTATCGGCATGGTGTGGCTGCTCCGGAGGCTTTACACCGGAGTGATGAGCGAGCTTTGGAACAATTTCAAACCGGGCAGCCTGCTTATAGCTATCGGTGCAGGCCTGGTGCTGTTCGTTTTAATTTCTACCCTGAACATCGCTATTATCCGGCGAAAAATTCAGCAAATCGGTAAAAACTGACCGATACGCCTGTCGTAAACAGGAATTATTAAGACAACAAAAAAGCCATTCTCAACCTATCAGCAAGGTCAAAAACAGCTCTTTTATCGCTAAGCGCGCAAACTTTCTATACTTCAAAAAGAAAATACATCCTATCTTTTATCCGAATGGGATCTCTCCCGTATGAAGAGATTCCGGCATTCCTTATTCAGAATAAAAACGGATCTGCTTTTCGATGGCCCGGCGGCATACGGGACAGAAATCGTCCACACTGAAAGAATTCATCATACAATTCGGACGCGGACGGTAAACCCCTTTCGACACATAGCCGCCACCTTCGTAAACCCCCACCTTATCCGGATTCTTTTTATCCACAGGTGTAGGAATAGGCGTTCCTTTCTTAATCAAATCTTTCCATTTCCGGTCGAAATCGACCAGAGTAGTCAAATTCGCTTCCCAGGGCTCCACATCGGCAGAAAACAAATCGCTATACGCCGCACCGCCCACATATTCATCGCCCAACCCCAAAAACAGGTGACCGAATTCATGTGTGTAGATTTTTGCATATAATTCGCTTCCGGCTACGCTTAAACCATAGTGATTATAAATCGCGCCCCCTCCGTATTTATCCGTATTGGCGATAATATAAATAAAATCATAAGGCGCATTCGCCGCCAGGTCGCGCACGCTCTTATTGTCATAAGTCATAATATAGCGTTCGGTATCGAATGTATAAAATGAAGAATTGAGCACCGTATTTTTCCAGACATGCCCGGCAGGAATATCCGCGCCCGATTGCTCCGAAGGAGCGAGCACCGCCCGGATATTGAATTTCTGCTTATTTTCCTTATAAGGAGAGAAAGTGAATAAGCCTTCGGCAAACTTCCGGCAATCCTCCTTGAATTTATCCATTTCTTCCGCCGTATATCCTTCGGGCAATAACACCACATCCACCGCTCTGGCAGGATCGGCAGCCACATGAATATCCGCGACGGGAGCGTTCAGCCTCCTGTCCCGTTTGATAAAATAATTTTTTACATCTACCGTATATTCGAACATCTTCTGAAATTCACCTTTCTTATCCCGGCTCATCAACTCGATCCGCACATTTTCTTTCGGGAAAGGCATAACCACCGTTTCCTCACAGCAACGCCGGGTCGTTCCGGCTTCGGGCACCGTGCGCCACTCCCCGAACAGCGTGTTATATCCTCTGGAAAAAATCAATTTCCCCGACTCTGCGTCATAGACATTCACATAATAATTTCCATAAAAATTATCATCGATCAAATTCACTTTCGAACCTCCCCAGTAAGGCTCTTCCAGCAGTTCATTGAAATAATACTCTTCATGAGCCTTGTCCCCGCAATGGAAATAATCCATCCGGAGCGTTTTATCGAGAAAATATTTATCGAATTGTGCAAATCCGCACCCTGCCCACACAAGCAACACCGCAAATAAAAAAAACTTTTTCATAACTTATTTGGTATCAGAATTATTATTCAGTTCCGGCTTACTCTTTAAAATAAATTCTCTTTACCCGGTGCGATACGGAAGTCAGCACTTCGTAAGGAATCGTATTCAATTTTTCCGCAACTTCCGTCACCGGAATATGCTTCCCGAATATTTCCACTTCATCCCCCACCCGGGCATCCATATCGGTTACATCGAGCATACAGGCATCCATACAAATGTTGCCGACCACCGGAACCCGTTTCCCTCTCACCAGCATTTCACCCACACCACGGCTCAAATGCCTGTTCAGTCCGTCGGCATACCCCACCGGAATCACCGCAATACGCGAATCGCGCTGCAAAACGCCTTTACGCCCGTATCCCACGGTTTCATCGCCTTTCACCCGGCGTATGGCCACGATATATGTTTTAAAAGAGCTAACGGGTTGCAAAGGTGCGCCTACGGCACTAATCCCGTGCAGGCCGATCCCCAAACGCACCATATCGAAACTATATTCGCTGAAACGTTCTATTCCGGCAGAATTCAGGATATGCCGGATAATTTTATAATCGAAGCGGGATTGCACCTCTCCGGTCATCCGGATAAAGCTGTCGATCTGCTGCCGGGTGTAATCGTCGTGTACAGCTTCATCGCTTCCGGCCAAATGGGAAAACATCGACCGGATCACCACATTCCGTCTCACCCTGAAAAAATCCAGCAAAGCCGGGATTTCTTCCGGATTCAGCCCCGAACGGTTCATCCCCGTATTCAATTTCAAATGCACCGGATAACGTTCGATGCCGTGCCGCTCCAAGGCCTGGTCGAAAGCTTCCAGTAATTCGAGAGAATAAATTTCCGGCTCCAGATTAAACTCGATCATATTGTCGAAAGCTTCCGGCTCCGGATTCATCACCCCGATAGGAATAGAAATCCCCGCAGCACGCAATTCCACGCCTTCGTCGGCAAACGCCACCATCAGATAGTTCACCCCCTGGTATTGCAGCAAACTGGCCACTTCCCCCGCACCGCTACCGTATGAAAAAGCCTTCACCATAACGGCAATCATCGTCTCCGGAGGTGTCAATGAGCGGAAATAATTCAAATTGTGCACCATAGCATCCAAATCCACTTCCAAAACGGTAGAATGGGATTGCTTCTGCAAGAATCCTGCAATATATTCAAAACGGAACTTCCGCGCCCCTTTGATCAGAATCACCTGATTCCGGAACTGTTCCCGGCTTTCTTGTTTCAGGAAACTGTCCGTATCCTTATAAAAACGGCATCGGGGCAACAGGAAATAAGCCTTGCAACTACTGATTTGTTCCCCCACTCCGATCAATGTCGTCACATTCGCTTTACGCAACAGGGCTGCAACTTCCCGGTACAATGCCCGTTCTTCGGTACCCGTATCCACAAAATCCGACAAAATCACCACTTTCTCCCGCCCGGCATCCTGCATCGCCAGCGTATTCAACGCCAGTTGAAAAGAAGCCGCATCGGAATTATAATAGTCGTTAATCAGCACACAGTGATTGATCCCCTCCTTGATCTCCATCCGCATAGCCACAGGCTGTAATCCCCGGATCCGTTCGGCGATCACCGCCGGATCGATATTTTTATACAACAACACGCACAAAGCGTTCATGCTGTTTTCAAACGAAGCCTCATCGGCAAAAGGAATCTTCACATCGAACTCCTGCTGCCCGTAACGCACATTCACTTCACGGCCTTCCAGCCCCACACTCTTCACCCGGACTTTCACCGGCAACTCCTCCTCTTCTCCCCAGGCCAACAAAACCGCATCCTGCCCTATCGCCGAAGCGATATACCGCATAGCTTCGCCCTGCCGCCCGACCACACACTTACAGTCCCGGAATAAAACCGATTTTTCTTCCAGCTTCTGTTGAAGCGATTCAAAATTCTCGCCGTGCGCATCTCCCAAATGAGTGAAAATCCCGATTTCAGGCCGTATCATCCGTTCCAATCTGACCATCTCCCCCGGCTTCGAAATTCCCGCTTCGATAATGGCCGTCTGTATGTTTTTTCCAATTCCCAGCAACGACAAGGGAACCCCTACCTGGGAATTATAACTACGGGGGCTGCGATACACACTCTCTTCATCGGCTAAAAGCTGATACAGCCATTCCTTCACCACCGTTTTCCCGTTACTCCCGGTAATCCCCACCACTTCGGCCTGCACATGCTCCCGGTGGTATTGCGCCAGATGCTGCAACGCCTCCAGCGTATCGCTCACCTCCAAAAAGCAGGCATCTTCTAATGGGGTAAATTCCGGACGGCGTTCGCTCACTACAAAGCTGCGAACTCCCTTCTCATACAATTGTCCCACATAATCATGCCCATCGTGGTTCGCACCCTGTAACGCAAAAAACAAAGTCGATTCGGGCCTGCTCACCGAACGACTGTCGATACTTACCTCTTTTATCTCAAAGTCACATGCAACTGTAGCTTCGCAATTTAAAATTTCAGAAATCTTTCTTGTGTTATACATCTTCTCATACGGCTACGCCGCGTTTAATGCCGCTCCCTGTACAGCGGCGGCGTTACTTCTTATATCGTTCAACAAAAATATGCTTTTCACCGGAACGGCACAATTTTTCTTCCCTTCCTTTATAACACAGGGGCGAATAAACGCGCCACGGATTCATATACCTTTTCCCTTCTGGAACGAAATTTCCAATGTTGTATCGTCACTTCCGCACTACTTTGTAAATCTTTCAAAAAATCGCAGGCCAGCCTCTTCGCCACCTCCCGGTCATACAGGATCAGGTTCACTTCAAAATTCTGTTCGAAACTCCGTATATCCATATTTGCAGTTCCCACGCTCGACACAATTCCGTCCACAACGATCACTTTACTATGATTGATCCCTTTCTGATACCAATACACTTTCACCCCCGCTTCCAGCAATTCCTCGACAAACGAACGCGAACACCAGTAAGTAAGCAGGGAGTCCGACTTATGCGGCAACATAATCCTCACATCCACACCGCTCATCGCTGCCGTTTTCAGGGAATTTAAAGTCGTCTCTCCCGGCATAAAATAAGGGGTAGAAATAAAGACATAACGCTTCGCCATATTGATCAGCGTGAAATAAGCCTGCTGGATAGAAGCCCAATCACTGTCGGGGCCGGAAGTCACGGCCTGCACCAGCATATCTCCGTCTGCCTGAATATAAGGTAAATACTCATTTTTATCGAGTAACAATTCTTGACGCACAAAATACCAATCGATCAGGAAAATCACCTGCAAAGAAGTCACCGCCTCTCCTTCCACTTTCAAATGAGTGTCTCTCCATACACCGATTTTCGGCACACCGTCCAGATAACGGTCGGCAAAATTCAATCCTCCCACAAATCCCACTTCCCCGTCGATCACGGCAATTTTCCGGTGATTCCGGTAATTGGCCTTATTGGCGAACTGATGAAAACGGACAGGCAGGAAAGGATATATCTGTACGCCCGCATTTCTCAGCTGCCGCAAAAAATCTCGTGTCAGCCCCCACGATCCCACATCGTCATAAATCACCCGGACTTCCACTCCGGCCTTCGCCTTTTCGATCAGCAAATCTTTCAATTGAGAAGTGAGCCGGCCCATCTCAATAATATAATATTCCAAATGGATAAACCGTTTTGCCTTCCGCAACGCCTCGAAAATCGCAGGAAAAGTTTCCTCTCCGTTATTCAGTATTTCCACTTTATTGTAGCGGGTAAGCAGCGCCTTGCTATTGTTCAGCAACAACGTCATCAGTTTTCTTACTTCCACCGTCTCGCGCTTATGCAATAATTCCGATTTCTTTATCAGCTGTTTCTGGTCTTCGCTCATATACTGCAACCACTTCATATCTCCCAGCCCTTTCATCGAAAACATCTTCACTTTCCGGTAATTGACCCCGAAATAAAGGTAAAAAAGGAAACCGATAAAAGGCACTGCAACCAGCACGATGATCCACGCCAGAGTCCTCACGGGATTCCGGTTTTCCAGGATCACATTGATGATTACGCTGACAACCGTCAGGACATACAATGCAATTAAAACATATATAGCGATCTGTAACCAGGACACAAATTAATTCTAATTTTCAAATTTCTATCTTCAATTAATCCCTACCTTTGTACTCATGAATACAATCCGTCAATTATCACAATACGCACTACAAGAGTTAAAAGATACATACACCCCGCAAGAAATACAAAGTATTTGCCGTATCGTTTTCCTCGATGTCTTGCAATATACAAAGATAGATATCCATATCAGAAAAAACGAAATTTTGGATGAAAGCTTTGTAGATAAATTTTTTGAAATCGTAAGACTTCTTAAAATCGGGCATCCGCTGCAATACATCATCGGGGAAACCGAATTTTCAGGATTGAAATTCGGAGTAAACCCCTCTACCCTGATTCCACGCCCCGAAACGGAAGAATTGGTTCTTCTTGCCAGAGAACGGCTGGCAGCCGGAAAAAAGGTATTGGATATAGGTACGGGGAGCGGGTGTATCGCCATTGCCCTATCGGCGGCCTGCCCCGAAGCGGAAGTCACAGGTATAGACATTTCGCCCGAAGCGGTCGAAACGGCACGCACCAACGCTGTCCGCAACCGGGTGAAAGCCGAATTTCTGATCCGCGACATTCTGCATTTTGAAACGGAAGCATGGCAGCAGTACGATCTGATTGTAAGTAACCCGCCTTATGTAAGGGAAAGTGAAAAACAGGACATGCAACGGCACGTCCTCAACCACGAGCCTCACCGGGCGTTATTCGTCCCCGATTCCGATCCCCTGCTATTCTACCGGCGGATCGCCGAATTCGGATGCCGCTACCTGGCATCTGGCGGATTCCTTTATTTCGAGATAAACGAAGCACTGGGAAAAGAAACCGCCGCTTTACTGGAAAACTACAACTACCGGCAGATACACGTAGTGAAAGACCTGTTCGACAAAGACCGTTTTGTCGTGGCACAAGCCCCGATTCCTAAAAAATAAAGACCGATGACACCCGAAAAAGCCCTAAATATAGCAGCAGGCATTTGCAGCCAAAAAGAATATTGTACACAGGAAATCAGAGAAAAACTGCAAAAGTGGGAACTCTCCGAAAACGAGATCACCCATATTCTGGCGAGCCTCCGGCAACACCGGTTTATCGACGACCGCCGTTTCGCCACGTTTTACGCCCGCGATAAATTTCGATTTAACAAATGGGGACGACAGAAAATCGCACAGATGCTGCGGCAGAAAAAAATAGAGCCGACAATCATTCAGGAAGCATTGGCACAATTGCCCCCGGAAGACTACGACACGACCTGTCTTTCTTTATTGCAGGGGAAACTCAAAACATTGAAAAACGACACGCCGCTACGTATCAAAGCCAAACTGATACGCTTTGCTGCCGGAAGGGGATTCGACCTCGATACGATCAATCGTTGCCTTTCCCGGCTTTCTCTGAATGTTCCCGATGAACAATGGGATGAGTGAATACAAAACGGCTTCCGCCTCTATAATTGGAATCGACCCATATCTTCCCGCCCAGCCGCTCGATGGTCAAACGACAGATCGCCAACCCTAACCCGGTTCCCTGTGCATATTCGTCTAATTTCTCGAACCGCTCGAACACTTTTTCCTGTTTCTCCGGGGGAATGCCGCAACCTGTGTCCGTAACGGCGAACTGCACCATCCGGTTTGCCTCGTCGATTTCGAATTCCAAAGAGATCTTCCCTTTTGTCGTAAACTTATTGGCATTCGAAAGCAGATTGATCAGAATTTGTTGCAACCGCTGAATATCCGTTTCCAGCACATAGGATTCGTATTGTGATTCAAATTCATATTCCACCCCTTTTTTCTTCGAATAAGAAGTGGTCGTCATCACATTCCGGCAAAGCGCCACCAAATCGCAATCTTCAAAATTAAATTTCAGACGTCCGGTTTCCAGACGGGAAATATCCAATATATCGCCGATCAGCCTTAACAACAGATCAGAATTCGTTTGGATAACACTCACAAACTCCTTCTGTTCTTCGGTAGAACACTCTCCGGTGACAAGCACATTCGAAAAGCCTACAATGGCATTCAGAGGAGTGCGGATCTCATGGCTCATGTTGGCCAGGAAAGCCGATTTCAAGCGATCGGATTCCTCGGCACGCTCTTTCGCGACAAGCAATTCCGATTCGGAAAGCAGCAAACTGTCTTTCAAGCGTTTGGTGCGTAAATAGTAGTAAAACGTAGTAAGCAAACCAACGACCAGCAACAGGAAAACCCCGCCTATCCCCAATATCTGATAATAGTATCTTTCGAAAAAAGTCAAATCCCGGTTCATGATCTCTGACCCGGCAGGAATAAGCTTCGGATCGATATGAAACTCTTCCAGTTTTTTCGAATCGAACACATACTCGTTCGCAATAACCTCTAACTTCTCTTTATCCTTTACCTTTCCGGCAATGATATCCACAGCCCGTTGCGCCAGGTCGTCACCGATCGTCCGGTACGTCGGCACATAACCTCCCACAACCCAATACCCCATTCCGGTGGAAGCCAGCGTAAAAGCCGGAAGATTCGGCTTAGCGCTCATCATCATGTAAGTGGCATTCCGCATAAAATAAGCGTCGTTCTTATCTACCCGCCAGGTTCCCACCAAAAGCACCGTCTGTTCCGGTAAATGGGTAATCTCCTCCACAATCGTATAGATCGTATGTTTACGCCCGTCCAAAAGGATCAAATCCAATTCCGGGAATTTCCGCATCTCTTCTTTCACGTAAGCCTGCATCGACACACCGCCGTAGCTATTATCCGAAACGAAGGCGATATGTTTCGTCTCCGGAAAAAGATCCCGGATCAGCTCGACATTTTTCTCCAGATCATACTCGTACACATACCCCGAAAGCGAAGCCCGGTAACGATAATCGGCTTCCACATCGATACTGGCAGGTTCCCGGTTTTCCAGATCGACCGTATCGGAAGGCAAAAATACGGCATTCCGGCTCACCATACCACACAACACCGGAGTCATTTTATTTTCGATATCGTCTTGCGAAAGGTAAGCGGACCAGGCTTCCTGCCCCAGCAAAATAATCAATGCCGGCGCACGCTCGTCCGTATATTTCTGCAAGATCCCCTTCATCAATCCTTTCCAGGCGGGAGCTTCGGAAAAACTCCGGCAGTTCATATTTTCGATCGTCACCGGGGAAGTGCCGCCCAAAAGCTTATATTTTTCGAGAAACTGAGAAATATTCAAAGAAGTGCGGTAAGTTTCCGGATTATAGGAACTGATAATCAAAATAGGATGGCTCTGATTCTGCACGTTGGCATACCCCTGCCGGAACGGAAGGAGTAAAACAACGACGAGAAAAAATATGTATTTTTTATATTTACAATTATCCATAAAAAAAGACACTATGCCATATCCTCGAATTCATCATACAAATATATTTAAAATTTAGTTTGTATTTTTATTTTTTTTTAGTTTTGAACAAAAAAGTAATGGTATCGCAACTCAGTATTTTTACGATAGGAATGTCGGAAGCTTTTACCACAAAGGATTCCCCGGTGACACAGCTGCCCGTTTTCCCGTCCACCGAACAATTAAAAACGATCGCTTCAAACGTCCGTACCCCTTATTTGCTCATTCACACAGGCATATCCCCTGTAAATTTAGGAGAATATGCACTGGAGCGCATGTGCCGGACGGCAGAAATGTGCGGGACAGGGATGCTGTATAGCGATTATTATAAAATAGAAAACAACGTTCTCCGCCCTCACCCTACGATCGATTATCAAACGGGCAGTTTACGGGATGATTTCGACTTCGGTCCTCTCCTGTTGTTTCGCACCAGCAGTTTCCAACAGGCAACCGAACGAATGGACCGTCATTACCGATATGCCTCTTTATACGACCTGAGGCTGAAAATAGCGGAAACCGATCCTATCGTTCGCCTTCCGGAATTTTTATACACGGTCACGGAAACCGATTTTAGAACATCGGGCGAAAAACAATTCGATTATGTCGATCCTAAAAACAGAAACGTACAGCTGGAAATGGAGCAGGCCTGCACCGAGCATCTGAAAAAGATCGGCGCCTGGCTGCCGCCCGTTTCCCGCCCCATAGACCTTTCGGCACCATTTCCGGTAGAAGCCTCGGTCATCATCCCCGTGAAAAACAGGATCAAAACCATTGCCGATGCCATTCATTCGGTGTTGGAACAGCAAACCGGATTCCGGTTTAATATCATCGTAGCAGACAATCATTCAGACGACGGGACGACGGAGTTATTACAAAAACTGTCCGCACAGCATCCGGAACTCATCCACCACATTCCGTCGCGCCACGATTTAGGGATCGGCGGATGCTGGAACGAAGCGATCATGCATCCGGCATGCGGAAAATTTGCCGTACAGCTTGACAGCGACGACCTATACATCGATGCTCATGTTCTGGAAACAATCGTCCGGAATTTCTACACCCAGAACTGTGCCATGCTGATCGGCAGTTACCGGATGGTAAATTTCAAACTGGAAGAAATACCGCCGGGGATCATAGACCACCGGGAATGGACTTCGGAGAACGGACATAATAACGCCCTGCGAATCAATGGATTGGGAGCACCCCGCGCATTTTACACCCCGGTGATCCGGGAACTCAAATTCCCGAATGTAAGCTATGGGGAAGATTATGCCGTAGGACTGGCCATATCCCGGCAATACCGGATCGGTCGGATATACGATCCCCTGTACCTATGCCGCCGCTGGGAGGAAAATTCCGATGCCAGCCTCGACATTCAACGGCTGAACACGTATAATTTTTATAAAGATAAACTACGCACGCTGGAAATTGCCAAACGCATATCCGATAATCGAAAAAAGGAGTAACCGCTATGACAGAACAACTCGAAAACCTGTATCGAACACAACTCCAAACCTTTGAATTGGCACAAAAAAATTATGCCGATCTGGAACAGGCCGTTTACCGGACGATCCGATTCCCCGGATACGAGCTTCGCCTGCAATATAACCCGGCACGCATTCTATCGACCAATGCCAGGATCGACACGGCCACTTTGCAGCACAGGCGCTGTTTCCTGTGTACCGCCAATATGCCCGATGCCCAAAAAGGGATTCCGTACGGCGAACATTACCACATTTTCATCAATCCTTATCCGATCTTCACCCGGCATTTCACCGTACCTTCCCGGGAACATACCCCACAGCAAATCGAAGGACGGTTTCCGGATATGTTAAACCTCGCCTTCGATTTACCCGGCTATACGCTGTTTTACAACGGGGGGCAATGCGGAGCTTCGGCCCCCGACCATTTCCATTTCCAGATAGCTCCCAGAGGGATTATGCCGACGGAAACGGATGTCGAGAATCCGGACTTAAAGCAGACCATCCGGCAAGAGGATTATTATTCGATATCCACTATCGAGAACTATCTCCGCAGAATCATCGTCCTGAAAGCCTCCGACCACAAACTGTTAGTCAGCCTGTTCGACGGGCTTAACCGCATTTTACGCCGGCATATTCCCTCTCAGACGGAACCCATGTACAACCTGCTCGCCTGGTTCGACAACTGCCAATGGACCGTATGTATATTTCCCCGCAAATTATTGCGTCCCCGCCAGTTTTTCGACGAAGGCGACGAAAAAGTGTTATTCAGTCCCGGCTCGGTAGATATGGCAGGCCTCATTATCAGTCCCCGCCGGGAAGATTTTGAAAAATATTCGGTATCCCTGCTGACGGATCTTTTTTCACAGGTAACCATCGAAGAAGAAACCTGGCAAAAGATCGCCACCCAAATCAAACACGAAATCCTATGACAGCACCGACCATAGAAGTAGGCATCTTATTTTCGCCCGTTATCCGCTTTCAACTGAACGGCAACTATACACTGGCAGGGACAAACCTGAAATATAGCGGGCAATATACGCTAAGCCGGGCAAACGGGGAATACCGGCTGGAAAACGCAAAAACATCCCTCCCGGTTTCTTTGCCGCTGGCTTTTGTCCCCGACGATTACGGGCTGTGCGATTTCGACCTGACAGATGTTGTCATCGGCATTCACTTTCATTGGGAACGGACAGAGAACCAAAAATTCAAGGGGACGTTGAAGCTGATCGATGAAACACAGCATCTGACCGCAATTAATGTCCTCCCGCTGGAAGATTATCTTTTAAGCGTGATTTCTTCGGAAATGAACGCCTCTTCCCCCCTCGAATTACTGAAAGCCCATGCCGTGATTTCCCGGAGCTGGCTATTGGCACAAAAAGCCAAAGCAAGTAAAATAAAAGCCGATTACCGTTCCTGTCTTTCCACCGAAGACTCCTACATTCGCTGGTACGACCGGGAAGATCACACACATTTCGACGTGTGTGCCGACGACCATTGCCAGCGTTACCAGGGAATCAGCAAAGCCTACACTCCGGAAGTCAGCCGGGCCGTGCTCGCCACCTGCGGTGAAGTGCTCACCTATGACGGCGCCGTCTGCGATGCCCGTTTTTCAAAATGTTGCGGAGGAATGACAGAACGTTTCGAAAACACCTGGGAACCTGCGGTTCATCCTTATCTCGACCGGATTTACGATTCCGATTCACCCGACCCCGGATGTGACTTGACCGATGAAGAACAAGCCCGGAAATGGATTCTGTCTTCGCCGCCCGCTTTTTGCAATACCGGCGATAAAGCTGTACTGAACGCCGTATTGAACGACTACGATCAGGAAACCCGGCATTTTTTCCGTTGGAAAATAACCTATACTACCGAATCATTGTCTGCGCTCGTGTGCAAACGTTCAGGCATCGATTTCGGGACGATACTCGATCTTGAGCCGCTGGAACGCGGAGTGTCGGGACGTATCGTCCGGCTCAAAGTCACCGGAAGCAAAAGAACAATGGAAATCGGTAAAGAGCTGGTGATCCGCAAATTCTTTTCAGAATCGCACCTATACAGTTCCGCCTTCGTCGTGGAAAAAGAAAACGGCGGATTCACCTTCCACGGGGCAGGCTGGGGACACGGTGTAGGGCTTTGCCAGATCGGGGCGGCCGTCATGGCATCGCAAGGATATACCTATCGCCGGATTCTGGCGCATTATTTTAAAAACAGTCGAATAGAAAAAATATATTAACCTTCCGGCTATGGCGACAAACACTTCTATCCGTTCCCCCTGGAGCTGGATCCCGACACTCTATTTCGCAGAAGGCATGCCCTATGTGGTGGTGATGACCGTTGCCGTCATCATGTTTAAAAAACTCGGCATTTCCAACACAGACATCGCCTTATACACCAGCTGGCTGTATTTCCCCTGGGTGTTCAAGCCTATCTGGAGCCCGCTGGTAGATATTTTAAAGTCGAAACGCTGGTGGATCGTCAGCATGCAAATACTGATCGGAGCCGCACTGGCAGGGATCGCCCTGTGCCTTCCCGGCCCTGAGGCTTTCCGCTATTGCCTGGCTTTCATGTGGCTGCTGGCTTTCAGCTCCGCCACCCACGATATTGCAGCCGACGGCTTTTATATGCTGGCGCTGGACGAAAAAAAACAAGCTTATTTCGTCGGCATACGTAACACCTTTTACCGTTTTGCCGTCATTGCCGGACAAGGATTACTGGTGATGCTCGCCGGGCTACTCGAAAAACAGTACGTCCTCCGGTTACCTGAATACCAAGCCGTCTCACAGGCATGGGCAGTGACATTCTACCTGCTTGCATTCCTTTTCTGCGGGCTGTTCGTCTATCATCATTTCATCCTTCCACGCCCTTCCAAAGACAGGGAAAACACCGGAGCCACCACTCCTAAGCAGGTCATCATGGCTTTTGCGGAAACTTTCGTCGAGTTTTTCCGGAAAAAACACATACTCTCTGCCTTGGCCTTCATTCTGTTCTATCGTTTCGCAGAAGCACAATTGGTAAAGATCGCCAGTCCTTTTTTGTTAGACAAAAGAACGGCCGGAGGCCTGGAACTGGAAACCTAGGAAGTGGGAATGATCTACGGCACGATCGGAGTGATCGCCCTGACACTCGGCGGCATCGTCGGCGGTATCGTCATGGCACGCAACGGACTGAAACATTGGGTTTGGCGGATGACCGCCGCGATGAATATTCCGAACGTCGTTTATTTATTCCTGGCAATCGTCCAGCCGTCGGACACATGGCTCATTTCTTCCTGTGTGGCCATCGAACAATTGGGATACGGTTTCGGATTCACTTCCCTGACATTCTACATGATGCTGTTCAGTGCAGGCAAACACCAAACCGCCCATTATGCCCTGTGTACAGGTTTTATGGCCTTGGGTATGATGTTGCCGGGCATGATTTCCGGCTGGTTACAAGAACACATCGGTTATCAGCTTTTTTTCGTATGGATCATGATTTGTACCCTTCCCAGCTTTATAGCAACCAAATATATCCGCATCGAAGAATAACCCTCTGCCAGACCTTTTACTTCTAAAACAACCATAAAAAAAGCGGCTTCCGGAAATGGAAGCCGCTTTTATTCTATTCCGGAACTCCCGGATCAGTCTGCACTCACAACGTCGGTCACATTGTTCAGCAAAAGCTGATATTTAATGAAACTACCGCTCTTGGCGCTGTACTTTGTATAAATCGCCGTGATATTCACTTTCGCTCCGTTTTCCGGCAGCTTATCCAAAGCAAAGCGGGCATAACCGCTGGAACGAACCAATAAATTTTCGGTAGGATCGCTCGCTCCGCCTGCCCCGAACTTAAACAAAGCCGTACCATAGTAACGGTTATTGTTACTATTGAAAGCATACGTCGGATATTCCAGCGTAGCAGGACGCGGAGAGGCCGGCTCGGTGGGATACGGAACATTTTCCGGATCGGCTTCGTGGGCGGCCATATCTTCATCATACTTTTTCCAATCGCTGATAACGGTGAGGAAAGAATAATTGGTGTAAACCTGATCCACCTGCTCGAGGAACGAAGGATAGGTATCGCTGTCCCAACGGCCGTAATAACTGGTCAGCCCGTTGATACGCACCAACCTGCCCAAATAATCGTCGCTCAGCTCGGACGGAGAATTAATCACCAGAGTGTCCTGAGCCGTCAGCTTGGTATGCTCGCCCTTAAAAATGATCGTATTGATCAGCGTGCGCACATCGATATAGCCGTTGGCGTAATCCGGGTCCACCGAAGCGATACCCAAACTAAGCATATAGCGGTAACTTCCGATCACCAATCCCTGAGTTTTCACATACACCGTCTGTCCGACCTTATATTCGTTGTAAGCTCCGGTGATACCGATTTTCACTTCGATAGCCCCCGATTCATCCTGAATATACATGGTACGGTAGATATTTCCATAGGCGTCGTTACTGATAACCTTTCCCTTTATCACATAATCTTCCGCCACCTCCAGGCTTTTCCCCACAGAACCGGCTCCGGTTCCATACTTATCATAGAAAAGCTGCTTTACCGTACTGATCGGTACGATTTCGCTACCTGCAAAATCCTCATCGGTATAAATTTTCGCAGGTGCAGGATCATCGAAATCATTATAACAACCCGTAAGCAACAATCCTAAAAGCAAAGCCTGGATAAACAATATATTTTTCAATGTTTTCATACGTTTAAATTTTTTGTTCTTAAACCATTCCGGCATATCCCTTAGAATCTAAAATAGATATTCAGATAATACGTCGTTCCGAACATATAGAAATATTTGGGATCGAAACGAGTATAATAAGTCTTACCGTTCAGCTCATTTTTCTTAAAACGCATCTGTTCGTAGCCTCCGGTCTTTGTATCCTTGTTGTTGAGAATATTCTTCACTTCCAGGCTAAAACCTAAATTATATTTACGCTGAATATACCAGGACTTACCTATATTGGCATTGAGGATAAAAGAATCGCCGAACTCTTCCTGATTCCTCATCGTACGGATCATTTCCTCACGTTTTTCCGGTTCGAACATATCGTAGTTTACCAAAGCCTGGTCGGTGCGATAAAGCGGATTCATGCTCTGATACATCCGGCCGTAATAATTCAAATCCAGTCCGGCATAAATATTATAAGGGCCACGGTAATTCAATCCGATGCTCGCAGCCGTCTGCGGAGTGGTCGCCACTTTCATATCCTTCCAATACACCCGGGTATTGGCTATCACGGCTTCGCTGTTATCGACAGTCTGTGTCACGTAAGGATTGGAGGTATAGTAATAATTACCGAAACTGAAAGCTCCCTGCACTTCGATCCCGGCAATCAACGGAACAGCCACACCCAACTCAAGTCCGACATGGGTCTGGTCGATCCCGCTCATAGCAAAGTTGGTATAAGCCCGGTTCTGATCGTCGTAAAAACTGATCAAATCGGTCTGATCCTTGATCTTTGTATAATATCCGGTCAGACGCACCCTCAACCCCGCCATACGCAAAGCATAATTCAGGTCGGCACTCAACACCTTCTCGGTAGTCAGGTTAGGCACTACACTGTTACGGGTACGCGGAGAAACGAAAGCATCCTGAAAATACGGAGCCTGGTGGAGGTAAGCAAAATTGGCATACACCATCTGATTCCCGGTAATCTTATAGGTCAGCCCCGCCTTTACGGTATAAGTCCAAAATCTCTGTTTAGCCGATTTTCCTTCCGAATTATCGGGAAACAAACCTTTTTTGTAAACACCGTCACGCCAGAATGTGGTATGTCCGCCCTCTAAACCTCCATAACCTTCGAAACGACCGACATTGAAACGATAGGTCGCCCACAATTTCTCGTTCAAAAGGTGTGCAAAATAATCGTAACCGTATTTATCGCCTTTCTTCACCAGACGGTTCGGAGTATTCAGGTTATTTTGAATAGCATTCCCGCTACCGAAATCGCGTTCAGCAAACTGATCTACATCCAGCCAGTAATCACCGCCTAACAAATCCTTGATCTTCTTATAATATTCCGTTTTATTCTGACGAAACTCGAATCCGGCGGAAATCTTACTATTTTCCTTTACCAATGTCACCAACTGAACTTTGGCATTAAAATCTTTCTGGTCGGTGTGACGTTCTTCCAGCACATATTTCGAACGGGTAGTTCCCTCCTCAATCACCGGATTCCCCCAGTATTCCCGACCGGGATTCAATTCACTATTGTAATTCACATCATACAGCCTGTCCCAATTTATCTGACGCACATCCCAATTCGACCTCCAGCCTTCTGTGACATAAGCCGCCAAATAAGGATTATTTTTCGATTCATCGTCGGAACGGTAATAACTCGGCAAATAACGGTAGTAATCCGGACGCGGGTCTTGTGCATCATACCAGTCGAGGGCAGAATATCCGTTCTTTCCGAAGCGGTAAGACACGGTTGCCATCAAATTCAGCTTATTGCTGGGCTGATAGAAATAATTCAGCATAGCCACCGGCTCATGACTGTTTCGCACACGGGCGTTTCGTTTCTTACCGTCCTGATAACCCCAGTTGGCATTATAGAAATTACTGCCGACTAAATCATACACTTCCTGAGTAGAAGCCGTCTGAGCCCCTCTCTGGGAAGGCGCACCGAAAAAAGTAAACGCCAGGCGATGGAACGGATCGATTTTCTTTTCCACAGACAGGAAATAAGACCAGGAATTATAATAAACGCCTTTTACCCAATCATTGCCTCCCTGACGGGTTGAAGCGGCAAGCGCATACGACCATCCTTTCTCGTTCTCTCCGGAAGCATAGCTCGCCATAACGCGGAAACGATACATATTATTGGCATTGACGATGCTGGCGCGGAATCCCTTACGCATTTGCGAAGCCCTGGCGTTGATGTTCGTCGTTCCGTTCACCCCGCCTACCCCGTAATCCGAAATGGCAACTCCGCTGGAAAGCTCCTGATTACGCGTTGCGTCGTTCAATCCGGACCAAAGCGACCAGGGAGTGTAACCGCTCATCGCATCGTTCAGATAAACACCGTTCAGATAAACGCTCGCCATTCCATTGTCATACCCACGGGTACGAAAACGGGCTGCGCTGAACTTATATCCGGCAATGTTATCGAAAATATCTTTGGAAGCGGAAAGCACCACGGGCATGGATTGTGAACCGTTATCCGATTCGGTATCGAATTCCGAAAAATCGGCATCGTCCACCGCCCGGTTCATCGTTTCCGGCACCAATGAAATAAAATTCAGGTCTTTCACCGTCTTATCCACAGTAACCCCCAGCTGTAAAGGCTGGAAATCGCCCGCTTCAAACAGCAGCTGATAAGTCCCCGGAGCCACGTCGCGAAACTCGAACGCACCTTTCTGGGTGTAAACCGTACGCGGCGACACGCCTAAAAGAGTAACCTTGGCATCGTCGATCAGCGCTCTTTCGGCACGGGAAACGACAACACCCTTAATACCGCCACTCTGAGCAAATAGCGGCGAAGAAAACGCCGCAAACAGAATAGCTAAAAACAATTTCATTCTCATATCGTTACATTATTATTTTGTAATGAAGATATATACGGGAAAATGATCGCTATATCCTCCCTGAAAAGTATTCCCGACAAAAGTTCTCAACGGATAATTTTTATATTGTCCGCTGCTTTGACGCAAGAACGGGCGGTCGAATATATTCCCATAATATTTACTCTTTGCCGGCTTATAAAGTTTCAATTCTCCCGGCTTTGCGTTCACTAAGTTCTCACTGACCACCATATTATCGAATAAATTCCAGGCATCCTGATAAGCAAGCGTTCCGTATCCGGCTTTAAACATCTGCAAAAACGGATTAAACAATCCTCCCGGTTTCACTTCGCCGACTTTTCCTTTTGCGTCCAGCACCTGCGAAAGGCTCTTATTGGTAGGATCATCGTTCATATCGCCCATAATAACGATATGAGTTTCCGGAGATGCCTTCAAAATGGAATCCACCGTATTTTTCACAAGCTGTGCCGCAGCCACACGTTTATATTCCGAAGCGGCCTGTCCTCCCAAACGTGAAGGCCAGTGGCATACGAAGAAATTAAACTTCTCTCCCTCGATCGTTCCCCATACGGAAAGTACATCCCGGGTCTTGAAATCCGGTTCACCGGGCAACGACAACAGGAGCGGACGGCTCCCTTCGTATTTAAACTGGTCGGGACGGTACATCAGCGCCACATCTACTCCACGGGCATCCGGCGAATCGTAATGCACGATTTGATAATTGGCCCGTTCCAGTTTCGGAGCGGCCACAATATCTTCCAGTACATTCCGGTTTTCGATTTCCGACACTCCGATAATGGTAGGATAAGACTTAAAAGTTCCTGCCATAGTATAAAATACCTGCTCGATATTACCGATTTTCTTCCAGTATTTTGCACTATTCCAGGCTTTGGGTCCCTGAGGAGTAAACTCCTCGTCATACACTCCCGGCGATTTTATGGTATCGAATAAATTCTCCAGATTGTAAAACACCACCGAATACGGCTTTGTTTGTGCCTGGGAATCCAACCAACCGATAAAAAAGACGAGTATTAAAACAAAATACAATTTTTTCATATCTGCCTGATTAATATTATAAGCCCCATTCTCTCGGAGCAAACTGGGCTTCCACCTGAGCTTGTATATCCTCCGGTAAATTAGCAAAGAAATCGATACCTGTTTTCCGTTCCACATCATACACAGAACTTGCGTCCGCAGCAGAAACCGATCCGCTATTAGCCTGATGCTTAAACCAGAAAGCGATTGCTTTATAAACGGGATTTCCTCCATTCAGTCTCAATTGCATCAGCACTTTAAAATAATAGTTAGGAACTGCTATCCGGTTGCCGCTCTTATCTTCCACATATTTCACCGTCTCGTTTCCCCCCACGGTTTTCAACACAGCTCCGGTTACCACATAAAGGGTATCGCAGGCATTCACCCAGGTTCGAACTTTAGTTTCAAGATCGACCCAGATTTTCTGATTAAAATTGGCGAGCTGAGGTGTCATATTGGTGTAATAAAACGTCTGTATATTCATTTCTTCGGTCGCCGTACGGTCGCCCGAAGGAATCTGATGTCCCCGGTCATATCCTTTAATGGTACTGGTCATTTGCTCGCTGGCAGGAAAAGAAGGATCGATTTGAAAATCATTCGTTCTCCCGACACTACCCAGGTACATTTTACAATGAGGATAAGCCACCCAATAAGCAATTCGTTCACTGGTATCGAAAAACAGCGTATAATTCCTGACATTCTTACCGCTCACGGTTACATAATGTGTCACATAACGGCAATTGGGCTGCTCCACCGTACCCGGCAGTTCAAGCCAATGGCCTAATTCCGGGGTAGGACCTCCGCCTGAAGTTCCAAGCTGGGTAAGCGTGACCGAAGCATTTGCGCTACCCGAAAAAGCCCGGATCACCGCTTTACGTGCATCGTCGGCAGTATTCTTTGTATATTGCAAAGCCACTCTGCTGTTACCCTGTCCGCTATTACTGGCAACAGAGCACCATGCAGCCGTGCTATCGGGATATTCTATCGTTATATTCCAGGAACCATTACAGGTTATGTCCATAAACTGGGCAATATCCGTAGCCTCGACAGTCGATTTTGTCAGGGTAATCCCGATCTCACTCCCACCGTCATCATTATCCGACTCACAACCTGCAAATCCCAATGCAAAAACAACCAGGACTACCGTCCAATACACCCGGTTTATGTTTTTCAAAACTGACATGAATTGCGTCCTTTCTTTGATAATAATCTCTGCTGCAACCTGAGCCACAGCAGAGATCCTTGTTTTAATTTGATATTTTCAAAAACAACTTTAACCGATTAAAATTATTTCACATTAACACCTGTCAGCACTGCACGGGGATCGAGCCCTGTTCCAGACACGGTTTCAATGGTCAATGTCGTAGCCGCAGTCACTCCCTGCAAACTTACCGAATAGAAATCGTCTGTATCTAAAGCCATTGTAAAAGGAGGATTTCCGGTAGCTCCGTCGTTAGCCTGAAGATCGAATGTCTTACTGGCAGCATTATCGATCGTACCACCATTGTTTACGGTGATTTTAACCGTTCCTTTCTTACCTTTCCATGCAACGGCATAGAATGATAAAGTAACATTACCGGTAGCAGGAAGAACCTCCGTCGTATAAGTACCAATTTTAGAGCCGGTACCTAATTTCAAGCCCGGGAAATCGGTTCCGCCGATATTAATAACGGCTTTATAGCTTGCATCGCCTGAGTTATCGGCTGTCGGCAAGCTCACGTTGCTCGTATAATCGGCACTTCCGGCAGCAGCTACAGTTGCAACCACCGTATTGTTTGTCAATTCTGCAATACCGCTAATCGTGAAAGTCACACTTCCGGCAGCGGTCGGAGTTCCGGTGATCGGCAATTCGATAGAGCCGGTTCCTTCACTCAATGTTTTGGTTACAGCCGTTGTAATCGGGTCGATTCCGGCAGCAGCATCTCCCGATACAGCCACAGTGATATTATAAGTTTCAGAACCTGTTGCAGCGGTGTAAGGAATCGTGATCTTTCCATCCACGATAGCCTCTCCGGCCTTTATGGTGGTAGCTGTAAATTCAGGAGTTCCGAAAGCGAAAACCGCTTCTCCACCGAAACGCGGCCCGGTAAGACCTGCAAAATCAGTTGCAGTTTGAGGAGCCACCTGATAAATGGCTGCTTCTCCGTCAGGAATATTGACTCCGGCAATACCTTTCAAAGTACCGCTTCCCTGGGGAACGTTATCGTCTTTAAACACGGAATATGAAGCGGAGAACATAGAGAAATTCTGTCCGGTTTTTGCCTCCATTCCGATGTTTGTATGCTTACCGCCTTCTACCATTTTCTTGCCCAGATCGGCAGCGATCACTTCTACGTCCGGCACAGCAACATACATAGATTCATAAGTACCTGCCACAATATCGGCTGCTGTTACTTCTTTTGCCGGGATAATCTTGGTTTCTCCGGTTGTGGTAGCCTTGGCATTACTGAAATTGTTCAACTGCAGCAAACCCTGATATTTAGACAACTGAGCGCCTTCCAGAGCCAATTCCAGTTCAGTGCCCACAGCATAATCCGCATTAGCAGTAAAACGAACGGCAATACCTGCCTCTCCGTCGGAGATCACTACATTTTTCAGGGAAGTGCTGTTTCCGCCGTCCTTATTGCTGATCACACTGGCTTTTACATATAGGTTTTCAGAAATAGTCACTTCGCCTTTGGCACGAAGTTCTGCCACAGTGATATAGGTTTTTTCTCCCGGTGTTCCCGGATCGATCATCGACCCGTTGCCGCCTTGATACAGGGTAAAATCGTCGAAACGGTATCCCTGGTTTGCTTGCAGATTGGAAGTTGCATACTTGATATACAATTTAGCCGATCCGCTGGGAACTTTAAATTCAGTAGTAACCATATACCAGTTTCCACCGCCTTGTTGTTCTACGGAATAGGTCAATGGAGCCCAATCCGTTCCATTCACACTTGCACTCAAAGCAAAAGAATTGGCCGTTACCGGAGAGAATACAGATCCGCCTTCATAAGCAGACTGGAAGATCGCACCGAATTTAAACGTGAAATTAGATTGTCCGGTGATATTGATACTGTTGATAACAAACTCACTGGCAGCAGTGTTCATACCTACATAAGGAGCACCGGAGAAAGGAGTTCCGTCGCCCGGAGCGAAAGCGTTGCCGCTATTGCTGACATTAGCCTTGTTTCCGGAATAAGTTACGCCAGTCTGATCGAGGGTTCCCCCTTTTTCCCAACCCTGGTACTGATCGACATAAGGCCAGCCATCGTCGCCTTTTTCAACCGATGTTCCGCAATTTTCTTTATAAAGCACTTCGCCGATCGGCCCACCGCCTTCGGCATATTGAGTGATCTTTAAACTGGTAGAAGCTGTGCTTGCTGTCAGTTTTAAAGTAGCGGAACGTTCACCTCCGTCGTTCGGCAGAACGGTGACACTGATCGTTCCGTTTCCGCTTCCTTCTTTCTTGTCGATAGAAATCCATGAATCGACACCGCTTTCAACAAAAGCTGCCGTCCAATCACGGTTCGACTCGATCGCAATACTCTTCGTCAATTCGTTCCCGGACGCATCAAACGTAAGAGAAGTTGGTTTAGGCGTGATGAACGGTCCATCCGAATCGACATCATCATTGCTACAACTCCAAAAACCGGCTGTGGAAACCAGCATCAGAGCCACCATTAATTTGTGTAACCTGATCTTTTTCATACTAAATAGATTATTGTGAAACATTATACCTTTTTTACTTCCTTTTCAAGGCATTCATCTGAATATGAAACCTTTTAACATCTTATATAAACGTTCGTTTTTTCTTGTCGAACAAAGACCTGAGAACTTTTTCCCCTATCCTTTTCCTTCTTTTTTCCTTTTCTTTTCTTTCTACTTTCTTTAATTCTATTCTTTATTGATTCTCAATATTTTACTTTTTTTCTCACATTTTTTCTCCCGGAAAAGACCGGTAAATTTTCTCTTTTAAACTTTTTCCACTACCGCCCGTTCTGAATGAAAATATCATCTTATTAAAACGAACGTTTTTATTAATCATTTGAAAATCAAAAGTAATGCTTACTTTAAATTCGAAAACGAAATAACTACAATTTTGTTACAAATATGCTTTCCAAAAGTTAAGTTTCGATGAACAAAAGATCAACCTATAATCATTCCGACAACAGTCGCCGATAATAAGGACGCTAAAGTTCCGGCCAGCAAAGCGCGCATTCCGAATTTGGCCAGCAAAGGCTTGTTCTTCGGTGTCAATCCGCCGATACCGCCGATCTGAATGCCGATAGAGGCAAAGTTTGCAAATCCGCAAAGGAAATAAGTACACATAATAATGGATTTCATCTCTGCAAACGATCCGGCGGCTTTCAAATTAGCCAGATCGACATAAGCAATAAATTCCGTCATGATGATCTTTTGTCCCAGCAAACTACCTGCATATACAATATCCTGAGAAGAAATACCGATCAGCCACATAATCGGGGAAATGGCATATCCCAATATAAACTGAAGGCTCAGCTCTTTATTCCGTCCGTCGGTAATCTCTGCAATCCAGTCGTTCAGGTGGGTAAGGCTACCGAATTTCATAAATAAATAGTTGGCAAAAGCAATGAAAGCCACGAACACCAGCAACATACCAGCAACATTCACGGCTAATTTCACACCTTCGGAAGCACCGTTAGAAATAGCATCCAAAACATTTTTACCCACCTTATTCTTTGAAATCTGTATATTGTTGTTCACTTTTTGAGTCTGCGGAATCAGAATCTTGGCAAACACCACCGCTCCGGGCGCCGCCATAACGGAAGCGGCCAGCAAATGCTTGGCGAATACCAGCCTTTGCACGGGGTCTTCCCCTCCTAAAAAGCTGATATAAGCAGCCAGCACCCCTCCGGCAATCGTCGCCATACCTCCGGTCATTACCAAAAAGATTTCCGAAGGACTCATATCGTCGAGATACTCTTTAATCATCAAAGGGGCTTCCGTCTGTCCCAAAAAAATATTTCCGGCCACCGACAACGACTCCATTCCCGAAATATTCATCAGTTTGGTCATGACCCAGGCAAGACCATACACCACCTTCTGAATAATACCTAAATAAAATAATAAGGATGTAAGGGCAGAAAAGAAAATAATTGTAGGAAGCACTTGAAAGGCAAAAATATAACCTGCTTTAGAAGTATCGATCAGGTCTCCTAATAAAAATGCAGTTCCATCCCGCGTGAAATCGAGAATCGTAACAAAAATTTTTCCGAAAAACTCAAAGAATGCCTGAACAAAGGGTACATACAAAATTCCGACAGCCAACAGCAACTGCATCACTAACCCGATTCCAACCACTTTCCAGGAAACGGCTTTCCGGTTATTACTGAACAACCACGCAATTCCAACGAGCGTAGCGATTCCCAAAAGCCCCCGGAGCACGGAAATGAAAGAAATATGGCTTTCAATATTAGAGGCCGTCTGAATGCCCCCACCATGCTGAGCGTATAGGCTACCCGCCGTAAGTACCAGCAACACAGGCACCAGGCAAATTACTTTTTTTAAAATCCCGTTCATACCAATTCACAACATTAACATTCTCGAAAGAATGGTTAAATATAAAATATTAAATATTAAAATTACACAAAATACAAATATATTTATTCAAATATGATGTCAAACTATGGTCTTTTTCTTTAAAATTTCAAAAAACACTTATTTCACCGTGTCCAACTGTCATTTTTTCATATCACCAGGCGTTTCCCTAAAATTTTCAAGTCTTTTTCTTCATCCCCCAGAAGAGCGATCCGGGGAAGAGTCCCCCATTCTTCGAATCCCAGGCTTTTAAAAAGATTCAAACTCGGGATATTGTGTGCGAAAATAAATCCCAGCAAAGTCTTTATCCCCATTTCCGGAGCCTGTTCCATACAATGTTTTAAAATCATTTTTCCGTAACCGTTCCCCCTCTGCCCTTTTTCCAGATAAATACTGACCTCGGCCGTAGCCTCATAGGCAGGACGTCCATAAAACGATTGCAGGCTTACCCAGCCTACAGCTTTCTGCTTTTCACTTTCCACAATCCAAAGCGGTCTTTTACGGGCATCGTGCTTTTCAAACCAACTTCGCCGGCTCTCTACGGTTACCGGTTCCGTATCGGCTGTAACTGTTTTTCCCGGAACAGTCGAGTTATAAATTTCGACAATCCAATTCAAATCCGACAAAACAGCTTCTTTATAATGCAACATAATCATTATTCTTTTACACTTTTCCCCAGCTTTTCTGTATTATTCCTCAAATTAACACAAAAATTAGCGAATAATCCAGCCTCTTATCCAAAATATATTTTTTTATTATTAACAACTATCAACCGCAATTTGATTCATCGTATTTATACGCCCGTTTGCTGTTAAAAGATTGTAAAATTCAAATACATTTCTTATATTGCGCCCTGAATGGGAAAAATTTCAATCACAAATACTTAAATTTACTAACAATGAAAGTTATTCACGCTCTCTTTTTAGCCGTATTGTGCAGTGTCGCATTATGCTCTTGCGAGTGCAAAAGCATGAAAGAAGTAAACATTGTTCCTAAACCTGTATCATTGGAAATACAACAGGGATGCTTCAAACTCACCCCCAAAACAGTCATCAATGTCGTTGCCGGAGCGGACGACCTGACTCCAGCCAATGAATTTATGAGCAAATTGGTGGCCGCTTCTTTCGGATCACCTTTAAAGATTGAAGAAGGTGCAGCTAAAAATAAAGCGATCAATGTAACCGTTACACCGGAAATGAAAGCCGAAACCTATACCTTAAATGTCACATCCAAAGGAATCGATATTAAAGCAGGTAGTTCCAAAGGCGTATTCTATGCCTACCAGAGCCTGCGCCAGATGATGCCGACAGGAATCGAGAAAGGTGAAAAAATGAAATCTATCGAGATTCAGAATGTAAATATTCAGGATGAGCCCCGTTTTGCTTACCGGGGAATGATGCTGGATGTTTGCCGCCACTTTTTCCCGGTCGATAGCGTTAAGACTTACATCGATATGCTGGCACTCCACAAACTCGACCGTTTCCACTGGCACCTCACCGACGACCAGGGCTGGAGAATCGAGATCAAAAAATATCCGAAATTAACCGAAATCGGCAGTACCCGCCCCGGCACTGTGATCGGACGTAATTCCGGTAAATACGACAGTATTCCGGTAAGTGGTTTCTACACGCAGGAAGAAATAAAAGATGTAGTTAAATACGCAGCAGACCGTTATATCACGATTATCCCGGAAATAGAACTTCCGGGACACGCCAGAGCCGCCCTGGCATCTTATCCGGAATTAGGTTGCACCGGAGGTCCGTATGAAGTGGCAAGGGAATGGGGCGTATTCCCCGAAGTATATTGCGCCGGGAACGACAAAACCTTTGAATTTTGGGAAGGTGTGTTCGACGAAGTAATTCCACTTTTTCCTTCCGAATATATACACGTAGGAGGTGACGAATGTCCTAAAGCAGCCTGGAAAAAATGTAAAAAATGCCAGGCACGGATCAAAAAGGAAAAACTGAAAAACGAATACGAATTACAGAGCTATGTGATCCACCGCATGGAAAACTACCTGAATTCAAAAGGGAAAAAACTGATCGGCTGGGACGAAATCTTGGAAGGCGGTCTTTCAAAAACGGCAACCGTAATGTCATGGAGAGGAACCAAAGGGGGAATCGCAGCCGCCAAAGCGGGTAACCATGTGGTAATGACACCGAACTCCCATGTGTATTTAGACTATTATCAATCGAAAGACACTAAAAACGAACCCTTCGGTATCGGTGGTTTCGTGGACGTAGCCAAAGTGTACAGCCTGGAACCGACCGCAGGCCTGAACCCCGAAGAAGCTCAAATGGTGATCGGGGCGCAAGCCAATCTTTGGGCAGAATATATCAAAACTTTCAGCCACGTACAATATATGGTATTACCCCGTATGGCGGCATTGGCCGAAGTGGCGTGGACGCCGGCAGCACAAAAAGACTATGAGGACTTTAAGAAAAGAGCGATCGGACTGACCGACAGGTATGAAGCCCTCGGATATAATTATGCCAAACATATTTTGAATAAGCCAGCAACAACTACCGAAGAGGTAAAAAAAGAACAATAATTTAAATGAATTTATTTTCAAAGATCATGTGGTTAGCACTTCTGACAGGAGTGCTTTCCGCATGTACACATAAACCACAGGAAACTACGATTACGCTCTACTGTACGACCGACGTACACGGGAGCATTTTTAATTTTGATTTAAAAGAAAATAAGCCTACCAATAATAGCCTTTCCAACCTATCGCAATTTCTTAAAGAGGTCAGGCAAGACGGTAAAAAAGATTATATCCTGCTCGACGGAGGCGATTTTTTACAAGGACAACCCTCGAATTATTATTCCAACTTTATCGATACCGGAACCATGAATCTGGCCTCTAAGGTCATGAATTTCTTAGAGTACGATGTGGCATCCGTGGGCAATCACGATATAGAAGCCGGACATAAAGTATATGATAAAGTCAAAGGAGAATTTCAATTCCCCTGGTTAGCGGCCAACATCCTCGACCTGCGAACCGGACAACCCTATTTTAAACCCTATACGGTTATTTTCCGCCGGGGAATAAAAATCGTTGTTTTCGGAATGATCACTCCCGGAATCCCGAAATGGCTGCCACGCCATCTGTGGAGCGGAATGGAATTTATGGATATGTTGGAAACGGCTAAACACTGGGTTCCTAAAATCCAGGAAGAAGAAAAACCCGACTTACTGGTCGGTTTGTTTCACTCCGGATTCGACTACACTTATGGAGGGGAAAACGAGCACACCCCCAATAACGAAAACGCCAGCTTACTGGTTGCTCAAAAAGTGGAAGGTTTCGATGTTGTCATACTCGGACACGACCACCAGGGAAAAGTGGAACTGATTACCAACGATGTCGGACAGCAGGTGCAAATCATCGACTCGCGCTCTCATGCCGACTGTGTTGGGAAAGTGACCATTCACCTGAAAAAGAAAGAAGGTAAATACCGCAAAAAATACGAAGCCGAACTGATCGAACTCGGCAAATTGGAACAAGATTCCGAATACAACCTGCGTTTCCAGCCGGAATTAGAAAAAGTGAAAAACTATATCGATACGAAAATAGGGACATTTACCCAAGCCGTATCCGGACGTGAAGGCATGTTCGGCCCTTCTGCCTTCACCGACCTGATCCACGATGCCCAACTGGCATGCACAGGGGCGGATATTTCATTCAGCACCATTTTGCAGCGGGATGCCCTGATCAACGAAGGGACCATTACTATCCGGGATATGTTCAACCTGTATAAATACGAGAATGGGTTATATACCATGACATTCACAGGCGAAGAAATACATCGTTATCTTGAATATGCTTACGGCTTGCAATACAACACCATGCGTTCTTCCAAAGATCATTTACTCAATTTCCAAACCGACGAAAAGGGAGAACTCGTTCGCGGCAATCACGGCAATTATCTATTAATAAACGACTTTTTCAACTTTTCGTGTGCCGCCGGAATCCGCTACACGGTAGATATCAGCAAAACTCCCGGCAATCGCGTAAAAATTCATTCGATGTCCGATGGAACGCGTTTCTATGCCGACAGCACCTATCTGGTAGCGATCAACTCCTACCGGGGCAACGGAGGGGGCGGTCATCTGACCAGAGGAGTGGGACTGACAAAAGAGGAAATGCTCGGCCGGGTCGTATCCATTAAAGAAAAAGACGTACGCTATTATATTTCGGAATACATCAAAACTCATAAAACCCTCACCCCGAAATGCCGCAACGACTGGAAAGTCGTGCCGGCGAACTGGTTTAAGGCAGGCAAAGAACAAGATTACCGGTTATTATACCAGTAAAATTTAATCGAAACGTAACAACATTTTTTTACAAAACAGGCTTGCAATTCATAAAAAAACATAAATTTGTTTGCCTAATTTTAAAAACATATTGAATTATATTATTTTTCAATCACCATACAAAACACTTACACTATAAAATTCAACTTTTTAACACTCACGCAAAAAATGAAAAAAATTTACACCCTCATTGTGCTATTTTTTCTTATCCAGACCGTCTCTGCCCAGGTTACAACTTCCGGCATAGACGGACAAGTGAAAGAAGAAAGCGGATATCTTCCCGGAGCGACTGTGCTGGCAGTACACCTCCCCACAGGAGCCCGCTACGGAACAGTGACCAACGAAGACGGTCGCTTCACCTTACAGGGATTACGTCCGGGAGGCCCTTACCAGATCACGATCTCTTTTATCGGCTATCAAACTGAAAAGCTGGAAAACATCACATTAAAACTGGGAGAATCGTTCGTATTGAATACGGTTCTGAAACCGACTTCACAAAATTTAGCGGAAGTCCTTGTCATAGGAGAAGCAGGCAATTCGTCAAAAAACGGAACAGCTACAAACTTTTCCATGCGGCAAATCAACGCCCTGCCTACCGTTAGCCGGAGTATCACCGATATGACGCGTCTCACTCCGCAGGCTTCTGTCAATTCCAACGGTGCGATCTCATTTGCCGGAGCGAACAACCGTTACAATAGTTTTCAAATCGACGGCGCGATGAATAACGACGTATTCGGTCTGACTTCGAACGGAACGAACGGCGGACAAGCCTCCGTAGAGCCCGTATCTTTCGAAACCATCGAGCAAATTCAGGTAAACATCGCTCCATTCGACGTCCGCCAGTCGGGATTCACCGGTGGCGGGATCAACGCAGTCACAAAATCGGGAACAAACGAATTTCATGGCACGGCCTATTTCTTTGGAAACAATCAGGGTTTGACCGGTAAAACTCCGGGAACTTTGAGAGAAGGACAAAAACGGGAACGGTTGGTGAAGCAACACGATTACCAATTCGGTATCACCGTGGGAGGCCCCATTCTGAAAGACAAATTATTTTTCTTTGCCAATTACGAACGAACCGATAAATCTTATCCCACTTCCAACAACCTGAACGACGGCTCTAACTTCACAGAAGAAAAGACCAATCAGGTATTGGCACATCTGCAAACTCTGACCGACGGGACTTATTCCGCCGATTTCGATAAAAAAGACGTTTACACCCATTCCGACAAAGCGAGTTTAAAGCTGGACTGGAACATCAACGAACGCCATAAATTGACGGCACGGTATAGCTACGTAGGAGCAAAAAAATTAAGTTTCCCGCGCTCGGCAGGTAAATTATATGCTTCCGATGCAGCCTTCGAATTCAACAACAAGACGAACTCCTGGATTGTTGAATTGAATTCCCGGATCAAAGATGCCATGAACAACGAATTGCGGGCTTCTTACGTGCGTGTTCGCGATTCACGCGACCCGCAGGGAAATCCGTTCCCCAGCATCACCATTAAAGACGGCAGTAACGATGCACTTACCCTGGGAACCGAATATTCTTCTATGGCCAATTCCCTGAATCAGGATATTATTTCACTGACCGACAATTTCAGCTGGCTGGTAGGAAACCACCACCTGACATTCGGAACACACAACGAACTTTATTTCTTTAAGAACCTGTTCATTCAGAATCTATACGGTTCGTACACCTTCAATTCCATCGATAATTTCCTGCAAAACAAAGTAGATCTGTTCTTTTACGGCCAATCCAACATCGAGCGTACGGGAAAAGCAGACTATGCACCGGAATTCGGAGCGATGCAATTGGGATTTTATATACAGGATAATTGGAACATCTGCGATAATTTCAACCTGACTTACGGCGTACGTATGGACATCCCGTTATTACTCGACCGTCCTACCGAAAACCCGGATTTCAATAGTTCGGACATTGCACTGGAATACGACGTAAAAACCAATGCCAAACCGAAAGCCAGGCCGCTATGGTCTCCGCGTGTAGGGTTCCATTGGACTCCGGATGAAAATCGCCACCATCTAATTCGGGGCGGGGTCGGAATCTTTACCGGACGCATCCCCTTCGTATGGCTGAGCAACAGCTTCTCAAACACAGGTATGGAATTTTTGAAATATGCTTATTACAGCAATTCCCAGCTTCCTAACGGAATCTATTTCAACACGAATCCGCACACCCAGTATGAAATGCTGCAAAATGCAACGGCAGCAACCACGGAAGTCGATATCTTCGATAAGAAGTTCAAATTCACTCAAAACCTGCGTTTCAATCTCGCTTACGAATATACCTTCAACTTCGGAATGAAAGCTACCCTGGAAGGTTTATATTCAAAAACACTGAACGACATTGTATATAAAGACCTGAATATCGAGCAAACCGGAGAGACCGTAGCCTCCGCTCATGGCCTGGACTTCGACGACCGTCCCATGTTCAAGAGCAAAGTAAACCCGGCTTATACGAATTTTATGTATCTGGGAAATACGCACAAAGGCTACACCTACAACTTCTCCCTGAAATTGGATAAATCGTTCAAATTCGGATTAGACGCCACGGCAGCCTATACTTTCGCACGAAGCAAGTCGGTAAACTCTGCCGGATCGTCGGTAGCTTTCTCCAACTGGAGATACAATGAAGTAAAGGGCGACCCGAACAATCCGGAATTGGGATTCTCCGATTTCAACATCCCTCACCGGGTAGTCGCTTCCATATCTTACAGCAAGGCCTATGCAAAACATTTCAGAACGACAGCCACGCTGGTTTATACCGGACAAAGCGGAGTGCCTTACAATGTAACCTATTACGGCGACCTGAACGGCGACGGCTCCAACGGGAACGACCTGATATTCATCCCGACCGATGCACAGATCGATCAGATGCAATTTTCAACCAACAACACCGATAAAACGGCCGACCAGCAACGAGCCGACCTGAAACAGTTTCTCGGCAACGATAAATACATGAAAAAACACCGGGGAGAATATTACAAACGTAATGCTGCCAATCTCGACTTTGAACACCATTTCGATTTACGTATTCTTCAGGATTTCAAATTCAAAGCCGGAAACCGTACCCACACTTTCCAGGTGTCGTTCGATGTGCTGAACATCGGTAACATGTTCAATAAGAACTGGGGCAAGGAAAACTTTTTGAGCAACAATACCTATTCGCCCATCAGCTACGATGCCAGAACGAAGACATTCCAATATCTGGAAGGCGGCAACTATCAACCGGTCACTATTTCCGATTTTAGTTCCCGTTGGAGAGGACAGTTAGGAATTAAATACATTTTCTAAAGCCAAACGCTAAGGAACAAAAAATCCGCCGGAATCCCGGCGGATTTTTTTATAATCTATGCCTAAAATGTAATCTTAAAACCCATCCGGCATAGTGCCGGAACCGGATCGATTAACGAATATCGGAACCCGGTTTGATTTCCTTGTCGGGGCTGACAAACGACAGGCTTCCGTCTGCATTCTCCGCCATCAGGATCATCCCCTGCGACATGATGCCCTTCAATTCCTTAGGAGCCAGATTTACCAGAATGCTCACCTGTTTGCCGACCACTTCCTCCGGAGTATAATATTCGGCAATCCCGGAAACTACCGTACGGGTATCGATCCCCGTGTCGATCGTCAGTTTCAGCAGCTTTTTGGTTTTAGCCACTTTTTCGGCAGCCACGATCTTCCCGACACGTATATCCAATTTGGCAAAATCCTCGAAAGAAATATTTTCTTTAGCCGGTGCAACCTGTACACCCGCCATCTCGTTCTCTTTCTTCGTAGCCTGTAATCTGTCGATCTGCCGCTGGATCGCTTCATCCTCGATCTTTTCAAACAGCAATCCGGCCTCATGAATCCGATGTCCCGCAGCCACAGCATCCGCCCCCATCTTATTCCAGGGCAACGTCCCGATATTTAAAAATCCGCGTAACTTAGCGGCACTGAACGGCATAAAAGGCTCGGTCAGCGTAGAAAGGTCGGCGGCAATCTGCATACAGATATTCAGCACGGTCTTCACCCGGGCTTCGTCCGTTTTAATCAGTTTCCAGGGCTCGGTATCGGCCAGATACTTATTTCCCAAACGCGCCAGATTCATACACTCTTTCAATCCTTCACGGAAATGAAAAGTATCCAGATTCTTTTCCACCCGTTCTATGATCTGCGGAATCTCTGCCAACACCTCACGGTCATAATCGGTCAGCTCGCCTCTCTCCGGCACAACCCCTCCAAAATATTTATGCGTCAGCACGATCGTGCGATTAATGAAATTACCATAGATCGCCACCAATTCGCTATTATTCCGGGTTTGAAAATCCTTCCATGTAAAATCGTTATCCTTTGTCTCCGGAGCATTGGCCGTCAGCACATACCGCAACACGTCCTGTTTCCCCTCAAAATCACGGAGATACTCATGCAGCCACACCGCCCAATTACGGGAAGTGGAAATCTTATCCCCTTCCAGATTCAGGAATTCGTTGGCAGGCACATTGTCCGGCAGAATATAACTTCCCTCTGCTTTCAGCATTGCCGGGAAAATAATGCAATGGAATACGATATTATCCTTACCGATAAAATGAATCATCCGGGTTTCGGGATCTTTCCAATATTTCTCCCAATCGGGAGTAAGGTCTTTCGTCGCGGAGATATAACCGATGGGTGCATCGAACCACACATACAACACTTTACCCTTTGCCTCTTCCAAAGGCACAGGCACACCCCAATCCAGATCGCGGGTCACGGCACGAGGCTGCAAACCGTTATCCAGCCACGATTTACATTGGCCATATACATTGCTTTTCCACTCTTTATGCCCTTCCAGTATCCATTCTTTCAACCAATCTTCATATCGATCCAAAGGCAGATACCAGTGTTTGGTCTCTTTCAGCTCCGGTTTATTCCCGGTGATTGCCGACACCGGATTGATCAGGTCGGTAGCATTCAAACTCGTCCCGCAAGCCTCGCACTGATCGCCGTAAGCCCGTTCATTTCCGCAATGAGGGCATTTTCCGACGATATAGCGGTCGGCCAGAAATTGACCTGCCTTTTCATCGTAAAACTGCATAGAGGTTTTTTCGATAAACTTACCCTCGTCGTACAATTTTTTAAAAAAAGCCGACGACAATTCGTGATGAGTGGAGGAACTCGTACGGGAATAAATATCAAACGAAATACCGAATTCTTCAAATGAATCCTTGATAATTTTATGGTATCTGTCCACAATATCCTGCGGGGTAACGCCTTCTTTCTGGGCCTTTATGGTAATGGGCACGCCGTGCTCGTCCGAACCGCCGATGAAAACCACATCTTCCCCTTTCTGGCGCAGATAGCGCACATAAATATCCGCCGGTACATATACTCCCGCCAAATGACCGATATGAACAGGCCCGTTAGCATAAGGCAATGCCGTCGTAATCAGATTTCTTTTGAATTTCTCCATATATTTTCGTCTTTGAAATGTTTTTATACAAAATCAGCGTACAAAGGTAAGAAATAATTGACAACAGAAAACCTTCCGTGTTTCATCTTTTGGCAGTCGTAATTCTTTTCCTTTTGGCAAAAATTCGCTACCTTCGCATAAACAATATGGACAATCTAAACCGCCACGATTATGTTACGTCCAGCCTATTTGCAAAACGGAGATAAAGTAGCTCTGGTTTCTCCGGCAGGTTTTATTCATCATCAGCATTTGAGAAATGCCTGCAAAATCCTGCAAGCCTGGGGTTTGGAACCCGTTATGGGGAAACACGCAGCCGCCCAATTCGACACGTTTGCCGGGACGGACGACGAACGGCAGGAAGATTTTCAATGGGCGCTCGACGATCGGGAAATCAAAGCTATTTTTTGTACCACAGGGGGATACGGTGGCCTACGGATCATCGAAAATCTGGACTACTCTATTTTTCAGGGCACTCCCAAATGGCTGATCGGTTCAAGGGAGATCACAGCCTTCCATTCCCAGCTGAATTTATTGGGAGTAGAAAGCATATACGCCCCCATGCCTTCCGATTACCCGATATTACCGCCACAGGCTTTAGAGAACCTGCGCAGGCTTCTGTTCGGAGAAAATCTGGAATACTACATCGAAAATAATCCGTTAAGCCGCCCCGGTATCGTTCAGGCTGAAATTTCGGGGGGATGTATCAACATGACCAGACGTCTGCACGCCACGACGCTCCAGCATAATTTTAAAGGGAACATTCTCTTCCTGGATTTAACTACGGCTACGCTCGAAATGGAAAGCCTTCTCAGGTGTATGAAGTTTTCCAAAATATTCCAAAACATACAAGGGCTGGTGATCACCGACACCCTGCCGCAATTGAGCGGCGAAGCGGTTAAGCTCATCAACGATATCAGTGCGGACTATAACTATCCGGTTTGTGTGGGCTGGTCTGTTTCGAATTATCCATTAATTCTCGGTGCTAAAATTATCCTTACAATAAACGAAACGAAAACTAAAATCTATTACGTCTGAATAAAATCACTTCACGATATGGAACAACACCTGCTTGCTATCAGTCTAAAAGCAGTATTAGAATACTGTGACTCATATACATACTATTCAAAAACCGGCTATAAACCTTTAATCGGCGTTTCTGCCAACCTCAGCGAAGGACAATCCTGCATTAACAACGACTATACGAATTCTGTGATTGCAGCAGGCGGAATCCCCGTCCTGATTCCTGTAACCACCGATCCTCTTGTCTTGAAAGCCGTCATAGCGGAACTCGACGGCCTGTTATTGACCGGCGGCCCCGATATAAACCCCGTTTATATGAACGAAGAACCGCTTCCGGGTTTAGGAACGGTGAATGCCACCCGCGATCAATACGACCTGTTCCTGCTGAAAGCGGCCAACGATCGCCAGCTTCCCGTATTCGGTATTTGCCGGGGGCATCAGGTGATTAATGTGCTTTTCGGAGGGACTCTGTTTCAGGACATCATTTCCCAGATACCCAAACCCCTGTCTAAACACAGCCAAACGGCGGAAGGCTGGGTGGGAACCCATCAGGTTTTGATCGAACCGGATTGCAGGCTGGCCGAAGTATTCCAGGAAGAAGACGAAATATATACCAATTCATTCCACCACCAGACGATCAAGAATGCAGCCAAAGGCTTCACGATCACCGCATATTGCATCGACGGCATGAACGAAGGGCAGGAAGCCGACCCCGAAACCGGAAAAGAGATTTTCAGTGTGCAGTGGCATCCGGAACGCATGGCATCCACGAATGCCAAGATGCTGGGATTATTCAAATACCTTGTAGGGCAAGCGGGCTTGTTCCATGAATGCAAGCAGATACACGAACAGGGACTGATCGTCGATTCGCACGTCGATACGCCCATGTGGTTTAAAGAGGGATTCACCATTTCCGAAAGGGAAAATACGTCAAAGGTCACCTTGCCGAAAATGGAAGAAGGCCGCGTGGACGCCGTCTTCATGGTAGCCTACCTCAAACAAGAAGCACGCGACGAAGCTTCACTGGCAAAAGCAACTCAAAAAGCAACCGACCTGATCGCGCAGATCAAACGGCAAGTAACGGAAAATGCCGACCTCGTCGCCCTTGCCTGCAACCGGGAAGACTTGATACGTAACAAACAGGAAGGTAAAAAAACCATATTCATAGGTATTGAAAACGGATATGCCCTGGGGAAAGACCTCGGCAACATCGCCCGTTTCAGGGATATGGGCGTCAGCTATATCACCTTGTGTCATAACGGCGATAACGACCTGTGCGATTCGGCAAGGGGAACAGGCGAACATAACGGACTGAGCGAGCTGGGACGGCAAGCCGTGGCGGAAATGAACCGTCTGGGAATTATGGTCGATATTTCCCACACCTCGGAGAAAACGGTTTACGATGTGCTCGCCACCAGCAAAACTCCGGTCATTGCTTCCCATTCCTCTGCAAGAGCGCTTTGCGACCATCCCCGAAACCTGACCGACGAGCAATTGAAAGCCATTGCCGCCGCAGGAGGCGTTGTGCAGGTATGCCTGTATCACGGCTTTCTGACCGATAACGAAAAAGTCAGTCTGCTCGATGCCGTGCGCCACATCGACTATATGGTAAAGCTTATCGGCGAAGACCACGTCGGGATCGGATCGGATTTCGACGGCGACGGAGGAATCCGGGGCTGTAATGCGGAAAACGAAATGATCAACCTGACCAGAGAACTGCTGCGTCTGGGCTATTCACATAAAACAGTAGAAAAAATCTGGGGAGGCAACCTCCTCAGGGTCATGGAAGAAGTCCGCCGGTTTGCCGGACAAGCCTGACCGCATCAAACGACTTTAGGATTTAATTGAAAAGAAATTCCGGTTATCCCAATTCAGCGTATCGTGAAAAGGGAAAATCGTGAATATCTTTTCAATGCCCTCTTCTTTCACAGTCACCTGCTCGTCGGAAGAATTGTAAGCTTTAATCAGAGCGATTTCATGCTCGGACATCTGGGAACAAAACAACCGCAAATAAAAATCCTTTTCCTCTTCGTCCAGAAATTTTTCATCCTGCTCACACAAGTAATGAATAATCATATACACCTGACGGAAATAGCAGACCAAACGTAAGCGGTGACCGTCGAAAACCGGGAAACATTTTCCTTTATAATCTCCCAAATACCGGATATCTCCGGTAAATACCGGTTTGTTTCTCTCCTGAATTTGCTGAACATCTTTCAAAATAGATTTCAATTCTTCCGGAGAAATCAATTTTTTACAGGAATCCTCAATCCGGTGATTCACCGTTCCCACCCCATTTATAAACAAATTAAAAGCCACTTTCAACACCCTCTCCCTCCGCCCCCGGCTTTCATACTCTTCCCCCTCATCGTTCCCTGTAACCGGGGTCTTTAAAAGTCCCAGTTCCCATATCCTGACATACAACGCCTTAAATTCAAAAAACATAAAATGGAAAGCTCGTTTCCCTACCCCGACCTGCTCCATTTCCAACGCCTGAACAATTCCCCGGTATATATCCAGCATGGCAAAAAATTTATTCTCGAACCGCTCTTTCGCCAAATCTTTCTCCTGTTTCGTGAATTGCCTTTGCTGGATATTATTGGCGTCGTACTGGATATAAAAAGCGATAAAGGTAAACATCGCCCCCACGAAAGCCAAAACACTCCCGGTAAGAGCTACCCTCAAACCGACCACACCACCCAAAGTCGTACCGACCCACGCCGCCTTTTCGTCTATATGCTCCAACTCGTAATCTACGGTCATGAACCTCATTAACTGATGCGATTCTACCAGCCTATACACCAAATAGGCTAAAAAGATCAGGGCGATAAAGGTCAAACCGCCAACGACCCCGCCTACCAGCCAAAAATTTTTCCCGCGTTCCATAAAATCAACTTTTAAAAACAGACAAAAAGCAAAAAAACGTAAACATTTCCAAATATAACAAAATCGACAGACACAAAAAACACATTTCCGTTATCCGGAATATTTTTCTAATTTTGTAAACTGATTTTCCCGGTAAAATTTGTTCTTCAAAACAAGTGATATGCAAAACAAAAAATATATACTCCTGTTGCCCGTTTTAGTGCTTTTATACACAGCCTGCCAGCGAAACAACGTCTATGAAAACTACAAAAGTATCGACGGCGAAAAATGGTGCAGGGAAAATGTTATCGAATTCGAAACCATTCTGCCCGATAGCGGAAAATACATCGTCAATTTGTGCCTGCGGCATACCACCGATTATGAAATGGCGAACTTATGGTGCTTTGTCTCCACACGCAGCCTGCTTGCCAAAGAATTGAAAGACACCATAAACATGAAGGTGGCGGAACCGGACGGACGGTGGCTCGGCGATGGCAATACGGTAAAAACCCTCCGGCAACCTCTGGTTAAAAATCCGGTCGTTCTTCCCAAAGGGAACGTTGTCTTTCGGATAGAACAGGGCATGCGGGTAGAATGCCTTCAAGGAGTGAAAGACATTGGATTGGAAATATTGAAAGTTACTGATTGATATGGCAAAAAACAAGCTGGCGAAATTTGCGGAGATGGAAACGCTGGAAAATGTATTCCAGCCCAAACATGCCGAAGTATTTCGTACGGAATACCCTCTGAAAGGAAAATGGAACGAAGAAGTTTTTCATAATTCCAGCCCCATCGTATTAGAGATAGGATGCGGTAAAGGAGAATATACGGTAGAATTGGCGAAGCTCTATCCGGAAAAAAATTTCATCGGTCTGGACATTAAGGGAGCACGCATGTGGAAAGGGGCTAAAGAAGCCAGCGAAAACGGGCAAACGAACGTAGCTTTCCTACGGATTTATGCCGAACTGCTGGAATCGGTATTCGCTCCCGGCGAAATATCCGAAATCTGGATCACCTTCCCCGATCCGCAAATGGCTAAAGCCCGCAAGCGGCTGACAGGAACACGCTTCCTGTCGCTCTACCAAAAAGTGCTTCAAAACAACGGAATCGTTCATCTGAAAACCGACAGTCCGTTCCTCTATACCTATACATCCGAAACGATCAGGCATAACCATTTGCCCGAGCAGATAAACACAGGCGATCTTTACGGATGCGGAATGAACGACAAAATTCTCGGAATTAAAACCTTCTACGAAAAACAATGGTTATCCAGAGGTAAAAAAATAAAATACATCCGCTTCACATTGAATAACACGACCTTGCTGGAAGAACCGGACATTGAAATAGAAAGGGACGACTACCACAGTGAAGCCCGCTACATGAACAACGAAATTATCCCGGAGAAAAGCGCAAAGTAAAAATGGACAGGAAAAAAGTATTGATCGCCATGAGCGGCGGTATAGACAGTACGGTAGCGGCTATGCTGTTACAGGAGCAGGGGTATGACCTCGTAGGAGTGACTTACCGGACTTTCGACAGCATTTCCAAAGGATGTATGGAAAAAGAAAAAGGATGTTGTAGCGTGGATTCTCTCTTCGAAGCCAAACGCATGGCTCAGGACCTGGGATTTGAACATCACATTTTGGATATACGCCAGGAATTTAAAGATACGGTGATCAGCAATTTTATCGATGAATATCTCCGCGGGCGCACCCCGAATCCTTGCGTCGTCTGCAACTCCACGATCAAATGGGGAAAAATCATCGAAACTGCCGACGAACTGGGATGCCGATATGTGGCCACAGGGCACTATGCCCGGATCGGTCATCGAAACGGACGGTGGTACTTACGGAAAGGAGCCGACGAATCGAAAGACCAAACTTATTTTCTCTGGACTCTGACACAGGAAAACCTTGCCCGGACTATTTTCCCCCTGGGAGAGCTGACCAAACCGGAAGTACGCCGGATCGCCCTGGAACACGGTTATGAAAAATTATCGAAAAAAGTGGAAAGCCAGGAGATTTGTTTCATTCCCGAAAACGACTACCGGGCATTTCTCGCCGAGAACGTGGAAAATTATGCAGAAAAATTCGGAGCGGGAGATTTTATAGACACGAAAGGGAATAAACTGGGCACACACAAAGGTTATCCGAACTATACCATCGGGCAGCGGAAAGGATTGGGTATCGCTTTAGGCCAGCCTATGTTCGTAGTAGCCATACACCCGGAAAACAACACGGTCGTGTTAGGAACAAAAGACGAATTGCAGGGCAAAACATTCTATGCCCGCAATATCAACCTGATGAAATATGCAAGCATCCCGGAAGGGCTTGAAGTGACGGCCAAAATCCGTTACCGTAATGCAGGCGGCAAAGCCTCCCTCTATCCCGAAGGAAACCGGATACGGGTGGTATTCCACGAAAAAATGGATTCCATTACGCCGGGACAAAGCGCTGTGTTCTACGAAAATGAAGACATGGTCGGCGGCGGAATTATCGAATAAACTTTCCGGAATTGTCGTTCATCCACTCCATGAAGCCGGATACGTCTGAAAAAACGTACGGCTTTCATGGAATAGCGATTAGATTTTTATTACTTGCCGATTACATTGCATTCTATATTCCGCGATCTCTTCTTTGCAGATTCGAATTTTCTTGATACCTTGTGATGGCGTTTGTTTTCAACCCTTTGAATATATATAATCAAGCTGATTATAAGATATTACAAAGGGAATGTTTTTCTTTATCCCCAAACGGCAACCTTACAACTAAAAAAATGATACGATATTATTGGATTGCTTTTGTCGCCATATTGTTGTGGAAAGATATTCCCGCGATGGCTTCTGTGAAAGATTACCAGCACTTAGACTCCCTGCGTAAATTAACAAACAAAGTATATTCCCCGGCAGTGATTCCCGAATGGATAGGAGATTCACATTACTTTTGGTACAAAAACCGGGAACGGGAAGGAGAATTCTTTTACCTGGTAAATGCAGAGACAGGTGAAAAGCAACGCACCGCGAAACGGGAAGAGCTGAACGACCTGATTTCTGAAAAATGGAAACCGGACGAAAAGAAAAACGACCAGGGTGCACGGAAAGAAAAAAAGTACGACGGCAAAGTGCCTTCGCCCGATCAGCAATGGACGGCATACATCAGGGACAACAACGTGTATATTTGTCCTGCCGGCGGCAAACAGGCAGATGAAATACCCCTGAGCCGGGACGGTGCTCCCGGATATGTATATGAAGGACGCCTTCAATGGTCGCCCGATTCTAAAAAACTCGCAACGCTAAAAACCCGGCAGGTAAATTGCCGGAAAATTCCTTTATTGGAATCTTCCCCGGAAAATCAATTACAACCTATCCTGCATTGGCGGGACTATGCCAAGCCGGGCGACATGCTCCCCGTGTCCCTCCCCGTATTGTTCGATGTGGAACAAAAAAAGCAAATCCCATTGGATTCCCGCCTGTACGAACATCAGTACAGCTTGTTCCTCACCGGCTGGCGGCAGGATAGTCGGGCTTTCACATTCGAATTTAACCAGCGGGGCCACCAGCGTTACATCGTGGGAGAAGTGAATGCCGACGACGGTACGATCCGCCATTTGGTAGATGAAAAATCCCCTACTTTCATTTCATATATCAACAATTACCGGTACGACCTCAACGACGGGGCAGAAATGCTTTGGCTGTCGGAACGGGACGGCTGGCGCCACCTCTATCTGATAGACGGGAAAAGCGGAGAAGTGAAACGACAACTTACCCGGGGCGAATTTGTGGTTCGCAAAGTCGATTTCGTGGACGAAGCCAACCGGAAAGTCTATTTCATGGCTTCCGGGATGAAAAAGAAAGAAGACCCGTACAACCTCCACTATTGCAGCGTGAATCTCGACGGGAGCGGATTCTCCATCCTCACCCCGGAAAACGGGAACCATAAAGTTTATTTCTCTAAAGACCGTCGTTTCTTTATCGACGTCTATTCCCGCCCGGATTTTCCCCCGGTCAGCCTGTTGCGCCGCACGGAAGATACAAAGATTATCGCCACGCTGGAAAAATGCGATGTCAGCGATCTGGAAGCAAAGGGCTGGCAAATGCCGGAAGTGTTTTGTGCCAAAGGCAGGGACGGCAAAACAGATATTTGGGGAACGATCTACCGCCCGACGAATTTCGATCCTTCCAAATCCTACCCTGTAATAGAAGATATTTATGCCAGCCCGCACGATTCCCACGTCAGCAAAGATTTTCAGGCGATAAGCTGGTTTATGTCTTCGTTGGCGGAATTAGGGTTTATCGTTGTGAAGATAGACGGCATGGGAACCAACAACCGTTCCAAAAAATTTCACGATGTCTGCTGGAAAAATTTGAAAGACGCAGGATTCCCCGACCGGATCGAATGGATACGAGCCGCAGCCCGCAAATACAAATACATGGACACGGAACGGGTAGGAATTTACGGCTGGTCGGCGGGCGGACAAAATGCAATGGCGGCCCTGTTATTCCATAATGAATTTTATAAGGCGGCTGTCTCTTTCTGTGGCTGTCATGACAACAGAATGGATAAAGTGTGGTGGAACGAGCTATGGATGGGATATCCGGTGGATGAATCGTACAGCCGCTCGTCGAATGTGGACAACGCACATTTATTGAAAGGAGATCTGCTACTGATCAACGGAGAACTGGACGACAATGTGGACCCGGCTTCCACCCTGCAAGTGGTAAATGCACTGATTAAAGCAGACAAACCTTTCGAGCAACTTTATATGCCCGGCAAGGGACACGGTTTAGGGGGCAGTTACGAGTTTAACCGGCTTTGTGATTTTTTCATAAAAAACCTGCAAAAGAAATAGAATTTCATCCGCGAAACACATTTTCTGTTCGCTCGCCCACCGGTTTCGTATCATCAGGATAAACAAGCGTTTTCAATCTTTCCGGCGGCTTGTGGCTGTCGGCAGCCACAAGCCGCCGGAAAGGTAAAATTTCGACCAAATGTAACCTTACGGTTTTAATTTATCCTCGACAATCTCCGTAATAACGTCTCTCAGCGTAACCCCCATAGCCCGCACCATTTTAGGGATAAAACTATTGGCTGTCATTCCCGGTGTCGTATTTACCTCCAGCATAATCACCTCGTCCCCTTTCACGAAACCATCGATCCGGACAATTCCTTCACACCGCAACAGATCATAAACTTCCGATGCCATCGACTGAATCCGGTCTGTGATTTCCTCCGAAAAACGTCCCGGAATAATTTCGTCCGACATCGTTGCATCGTATTTCGCCTCAAAATCGAAAAACTCTTTTTTAGAAACGATCTCCGCTACCGGAAAAACCACCTTTTTACTCCCCACTTTATACAAGCCGCACGTAAACTCCGTACCGTCGATAAAGGCCTCCACCAATACTTCCCGGCATTTACCGAACGCTTCTTCCATCGCCGCATCGAAATCCTCTGCCGTTTTCACTTTCGACACACCGAAACTCGACCCTTCGGCGTTAGGCTTCACAAAACAAGGCAAGCCCACAGCAGCCAACACCGCCTCTTTATCATACCCCTGCCCCCGGGTCAGCATCACAGGCTCGGTCGTATGTATGCCGAAACCATGCAAATAATTGGTACAGGTATATTTATCGAATGTGATAGCCTCACAAAGCGTACTGCATGTAGAATAAGGAATCCCCATCATATCCAAATACCCCTGCAACATGCCGTTCTCTCCCGGCACACCGTGAATGGTGATATAAGCAAAATCGAATGCGATTTTCCGGCCTGCCAAAGTGAAAGAAAAATCGTTTTTATCCACATCATATCGTTCCCCGTCGATATCCACCTGCCATTCCCTGCCCCGCAAAATCATCAGATATTTATTAAAACGTTCCCCGTCCACTTCCGAAAAAACATGATGACCGGATTTTATAGACACATCGTATTCAGAAGAGTTACCACCGGCAATAACAACTACATTTTTTTTCATAATCCTTTTAATACCTTTATCGATTTTATTACCCGAATAAAAAAGAAACAGCGGAATGATCGACGAAAGATACCCGCTCTTTAAACCAGATAATTTTCACAAAAGTAAAAGTAATTTTCACATTCGGTAAACAGGCTTTTAATTTTTTTCAATCCCGTTAAAACCATTTTTCAATATTCAATTATTTAGTACCTTTGCCGTCCACTAATCATTTAAAAAACAAAACTGAATGCCAAACAGCTCACAACGCGGAATAGATATGCCCGCTTCGCCTATCCGAAAATTAGTACCGTTAGCCAACAAGGCTAAAGCGAAGGGTATCAAAGTATATCACCTCAACATCGGCCAGCCCGATGTGGCAACGCCTGAGGTCGCGTTACGAGCGGCGCACAATCTGGACCGGAAAGTGCTGGAATACTCTCCCAGCGAAGGAATTCGCAGTTTCCGCGAAAAGCTCGTGAAATACTATGATAAGTTCAAAATAAACGTCAGTGCGGACGACATCATCATAACGACCGGAGGTTCCGAAGCCGTATTTTTTTCATTTATGGCCTGCCTCGATCCGGGGGACGAAATCATCGTGCCCGAACCGGCCTATGCCAATTACATGGCATTCGCCATTTCCTGCGGGGCGGTAATTAAAACTATCCCGTCCACGATAGAAGAGGGATTCGCCCTTCCTTCCGTGGAAAAATTCGAAGAACTGATCACTCCGCGCACCAAAGCGATCCTGATCTGCAATCCGAACAATCCGACAGGCTATCTTTACACACAGAAAGAAATGAACCAAATCCGCGATTTGGTAAAGAAATACGATCTCTTCCTATTCTCCGACGAGGTGTACCGCGAATTTTGCTACACAGGCGCACCCTATATCTCGGCCTTCCACCTGGAAGGCATTGAAAACAATGTTATTCTGGTAGATTCCGTTTCCAAACGTTACAGCGAGTGCGGTATCCGTATCGGCGCGCTGATCACCAAAAACAAACAAGTAAAAGAAAACGTGATGAAATGGTGTCAGGCACGCCTGAGCCCTCCATTGATCGGACAGCTCATCGCCGAAGCCTCGTTAGACACCCCGGACGACTACATGCTCGATGTCTATAACGAATATGTAGAACGGCGGAAATTCCTGATCGACGGATTGAACCGCATTCCGGGTTGCTATTCTCCCATACCGATGGGGGCTTTCTATACCGTGGCGAAACTTCCGGTGGACGATGCCGATAAATTTTGTGCCTGGTGCCTGGAAGAATTCGAATACGAAGGACAAACCGTATTTATGGCTCCGGCTTCCGGCTTCTACACCACTCCGGGCTTAGGTAAAAACGAGGTTCGCATTGCCTATGTCCTGAAAAAAGAAGACCTTGCCAACGCCCTGACTGTATTAGAAAAAGCTTTGGAAGCCTACAACAGCAGAAAAACGAAATAAAATCCAAACCGGAGAAAACAATCGTTTTCTCCGGTTTATTCCATCATCTCCCAACACCGGGATATCCCGGCTGACAGTAACGATACATGAAACAACCGACCGATCTCACCCAGGGAAGTATTTTTCAAGGGCTGTGGGTTATGGCAGTTCCCCTGATCTCAGCTTCTTTTATCCAAATGGCATACAGCATGACCGATATGCTATGGCTGGGGCATTTGGGCACGACCAGCGTGGCCGCTGCAGGAGCTGCCGGTTTCTTTACCTGGCTGTGCAACGCATTTTCCCTGCTGACCAAAACCGGAGCGGAAATCACCGTATCGCAAACCGTAGGGGCGAAAGATTTAAAACGGGCGAATGTATATGCGAATCAGGCGATCAAGCTATCGGTTATAATCGCTTTTCTCTATGCCTGCCTGATCCTGATTTTCGCTCCCCGGCTGATCGGGCTTTTCGATTTTGAAGCAGAGGTAGCCGAACAAGCTATCGGCTATATGCGTTTTGTTGCTCCGGGACTATTTTGCCAATTCAATAACAACACTTTCAGTGGCTTATACAATGGGCAGGGAGACAGTAAAACCCCATTCCGCACAACAGCCGTAGGGTTGGGTGTTAACATCGTTCTTGACCCTTTACTGATTTATGGTTACGGCCCTTTCCCCGCATTGGGAACGGCAGGCGCAGCCATTGCCACCGCCCTTTCGCAATTAGTGGTTTTCAGCATCTTTGCCAAAAAAGTATTCTCATCCCGGTTTCCCCTGGGGGCAATGGCCCTGTTCTCCTCCTTTAATAAGTCGTTCGCAGGCAGGATCGCCCGTCTGGGCCTGCCGGTAAGCATCGAAAATGCCATGTTCGCCCTTTTCTCGCTTACTTTGGCGACCTTAGCCGCCCGCTGGGGAGCAGTAGGGGTAGCCACGCAAAGCATCGGCTCGCAAATCGAAGCGATTTCCTGGATGACCGCCGCCGGATTCTCCACCGCGTTAGCTTCGTTTACCGGGCAAAACTACGGAGCAGGCAATTATGAACGCATCCGGAAAGGCTATCGCATGACCTTGCGCATCGCCTGTTCGTTCGGGGCGATCGCCGGAATTCTGTTCTGGATATTCAACAAAGAGATATTCAATATTTTCGTTACGGAAGAAGCCGCAATTCTGGCAGGAGGGGACTATCTCAGGATATTGGCACTCTCCCAGCTATTCATGGTTTTGGAAGCCGTAACCGCCGGAGCCTTTAATGGCTGTGGCAATACCACGCCTCCGGCATTGGTAAGTATTATATTCACAGGAGCGCGTATTCCTATGGCTTACTGGCTGACCTCCTTCCCTGCCCTGGGACTGAACGGCATTTGGTGGAGTGTTTCCCTGTCCAGCATTGTCAAAGGTACGGTATTGCCTCTGTGGTTCGCATATTTCCAGCGCAAACGGCTAAACCTTTCCACAAAACAATCCTAACAAACAAAAATACCGCCGGGGGAAGGCAACAGGCCGGAAACACCCGATAAATATGAACTTCAGCAGGAAACCTCGCCAGTAATTTCCAAAACAAATTCCCGCACAAAAAATTAAAGAATTATTTCTCTAATTATTTTGCACGATTACAAAAAAGAAGTAAATTTGACGTCGGTATAAAAGCCCGGTAAAAGAATTTTAGTATAACAATAAAAATAATAACGAAATGAAAGTAACAGTTGTTGGAGCAGGTAACGTTGGTGCAACATGTGCTAACTGCATTGCAGAAAAAGACATTGTAAATGAAGTAGTTCTTCTCGATATCAAAGAAGGTGTTTCAGAAGGTAAATCCCTCGATATGTGGCAAACGGCCCCGATCAACCTTTATGACACCCGTATCAAAGGTGTAACCAACGACTATTCAGCAACAGCCGGATCCGAAGTAGTTGTGATTACTTCCGGTCTTCCCCGTAAACCGGGAATGAGCCGCGACGACTTAATCTCGACCAACGCAGGCATCGTAAAATCGGTTACTGAAAATGTAATCAAACATTCTCCGGACGCAAAGATCATTATCGTATCTAACCCGCTGGATGTAATGTGTTACTGCGCTTACCTCGCTGCAAAAATCGATTCTTCGAAAGTATTCGGTATGGCAGGTATTCTCGACACGGCCCGTTACCGCGCATTCCTGGCAGAAGCACTGAACGTATCTCCGAAAGACATTCAGGCCCTTTTATTGGGAGGTCACGGCGACACAATGGTCCCGCTGCCTCGTTACACCACGATCGGCGGCATCCCTGTTACTGAACTAATGGACGCAGACCAACTGCACGCAATCATCGAAAGAACTAAAGTAGGCGGTGGCGAATTGGTAAAACTGATGGGCACTTCTGCATGGTATGCTCCGGGTGCTGCTGCAGCCCAGATGGTAGAAGCCATCGTAAATAACCAAAGACGTGTATTCCCGGTATGTGCCTTGTTGAACGGCGAATACGGAATGAAAAATATCTACCTGGGTGTTCCGGTTATCTTAGGTAAAAACGGTATCGAAAAGATTATCGAAGTGAAACTGGACAACGAAGAAAAACAATTATTGGAAGAATCTGCAAAAGCAGTGAAATCGGTGATGGACGTTCTCGACAACATGAAAATGTTCTAATCGGAATTTTTCCCCACGAATAAAAACAGAGGCTCACGCCTCTGTTTTTTGTATATAAAAGGTTAATATCCCTTTTTTACCTTGCTATTCTCCTGATATTATTTAAGTTTGTAACCGAATCGTGGGACAAGAATCAATGAAACGGAGAAAACATCTGAAAGCCTGTCCTTTAAAAGGACAGGCACGACATACCCCCTATCCTCCCCTTTATATTGTCATACCGATAGAAATTGTCGAATTAGAAAGCAACAGCTATCATTTAATTACCCCTTTCGAGATAAACGGTATCCAGGGAGAAGCCATTATCGACACGGGAGCTTCGGTCACCGTGATCGATAACGATCTGCTGGCAGGAAACGAGACAGAGACAACCGGCATACAAATACAATCGGGAAGCGTCACCGGACAGATCGAAGATGTAAAAGTGATCAAGATAAAAGAGGTGAAAATCGGTAATCACCGGTTCAAAAACATGCTACTGGCTGCGATAGACCTGAATTATGTTAAGGAGATGTATAATCGGCATCTGGAACGAAAAATTATCGCATTATTGGGATGCGATTTTTGCGTAAAACATTGCGTTGTGATAGATTATCAAAAGAAAATCTTAATCTGCCGCAGGTAATTTGAAAAAATATTATACTTTTGCGCATTAATATTGGTGAAAAGTATTAATAAAATTAAGTAATATATAATCTATTGTAAAAATGCAGAATAAAAGAGCAATTACATTACTCGCTATTGCTTTGGCATTAGTGAGTATTTACCAGTTATCTTTTACCTACAAGACGACAAGGGTTGAAAAAGCTGCACGCGAATATGCGCAGGGCAACCCCGACATGGAAAAAGCATATCTGGATTCTATTGCAAACCAGGAAGTTTACAACTTTCTTGGACTTGCCAAATTTACTTACAAAGAATGTAAGGAGTTAGAATTAAACCTGGGTCTTGACTTACGGGGCGGTATGAACGTAACGATGGAAGTCGATGTAGCCGATGTCGTTCGCAGTTTAGCCAACTATACCCCGGACGAAGCTTTTAATCAGGCTATACAGGAAGCCATTAAAATGCGTAATAGCAGCCCGAAAGACTTCGTGACTCTTTTCGGCGAAGCATTTGCCAAAATAGCACCGAATGCCCAGCTTGCTTCTCCCAATATTTTCGGAACGGTTGAATTAAAAGATAAAATTAAAATCGGTGCGACGAACAAAGAAGTTTTGGACGTAATACGCAAAGAAGCCGATGGAGCTATCGACAATACATTCAATATTCTGCGTACCCGTATCGACCGTTTCGGTGTGGCACAGCCCAACATCCGTAAAGCCGATATCTCCGGACGTATCGTGATCGAGCTTCCGGGTATCAAAGATGCACAACGTGTTAGAAAACTATTGCAGGGAACAGCCGCTCTGGAATTCTACGAAACATTCGATAATGGCGATTTCTACAAATATCTGGAAGTTGCTAACGAAAAAGCACGCGACCTGAATAAAGCCGCCGAAGTATTGAGTACAACCGATTCAATCGCACTGGCTGCCGTAAAAGCTGCCGAGGCTGCAACGGAAACCACCTCAACCGACACGACCGGAAACAGCCTGATCAGCGGACTGAACGATTCCCTGAAAGTTGCAAGCCAGGAAGAATTCATGAAACAAAATCCGCTTTTTGCTTTATTGACTCCGAACATCGACCGGGAAGGACGTATCGTACAGCAAGGTTCGACGATCGGTCTCGCCCGCTTAAAAGATACTTCTGCGATCAATAAATTACTGGCATTGCCGCAAATCAAATCTGTATTCCCAAGAAATGCAAGATTATTATGGGCGAGCAAAGCTGAAGGCGATGTATTGGCATTGCATGCTATCAAGATTACAACACGTGACGGTAAAGCTCCGTTGGACGGAGGTGCTATCGTCGATGCACGCCAGACATTCGACGACCGTAGCGGAGGTGCTCCTATCGTTTCTATGAACATGAACGGAGAAGGTGCTAAAACCTGGGCACGCTTGACCAAAGATAACGTAGGACACAGTATCGCTATCGTATTGGACGGTTATGTATGTTCTTCTCCTAACGTAATGAACGAAATCAAAGGAGGTAGCTCACAGATCACTGGGCATTTCGACGTGAAAGAAGCTCAGGACCTGGCAAACATCCTGAAATCCGGTAAACTGCCTGCTCCAGCACGTATTATTGCCGATGAAATCGTAGGACCGTCTTTGGGTAGCGAATCGATCCAGTCGGGTATGTGGTCGTTTGTGATCGCTTTCTGCTTGGTATTGTTATACATGCTGTTCTTCTATAGCCGCGGAGCCGGTTTAGCTGCCGACATCGCTTTATTTACCAACTTATTCTTCCTGTTCGGTGTCCTTGCTTCTATCGGAGCGGTATTGACCCTTCCGGGTATTGCGGGTATCGTATTGACCATGGGTATGTCGGTAGATGCCAACGTGTTGATCTACGAACGTATTCAGGAAGAACTGAGATCAGGTAAAGGCATGAAACTCGCTGTAAAAGAGGGTTATAAACAAGCTTACTCTGCCATTATCGACGGTAATGTCACCACCTTATTGACCGGTTTTATCCTTTATTATTTCGGAGAAGGCCCGATCAAAGGTTTCGCAACCACGTTGATTATCGGTATCTTCACCTCTCTGTTCTGCGCAATCTTCATCACTCGTTTGATTTTGGACAGCGCTGTAAACAAGAGCGAAAACGTAAAATTCACTACTCCGTTTACGGCAAACTGGTTGCGTGACATTCACTTCCCGTTCTTACAAAGACGTAAGGTAGGTTACATTGTTTCAGGAATTATCACCGTTGTTTGCGTAGCCTCACTGTTCACAAAAGGTTTAGACAAAGGTATCGACTTCGTTGGAGGTAGAACTTATACCGTAGTATTCGACAAACCTGTACAGGTAGAATCTATCGCCGAAAGCTTAGCCGTAGTTTATGGTAGTGCTCCTGAAGTTAAAACTTTCGGTGGAGACAATCAAGTAAGAATTACTACTAAATATCGTATCACAGACGAAGGAACCGAAGCGGACGACGAAGTAGAAACTTTACTGTACGAAGGATTAAAATCTTATTTGCCGAATGGAACGACGAAAGAAGAATTTCTCTCTGAAAACCGCCAAATGTCGCAAAAAGTAGGTCCTGCCGTAGCTGAAGATGTAACCAGAGCAGCTGTCTGGTCTGTAATCTTTGCTCTGATTGTAATCTTCGTCTATATTATGGTTCGATTCTCGAACTGGTGGTACGGAGCCGGTGCAGTACTCGGTTTGGCACACAACACCATTGTTGTTTTGGGTATGTTCTCCCTGCTTTCAGGACTGTTGCCTTTCTCTTTGGAAATCGACCAGGCATTTATTGCAGCAATCCTGACCGTGGTAGGTTACTCGATCAATGACACCGTGGTTGTGTTCGACCGTATCCGGGAATATCATCGCTTATATCCGAAACGCGACGATATGGACACCACTAACGCAGCATTGAACTCTACGCTCCGCCGTACATTCAGTACCTCGCTTTCTACCCTGGTCGTATTGTTAGCGATCTTTATCTTCGGCGGTACGTCGATCAAAGGATTCGTATTTGCTTTGCTGATCGGTATCATCGTAGGAACCTATTCTTCATTGTTCGTTGCCACACCGCTGTCATACGACTTTAGAAGAAGATTTGGAAAAAAGGCTGAGATCATCAAAAAATAAATCACCCTTTGCATATATCGAAACCGCCCTCCGGGGCGGTTTTTTTATTTCGCCCTAACTTTCCCTGTCTCCTACCCGCTTATATTCCCCGGCTTTTTTATATTTGTAATTTAAAATACACCATGTATGCGCCAAATCCGGATATGCCTCGGTAGCTCTTGCTATTCGAGAGGAAACCACACCCACCTGGAAGCAATAAAAAAATACATTGCTGAAAACCGGTTGGAAGCAGAGATTTCTTTCTGTGGCCACCTGTGTGAAGAACAATGCAGCAAAGGCCCTATACTGACCATTGACGGAAAAACTTATCGGGAAGTCAATTTATCGGGACTATTTAAAATTTTACAAGAAGAATTTCCATGCCACTGAAACCAATCTACACCGAGCCGGAAAACTGCCAGGATTGTTACAAATGTATCCGGGAATGTCCCGTAAAAGCAATTCGCATAGAGGACAACAAAGCCTACATCATAGAGGAACGCTGCATCTATTGCGGCCACTGTACACAGGTTTGCCCGACCGGAGCCAAGAAAGTAAGAGACGGCATCAGCCGGGCCCGAATGACTTTGGAAAAGTTTCCTAAAGTAATTCTATCCCTCGCTCCTTCTTATGTCAGTGAATTTAGAGATATACCCGTTCCCCGGCTCATTGCCGCTATCCGCCGGCTGGGATTTTACGGCGTATCCGAAACGGCTCTGGGTGCGGAAATCGTATCTGCAAAAGTCAGCCGGCATCTGCAAACATCCGGCCCTGGAACATACATATCCTCTACCTGCCCGGTAACGGTGGAATATATCCGAAAATATTCGGCTTCCCGGCTCCCTTCGCTCACTCCGGTACTTTCTCCCATGCTATCACATGCCAGATTGCTGAAAGCACACTACGGAGAGGATATAAAAATAGTATTTGCCGGACCTTGTATCTGTAAAAAATTAGAGGCGGACGATCATCCGGAATTGGTAGAAGTCGCACTGACATTTCAAGACCTCGTCCGCTGGTTTGAGAAAGAACATATCTCCCCGGCACAAGTGCAACCGGAGAATGAAGACGTATTCATCCCCTATGCTTCCGGGATCGGAACCCGTTACCCCATCGAGGGAGGCATGCTGCCCGGAATCGTGACAGCCGGCAAACCGATCACTAAAATGGCATTTTCAGGATTAGACCAAATCAAAAACTTAATCGATACCCCGGAAGACTTCCCCCGGGATGCGACCTTATTTCTTGAGCTGTTGGCCTGTAAGGGAGGATGTAGTAACGGTCCGGCCCGGCATTCCGGACTTTCGCCTGCGACCCAAAAATATCTTTTGCAAAACCACCGTAATATTCACCCCGGCGATCCGGTAAAAGACTATGGACATTTGGATTTCTCGGCAACTTATACTGCAAATGAAATAAAACAAATTCAGCATACGGGTACAGAAATCGTCGAGGCTTTAGCGGCGATCGGGAAAACCACCCCACGCGACGAGCTGAACTGTAGCGGTTGCGGCTATGATTCCTGCCGGGACTTTGCAATCGCCATGCTGGAAGGAAGAGCCGAAGAAAATATGTGCGTATCCTACATGCGCAGAATAGCTCACGGCAAAGCCACGGTCATACTGCAAAAAATACCTGCCGGAGTGTTACTGGTAGATGCCGGACTGAAAATATCGGACATGAACCGATATTGCGCAGACCTGTTAGGAGAAGAGATCCGGATGATATACGACGTCTCCCCCGGCCTGCAAGGTATGGCATTAGATAAAATATGCTCTTTCAGCGACTCGTTTTATTCCGTACTCCATTCAGGACAGGAAATAAAAGAAAAGCAAATTCGCGAACAAGACCGGATATGGCTGCTATCGATCTACAACATACAGCCTCATCAGTTGGTGTTCGGGCTTTTGCAGGATTTACGGGAACCCTATGTTCGCAAAGAATGGATACAGGAAAAAATACGGGAAGTGATACAAAAACACATGGCTACCGTACAGCAAGTGGCCTGCCTGCTGGGAGAAAACGCCGCTTTTTCCGACACGATTCTACGCTCCGTGGCAGAAACATTAAAAGACAATCCCGAAAAAGGAATAACCGATGAAACCAAATCCGGCAGACGAAATATTCATTGAAGTCGATTGCTCCCAAAAAAATAAAACCGGGAATCCGGTATGTGGGGATTGCTTCCGGTCGCAAAAACTCGAACAGGAAGGCAGGATTATCACCGTCCTTTCCGACGGGCTGGGGAGCGGCATCAAGGCCTGTGTCCTATCGTCGATGACAGCCACGATGGCAATGAATTACACGGCAATGAACGAAACCATTCTGCAAACAGCCCTCTCGATCATCCACACCTTACCGGAAGACCAGGAAAGAAAAATCAGTTATTCCACCTTTTGTATCTTCGACATCGACCGTTCCGGACAAGTCAAAGCGATCGAATACGAAACACCTCCGATGTGCTTGTTCCGAAACGGGCAGACGGTAGAAATCCCCAAACGGCGTATCCCGGTGGAACGCGCCGATCTGGAAAACACTTATCTCTGGGTGTCGGAATTCCGGCTTGAAAAAGAAGACCGCCTGATCTGTTACACCGACGGTGTCAGCCAATCAGGAATGGGCGCTCCGCAGATGCCTTTCGGATGGGACAAAGAAATCGTTCCGTATATCGGCAAAATCTTACAGCAGCGTCCCGGCATTTCCGCCAAAGAACTGGCGGGGAGAATCGTAGCCCAGGCAGAGAAAAACGACGGTTTCGCTTCGCTCGACGACACCAGCTGTTGTGTGGTATATCGCCGTACCCCCCGCAATCTCCTGATTTGTACAGGACCACCCTATGATCAGGGAAAAGACGGCTATCTGGCAGAAAAAGTGAACGGCTTTCCGGGGAAAAAGATCCTATGCGGAGGTACGACTGCAAACATTGTCTCCCGGGAATTAAAACGCCCCGTCACAGTGGAACTGGACACGCCCGACAAAGAACTCCCCCCTGTTTCCCATATAGAAGGGATCGATCTGATTACGGAAGGAATCCTTACCCTGAGCAAAGTGGAACGGTTGCTCTCTCTGGAAGTTTGCAAACGTCCGTACGGACCTGCCGAACAAATCATACGGCTTCTTCAAGACAGCGACCACATCACATTCATCGTGGGGACCCGTATCAACACGGCACACCAGGACCCCAACCTTCCTATCGAACTGGAAATACGGCGTAATGTGGTAAAGAAAATTAAATATTTATTAGAAACAAAGTATCTGAAAGACGTAGAAATTAGCTATCTTTGAGGCCGCTAAACAAAACGGAAACGGATGCCGGACGATTGCTGCCGTTTTTACACTCGCAATCCGGATCTGAAATCTAAATCTAAAATTTTCCTTATGCTGTACGACAATTTTGCAATGCTCACCAAACGGGAATTGTTAATTCGAATTGTTAAATTACTAAAAAACGACGAATTAATCACCCGGTTAAAATACCTTCCGGTGGAAATGCGCCCCCGCAATAAACGTCCCGTGAGATGTTGTATTCACAAAGACCGTTACATCCTGAAACATAAAATCATCTCCATTCTCGGATTTGAGATCACAGACGAGGAAATAGACCTGATCCATTTGTCGGATTTCGCGCGAATGGCTATGGCGAACAAAAATACCAAAGAAAACATCTTATCGGTTGTAAACGAAGCTTGCAGCGCCTGTATCCAATCGCAATATGCGGTAACCAATCTTTGCCGGGGATGTGAAGGACGCCCCTGCGTGATGAACTGTCCGAAAACAGCGATCTCCTTCATCGGAGGAAAAGCCAATATCAGCCGGGAAGATTGTGTGAACTGCGGATTATGCCAAAAAGTATGCCCCTACCACGCTATTGTCTATACGCCCGTTCCCTGCGAAGATGTATGCCCGGTAAAAGCCATTACCAAAGACGATATGGGTGTAGAACATATCGATAAGGACAAATGTATCTATTGCGGGAAATGTATGCAGACATGTCCCTATGGAGCTATTATGGAGCGTTCCAAAATTATCGATATTCATAAAACATTAAGTAACCCGAACAAACAGATCGTAGCCATTCCGGCCCCTGCCATCTACGGGCAATTCAATGCATCGCCCGGCCAGGTATTGTCTGCCATCAAGCAAATCGGATTCGACGATGTGATCGAAGTGGCTCTGGGTGCGGAAATCACCATAGAAAACGAAGCCAAAGAATTACAGGAAAAAATGCACGAAGGACAGGCATTCATGACCACTTCCTGCTGTCCGGCCTATACAGGCTGGGTTGAAAAACATGCTACCATGCTGAAACCTTTCGTTTCGGAAACCCGCAGCCCGATGGTCTATGCCGCCCGTTATGCCAAAGAGAAATATCCGGATGCCGAAGTGGTATTTATCGGCCCGTGCCTGGCGAAACGCCACGAAGCCGATTCCGTGCCGGAGGTAGATTACGTAATGAGTTTTGAAGAATTGGGTGCATTTATGGTAGCTTACGATATCGACGTAGCCAACTGTCCGGAAAAAACGCTTAACGCCAAAGTGACCAAATTCGGAAGAGGCTTTGCCCAAGCGGGTGGTGTACGCGCTGCCGTAGTCAATACTGCCGGAGACGGTTTTACTACGACTTCCATTGAAGGACTGGATAAAAAGAACCAGGCATTGCTGAAAGCTATGGCTAAAAAACCGGAAGCTCAATTCGTAGAAGTCATGGCCTGTGACGGAGGCTGCATTAACGGGCCTTGCTCGTTAGCTCCCCTCACCTTAGCTAAACGCCAGATTAAAAAAGTACTGGATAAATAATACAATAAAACCGGAGGAAAATCCTCCGGTTTTTATTTTATCTCAAACGGAAAAAACGGACAGCCGTCTGCTTTCCTGCCTCCCTGGCAATTTCCTCCCTTCCCACAGCCCTATCTTTTAAAACAATTTACAGACATTTTTTCATCCAATAGTTTTTTAAACGTAACCGGTTGGCTTTTCTTCTTTGTTCACGTTCCACGATATATCCTTTCCGCTCGAAGAACGGTCTCGCCGTTTCGGACACTTCAGAAGTAATTTCCCGAATTCCCCGGTTCCCGGCATATTGTTCGATATGCTCCAGAAGCACTGTCGCCCAACCGGAACCCTGAAAATCTTTATGCACGAACAACGCATGCAAATAGCCTTCGTCCGTAATGGATGCAAAACCGGTAATTTGCTTTTGCTCATTTTCGGCCACAACAAAATAAAGCCTGGTGATCAATTCACCCAAATGTGCTTCGTCCTCTCCGCAAGACGCCCAATCTTCGACCTCCTCTTGTGAATAATCCTTCCGGTTTACCGTCAAAACCGTACCCATATATAGCTCTTTCAATTCCGGAATATCCGATTGTTGCGCTTTTCTTACATTCATAATCTCTGGCAATTTTTATATTCGCTTTTCTTTTTTACATCTTTACGACAAACCCTTTTTCTACATATAAAGATCACGTTCTCCCGAAGCGATCCGGTTATAATAAGACAGGAATGTCGGCAGTAATTTCTTGTCGCTGAAAAACGGCATACCCTCAATTGCCTTCAACTCCTGTTCGATCAGTTCTTCACCGATCCGCCGGGTTTCCGCCGACGCATAGTCGTTCAGATACTCCCGGAAAGTCAATACGGCATTCAACTTACAAAACTTTCCTTCTATCCCTTTCCCCAGCAAGGTCATAATCTTATCACCCGTCCGCCCGCAGCGATAACCGGCCGTGCAAAAGGATGTAATATACCCGTCTGTAGCCAGCTCACGCACCACCTCATCCAGGCTGCGTTCATCCCCCAGCATAAACTGTACTTTATCGGGATTCTCGTCCTGCCTCTTTTTTTGCGCGTAAGCTCCGATTCCAATCTTACTCGACGCATCCGTCTGCGTACATCCGTAATGAATAATCTCCCGCCTCAGATCGGCTCTTTCCCTGGCTGTCACGATCAATCCGGTATAAGGCACAGCCAATCGCAAAACGGTTACAATACGCTTAAACGCGTCGTCTTTCACCAAATAAGGCGAATTCTCACTCACAAACGAACCGGGGGCAGGCTGCATCCGTGGAAAAGAAATCGTGTGAGGCCCTATACCGAACTGTCTTTCCAGATCATGTGCATGATGCACCAATCCCATCACTTCGAAACGCCAATCGTACAAACCGAACAAAGCCCCGATCGCCACATCGTCGATCCCGGCATCCATAGCCCGGTGCATCGCATACAAACGCCACCGGAAATTCCCTTTTACCGTATGGGCCGGATGCAATTCGGCATACCGTTCCCGGTGGTAAGTTTCCTGGAACACCTGATAAGTACCAATACCGGCACGCCACAGCTTTCTCAAATCCCCGATACTCATCGGAGCCGCATTGATATTGATACGGCGGATATTATTAAACCCATTCCCGGAAGGAGTCGTTCTCTTGGTTGCATAAATCGCAGCCATAGAATCGGCTATATAATCGGCATCACTCTGCGGATGCTCTCCATAAACGGCAATCAGGCGCTTATGCCCTTCGTCTATTACCGCCTCTGTTTCCCGTCGCACTTCCTCCATCGTCAGCACATGCCTTTTCTCTTCACAATTTTCACTCCGGAAACCGCAATAAACACAGCTATTCACACAAAGATTCGAGCAATACAACGGAGCAAAAAATACAATACGGTTATCATATACACGCTTTTTCACCTCTAAGGCTGCTTCCCGCATCTCCTCCAACAATTCCGGATCGGTCACATTCAACAGTACCGCCGTCTCCTCCGGTGTCAGCAAATTAATCCCTAGCGACTTTTTCAAAATGTCGCGAACATGCTGCGGGTCGGGATTTTTATACGTTTCCAGATTCCGAAAAATATTTTCTTCATCGATAAAATCTTTCCCGTTAACCAAGTATTTTTCTATCTCGGCAGGCCTTACTACCTGCTGCGCCCATTCTCTTACATTCATCTTATAAAACCTTCTAATATATCTTTACAAAGTACATCAATATTTCGGACTTGTAAAAACCCGCCACCGTATTTTTAATTTATTTTTTTCAATACAACGATAAATATTATTTATCAAACAAAATTCCCGTAAAACTCAAATCGTTCTACGGGAATCCATATCTATCGTTCATCTCTATTCTCTTACGGTCAAGCCCCAGGCATCCGCATATTGAGGATACTGTTTCCGGATACGCCTCACCTCATTCCAACACTCCTCATGTGTATCGAACGAAGCTGCGCTAACACGGTACATTCCCTGCTCGTTCCGCAGGATCGTACTATTCCTGAATCCCATAAACACCAAACGCTTCCTCAAAGCTTCCGCCTTTTCTTTACTCTTAAAGCTACCTACAATCACATAACAAGCCTTGATCTGCGGTTCGTCCGATGTCACTTTTTCCTCCTTCAGGGGAGCAAACGTCGTATCGGCTGGCAAAGTGTCTCTTTTCAGCGTATCTTTAGGTAACGTATCCTTTCTCGGCAACACAGGCTCGACCAAAACTTCTACCGGAGCCACCTCTTTACTTTTCTTCTTATGGTCTTTATGCCCGAACAAAAGATTTATTCCCACACGGGCACTCACCGACTTCGTATTCGTATAGTTGGCTGCCAATGTATTGTCGGTCATAGCATAAAGCTGGAACGGACCTAACTTCGCCGTAATACCCGCTCCTATATTAGCATAGCTTCCCCGGGTCACGGTATAAGAAACGGAAGCACTTATATTACGGATCAGACGGGCATTTACAGAAGCGGTCAAAGCCGGAATAAACATCTTATCCACCAGTGTCGCCTTAAACAAACCACCCACATTGAAAGTTTTATTCAATTGATAAGTCGCTCCCAAATGAAGTTTCGGGCTCAGCATCGTATTATAGGAACCGCCTCCCGGAGACAAACGGAATGTGGTATCCATTTTATCGATCAGGCGATCGAAAGCATCGTCCAAATCTTCATATCCATCCTTATTCTGATTGATACTATTGGAAATATCCACCCCTTCCCATTCAAACTCGGTATCCTGATGGAAATTGTAAGTATTGCTCTTATTACCCCAGTGAATAAATCCCAAATCGGTCAAGCTGGCAAACAAATTGATCTTTTCGTTCAGTTTATACTGGCCTCCTAAATCGACGGCAAAACCGGGATTATGAGCATTCAGAAACGAAGAAACACCGAGACCGTCCGTATTCAGGTCAAAACTATCCCACTCTACAAATCCTTTATCATCCAAACGATACTTGACCTCTGCCGGAGAAGATACCCGGATATTCTGCCGTGACCGTAACAGCAAAGTCCCGTCGTCCAGAGTTCGTACTCCCATATCCGAATCGGTCATATGCACATTGGCGACACCCATCAGGAATTTAGCCCGTCCTCCCACGGTCAGCTTACTGTTTACCTCCTTCGACAAACCCAAAGCAAATTCCAGATAAGCACTCCCATTCAGCCCCAGTCTGCCGAAATCCATGTTCGGATGACTCGCATTTCCTTCCTTCAAAAAAGTAAGCAAGTCTTTATTAAATCGCAGCATAAAATCGTTCCGCTGGGTAATATCTAAAGTAGCATACCATTTCTTAGCCTTTATACCGAGCGAAAAAATAGAATTTTCATTATTGAAATTGATAAAATTCCGTTTTTTCAAACCCTTATAAAACTTATCGATATCCACATGCACGGAGTCTTGCCTTTTCACCAGCAGATCCTCTACCGTAAACGAAGAGTTGAGATAATTCACAGAAATACCGCTAAGCCCGGGTAACCCGATGAAAACTTTATATTCTGGCTGATAGGCCGGATTGATCCGGTAACGTTGTGGAAAATTAGATAAGAAGTAAGACGTATTATTACCGTCCTGTCCGTTCACTCCGCCCACGAATGACAGTAAAATCAAGGAGAGCAGAATACTACACTTAAATTTCATATTTCAAATAAAGAATTTTTAACGCATGCACATTTACGCGGTAAATGTATGTTAAATAACCAAGATTTTCAATAAAAACAGCTATTTATCTTACATATTTTTACAAATTCCTAATAATTTTCTCCAGCCCTGTCCGTTTTTGAGGCATATCTTTGAAAAGTTCTTTAAAATACGCCTCGTCCATCTCTCGCCAATCCTGTTCCGTCAAGCCGATTACTTCCGGCTTAGGCAAAAATTCCGGGACATGATGCTCCTTCGCCTTTCCGTTCCAGGGACACACTTCCTGGCAAACATCACAGCCGAAAATACGTCCTCCGGCAAGATGCTTTAAAGTTTCGGGATATTCTCCTTTATTTTCAATCGTTTGATAGGAAATACATTTCCGGGCATCCACTTCATAAGGAATCAAAGCTCCCGTCGGACAAGCTTCCACACAACGGTTACATCGCCCGCAATAAGACTCCGTAAACGGTTCGTCGTACTCATCGAAAACAGCGGTAGTCACAATCACACCGATAAAGCAAAACGACCCGAACTCACGGCTGAGCAGCAAAGTATTTTTTCCCTGCCATCCCAATCCGGCACGCCGCGCCCATTCATGCTCCAGCACCGGAGCGGAATCCACAAAACACCTGCCTGTGACATCTTCTGTCTTCTGAAGCTCTCCCAACAAATGCCACAACCGTTCTTTCAGCACCGAATGATAATCCCTTCCCCAGGCATACTTCGCGATCCGGGGAATCCCCGCAACCTGTTTTCGTACCGTATAATAATTAGTCAGCGTAACGATCACCGATTTAGCCCCCTCCACCAATAAAGCCGGATTTTCCCGTTTATCCAGATTCCTGGCCATATATTCCATCCCTGCATTTTTTCCCGCTTCGATCCACCTCCGCAATCTCGCCACTTCACCAGACAACAATGCGACAGGAGCAACTCCTGCCGCATCAAAACCGGTTTCCCGGGCTAAATCTTTCAACTTCTGCAATTCCATTCTGAAAGCAGCCGCTTATATATCATATCCCAATTCCAGCTTCGCCACCTCACTCATCCGGTCGGGAGTCCAGGCAGGCTCAAAAACCAAATTCACCGTAACACTTTCAATCCCTTCCACTTCCATCACAACATCATGTACCTGCTGTACAATCTCATCGGCAATCGGACAGCCGGGAGCGGTCAAGGTCATGTGGATCAAGACCTCCGAAGGTTTCGGGAACTCAATATCGTAAATTAACCCCAAATCCCACACATTTACCGGAATCTCAGGATCATAAACCGTACAAAGTTTCTCAATGATTAAATCTCTAACTAAACTTGCAGCCATGCCTTTTCATTTTTAATTATCGGAATCTTACCGAACACTCTTATTGATTGGCATAAGCGATCGCATACATCTTGATCTGCTTCACCATAGATAATAAACCGTTGGAACGAGTCGGCGAAAGATGCTGGGTCAATCCGATCTCATCGATAAAATGCATATCCGCTTTCGCTATATCCTCCGGCTTCTGTCCGGAAAATACCCGGATCAGCAATCCGGCAATCCCCTTCGTTATAATCGCATCGCTATCGGCAGTAAAATACAATAACCCGTCTTTCATCTCCGCATGAAACCATACCCTCGACTGACAGCCTTTAATCAAGTTATCCTCCGTCTTGTGAGCTTCGTCCATACCCGGCATTCCGGAACCGATCTCAATTAGATAAGCATACTTATCCATCCAGTCATCAAAAACCGCAAACTCATCTACGATTTCCCTTTCTGTCTCTTCTATTGTCATGTTTTTAATTCTTATCGTTAAAACCGCATAATAACTTATTTCGGTCAAACGCCGAACATCGTCGCCACTTTTTTCAATCCGCCGCAAAACAGGTCGATCTCCTCTTTTGTATTATACATAGCCAGCGACGCCCTTACCATGCCGGTCACCCCGTAATGCTGCATCACCGGCTCGGCACACAATTGCCCGGTACGCACGGCAATCCCCATTTTATCCAACAAAATCCCCACATCCGAATGGTGAATATCGCCCAACGCAAAAGAAAGCACCGACGATTTATGCGGAGCCTCCCCGAAAATCCTCATTCCCGGCACAGCGTGCATCTGCTCCAAAGCATATTCCAGCACCGGATGCTCATAAGCCGCAATATCATCCAAGCCTATCCCGTTCACATAACGGATCGCCTCACCCAAACCGATAATTCCGATAAAATCGGGAGTTCCCGCCTCAAATTTAAAAGGCAACTCATTGTAAGTGGTTTTCTCAAACCGAACCTCTTTAATCATCTCTCCTCCTCCTTGCCAGGGTGGCATTTGTGTCAGCAATTCTTCTTTACCGTACAACACCCCGACACCGGTCGGGCCATATATTTTATGACCGGAAAAAACAAAAAAATCACAATCCAACGCCTGTACATCCACAGGAATATGCTGCACGGCCTGAGCCCCATCGACCAGCACTTTAGCCCCCACGGCATGAGCCTTTCGAATAATTTCCTGCACTGGGTTTACCGTCCCCAGCACATTCGACACATAAGCAACTCCCAGCAACTTCACCCGCTCCGTCAATAACTCGTCCAACTGTGTCGAATCCAGCTCTCCGTTATCCCGGAAAGGAATCACTTTTAACTTCGCTCCCTTCCGTTCACACAACATCTGCCAGGGCACGATATTCGCATGATGTTCCATCTCTGTCACCACAATCTCGTCCCCTTCCTTCACAAAGGCCTCTCCGAAAGAATGAGCCACCAAATTAATACTCTCTGTTGTTCCCCTGGTGAAAATCACCTCCTTATCAGAAGCCGCATGCAAAAATTCCCGAACGAGTTCCCTCGCCTCCTCATTGGCATCCGTACATTTATTGCTTAAATAATGAACCCCCCGGTGGACATTGGAATTATATTTCAAATAATACTCCCGCATCTTATCCACCACCTGCAACGGTCGTTGCGTCGTAGCCCCGCTATCCAGGTAAACCAGCCGTTTACCGTATATTTTCTCTTGCAATATCGGAAAATCTTCCCGTATCTTATCTATATCGAACATAAAACTGCAAATAATCCCTTACA
>ENA-UEQO01000028-UEQO01000028.1-human-gut-metagenome-genome-assembly--contig:-NODE-28-length-127712-cov-29.901524_pt1 | contig 127712 bp, 76 predicted proteins | sample MGYA00242938_ERZ507940 | MGnify/ENA primary metagenome ERZ507940 (study PRJEB26167, sample SAMN06115517) | human gut metagenome | host: Homo sapiens | place: China:Chongqing | collected 2014-12-03... | reverse complement strand
AAATAATACCTTGAATGTACTACGCATAACTCACTCCTTTTTTTGGTTACAAAATTAGTTATTAGTGAGTTACCGACTGCTATGCAAAATTACGCAAATCGCAGAAACAGAACCATTTAGCAAGAAATTCACACCCGTTACGGGGGTAATGAGGTGGTAACTGAACTTCTGCGCTGTTTGGCTTCGAGGTGGTATTTCGTTGGCTCTGTCCCATAGAAAAACAAAGCGTAACGAACGCTGTATCAGCTAATTCGCTACGTTTTACCCAAATTTACTTTTTCGCTATGTGTTTATTTTAATGTTTTCTCAGAGCATCCCTCGACGCGTTTGGCTGATATAAATAGCGTTTGCAGTTGAGAATTAGCCTTGACTCGCGCTTCGCTATCCGGAAGCTTTTCTGCGATGACAATATTTTGCAATGTGCGATTCAGCACGTTACATAAGATGCTCATTTGATCTGCCGTAATGACGGTACGCATCGCGGTTTTAATTTCGTCAATTAGTTTTTCTTTCATGGCTGCGTTTGTATTATTGAAATTGATAAAGTTACGCAGTCCATTGAAATACACACAAAGATAACCGATAAATGATAATTTAGAGGAGCAGGCTAAAGCGCTGTTTAAGTCGTGGTTTGTGGATTCTGATCGAAACGAATGGGTTCACTATGAATTAGGAGATATCACACTTATTACTGCTGGGGGTGATAGGCCTTCAAAATATACTAATAAGAAGACTATTGAGTGTTATGTTCCTATATATTCTAATGGAATAGATAATGAAGGATTATATGGTTATACAGATGTTGCAAAAATTCATGAGGAAAGTATAACTATTTCTGCAAGAGGAACTATAGGTTATGTCTGTTTGAGATTAGAACCATATGTTCCTATTGTCCGGCTAATTTCAATAATCCCTAATAAAAAAGAGTTGTCTGCAAAATATTTATACTTGTGGGCATTAACTCAGAATATTACAGGAACGGGGACGACTCAGCAACAATTGACTGTTCCGATTTTCAGAAAAACTCCAATATCAATACCCTCTGACACTAAATTGAAGCAATTTAACTCTATTGCTGATCCTTTATTTAGTCAAATTGAATCTAATAAAAAAGAAAACATAAAATTATCCACTCTCCGTGATACCCTTCTACCCAAACTCATGTCCGGCGAGCTCTCCGTCGAGGAGGTTTCTCTCGATTAGCTTGCTAAATTATCATTTATCAAAGTTACTATTGTAATTTCTATTTTTGCTATATTTGTATTAAACTGGGATTTCTAATGGAATTAGATCTTAATATTGATTCAAATGGCAATGTAATCGTCAATACATTGTCGGAATATGTTGCATATATTTCTCAGTTGCAAGCTGCCAATGAAGGTAGCAATGAGCGATTCTTTTTCAGGGGCCAATCCAATAAAAATTGGGATGTGCGCCCGTGTTTATTTAGAGAGAATAACCTGACGATTGAATCCGATATTATATCCGAGGCTTGTGCTCGTGCTCCTTTTGAATTTGGCGGCCGAAGTGCATTTGAACGACTGACAAAATTACAACATTATGGACTGCCAACCAGAATGTTGGATGTAACGCTAAATCCTTTAGTCGCGTTGTATTTTGCGTGTGCGAAATGTGAAGATAAAGAAAACTACGACAAGAATTATAAAGAATCTGATACTATTGATGTCGACTCCGATCATTCATTTGATAATGAATATGATGTCGATGGGGCTGTTTATTATAGACGGGCTTATGGACATAAGCATAATTCAGATGATATTGATCTGTTGGCCCGAATCGCGGAAATGGATTTCAGCGGAGATATTGTATTGCATCAATTGGTCGAGAAATTAGGACTACGCAGTCAAATAAAACAAGCCGAGGATTTTGAGGAACTGGCAAAGGTGATGCAAAATGCTTACTTTGTTATATCGACATTCAACAATGAACGTTTGATTCGGCAGAGCGGAGCTTTTTTGCTTTCTGGTAGCATTAATATTCAACTCAATAAATCTGATTACGGCGCCAGTCGGATCGAGAAGAGCAGTTGTTCTTTAAATAGCCAGTTTGCGAGCGAAAGGATAATCATACCGGCCGGAAGCAAGGAAAGCCTTTTAGAAGAATTGAATTTCTACAATATAAACCAAGGGGCTTTATTTCCGGAGTTGGAGCATCAGATGGCATATATCAAATATAGTATGTGTAAATCTAATGTCAGAAGCGCTTCATCTTTTGAAAAGATAGATTTTGATGCAATAAAAGCTGAAGAATCGAAGGAAGGTGTTGAGATAGCTGAATCCGTAGTGAAAGAAGAGTTAGTTGATAAGGCTATTTATGATATCGTATCACAATATATTTCAGATGATGCTATAAAACAGAATGTTCTTCGAATTATTACACGGCAAACCGAATATATAGATTGGGCCAATAAGGAAGCAACCATTAGTGATTTGAGACGTAAAATCAAACGAAGCCTGTCTTTACAATCTATTAGTTCTGATGTCGCAACGCAATCTGCGCGTAATATGGTATCACAGCTTGTTAACTTGTATGTGAAAAAATAACAATTATATGCATTTCACCGAAGATGATTTTGAAAACGCCATTCTCGAGTTGTTTCGAGAGCAATTAGGCTATGATTATGTGTACGGTCCCAATGTGATGCGCGACTATGCAGAACCGCTTTTCGTGGAGGTGCTGGAGGCTGTGTTGCCGCAGATCAATCGTGGACTGCCACAGGCCGCTATTGACGAAGCTATGGTGAAAATTCGGACCTATGAGGGCGGAACGTTGGTACAGAAGAATGAATTGTTCACGGATTATTTGCAAAATGGCGTAGCTGTCAATTATTTCGATGGCCGCGAGCAATGTTCCGCAAATGTCCGGCTTGTCGATTACGATTCACCGTTACATAATCGGTTTACGATCGCTAATCAATGGACGGTCGATGGGCACTCGGTAAGGCGTGCGGATATGATCGTATTTGTCAATGGATTGCCGCTGGTGGTGGTCGAACTCAAATCGCCATCGCGTGAGAATACAGACGTGTCGGAAGCTTATGCACAATTGCGTAACTATATGCAGGAGATTCCGTCACTCTTTATCTATAACGCTTTTTGTGTGATGAGCGATCAGGCGATGACTAAGGCGGGGACGATCACAGCGGGTGAAGACCGTTTTATGCAGTGGAAAACGGTAGATGGGAGTTATGAAGATACCCATAGCGCGAATTTCGATGTGCTTTTCGCGGGAATGTTCGAAAAAACGCGGTTTGTTGAATTGTTGCGGAATTTTGTTTGTTATTCGAAAGACGGTAAACAGGATATTAAGATATTAAGTGCCTATCATCAGTTTTATGCCGTACACAAGGCTGTGCTTTCGACGGTTAAAGCAGCTGAGACAGATGGTCGGGGTGGCGTGTTTTGGCATACGCAGGGCAGCGGAAAGTCATTGTCTATGGTCTTTTTCGCCAAGCAGTTGCAGCAGGCGATGTCGTCGCCGACTATCGTCGTGCTGACAGACCGTAACGATTTGGACGGTCAGTTGTACCGGCAGTTCGCTTGTTGCAGGGATTTTTTGCGTCAGACACCCGTGCAGGCCGAAAGTCGGGCTCATCTTCGGGAATTATTGGCGGGACGCGAAGCGAACGGTATCTTTTTCTCGACGATGCAGAAATTCGAAGAGAGCGAAGAACCTCTTTCGACGCGACGAAATATAGTTGTTATGGCCGACGAGGCGCATCGCAGTCAATACGGATTGGAGGAGAGGGTCAGGATGGTTACGGATGCTGACGGGGTAACGCAAGCCAAAGTTGTAATCGGCGCGGCGCGTCTGGTGCGTAATGCGTTGCCGAATGCTACCTATATCGGGTTTACCGGAACGCCTATTTCGCAAAAAGATCGGTCGACACGCGAAGTGTTTGGAGATTACATCGACGTGTACGATATGACGCAGTCGGTGGAGGACGGTGCGACACGGCCGGTATTTTACGAGAGCCGTGTAATCAATCTGAAACTCGACGAGCAGTCCTTGCGGCGTATTGATGCGGAGTATGATGCGATGGCTGAGGAGGCGGAAGAGTATGTCATTGAGAAAAGCAAGCGTGAATTGGGGCGGCTCGACTCGATCCTTGGAGCTGACGCGACGGTGGCATCATTGTGCGAGGACATCGTAAAACACTATGAGGAATTCCGGCAATACGAGCAGACGGGTAAGGCGATGATAGTAGCCTATTCGCGGCCAATAGCGATCAAGATTTACCGTCGGATTCTCGAAATGCGTCCGGTGTGGAGTGACAAGCTGGCTGTTGTGATGACTTCCGGTAATAAAGATCCGGAAGACTGGCGGGCGATTATTGGAAATGATTCCCACAAGAAAGAGTTGGAGAAGCGGTTCAAAGACAACGATAGCTCGTTGAAAATCGTCATCGTAGTTGATATGTGGCTTACGGGTTTCGACGTACCTTCGCTTTCGACGATGTATGTCTATAAACCGATGTCCGGACACAATCTAATGCAGGCTATTGCTCGTGTGAATCGTGTGTTCGGGGATAAACAAGGTGGTTTGGTTGTGGATTATGTGGGTATCGCTTCGGCGTTGAAGACGGCGATGAACGATTATACATACCGTGACCGCAAAAATTATGGTGATACGGATGTGGCTAAAACCGCCTATCCGGAGTTTCAGAAGAAACTGGACGTTTGCCGTGATCTGATGTATGGATTCGATTATGGTGCTTTCTTCGGTAAGTCTGATTTGGAGCGGGCGAAAGCCATCAGCGGAGGTGTCGATTTCATGCAGTCCCCCGAGCGGATGGAAACGAAAAAACTCTATATCAAAGAGGCGCTGCTGCTGCGGCAGGCATTGTCGCTTTGTCAGAGTTTATTGAATTATGAGCAACGTATCGAAGCTGCCTATTTTGAGGCGGTTCGCACATTACTGACGCGCGTGGAAGCCAAGGGCAAGGTTTCGTTCCGTGAGATCAACGGGCGTATTAATGAATTGCTCAAGCAGAGTATCAAGAGCGAAGGGGTAATTAATCTTTTCTCCGATATCAAGGAGGAGTTCTCTTTGTTCGATTCGAAATTCCTGGAAGAGGTTGCCCGGATGAAGGAACGGAACTTCGCCGTAGAATTATTGCGTAGGTTGATTGCAGAGCAGGTACAACTATATCAGCGAACGAATACGGTACGAGCCGAGAAGTTTTCGGAAATTCTGTCCGATGCCATGAGCCGCTATTTGAAAGGGATGCTGACGAACGAAGAGGTTATCGAAGAACTGCTGAAAATAGCCCGTGAGATCGTTCACGGCGAAAAGGCCGGCAAGTCGCTTAATCTGAACAGCGAAGAACTTGCCTTTTATGATGCGTTGACCAAGCCTGAGGCTGTAAAAGATTTCTATTCCAACGATCAGTTGATCGCTATTACACGTGAGCTGACGGATGCACTCCGGCGTAACAAAACGATCGACTGGAATATGAAGGAGAGTGCTCGTGCCGGAATGCGGCGTATTGTCAAACGGTTGTTGAAAAAGTATGATTATCCGCCTGCAGGGCAGGAAGATGCTTTGAATACGATTATGGAGCAGTGTAAGAAGTGGAACGAAAATAATTGAATGGGATAGCTATGGGTAAGTTGGAAGAGTCGTATAGAAGAGTTGCATAATGATTTTGCAAGATAAGTAATACGCGCCTGTTAACTCTGATTAGATAACAGGCGCGTATGATTATTTTGTAATGTCTAATTCCTTTTGGAACTGCTTTGCTTTTTGCCGGATATCTTCTGCTTCCTGCTTTCGGATAACGCTACGTTGTTGATTCTCGATTGCTTCCCGGACGGCTGTTTCGTAACGCTCAACTTGTTGCCGGAGCGAGCGACGGTCTGCGCGGCGTTCGGAATCGTAGAAGAGGGCGTTCAGGTTGCGCAATTTTTGCTCGTCGATGTCGCCCATCATTTGAACGTAACGGTATTTCAATTCCGTATCACGCAGGTTGGCAATACGGTCGTATAATTTAGTAATATGGATGCCGCCGCAGAGAATCACGATGAAAGAGATCGCCATATAGAGTAGTGCCCACGAGGTGTTGAAGTCGATGACGTGGATATGCCGTTGGGCTGCGGGTTGCGCAGGATGAGCGACGGCCGCAATAATTTTCTCGGTATGGTTTTCAGTCTCTTTTCCGATAGTTGTAATGCGGTCTGCAAGTTCCATGCGTACCCGTTCGACATTCGTGCGGGTGAATTGGGCCGTTTCGAGCAGTCGGGCGATTTTATCATCCGTTGTTACTGGAGCTGGGGCGGATATGTTGCGGTCGTCTATTCTGCGGCTGAGGGAGGTGAGTTGTTTTCTCAGTTCTTCGAAAAGTTCGATAATCGTGTTCGTGTCCATAAATAATAGGTATTGTCGATTAAAGTCGGTGTTGTTTTCTCTTTTTGCGCAGTCGTTCCTGAAGGCGCCGTTCTTCGTCCGCATCGTAGACCGGTTGCAGAAGATCTTCGAGCAGGTGACTGAACGATGCGACCGGATTGCTTACAGAACCGCGTTCGTTTGCGGAGAGTGCTTGTCGGCGGTTCAGGCTCAGCGCATGGTCGATTTTGGAGAAACTGAACTGCCGGTCGATTTTCGAACCGTTGAACGGGTAGCCGTTCCTGGCGAAGACGACGCCTTGTACGTCGGATGTGCCGCCGCGCATCCGGAACTCGGTAGCGATCCCTTCGTGCCGCAGCGCTGCCGTCAACTCCGGCCAGTCGCGGCAGCGGGGTACGGCGTCGCGCAGCGCGTGGAAAATTTCATATTTCGTTTTGTCCGGTTCGCGCAGGCGGTGCTCCTTGACATTCTCTTTGCCCGATGCGAAGTAGAGCCCATGCCGGACGGTCAGCTCCTTGCAGAGTCGCTCCGAACGGTAGCGGTCGTTGCGGTCGGAGACGGTACGGCCGTCGTTGTCCACCCGGTTGAAAAGGATATGCAGATGGGGATGTTCCCGGTCGCGGTGGCGGGCGATGATGAACTGCGTGTTTCGGATGCCCATGCCGGAGAGATACTCCGCGGCGATTCCGACCATCCGCCTGTTGTCGAGCCGTGCGGCGTCCTGTGCCGAAAAGGCGAGGACGATGTGGCCGACGGGCTTCGAAAGATGCGGATTCAGTGCCGCCTGCATTCGGAAGCTGCGGACGATGGAATCCCGGTCTTTCATCCGGACGCCCAGTCCGGCGAGCAATTCGGCGTCTTTTCCTTTGTCAAGGACGTAATCGACGGCTCCGCCGAACGAACCGCCTTTCGATATTTTGGCAATCATGGTTATTCGTTAATTTGATCTATTAGCGTATCTATCTTTTCGATCAGAGCTGTGCACTCCGCCGCTGCCTGAACATATCCGGCGGAGTTGGCTTTTCGGGCGAGCTGATTGAGGTTGTTGGCCATACCGGCGAGCTGCCGCAGCAGGGTCATCTGTTCTGCCGTGAGGCGCTGGCGGACGACGCTCCTTGAGAGCGCCGTCCGGGCGTATTCGGCCCAGGTGAGACCTGCCGCCCGCGCCTTGCCGCGCAGGGCGTAGTAGTCTGCTGCGGCCATCTTCACGGTCAGCCGCTCCTTGAGCTTTTCGCTTGCGGATTTGGGCGGACGTCCGCCTTTGGGATTCTTTTTCATTATATCCATTTGAGACCAGCGGGATGAATCTGCAAGGGTTTCGGGGCACCCGAAACATAAACTTGCTCTCTTAAAACCCGGAATGTTACTCCGCGGCGGCCGATGTCAGTTTTTGTCCGAACATCTCCATTTCGCGGCCGATGACTGTCTCGGAGAACTTGGCGTAGTGGCGCGTCGTGTTGGTGTTCGAGTGGCCGAGAATCTTGGCTAGAACGTCAATCGGCATGCCGTATTCGACGGCCATGCAGGCGAAGGTGTGGCGGGCAACGTGGGTGGTCAGCACTTTGTTGATGCCGCACACGGCTGCTATCTCTTTCAGGTACGCGTTCATCTTTTGGTTACTCGGCGTAGGGAGCACCCGTGAGCGTGCGACGCATACTTCGTCGTGCTCGTAGCGGCGCAGGATTTCGAGTGTGGCCGGGAGTAGCGGGATACGGCTCATCACGGAGGTCTTCTCGCGGGGCTTGTGAATCCACCAGCGGCCTTCGTCGTCCTGCGAGAGGTGCTCGCGCCGCAGGTGGTCGGCATCGGCGAAGGCCAGCCCCGTCAGACAGCAGAAGACGAAGACGTCGCGGATGCGGGCCAGCCGGTGGTCGAGCGCCTTGCGGCTCAGTAGTTCCAGTTCATGCGCCGTGAGGTGCTCCTTGGCCTGCACCTCGTCTTCTTTGAGTTTATAGTAGCGAAACGGATTTTTCGTGATCCACTCGTTGCGCAGGCAGTAGAGGACAAAGTTGCGCAGACAGTTCATCACGGCGACCGCTCCGTTGTGGCGGCAGCGGTGGGCGGTTTGCAGGAAGAGGTTGAAGCCGTCCAGAAACTCGTAGTTCATCCGTTCAACGGGAATATCCTCGGCTTTGCCGCGTTGGGCGAGATACTGTTTGAGGTAGCGCAGCAGCCGCTCGTACTTGTCTGCCGTGCGCTGCGTGATGCGCACGCCCACTTCGGTCGTTCTTTTCGCATTAGGAAAAGGATGGTAAAAGTTTCTTGTCTCATAACTCGTGACATTTTAAGGATTGACAAAACGTCTGCAAGGAAACTTTATTGCGGTGTAAAACGCAGCAAAACAATGTATTGCGGGCTAAAAAGGTGGCAATCCTGTTTTCGGAAGCCCAAATCGTCTCTGCCCACTTTTTTGCCACCCAACAGTTTTCTCCGGCTTGCTTTCCGCTTCCGGCTCGGGGAATCGGTCGAAACCTTTGTAAGATGGTGATAACCAGCCCCCCCCCTACGCCGGACGGGCAACAAAAAAAGGAGCCTCGGAAAAAGGCTCCTTTGTGCGGATAAAGGGACTCGAACCCCCACGCCGTAAGGCATCAGATCCTAAGTCTGACGTGGCTACCAATTACACCATATCCGCATCGGTAGGACAAAGGTAGATAAAAATTCACAAAACACAACCGGCACGGGCCATTATCCGGCTTTTTTGGTTACTTTTGTAAGTAATTTTTTAGACATGCCGCAACATATTACCCTTGTACTCACGCCGAAGCAGGCTGCCGATGCGACGTTTTACACCTCGCAGGCGGCGCGGCGCATGGGTGTCTCGGAGGCCGATATTGCTCTGGCGCGGGTCGTGAAACGGTCGATCGACGCCCGGCAGCGGCAGGTGAAGGTGAACCTGACGCTCGAAGTGTACGTCGACCGCGAGCCGCAGCCCGGGCCGGTGCATTTCGACTATCCGTCGGTCGACGGACGCACGGAGGTCGTGGTCGTGGGATCGGGACCTGCGGGGCTGTTCGCGGCGCTGCGGCTGATCGAACTGGGCCTGCGGCCCGTGATTCTGGAGCGCGGGCGCGACGTTTCGGCCCGCAAGCGCGACATCGCGCAGATCAACCGCAACGGCGCTGTGGACCCCGACTCGAACTACGCCTTCGGTGAAGGCGGAGCCGGGACCTTTTCCGACGGCAAGCTCTTCACCCGCAGCAAAAAACGCGGCGACTACAACAAGGCGTTGCAGACGCTGGTGTTTCACGGTGCGACGCCCGAAATTCTCTTCGAGGCCCATCCTCACATCGGAACCGACAAGCTGCCGGGCATCATGCAGCGTATCCGGCAGACGATTGTCGGAGCGGGCGGCGTGTTCCGTTTCGGGAGCCGCGTTACCGATTTGAAAATCGAAGGCGACCGGATAAAAGGCGTATGGTGCGGCGACGAACTGATCGAAGGAGCCGCCGTCGTGCTGGCTACGGGCCATTCGGCGCGCGATATTTACGAACTGCTCCACCGCCGCGGCGTGCGCGTCGAGGCCAAGCCCTTTGCCATGGGGGTGCGCATCGAGCATCCGCAGGCGCTGATCGACTCGATTCAATACCATTGCGAGACGCGCGGCGAGTACCTCCCGGCGGCCTCCTATTCGCTCGTGAGCCAGGAAAACGGCCGCGGGGTCTACTCGTTCTGCATGTGCCCGGGCGGGTTCATCGTACCGGCCATGACCGATGCCGCGGAGTCGGTGGTCAACGGCATGTCGCCCAGCGGCCGTACGTCGCCCTATGCCAATTCGGGGCTGGTCACGGAGGTCCGGCTTGCGGATTTCGAACATCTGCGTGCCGAATGGGGCGAGCTGGCGGGGCTGAAATTCCAGCAGCGGTTCGAAGAGTCGGCGCGGCAGCGGGGCGGGGAGCATCAGATCGCTCCGGCACAGCGGGTCGCCGATTTCGTGGCGGGCCGCGCAAGCGGGTCGCTGCCCCGAACGTCGTACATTCCCGGTATCACGCCGTCGCGTCTGGACGAGTGGATGCCCGGCTTCATCGCGCAGGGACTGCGTCAGGGCATCGCGACCTTCGGCCGCCGGATGCGCGGGTATCTGACCAACGAAGCGGTGGTCGTGGGCGTGGAGTCGCGCACCTCGACGCCCGTGCGCGTGCCGCGCGACCCCGGGACGCTGATGCATCCCGAAACGAAGGGTTTGTTTCCCGCAGGAGAGGGGGCCGGTTACGCCGGCGGCATCATTTCTGCGGCGCTCGACGGCGAACGAATCGCCGAGGCGGTAAAAAATTATATTCGATAGCCGATGGAACCGAAAGTCAGCATTATCATTCCGGTCTACAATGTCGAGCCGTTTCTGGCCCGATGCCTGGACAGCGTGGTGGGACAGACCCTGCGCGGGATCGAGATCATCTGCGTCGACGACGGAAGTCCCGACCGGTCGATCGACATCCTGAACCGCTATGCGGCGCAGGACGACCGTATCCGGGTCATTTCGCAGGAGAACCGCGGCCTGGGCGGCGCCCGCAACCGGGGATTCGACGCCGCGACGGGCGAATTCATCCTTTTCGTGGATTCCGACGACTGGATCGACCCGGCTTACTGCGAGCGGCTGTACGAGGCCGCCCGGGAGGCGGAGGCCGACATTGCCTGCGCCTCGATGCTGAAGATCAGACCCTCCTATTCGAAATGGACGATTCATTATACGGAGCGGCAGGTGGCTGCCGAAGCGCAGGAGAAATTTCGCCTCTGCCGCTGCCCGCCCGATTTTTATGTGATGAACAAGCTCCTGCGGCGCGAGATGCTGTTGCGGCTGGGACTGCGCTTTCGCGAACGGGTCTGTTACGAGGATGTGGAATATACGATGCGCCTGCTGGGCGAAGGGGGTGTTCTGGTGACGGTTCCCGATGTCGTTTACCGCTATGTGGTCAACGGGGCGTCGATTACCAAGAGCCGCCAGACGCCGAAAAAGCAGCAGGACAAATATCTGGCCCACAAAGCCTTCGTGGCCTACGTCGACGCCCGCGGAATACGTCTCGACGCGAGGTTCCGGCGCATTACCCGCCGTTCGTTCGGCCGCTGGGGACTTACATGGCTGAAAATCAAGGAGTGCGGCGACCGGGAGACCTACCGGTTGTTCGACCTGATTCCGGTGTGGCGGAAACGTGTAACCGATAAACAAGCATGTGATGGACATTGATCTGGTATACCTTTGGGTCGATGGGAACGACCCTGTGTGGCTGACGAAGAAAAATGAATTTCTGCCGGCCGACAGGCAGGTGGACCCCCAGGTGGCGGGGGGGTGCCGCTACGTCGAGAACGACGAACTGCGTTATTCCCTGCGTTCGGTGGAGAAATTCGCGCCGTGGATACGCCGCGTCTATATTGTGACCGACGACCAGACGCCTGCGTGGCTCGATACGTCGAATCTGCGCATAAGGGTGGTTTCCCACCGGGAGATCATGCCTGCGGAGATTCTTCCCGTCTTCAATTCGTGCACCATCGAGTTGTTTCTGCCCCGGATTCCCGGTCTGGCCGAGCATTTCCTCTATGCCAACGACGACATGTTTTTCAGCCGCCCCGTCGATCCCGGGTTTTTCTTCGACTGGCAGGGCCGCCCCATCGTGCGGCTTAAGGTCCAGTCGCTGAAGAAGCACGACGACGACATCTATTGCCATACGATCCTCCGCATGCAGGATCTCGTGCGGGCGCGTTACGGCAGGTGCTCGTCGCTGGCTCCCCACCACAATGTCGACGCTTACCGCCGCAGCGATTTTCTCGAATGCTGCGAGACCTTCCGGGCCGAACTGGAGCATACGAAGCACGCCCGGTTCCGTTCGCGCGACGACTGGCAGCGTGCCCTGGTGCTCTACGATGCGTTGGCGCGCGGACGCGCCTCGCTGCGCAAGGTGACCCGCTTCAACAAACTGCGCAACCCCTTGCGGCTGCTTCGTGCGGCTTTCGGCGCGGGTTGCGGCAGCGATTCGCGTTGCATCCCGGCTTATCTGCCTAATCTTGAATCTATTATGGAGAAATATGATCCGTCGTTGTTCTGCCTGAACGACGACGTGCGTATGACCGACGAAGACCGTATCCGGGTCCGGACGTTTCTCGACACCCGTTTCCCCGAAAAGTCATCGTTCGAAAAGTAGCGCGCGGCGAATTCGCTGCGACCGGGTCAGCCGCCGATGACGATGGCCGACCCTCTGCCGATCTCGTAGGATATTTTCGGGGTAAGATGCCGGTCGAGCCCCTTCTCGCAGCGGGTCCGGTGGCAGCGGATGCTGTCTTTGTAACGCTGCTCGTTGCTGTTGCAGCCCGAACGTTCCGCCTGGTTGTGATGGAGGTGGAAAGCAACGCCCCGGAATTTCATGCATCGCTGATGTATCTCGCTGTTGTTGAGCCGTATGCATAATTCGGCGTCCTCGAATCCCCAGCCCTTGAAATCTTCGTCGTAGCCGTTTACGCGAATCAGGTCGTTGCGCCAGAATGCCATATTGCACCCACGGGGAGCGCGGGTCGGGCCGAACGTATGGTAGAGTATCGACATGATCGGGATTCGTACGACATTGTTGCTGCTGCGGATGCCTTTCATCAGCGGGGACAGCGATGTGATCTCCCCGCTGAGCACCTTGCGGGTCAGCAGTTCGGTGATGATGCCCCGGGAGCCGGTGACGAAGCATCCTTCCCGGGCGAAAAGCATGTGGTCCTGAATGAAATTCCGTTGCAGGATCAGGTCGCCGTCGATCTGGATAATGTATTTTCCCTTGCTGGCGGCAATGGCTTTGTTGCGGATGGCCGCCAGGCGGAAACCGTTATCCTCGTGCCAGATATGGCGCACGGGAACCGGCGAGATGTTCTCGAAGTGCTTTACGACATCGCGGGTGCTCATGCCCGATCCGTCGTCCGCAATCAGGATTTCGGAGGGCATGACGGTCTGTTGCATCACGCTGTCGAGGCAAAGGTAAAGCGCCCGAGGCCAGTTGTAAGTGGAAATGATCAACGATACTGTCATCGTACTGTAAAACTATTGGTTAGGTTAGGAGTTCGAGGATAGGCAATAGCGAGTGTGCAAAATCTCTGCCGGGGTGTTGCGCGGGGAGATTCTGGCCGAAAAGAAAATGACGTTGCTGAAATCATTTTGCAAAAGTAGCAATTTATCCGTTATGATCGTCATATCGCTCTTTTTATATATATAAATGCGCTTTTCGGCCGATACTGCATACCGGGTGGAAAAAAGTTTTTTGAGGTTTGGGTTGTGAGGGTGTTATGTGGTTGATTTACATGGGCGTATGAATTCTTGCCGGTTGGTGATATTAAAAAAACTCAAAAAATTTGAAAATTATTTTAATAAAAGCTTGCGCGGATGGTTTTTTCGCCTTATCTTTGCAGCGAAGTTTTAAGGTTCATTTAGGTTAGTAGTTTTAGGTTGGTGAGGAAACTGGGAAAGACGGACTGCGGTCCGGTTCCAGGTTTCCTTTTTTTTGCGTCTTTTCGGAAGGCGCTTTTTTTATGCCCGCTTCCGGGCGCCTCTCTTTTCGTGCGTCCGGAATTTTCCGGACCTCCGTTTCGGTCTTCCCGGGTTTTGCCCGTTTTTTCGTTCAACCCGATTGGCCGGTTCCATTTTCCGGAAAATTCCGTCGATCGGGGTTTTCAGGCCGTGGCGCCGCGTTGAATGCGTTTAGGATTAAACATTTGCGAGAGTAGCTACTTAATCGGGTAAGTAGCTTTATCGGGTGATCAATGTTACCAAATTGTTAAATATATTTAATATATTCGTAAAATATTTGCGTAATTGAAAAATCCCCCTTATCTTTGCAGTGAAGTTTTAAGGTTCATTTAGGTTAGTAGTTTTAGGTTGGTTGAGGAAATCGGCAGGTTGTAACGGGTTGTCCGTTGCTAAGACCAGAGGGGCGGTACTCGCTCCGCGGTCGAATACCTCCGATTGAACCTCATTTTCGGAGGGGGTGGTTCCCCGCCGAAAAAGAAGGTCCTAGTCGTGAGACTCGGACCTTTTTTCTTTTCCTTGCAGGGCCTGACCGTCAGAGTCCGGCCAGTTGCTCGCGGCTCACGCTCACCTCGACGCTCCCGAGCGCGTAACATCCGATGTCGTAGGGATTGTAGTAGAACGTGATGCCTTCGGGCGTGACGAGGAAATTCTCCGTTACACCGATGTATTCCGGGAAAAAACCCTTCGTTTCCAGCTCTTCGTCGCTCCGGACCCCGTATTGTTCGTATATATCTTCGCGGATCAGCCGGTTGAGCCGCTCCAGCTGCGTTTCGGTGAACAGGTCGGCCGTCGTGATTTCGTAACCGCCCGCCAGCGAATAGTTGTAACATTCCGTGCCGTAGATGCCGTGCGCTCCGCCCGTGTAACTTGCCCGCGTGATCACGTAGCAAAGGAGCGTGTCGACGACCGATCCTTCGGATTCGACGGAGATTTCGCCTTCCCATGCCGGACGGACGGTGCTTTCCGGTGTATTCCCGGGAGGCGTCATGTCGCTGGTAACCTGACGGATCGCGGCCGAAGCCGCCTCTTCGGGCGTCCCTTCGAAATTCTCCAGGTCGAAAAAACGGTCGATGTTCATCCGTTCGATCGCTGCGAGGGCGGGGGAGTCCTGGGCGTTGGCGATCGAGGCGAAGCGATATTCGAAATCGCAGGAGAAGCCGTTTCCGCTGATCAGCGAGTCGGTACTTACGACGGTGAACTGCGGCCGGACAGGGCGTTTCGTGCAGGACCCGGCCGTCAGAGCGGCGGCGGCCAGGAGGGCGAGGGTGGGGAATTTCATGGCGATACGTTTTTATGTCTATCTGTAAAGATAGCTCAAAAAGCATTTGCGACGCCCAAAAACGAAAAAAATCACAGATTTTGCCGGAAAATTTTGGAGTTTCGAAAGAAGGCGTTATCTTTGCACCACAAAACTAAACCGGTGGATTCATCTAAGGGTTAGGATACATGCCTCTCACGCATGACATAGGGGTTCGAATCCCCTATCCACTACCAAACTGACGGCTGCACGCAAGTGCGGCCGTTTTTTTGTTTCGGATCACCGGGGGCTCCCCGGCTGTTTTAACCCCTGTCGCCTTTTCCTCCGGTCTGTTCCCCTCTGCGCGCCGATTCTGTTCGTTATTGAAAAAGGCCTGTTGGTGATGATTGTCCCGGGGTTCGTTGAATTAATTTGCCGCCGTCGCGCCGGTCCTCTATTTTTGCTTCAAAATTGCAAATAGAGTTTTTATTTTAAATTCTGAACGGTTTCGTCTAACCGTTTGATGAATAAACATTTAACGGAGTATCTGAAAAGTAATGGTAACGACTAGGAAACCGTGCGATTTTCAGCGTTTTGCGGTGTTTTACTATCAAATAACTCTTTCAGGTGCAAAGATACGACAAATCTTTGATATAGTATCCAATACAAACAGTATTCGCCATTTTTTGCCTTTCGATATATACCTATTTGCTTATGCCGTTATTTTTTGCAGATTTGGATAAAAAAGGAAAGGCAAAATTCAGGAAGCATTGAAATTCTTTACTTTAGTTAGTGCAAAAATCGAATAATTTATTGTAACTTTGCAGCGGATTCGGTGTGCATATAATACCATCCCAATTAAGATAAGTCGCAACATATATAGTGGTTTTCAATATGATTATGAACAATTGTACAATATTAACAGGTAAAAACACCGTTAATATTGCATATCATAAACCTTGGTAATTTTTCCACATTCAAATCTAATTAATTCGATTTGAATGTCATTGTCTTTGTAATCCGGCATGCTATTTCAGGCTTGTCGAGAGATTTTTTGTGCTATAAAATCAAGAAACATTCAAAAGATAAAAGGAAAAATTCAAATGGAAAAAATCAGAAATTGGAAACAAGATTTCTATACAATATGGGCGGGGCAAGCTGTGTCCCTGATAACAAGTGGGGTTCTTCAAATGGCCATCATCTGGCATCTGACAAATACAACAGGGTCTGCGATGGTGTTGTCAATGGCGACCTTGGTTGGGTTTCTACCTCAAGCGGTTTTAGGTTCTGCAATCGGAGTACTTGTTGACCGCTGGAACCGGAAAATGGTCATGATTGGTGCAGATGTCATCATAGCTTGTGCTGGACTGGTACTTACCGTAATTTCCCTGTCAGCGGAACTACCTGTATGGATAGTAATGCTCATCCTCTTCATTAGAAGCGTTGGCACTGCATTCCATTCCCCTGCGTTAAGTGCGGTAACACCTCTTTTAGTGCCTGAAGAACAGTTAGTCAAATGTGCCGGCTACACCCAGTCCATCCAATCGGCAAGTTTCATCCTAAGTCCGGCAATTGCCGCTTTTCTCTATGCAAAATGGGGGTTGAATTCTGCGGTTGCCCTTGACGTATTCGGAGCAATAATTGCCTGTATCACTGTTGCAATGGTTCACATCCCAAAACAACCGATTGAAGCGCTGCAGCAAGAAAACTTTTTCACCGAACTGCGCATTGGCTATAACGCAATACGACAAAATAAAGCTCTTTTCACATTGCTTTGGATAGGAGCAATCAATATGTTCATTTATATGCCAATCAATGCGCTATTTCCGCTGATGAGTATGAATTATTTCGAGGGAAGTACCTTGCATGCTTCCGTGGTGGAAATTGTTTTTGCAGTTGGTATGTTGTTGGGCGGACTTCTATTGGGCGCATGGGGAGGTTTCAAAAAGCGCATGGCAAATATCATCGGCTCTATCTTTCTTATGGGAGTGTCATTGACTGTTTCCGGCTTGCTACCAACCAATGGTTTTATGATATTTGCGATATGTTGTACGTTGATGGGCTTTTCTGCCCCATTCTATAATGGAGTACAGACCGCGCTATTTCAAGAACAGATACAACCCGAGTATTTAGGGCGTGTTTTCGGACTTCTTGGCAGCATCATGTCGTTTGCCATGCCGCTTGGGTTGGTAGTGTCGGGTGCATTTGCAGACCAAATCGGGGTAAACCGTTGGTTTTTGTTCTCAGGTATGGCTATTCTGCTTCTCGCTATAATAGCCTTATGTCTTCCACAACTTAGAAAGGTCGACAATCAAAAACAAAAATCATGATTTATGAAACGTAACTAAATCTAAACAGCAATAAGCCTCTGATAGGGAAATACGATTATCGGAGGCTTATTGCAATCTGTTTTAACTACTTATGTAATTCCTCTACTTTTCCTTTGTGGTTGAATTGGCTGTCGTATGCTCTGCCGTAGCCTGTCGAACTGTTCCCTGAACCATTCGCCTATGGGCTGGCGGTTGATTACGAGTGTCAGTTTAGACTTGTCCGCAGGGTCTTTCACCACTTGAAAGCCTGCTCTTTCTGTCGTAAAACTCCGATTATGTTCCTCCGAATAAAGTTTGCCCTCGTATATCAAAGGCTTACCATAAGTCAATGTCGTGGTCTGCCTTTCATTGAACCCGACAAGGCGGCACAGGCTCTCTATTCTCATAATTTCCTTTGCCATAGGAAACCATGCACACAGCTTTTCGATAATGCGTTTCAAACCTGATACTTCATCTTTGTGTCTGACACTTTTTTCCGCCATCTCCTTACGGTGATTCTGCTGTATTTCCAACAACTGGCGGTTGTGCTCGGTTTGCATCGTGTGTATGCGGTTTTGCAGTATCTCAATGGTTTCCTCATGGGTGGCAACTTCCCGATACAGGGCGGTGTTCTCCCTTTCCAAAGTCTTGACCTTGTTGCTCCCGAAAAGAGAACCGACACTTTCAGCTATGTTGGTCGCTGCGGTGGTGGCTGCACCTTTCAGTTTCTCGGTCTGTACCTCTTTCTTGGCTTGTCTGAGTTCCTGTTCGGTTTCGGTTTTCTGCTCCTGTAACCGCTTGTTTTCTGCATCAAGGGCAGCGTTCTTTTTCTGTATGTCCCGATAATACTGTGTCGTGGTGGTGTGCCGTGCTTCGGAACCTCGCACACCTCGCTGTAATCCGTATTTAGCCATAACCCTTGCATAATTGTCGTGGTACGCAATCAAGGTCTGACGGTTGAACAGGTCATCGGCACACAAACGGACGGTATTTGCTTTCTTGTGATACTTCCGTTTGCCGTCTTCCTGCTCTTTCTTGGCTTTGCGCCTTTCACCTGTCACGATGGGAACAATGGCTGCATGGATATGCGGTGTCTTCTCGTCCATGTGAAGATGGGCGGCAACCACGTTCTCCCTGCCGAATGTGGCTTGCAGCCATTGGATGCTGTCGCTGCACCATTCGTCAAGTCTTCCGTTTTCCTGTATGTCCATCATGTCCTCATGTGTTCCCGACAGAACCACTCGGACTACACGGACTTGGTCATGTGTAATCTTCCGCTTGATGCCTGCCGTGTTCAGCCTGTGGGCAATCGCTTCATCCCTGCCATGAACGCCATCGGGGTATTCTATAAGTACCCTGTTCAGATGCGTTCTTGTCGGGTCTGCGTTTTTAGGTATGATTCTTCTCTCTATATGGTCGGATTGTACGGTGTCCGATGAACCTTTTGCTTTCTTTATGTCCAATGAAAAATATCCCATGTAGTTTGATTTTTACGGTTATTGTTATGAGTGTATTCTCTGCCTGTGGCATTGGCTCTCAGGGTTTCCAAAGGGATTTCCCTTTGGCTCGATAGGGAGTTTTTAGCATTACCGTGTAATGCGTGAAGAAAACGCCCTATTGAGCTATGGTATTTCTGTCTAAATACCCTTGGGAAAGCGAACCTGTTCCCCTCTATATTTTCAGCCCTTTCTTTTTCGGTGGCTGCATCATCCGCCTTGCGGATTGTACTTGCTTCTCCTCCTTTATCGGCTCTGTCGATTGGGACAAGAGTTTTTTGCACAGGTACTCGTTCAAGTCATTATACCCTGCATAGTGAACCGACATATCCTGCAAGCGGTCACCCAACATCCGTTGCAGGTTGGCGTATGCGTTCCGTCCTGCTGTGTCATTGTCAAGGAAACAGCCGATTCGGGTATAGGTTGCCAATATGCTTTCCGCTTTCGAGAGGTTGGAAACGGAGTTGAGAATGACGTAATCCTGTGCATTCAATCGTGGGTGTTGCGGATTGTTCTTTACTCGGATGGTCAGGAACGAGAGATAATCCATGAAGCCCTCGAAAAGATAACAGACGGTTCGTGGCTCTTTTTGCTGTCGGATATGGGTGATGTCCTTCGGGGCGACACATCCCTTGAAGTATCTATTACGCACTTCATACCCTCTTGCCATATTCGGGAAGCCGATGGCGAAATAGGGTTTGTCGGCATTCTCAAACCGCAGTTCCTTACACTCCCTTTTGGCGAGTTCAATGTCTATCCCCCTTTCTTGCAGATAGGCAATGAGCGCAGGTGATGACAGCTCGCCAACTCTTAATACCCGATAAGTGCGGTTGTCGGATTGCTGCTTGCCAAAAGAAAACGATGCAGGGCGGATGTATGGTGTCCGTTCCTCTATGCGCTTCAACAGGCAGGTTACATCTTCCGTATGGTAGAGTTCCGCTGCCAATGCGATGATGTTACCGCCCTTGCCAAGTCCAAAATCGTACCATTTGTTGAGTTCTGTGTTTACCTTGAAAGATGCGTCCGTTTCCTCTCTCAGCGGTGATTTGTACCAAAAGCTGCTGCCCTGTTGCTTGACGGGCGTGTAACCCAAACTTTGCAGATAGTCTGCGATTCTGATTTGTTTAACTTCTTGTATGTTCATGATATTCTATAGATTTGATGATGATTGTAAAAACGTTGATTTGTTGAATGGCTTATATAACACATTTATTTACAGAAAGATATTTGCTCAACATCTTCTCAACAAACCACTCGCCAAAAGAGAAATCAACAATCGGGTGCTGTTCCTCTCTCAACTTCTCTTTTCGATTGTTGAGATTTTGTTGAGAGTGTATATTGTTTATTGTCAGCATAGTTATATCCTTATTCATCAATTCAACAAAAAAAAGAATGATATTACAGGGATTCAAGTTGTTCCCTCGTGACAGAATAGAAACGACCGACCCGTTTTACAGGCTCATACCGACACTCCCGATTGTAGTTGAATTGGTAGGTGGTATAGGTCAGTCCGTTGGGTGCAGGCGTAAGTTTCCAACACTCCTGCAACACCTTTCGGACTTGGTGCTTCTCCACTTTTACCTGCGAGTGTACCAGCAACAGAAGAATGTCGTTGTAGCAGAACGAGAATGTGTCCGTGCCGACACTATCCATGATGTCAAGTATCAGCTCGTGCATCTCTATCTCCAGTCGGTTACGGTTGCTGCGGATTATCTTCTGCAAGGCTTCGGTATGCAACAGCGATGGAGCAAACCACATACGGCTTTCCTTTTCGGTGGATAGTGTTCTGTGTTGCAGGAAATGAAGAAAGGCGGGTATCTCCGCTTTCAGCTTTTGCAGGAAGTCGGTATCATCAGACTGCAAGCGGTCTATCTTGCGTACCCAATAGCGTGTTTCCCCTGCATCAATGATTACAGGCAAGTACTCGTTGTTGGAGCATAGCACGAACTTGGCGAAAAACGCTATCTCGTCACGGTCTTTGCCTTTGGCTTCCACCTTGTAGGAAAGTGTGGTGCTTAGGTTCTTCAACCGCTCGCTGTCCTCCCTACGGTTGAGCAGCACCTCGTCCACCACGATAAGCAGTTTGCCGGCCCAGTCGGAATTGAATTGGCTACGGAAATCCTCGTTGGTGTTAAAGGTTACATTGTTCTGAAATAGGAGTTTTAGAAAATTCAGAAATGTGCTTTTGCCTGTGTTGCGTTCCTCTGATACCAACAGCAGGATAGGCAGCTTTTGAATGGGGTACAAGTAGAGCAGTTGTAGGTAGTCCATGCCCAACTCGTATTGCTCCCCGAAGATGTGACCTACCAAAGATTGGATATGCGAGAAATCGCCCTCTTTAGGTTGGTGGTCTATCGGTTCATAGAGGTTAAGGAACTTGCCGACCACGGGATGGTAGCCGATGTGTTCGGGTACGGTGCAGAAGCCGTCATACTTGGGAACGCTGCCGATGTAGTCCTTGCCGTAGTCTTGGCGCAGGGTTTCGTTGTTCCATGCTATGCGTTTCCTTACATACCCTCCGTTCAGTTTGGGCTGCTCCACAATCTTGTAAAGCGTAGTCCCCACTCGGATGAATTCCTCCTTTGCCATGCCACCATCCGATGGCGGTCTGTGGCTGTCTTGTTGTTTGTTAGCTGACATAATCAAATGGTTTTAAGTTTGAAAAATACCAGCTACAAAAGTATAAGCATTTATCGGATAAGTTGTTACGCAAAACGCGGCAGAACGGTGACAAATAGCCCCCGAAGAAAAAACTTTCAATGGTTTGGAACGGAAGTCGGGCAGGACAGACGAAAAAACTCCCAAAAAACGAATGTGGGGATTACGCTTTTCGGGAGAAAAAATTGGAGTTCCTGTTGATATGTCGGTCAGATTATATGCTGACACGCTGGCTTGATTACTCTATTCGTGACTGAATGAATGGATTCCGTCAGTCGTGCAACCAATTCAGCTACGAGAAGTATTCGGCTTTGGCTATGCCGTTGGTGTTCAGCGAAAAGAAGATGCTTGTTTTCTCTTTTCGCAAGTACAGTCTTTCAAGAACGGCATTGCGCACCTGCTTCGCACTGTATGTGCCGATACGGAACGCAAGGGCGATTATCGTTTCAAGGCTGTAAACCTCCATGCTGCACTTGTCGGACAGTCGGATGGTATGCCTTATCTCACACTCATTCAGAATGCCGTTCTTGCAGAGTGTCTTTATCCCTGCCCTGATAGTCGGGGCGGTTACATTGAACAACTCGCAAAGCTCCCACTCACTCATGGCGGTTGCCTGTATATCTTTCGGCATAACTACATTGCCGAACTCGTTCATTGTTATGATGTTTCTTTCCTCTTTCATTATCGTTTGATTTAAGGGTTACTGAATGGCATTGCAAATGTTCTTTTCCATATCCTCCAGTTTGTGCGACAATGTTTCCATATCCTGACTAATCTTTTGGGCTGTGATTTTTGCGTAAATTTGGGTCGTTTTTATGTTGGTATGTCCCAAAAGTCGGCTGACGGTTTCAATGGGTACTCCGTTGGATAACAGCACAGTGGTCGCTGCCGAATGTCTTGCTACATGATAGGTCAAGTGGACTTTTATACCGCACAACTTGGCAATGGCTTTCAGCTTCTTGTTGCAAGTCGTGTTACTCGGCATGGGGAATACTTTATTATCTCTTGTCATACCCCTGTACTTCTCTATTATCTTTCGGGGAACATCCAACAATCGGATATTGGATTCCGTGTTAGTTTTCTTTCTTCGGGTGATAATCCACAGATTTCCGTCAAAGAATGTTTGCAGGTTGTCTTCCGTAAGGTTCTTGACATCGGAATATGCCAAACCTGTAAAGGTGGAGAACAGAAATAAATCCCTGACAAGCTCGTGTGTCTTGTCGGGCATATCGGTGTTCATCATTGTGTGTATCTCCTCTCTCGTAATATACCCTCTGTCCACGCTTTCGGGAGAGTTGATGTACCCTGCAAAGGGATTGAACGGCAGACGACCGTCATTCCTCGCTATGGAAATAATGTGTTTCAGCACAATCATGTAGCCCCAAATGGTATTGGTGCGGCATTTTTTCTCAGTACGCAGGAAATACTCGAAGTCGTTGATGAACGAGAGGTTCAACTCTTTTAACGGAATATCTTCACGCTTGTAGGTATGGGGTAGGAACTCACGGATGTGCTTGCAGACGGTAACATAACGTCGGAATGTTCCTTTTGCCCTGCTGTGTCCCACTTTCTTGGCAAATTCGCTGTTGTGTTGTTCAAACAGTTTTAGCAAGGTTTCCTGTTTGATACCGATGCCGAGATAGGCATCTTTCAACTTGGCAGCAGTGACATAACCGTCCGTCTGCATCAACTCTTGATAACGGCGGTTTATCTCCACTCTGATTTTGTCAACGGCACGGTTGATTCTTTGCGCTTCGGCACTCTTACCCGAAGCACGGTTGTTCTTCACGTCCCACAGGCGCAAGGGAACATCCATCTTGCAACTGAACTGCTTAATCTCTCCGTCCACCGTAATGCGACACATCAAAGGCAGGTTGCCGTTGGGTTTCTCACTGCCTTTCTTCACGTAGAACAATACCTTAAATGTACTTCTCATAACTCACTTTTTTTTGGTTACAAAATTAATTCATAGTGAGTTACCGACAGATACGACACATAACGCCAAACGATGCAAAATTTAGGTTTCGCAAGAAATTTGCATCATCGCACGGGTAATGATAAAGTAACTGAACTTTTGCTGCGTTTGTCCATATTCTGTCTCTTCTTGGCTTTTGAACAAGAGAAAAATATAGCGTAACGAACGCTTTTTCAGTCTGTTCGCTACGCTTTACTCAAATTTGCTATTCCGTTAGGTGTTTATTTTAATAGTATAATTATGAAAAAATTAGTGTCTATGACCATGGCTATGGCCATGATGGCTGCCCTTTTCGTGGCGTGCGGGGATGACGGTACGGACGATGAGACGCCCCCCCCCGCTGTTCCGACTATCGCATTGGACGGCGGTGACATCGACCAGCCGCAGGAGATCACGAATCCGATGTCGGTCAAGATCGGCGTGACGGCTCCCGGAGCGATTGCGGGCTTCACGGTTACGATCGACTCGCCGGCTCTGACGGCCGAAATGCTCGCAACGGTAGGTTTGGCTACCGAGCTGAACCTCGTGAATCCCGGCAGCATGGCCGAGGCGCTCGGTGCGCTCGGGTTCCCTTCGGGGGAGGCGGTTTCGGGCAAAACGGCCCTGACGTTCGATATTTCGAAGCTTGTTCCGATGATCGCGCAGATTTACAATGAAACCTCGGATCACAAATTCATTCTGAAAGTGACCGATGCGAAGGGTAAGAGCACGACCAAAACCCTGACCTGCCACCTGACGGGCAAGGTGGCTCTGGCCTATAACAACGATGCCGATCTGTGGGCCAATACCGCGACCGTTACGGCTGCGAATGTTCCCGATGGCGGCAGCGTGCAGTATCGCGTAAAGGGCGCCGCCGACTGGACCGACGCCGTGCTCGTCGAAGGTTCGAAATACCGCCTCGCTCCGGTTTACGAAACGTCGAAAAATGCGGCGGGACTCGATGTTCATACGATTAAGGCCGGTACGGGCGTTTTTGCCGCCACGACCTACGAAGTTCGTATCGCAAAAGACGGGCAGGCTGTCGACAGCAAGGAGTTCGCCACGGCGGTCGGGGATAAGATTCCCAACGGCGACATGTCGGGCTGGTCGAAGCGTATCTGGATTGATGGAAGCAACAACGAATTCCCGATCACGTATCCCAATCCCGAAGGCATGAAGGTCTGGGACAGCGGCAATAATGCATTCCTCGAGCAGAATAACGGAGAAGAGACGCTCTTTACGCCGCTCTGCCGTCAGGATGAGACGGAGCCGGGGACGGCCCGTTTGCAGGCCCGTATGGTCCTTGGCTTTGTTTTCGCTCCGGGAAATATGTTCACCGGCGATTTCGATTATTCGGGCTTCTCCGGGACGGTCAATTTCGGTAAGCCTTACGCCTGGACGGCCCGTCCGCGTGCTCTGAAAGTGCGTTACAAGGCGCAGATCGGCAAGATCGACAAGGTGGGTTCGTACGACCCCGACGGAGCGTCCTATCAGGATAAGCAGGATTGTGCGCGTATTTTCGTGGCCGTCGTTAACTGGAAGGCACAGCACGGCGTGACCTCGGGTATGACGGCGCCCACGGGTATGTGGGACCCTGCTACGGCGAAAAGCCTCGACGAAGGAGCGATTCTCGGCTATGGCGATCTGGTCATTACGCAGACTGCAACCGGCTGGATCGAGGCGACGCTCCCGTTCAACTGGTATGCAAAAGATGCTGCCAATCCCGCTTCGGCTCCGTTCTCGCTGGTGATTTCGTGCGCTACGAGCATGCGCGGCGACTACCTGACGGGTTGTTCGACCAATACGATGCAAGTCGACGATTTCGAGTGGGTCTATTGATTGGAAACCATGTGCCCGGACCGAAGCCCGCAGGGAGCGGGACGGTGAGTAGGTAGGGTATTCGGACCGGGTTCTTCCTTTCTTTGTCCTGCTCCCGAAAAAATGCGACGGCCGCCTTATCGAAAGGCGGCCGTCGCGGCGTTGGTTAGTTAAGGTATTAAAGGTTGGTGGGGTTTTATTTCTCGAATTTCGCCTTGAATTTGTCCAACTGGCGTTTCAGGGCGTCGATGGCTTCGTCGACCGACTCCTCGAAGGCTTTCGACTGGTGGCAGGCCACCAGGTCTTCGCCGGGCATGTGCAGCGTGATGGTTGCGAATTTATTTCCTTTTTCGTGGTCCTTATCGAGTTTGAGAATGACCTCGGCTCCGGTCGAGCGCTCCGCAAAGCGGTCCAACTTCGCCATTTTGGCATTCACGAATTCGACGAGCCGTTTGTCGGCGTCGAATTTCACGGATTGAATCTGTACGTTCATAGCCTTACAGTTTATAAAAGTTAATCATTTGCCTCCCTTTTCGCGGGGATGGGCCTTCGCGTAAATCTCCCGGAGCCTGGCGATGCTGTTGTGCGTGTAGACCTGTGTGGCCTGCAACGAGGCGTGCCCGAGGAGTTCCTGTATTTCACGCATATCGGCGCCGCCGTTCAGAAGGTGGGTGGCGAATGTGTGCCGCAGCACATGGGGGCTTTTCTTGCCCTGTACGCCCGCCCTGTCCAGTTCTTCCTGCACCGTTCGGTACACTGCCGTCCGGGATATGCGTTTTCCTTTGTGTGTTAAAAATAGTGCTTTTTCCGATGAAATGCAAATATTTTGCCTCTCAATTAACCTGATGTAATGTAAAATCTTTTCGCGCACGAATTCGAGTATCGGGACTATCCGCTCCTTGTCTCCCTTGCCCCGGATGCGCAGCGACGAGAAGTCCGCGGAGAAATCGTCGCGGTCGATGCCGACCAGTTCCGCCAGGCGCAGGCCGCAGGTGTAGAGGAGAAGTATGATCAGCGAATTGCGCTCGCGGACGAAGTCCTCGCTGTCGCATTCGCATTCGCTGACGATGCCGTTCATGCGGCTTTCGGGGACGAAGGCCGGCAGCCGCTGCGAAGTCCGCAGCGAGGGGATCGGATGCACGACGTCGCGGCCGACGGCTCCCGTGCGGAGCAGCCAGCGGAACAGCGCACGCAGCGACGAAATCTCGCGGTTCATCGAGGCGGCGCTCACGCGGCCCGTTTCGGTGCGGTAGAGAATCCATTCGCGGATGTCGTCCGTGGTGATCCGCTGCGGTTCGAACCGTGCGTCGTCGACCCCCAGCCACGCGAGGAACTGCTCCACGTCGTGGCGGTAGTTGCGGACCGTGAGCGGCGAGTAGCGGCGTTCGGCTTCGAGGTATCGGACGAAATCGGCGATCATACGTGAGCAAAGGTACATAAAAGCCGGATACGGTGCAAAACCGGATCGTATTCGGCGCAGCAAGGACGAGCGCGCACTGAAAAGTGTCGTCACGGCTCCAAAGATAGGGAAAAACCTTTACCTTTGTCCCAAAATGGAAGCGATATGAAACAGAGCTGGAAACCGGGGACGGTGCTTTATCCGCTGCCGGCGGTGCTGGTGAGCTGCGGCGCGGCGCCCGAGGAGTATAACATGCTGACCGTGGCGTGGACCGGAACGGTCTGCTCCGACCCGCCGATGTGCTTTATCTCGGTGCGTCCCGAACGCCATTCCCACGCGATTATCAGCCGTACGGGCGAGTTCGTCATCAACCTCACGACGCGCCGTCTGGCGCGCGCCGCGGACTGGTGCGGGGTGCGCTCGGGCCGGGACTTCGACAAATTCCGCGAGATGGGCCTGACGGCCGTGCCGTCGGAAAAGGTCGCCGCACCCCTGATTGCCGAATCACCCGTCAACATCGAATGCCGTGTCCGGCAGGTGCTGCCGCTCGGGACGCACGACATGTTCCTGGCCGAGGTGGTCGGCGTTCAGGCCGACGAGGCCTACATAGATCCGGCGACGGGGCGGTTCTGCCTCGAACGGGCCGATCCGATCGTCTACTCCCACGGCGAGTATTTCGCGCTGGGCGAGGCGTTGGGTCATTTCGGCTGGTCGGTGCGCAAAAAGAAAAAGGCGCCGAAGAGACGCTGATATTTCCGATTCGCTCTGTTTCGGGGTCGTAACGACGCTTTTTCCGGCCGGAAAGTTCTGCGGAACCATTTGCCATCCCGTGTTGCACCCGTTCTATTTTTTCCTATCTTTGTTCCATGAAAACAAGCCCGATAAGATATGCGCTGTTCGCCGCTTCGGCGATCCTGCTGCTGGCGGGATGCGTCAAGATGCCGAAACCGGGGACGCAGAATCCCGAGGAGCCGGACAATCCCGATTCCCTCCCCCGACGGAATACCTCTATCCCTTCGGCGATGAACCCGGGCAGATAACGGCCGAGATCGCGCTGTCGTTCGGGCCGGGGACCGATCTTTCGGCGGCGCATATCGAAATTCCTCCCCTGAAATACAACAAGTCGCTGCTGCTGCTCCTGACGCAGGACGACTGCAAGCAGGCGGCTTTCTCGACCACGTGGGCCGCGATCAACGGACGTCCCCTTTCGGATACTTATTTCTACAATGCGCCGCATCTGCGCGGCGGGGATATGCCGCCCGATACCTACTCTTTCGGCAAGGCGCTGGGCTCGACCGACGGGACGGGACGCGAAGTGCGCTTCTCCTTTACCACCGCCATTTCCCCCGAGTGGGACTATATGGATGACAAGGCTGTGGTGCGGCCGGGCTTTACTGAGAATTATTACCGCTTTTTCATGCGGGCGGGGTTGATGTGGGACGATGTGATCGAGATGCTCAACTACGGGGTCGGAATCGCCTTCCACGATGTGAACACGCTGTCGGTCGATGTGCCCGACTCGATCCGTGCGCACTTCGTCTCCTCGCAGCGGATCGTCCTTGACCGCCTCGCGGGACGCGGCTGCAAGATGCTGATCGAACCCAACGGCAACAAGGCTTATGTCGCGGCGGCGGAGGGCTACGATCCGATCCAGACGATTTTCCTGCAGTCGGGCGGTGAGAAGCTCCGGCCTTTTGCCGTGAACGGCGATCTGCTGCGAACGCGCATCGAACGGGGGCTGTGGCTGCCGGCGGCGATTCCGGCGGTGATCGAGGCGCAGATGGCCCGACCCGTGGAAGAACGCGAAGCGGTGAATATCGGCGTGCACGGCACCGACCGTTCCTGGTCCGAGATGCTGCTGTGGCTCAACAACACCTACGGCCGGGATGGCGAGGATTGCCTGTGGATGCCTGCGGCCGAGGAGTATTTCGAATACAACTATCTGCGACACCATGCCGTCGTAAACGCGCGGGCGACGGAAAACACGCTCACGCTGACGGTCGAGATGCCCGGCGGACCCTATTTCTATTATCCTTCGCTGACGATCAATCTTCTGGGCGTCGATCCCGGAGCCTGCACGGCGGTCGGCGGCGGTGAGACGGTCACGGGGCTTTCGTGGGGCCGGGGCCGGACGGCGGATGACGGGGCGGAGGCGTTGATGGTCAATTTCGATTGCCGGCATGCCCTGGTCGCGCACGCCGAACATTTCGTGGCGGTTTACGAGGCCGACCCTTCGGCGGCGAACCGGGCCGACGCCCGCTATTTCGTGGCCATGCTCAAGGACTCCGACTGCAAGGAGAGGCTTCTCAAACGGATAAAATAGACGCGGAAAAATAACGAAAAGGAGGCGAACGGAAAACGATTCGCCTCCTTTTTTCGTCATTAATGCGGCGGTTTCGCGAATAATCGCTATCTTGCGTAGCGTAAAATCCGGCCTCCCGCCTGCGTGGGGACCGAAGCCTTTGCCGACGAGGCGATCAACCGGAAATGGGATGAAGAAACTGCTTTTCGTGTTTGCGGGACTGGCCTTCGCACTGACGGCCGCCGCACAGGAATTCCGAATTACGCACGGGCCTTACCTGTGCGACATGTCGCAGGACGGAGTGACGGTGGTCTGGACCACCAGCAGGCCCGCGCTTTCGTGGGTCGAAGCGTCGCCCGCCGACAGCCTTGCGCCCGCACCGCCGCAGCCGCGCCATTACCAGACCGTCGCCGGCCGCAAGCTGGCCGGCAGGACGCTGCACGCCGTTCGTGTCCGGGGGCTGCAACCCGGGACCGACTACCGTTACCGGATCTTTTCGCAGGAGGTTCTGTCGTGGCCCGACGTCAACAACGTCACCTATGGAAAGACTGTCGGCGCCGATGCGTCGCGGCGCCGGGCCTACGGGTTCCGCACCTTTCCGGCTGCGGGTTCCGGATGCTCGTTCCTCGTGCTGAACGACATCCACGGCAAGGCCGACGTCCTGACCCGGCTCTGCAAACGCGTGGACTTTTCCGAACTGGGATTCGTGGCTTTCAACGGCGACATGTCGAGCAGCGTCGAGAGCGGGGAGCAGCTTTTCAAGGACTACCTCGACGCTTCGGCCGCGCTTTTCGCCGCCGGGACGCCGATTCTCTTCACCCGCGGCAACCACGAGACGCGCGGCGTCTTCGCCGACAGCCTCGGGGATTATTTTCCCGGGCGGGACGGGCGGTTCTACGGCATTTATCGCTACGGCGACGTCTGTATCCTGCTGCTCGACTGCGGCGAGGACAAGCCCGACGACCATGCGGAGTACAACGGGCTGGCCGATTACGACGCCTACCGCGCCGAGGAGTGCGCGTGGCTGAAAAAGGCCGTGCGCTCGGAGGAGTTCCTCACGGCTTCGGCGCGCATCGTCCTGCTCCATATCCCGCCTGCGGCCGGGGCCTGGCACGGGAGCGTTCACCTGAACGAACTCTTCGTGCCGGTGCTCAACGAGGCCGGGATCGACCTGATGCTCTGCGGCCACGACCACCGTTATTCGTTCCATCCCGCCGGGGAACGGGACGCGAAGTTCCCGATCGTGGTCAACGACAACCGAAGCTGCGTGCGCTGCGATGTCGCCGACAGCCTGATCCGCGTACGGATCGCCGGTCCCCGCGACAAGACGGTCCATACGCACGAATTTCCGCTGAAACCACAATTTCAACCATAACCTGAATCAATATGAAGAGACTCTTTTTTTCGCTGTGCGCCGTCGGTCTGTCGTGCGCGGCCTTCGGGGCGGGACCCGAGGTCAACATCGTTCCCAAACCCCTCTCGGTGACACCCGGCGCGGGGACGTTCACCGTAACCGCGTCGACCGTGATCGGCGTCGACAAGAATGCCGAACTGCGCCGCTCGGCCCGGATTTTCGCCGGGGAGGTCGCGCCTGTCGTCGGAGGGGTGATGAAAACCGCCGCCGAGGGCGACGTCCGTCTGGCGGTGGACGGCTCGCTGGAGGCCGAGGCCTATACGCTCGCCGTGACTCCTTCGGGCGTCGAGGTGCGCGGCGGAACGCCGCAGGGCGTCTTCCACGGCCTGCAAAGCCTGCGCCAGCTGGTCATCGACGGCGAAGGCGTCGTGCCCGCCGTGACGGTCAGCGACAAACCCTATTTCGCCCACCGCGGGGGCATGCTCGATCCCTGCCGTCATTTCTGGACGGTGGACGAGGTCAAGGAGTATATCGACATCCTCGCCATACACAAGCTCAACAAGTTCCACTGGCACCTGACCGACGATCAGGGCTGGCGTATCGAGATCAAAAAATACCCCGAGCTGACGCGCGTGGGATCGGTGCGCGGGGAGACGCTCATCGGCCACCATCACACCTCGAGCGAGTATGACAAGACGCCTCACGGCGGCTATTACACGCAGAAGCAGATCCGCGAGATCGTGAAATACGCCGCCGACCGCTATATCACGGTGATTCCCGAAATCGAGCTTCCGGGGCATGCCGTCGCGGCGCTCACCTCCTATCCGTGGCTGGGCTGCAAGGGCGAGGGCTACGAGGTGCGCCGGCGCTGGGGCATCAGCAAAGAGGTCTTCTGCCCGGGCAAGGAGACGACGTTCGAGTTTCTGCAGAACGTCTTCGCCGAGGTGCTCGAACTCTTTCCCTCGGAGTTCATCCACATCGGTGGCGACGAGTGTCCGAAGGACAGCTGGAAACAGTGCCCGCTGTGTCAGGAGCGCATCCGGACCGAGGGGCTGAAGGACGAGTTCGAGCTTCAGAGCTACACGGTGCGCCGCATGGAGAAGTGGCTCCGCGAGCACGGCCGGAAGATCATCGGCTGGGACGAGATTCTCGAAGGCGGCGTTTCGCCCACGGCGACCGTCATGTCGTGGCGCGGCTCGAAGGGCGGCATTGCGGCGGCCAAGGCCGGCAACCACGTCATCATGGCGCCCAATGTCCATTGCTACCTGGACTACTACCAGACCAAGACCCCGACGAAGGAGCCGATGGCCATCGGCGGCTATGTCCCGATGCGCAAGGTCTACGAACTGGACCCCTACGACCAGCTTACGCCCGGGGAGCGTGCCTACATCCTCGGCGTGCAGGGCAACCTGTGGACCGAGTATATCGCCACGTTCCCGCACCTGAAGCACATGCTGCTGCCGCGTCTGGCCGCCATCGCCGAGGTGGGCTGGTCCTACGACCGCAAGGATTTCGACGACTTCAAACACCGCATGAACTCCCTGCGCAAGTGCTACGATGCCGCAGGGCTGAACTACGCCACCTATTTCTTCGAAGGCAAGGACGAATAGCCGTCCGGTCCGTAAAAACATCCCCGTAATGCGCATGCATTACGGGGATGTTCCGTTATTTCAGGGCCGTGTCGTTCAGTTTCCGGCCGGCGTCTGCCCGACGACCTCGACCCATTCGCCCTTCCGGAGCGCCCGCACCGAGTTGTCGTACATCGCCTCGCAGCAGACCGAGGGGAGGTAGTAGCGGCCCTTGTAGGTCGCCGTGAGTTTGATCGGGATCTCCTTGCTTTCGCCGCTCCGGAGGTCGAAGTAGCTCAAAACCCGGTCGTCGCGGATGTCCTGGTAGGTGACCGTCGAAAGGTCCCGTTCGGAGGTGATCTCCCAGCCTGCCGGGACGATGTGCGTCAGGGCCAGGTCGGCGTAACGCTCGTAGCCGCTGGTGTTCGTGACCGTCACCACGGCGTAGAAGTCCGTCGACACGGCGACCGACCGCGGGTCGAGCGGCGCGCCGTTCATGTCCCGGTAGCGGACGTCGATCTTCAGGCTGCTTGCGGCTTCCGCCTCCTCGCCCTTGCCGGGCGTGTAGCTCTGGCTCACGACCAGATGGAGGCTGCCCGTGCCGGTGTTCCTCACTTCGGTTGGGGCGGTGAGCGGCATGGAGGCGATCGACTTGGCGCTTCGGATCGGTTCCCGGCCGATCCGGGCGTCGATCCCCGTCTGTCCCGTGGAGGCGAAATTCGCCAGCGTGTTGAGCATCCAGGCCGTCGACTGCGTACTTAACCACTTGTCCTTCTTCAGGATGTCGGACATTTTGAGGGCCGTGCGGAACGCCGCTTCGCGCTGTCCGAGCAGCGTCTGCGTCATCAGCACGATCGCCATCTGCCGTTCGGGACTGTTATAGGTTCCGTCGTAGGGGTCGGCCTTCGGAGCCGCCGTGCCGGCGGTCTGTGCGGTCAGCTCTTCGGCCACCTTCCGGTTGCCGTCGAGGGCGTAGGCTGCGGCCAGCAGCCATCGCGCGTCGCTGCCGGCCTGCGCCGACCTCTCCCGCAGGCGGTTCATGGCGCCCCGGTCGGGCGTGCCGGCCAGTGCGAGGACGTATTGTGCGTAGGCCAGCGTCAGCGGATTGTCGAAGGTGTTGCCGCGCAGGTATTTGAGTGCGCGTTCGAGCGTCGTCCGGTCGACGGCGTAGCCGTATTTCGCGGCTTCGGCCATGAAATGGACCGCGTAGGCCGTGCCCCATTCCGAAGGCGAAGTTCCGCCGCTCCAGTAGGCGAATGCGCCGTTGGAGAGCTGATAGCCGCCCAGCCGCGACAGGACGCTCTTGATATTGCGGTCGATGTCCTGCAACATCTCTTCGTCGCACTCGGCTATGGAGTGTAGGTAGAGTTGCGGGAAGGCTCCCGAGGTGATCTGCTCGATGCAGCCGTGGGGGTAGCGCACGAGGTATTCGAGGCGGCGCGAAAGGTCGATCGGAGGAATCGACGAAAGCTCCAGACGGGCCGTTCCGGAGGCTTTCAGGGGCTTGACGGAGACCGTTTCGCCCGGCTGGAGGATGTGCTCTTCCGAGGTCGTGACGTAGGGATTCGGCTCCCGCACGTCGATCTCGATCTCCGAGGCGGAGTTGTCGCCGGAAGAGGCCGCCGTGACGCGGACCTTCCCGATTCCGGTCTGCCGGCCCGCCTTGAGCCGGAAGGTGACGACCTGTTCGCCCTCGTCGCCGAGGAAGACGCTCCGGCTCTGCGGCCCGACCACGGAGAACGCTTCGTTCACGCTCACCCGGACGTCGGTTTTACCGACCCCTTTTTCGAGGGCGAAGACCGTGACCGGAAGTTCGATCTCCTCCTCCGTGGAGACCACGCGGGGCAGGGTCGCCTGCACCAGGAGCGGTTTTTTCACGGCGACCTCTTTCGCCGCGGAGCCGAAGGCGCGGCCGTTGGACGCTACGACCATCACGCGCACCGACCCGAAGTAGGGCGGCAGCGCGATCTTGTGGGTGTTGGTCTTCCCGGCGCCCAGCTTCTCGGCGCCGAGGAACCGCACGACGGGTTTGAACCGCTGCGCCCGGAGCGCTCCGGTGTTCGGCTGCTCGGCGTCGCCGCCGATGGCGAACAGCTGCTCGATGCGGCCGCCGTAGGCGCCGATGACATGGTCGAACAGGTCCCACGTGCGGACGCCCAGCGCTTCGGTGGCGTTGAAATAGAGGTAGGGGTCGGGCGTCCTGAAACGCGTCAGCCCCAGCAGTCCCTCGTCGACCAGCGCCAGCACGTAGCTCATCCGCCTGCCGTTCCGCTCGCGGACCCGGATCGTGATTTCCGACTCGGGTTTCACCGATTCGGGCATCTCGACGACGGGCGCAAGGCGCGTGCCGGCGTCCTCGACCGGAAGCCGCAGAACGCCGAACAGCCTGATCGGCGCGTCGTTGAGCGTGTTGCCGTGGGGTTGGACGAGGGTCACCGAGACGTAGACGTTCGGGGCCATGCCCTCCCTGACGGGAATCTCGAAGGAGGTCTGCCGGTCGGTGCATGCTATCCAGCGGCTTTCGCGGACGAAGCTGCCGCTCTCGACGCTCACCAAGGCCCGGGCGCCCGGGGACGAAGGGATGGTGATCTTCGCCTTGTCGCCCGGCACGTATTTGTCCTTGTCGCGGGCGATGGCCAGGCGTGTCGCGGCGTCGGTCACCGAGGAGATGCCGCCCCGGTGATCGGACGACGACACGCAGACGACGCACGTCGCCGAATGCGCCTGCCGCGCGCCCGTCACGCGGATGAGGTAATAGCCGTAATCGCCCGCACTCCAGCGCATCGTGACCTGTCCCGTGCCGTTCGAGAGGGTGGCCCGCAGGGTTTTGTACTGGGCGTTGAGCGCGCTTTTGGCGTAGCGGGCCTGGGAAGCCGCCGACGAGGCGTCCCACCACCAGTAGGAACTCATCCTGTAAACCGTCACGGTCGCCTCCTCCGTGCCCGTCGCGGGACGGCCCCGGGCGTCGAGCAGGACGAGCCGCAGCGCATGGTCGCGTTTGCTGTCGAGGTACTCCTCGCCCCAGTCGCTTTGTTGGGCGGTTACGCCGATTCCGAAATAGGCGTCGTAGGGCGAGACGGCCGCGATCTGCTGGTCGACGCTGAAATCGCCGCTCTTTTCGAAGACCTTGACGGTGAATTTGCCGTTCAGCATCCCCGGACTCAACCCTTCCAGCGAGGAGAGCCGGTCGGTGGTCAGTTGCAGCGCGCCGTCGGTGCCGGTCGTGCCGGAGACGATCTCCCGCTCCTCGGGGGCGAACTGCTTCGTGGCGTCGTCGAACGAATAGTCGGGGTAACCCTTGAAGCGCGTCGGAATCTGCGACAGCTGCGCCTGGAGCGTGACTTTCGATCCTGCGGCCGGTGCGCCGTGCAGCCACCGGGCCGTCAGCCGGCCGGTGAACTCCTTCGCGTCGACGGTCTGTCCGTCGCCGAGGCGCATCTCGATCTTCATCCGGTTGGGCTTGACGGCGTCCACGCGGATGTTTTTCTCGAACGTCGCGCCGCCGAAGGTCGCTTTCGCGCGCCAGATTCCCGTGGGGGAGGCGGGCGTCGTCCGTAATTTGAACGTATGGATTCCGTCCGTGGAACCGCTGCTGACCGCCGACTGCACCAACTGCCCGTTGGGGTTGTAGAACTCCAGCGACGCCGGGTGGTTCTCCGGCAGCGGGTTGTCCGAGGCGACGATCAGCGTGAGGTAAATTTCGTCGCCCGGGCGCCAGACGCCCCGTTCGCCGAACAGATAGCCCTTTATCCCCTTCGTGTCGGTCGTGCCGCCCACGTCGAAATTGCTCAACGAAAGCGCCGCGCCCCGCTCCACCCGGACGAAGGCCGCGTCGCCGTTAGCCTCGGCCAGCACCGTGTAGGGTTCGTCCCCGCATTTCAGCACGGCGCGTCCTTCGGAGTCGGTGACGGCTTCGGCCAGCTGCTGGTTCTGGCGGTCGTAGGCCCGGACCTTGCAGCTGCCTTTCGGGCGCGCCGAGACCAGGTCGGTGGTGTAGACGATCAGCTCCCCGTCGCCGCTGCTCTTGCAGATGATGCCGATGTCGGACTGGATGACGACCTTCGACCGCTCGGCGTAGGTCCGGTAGTCGCCGAAATAGTAGTCGTAATCGTTGCTCTCAACCGGAATCAGCGGGTCGACGCCCTTGATTTCGAGCAGGTACATCGACTTTCGGCTGTCGGTGATCAGGCGGCTGAGGTCGAGCGAGTAGCTGTTGGTGCGGTCGAGCCGCGTCGAGGCCTTGTCTCCGAGGTCGATGGTCGTGTCGCGGACGATGCGGGAGACGTACTCCATGTCGGAGAAATAGGTGTCGCCGTAGTAGTTCCGCTGGAAGAATTGCAGCAGGTTGTTGGCGAAGATCTTCCGCACGCGCACCCGTGCCCGGGCGAAGTTCACCGATTCGAACAGCAGGCTCATGCGGTTGGACGAGGGCAGGATGGAGCCTTTGCCCGTGAAGCGGATCGCGGGGGCCTGCGAGGGCAGCGCCGCGGTGAAGGTGTAGCTTTCGTCGAGTCGGCGCCCCGCCTTGTTCTGCACCTCGCGGCTGATTTCGACCTCGTAGTTCCCCGTGAGTTGCGTTTCGGGGTAGATGTAGAGGCGGTTCCGGTCGACCGAGGTCCGGAATTTCGGGTCGAAACGGATCAGGTTCCTGAAATCCTGGTTGGGTTTGAGCGGCTCGGAGAAGGTGACGACCACGGCCAGCGGCTCGGTCTGCACGGTGTGGTCCAGTACGATGTATTCGCCCTTGCGGGGGACCTCCATCTCGACGTTCCGCTTCGGGTCGAGGTCGAAGTCGAGGGTCAGCTTGTAGCTTTCGTCGCTGCGGGTCGGGATGTTTTCGACCCGGTATTTGTGGACCGTGCCGTCCTCCGAATGGGTCCAGGTCACTTCGGGTTTCAGAAGTCCCTTGATCTTGAGCCGCTGCTCCACGTAGTCGTCGGCGGCGTAATCCGACGAGACCGTTTCGCCGACCAGCACGTAGTATTTCAGGTCGTCGCTCTGCTGCAACCAGCAGGGGTTGTAGGAGAAACGCAGTTTCGGCGTCGAGAATTCGAACTCGGCGACGCCTTTGGCCTTTCCGCCGGTGAGTTTCGATGCGTCGAGCGCCACCTTGTAGCGGGTGTCGCTCTTCAGGGGCGATTTCGGGACGATGCGCAGCGTCCGCACGCCCAGCCGGGAAACTTCGACGTCGGCCGACGGGGTGAACGATACGGCGTCCTCCAGGTCGTCTTCGGCCAGTTCGACGCCCTCGCGCAGGGTCACCTGAACCGGCATCCGGACGCCCGACAGTCCGTTGGTCGACGACTCGACGATGTCGCTCGCCGGGCGGCTGCATGCGGCGGACAGCAGGACGATGAGGGCAAACAATGCGGCGCGGAATGGTTTCATGGTGCGTTTTTTTAGGTAACTTTGCGTTGGATACGGCGGGGTGCGCATATCTTCCACCAAAGATATATAAAATATGTCAAAAATGATGTCGAAAAAAAGAATCTGCCTCCTCGCGGTCGGGCTTACCCTGCTGCTCGCCGCGGGTTTTTTCCTCGCCCTGCCGCGGACGCTCTTCGACGAGCCGTTCTCCGCGACGGTGTGGAGCCGCGACGGGCGGCTTCTTTCGGCGAAGGTCGCCCCCGACGGGCAGTGGCGGTTCTTTCCGACGGACAGCGTGCCCGGGAAGTTCCGCACCGCAATCACGACCTACGAGGACAAGCGTTTCGACCGTCATTTCGGAGTCGATCCGCTGGCGCTGGCGCGCGCCGTGGGGCAGAACCTCGCGGCGGGGCGGATCGAGAGCGGCGCCAGCACGCTCACGATGCAGACCATCCGTTTGAGCCGCGGCGGGAAGCCCCGGACCTTTGGCGAAAAGTTCGTCGAAGCGGTGCTGGCGCTGCGGCTCGAAATGCGGTGCAGTAAGGAGGAGATCCTGGCCCTGTATGCCGCCCATGCGCCCTTCGGCGGCAATGTCGTGGGGCTGGAGAGCGCTTCGTGGTACTATTTCGGCCGCAGCGCGCGGGACCTTTCGTGGGCCGAAAGCGCCCTGCTCGCCGTGCTGCCCAACGCGCCTTCGCTGATCCACATGAAGCGCAACCGCGAACGGCTGCGCGAGAAGCGCGACAGGCTGCTCGACCGCATCCGGAGCGGCGGGCACATCGACTCCCTGACGTGCGCCCTGGCCAAGCTGGAACCGCTGCCCGAAGCTCCCGAACCGATGCCGATGGAGGCGATGCACCTGCTGGGCAAGATGCGCACGGGGGCGCTGCGCTCGACGCTCGACGCCGACCTTCAGGGGCGGGTGAACGCCTTGGCGCGGCGTTACAACGCGCAGTACCGGGGCAACCGGATCAACAACCTGGCCGTCGTGGTGATGGACGTGCGGAGCGGGGAGGTGCTGGCCTATGCCGGCAACGTCTACGACCCCGGGGACCGGAGTGCGGGAACCGGTGTCGACGTCATCCCCGCGCGGCGCAGCAGCGGCAGCGTGCTCAAACCGATCCTCTACGCCGGGATGCTCGACGACGGCACGGCGCTTCCGACGATGCTTTTCCCCGACGTGCCGACCTATTACAGGGATTTCACGCCGCAGAACTACAACCGCACGTTCGACGGCGCGGTTCCCGCCGACCGGGTGGTCGAGCGTTCGCTCAACGTCCCGTCGGTGCGGATGCTCGACAAATACGGCCGGGAGAATTTTCTGTCGCTGGTGCAGGGGCTGGGTTTCCGCACGATCGACCGCAGCGCCGACCATTACGGGCTGTCGCTGATCCTGGGCGGCGCGGAGATCACGCTGTGGGACCTCACGGCCGCCTATATGCTGATGGCGGCCAAACTCGGCGGGCAGGAGACGATCCGCCGGCCGCACTACGACGCGTCGTCGGCCGAGACCGTTGCGGCCGGCGACATTCCCCTCTCGCGGGGTGCGCTGTGGCTGATGTTCGAGGCGATCAGCCGCGTCACGCGCCCCGAGGAGGAGGGCGAGTGGCAGTATTTCGCCTCGTCGAAGAAGATCGGCTGGAAGACCGGGACGAGCTACGGCAACCGCGACGCATGGGCCGTCGGGGCGACGCCCGACTACGCCGTGGGCGTCTGGGTCGGGAACTGTTCGGGCGAAGGGCGGCCGCTGATGACGGGCGTGGGGTACGCTGCGCCCGTCCTGTTCGAGGTGTTCGGCCTGCTGCCCGGGAGCGAGTGGTTCGCAGAGCCTTACGGCGACCTGGAACCCGCCGTGGTCTGCCGTCAGAGCGGATTTCTGGCCTCGCAGGTGTGCCCCGACCGCGATACGCTGATGATTCCGCGGACTGCCGCCCCGGGCGAGGTCTGCCCCTATCACCGGATCGTCAATTTGAGTCCCGACCTGAAATACCGCGTGACGACCGACTGCTGCGATCCGGCCCGCATCGTCCGCAGGCCGATGTTCATTCTGCCGCCCGCGCAGGAGTGGTACTACCGGAGACAGCATCCGGACTACCGCCCGCTGCCGCCGCTGCACCCCGGCCTGTCGGGCCGCGGGGCGGGAAACGACCCCATCGAGATCATCTATCCGCAGCCGGGGCGCGTGCTGGTGGCCCCGAAGTCGCTCGAAGGCCGGCAGCAGAGCCTCGTCTTCACGGCCGTGCACCGCGACCGCAACGCCGTGCTGTTCTGGCATCTCGACGACCGGTATCTCGGCGCGACCTCGCTGGAGCACAAACTTTCGGTCCGGCCCGCTCCCGGGCGTCACCGCCTGACGGTGATCGACGAGCACGGGGCCTCCCGAAGCGTCGCGTTCAGCTGCCGGTAGGGCGGATTTCCGGCGCAGGGCGTCTTCGCCTGACGGATGCCCGCAGACAATCCGGCGTTCCGGGTCCGACGGAAAACGCCGCAGCAAGGGATGATCCCCTGCGGCGGCGTTCGTGTGTTTCCACCGGGGCGGGCGTTATTTCACCCCGAAGCGGTAGATGCAGACCTGCGTGTATTCTTCGCCCGGACGCAGTACGGTCGAGGGGAAGTTGTCGTGGTTGGGGCTGTCGGGATACTTCTGCGTTTCGAGCGCCAGCGATTCGCGGTAGCGCAGCGGTTTGCCGTATTTGCCGTTCGCTTTGCCGTCGAAGAAGTTGCCGCTGTAGAACTGCATGGCGGGCTGGTCGGTCAGCACCTCGATCGTGCGGCCCGAAGCGGGTTCCCAGACCGTGGCTGCCGGCTCGATGCCGTCCGCGGTCTTGCGGTCGAGGACCCAGTTGTGGTCGTAGCCCGCGCCGTTGCGCAGCTGCTCGTTGTCGGCGCCGATGCGCTCGCCGATGGCGTGCGGCTGGCGGAAGTCGAAGGGCGTGCCCGTGACGTCGGCGATCTCTCCGGTGGGGATCAGCACCGAGTCGACCGGCGTGGTGTGGCTGGCGTTGATGGTCATGACGTGGTCGAGGATCGTGCCGTTACCCTCGCCCTTGAGGTTGAAGAAGGGGTGGTGCGAGAGATTCACCACGGTCGGCTTGTCGGTCGTGGCGCTGTAGTCGATCCGGAATTCGTTTTCGGGCGTGAGCGAGTAGGTCATCTCGATTTGCAGGTTGCCCGGAAAACCCTCCTGTCCGTCGGCGTGGAGGTACTTCATCACCAGCTGGTCTTCCGAGGCCGAAACCACGTCCCAGACCACGCGGTCCAGGCCGTCGATTCCGCCGTGGAGCGTCTGGCCGTTGTTGTTGATCGGCAGGTTGTACTCCGTGCCGTCGAGCGTGAAGCTGCCCTTGGCGATGCGGTTGGCGTAGGGTCCCACGACCGCGCCGAGGAAGCGTTCGCCGTCATTGTTGATGTAACGGTCGATCGTCTCGTAGCCGAGCACGATGTCTTCGTAGTCGCCCGCGCGGTCGGGAGTCCAGAGCGACACGACGCGGGCGCCGTAGTTGGTGACCTGCATGGTCACGTCGCCCGCGCGGAGCGTGTAGATTCCGACGGGTTTGCCGTCCGCCTCCGTCTGGAAGGCTTCGTTGCTGAAGAGGGTGATTTTCGGCTCCTGGCTTCCGCAGGCGGCCAGCAGCAGGGCGCATAATGCGATGAAATTTCTTTTCATGGGTCGGTTTTTTGGGTTCTTGTCTGCAAAGTTAATTATTCCGTGCGTTTTGTGGCCGGGCTTTGCCGGTTTTTTTCTTTTTGGCCCGGGGCGTGTCGGCCGCCTCCTTGTGGAACATGTGCTCCTTGGCCTCCATCTCCGTCTGCTGGCCCTTGTCGCCCTGGCGTTCCATCCATTGCAGCAGTTTGGTGCGCAGCGCTGCCTTTTCGGCGGCGTACCGGGGATCGTCGGCCAGGTTGCGGGTCTGGAACGGATCGTTGACGATGTCGTAAAGCTCTTCGCCGGGGCGGTGCTGGTAGCGGTCCACCTGTCCGCGGGCGAATTCGTCGGTCGCGGCTTTCTCCTTCCACGAAGCCCACCAGTCGCGTTTCGGGTGCGTGGACATGCACTTGAACGTCGCCTCGGGCGTGAGGTTTAGGATGTAGGCGAAGCGGTCGCTGCGCACCGAGCGGATGCCGTAGTGTTCCGGTCCGGCGTGGATGCCGCGGCTGGTCTGGATGGCGTAGACCTCCTGTTTGAAACTCTTGGCCTTTCCCCGGATGACGGGCAGGAAACTGCGTCCGTCGAGTCCTTCGGGAGTCTTTCCGCCGGCGATGTCCGTCAACGTCGGGGTCACGTCGACGTATTCGCACATGGCGTCGGTCGTCGTGCCGGGTTTCACCACGCCCGGCCAGCGTACGATGAAGCCCGTTTGCAGGCCTTCGTCGTAACAGGTCCACTTGCCGAACGGGAACGAATAACCCTGTTCGCTGGTGAAGATGAAGACGGTGTTTTCGTCAAGCCCGTATTTGCGGAGCAGGGAGTCCACCGCGCCCACCTGGCTGTCCAGCACGTTGATCTCCGCGAGGTAGTTGCGGAACTGGCGGCGCGTTTCGGGCGTGTTGACGAGGTTGCAGGGCAGCGTGAGGTCGTCGGGATTCCAGAGGCTGCGGTCGCCGAGCGTCCACGGGTCGTGAGGCTCGGTCGAACCGACGTAAAGGAAGAACGGTTCGCCCGTCTGCGCCACGTCGGCCAGGAACGGTTCGATCTTTTCGGGGTGCACGCTCCGCAGCGACTCCTCCGAAAGGAACTCGAACGGGAAGGCTTTGATCGGCGCGATGTGCCGCTTGCCCTGCAGGGCGACGCGGTAACCGGCTTCCTTGAGGTATTCGGGCAGCGTCTGCACCCCCTCGTCGAGCCGCGTGTGGTTGGGATAGGCTCCCGAACGGACGGGGTAAAGCCCCGTGAGCAGGCAGTGGCGCGTCGGGGAACTCATGGCCGTCGCCTGGAAGAAGCGCTCGAAACGCAGGCCCTGTGCGGCCAGCCGGTCGATGTTGGGCGTGATGGCGTCAGGGCTTCCGTAACAGCCCAGGTCGTAATGGCGGCAGTCGTCGGCGATGACGAGCACGATGTTGGGGCGCTTCGGGTTTTGCCGGGCGGGTTTGGCGGCCTGGGCCGCGCCGCCGGAGAGCAGGGCCAGCGAAGCCCCGAGTCCGATCTTACCGGCGGGTATTGTCTTGTTTCTCATGGTCGTTCTGTCCGGAGGCGAGTTATTGTTTCCCGGTGCCGATGCGGGGACGGCGCTCCCACCAGGCCAGCACGGTCTTCGAAAGGTCGCGGACCAGCGCGGGATTCTTCTCCGCGAGGTTCTTCGTTTCGTTGATGTCGGCGGCGATGTCGTAGAGCTGGGCGTTGGAACCGTCGGGGTTGAGGAGCAGTTTCCAGTTACCGCGACGGATCGCCAGCGAGGGGCTGCGGTGGTAGCGGTCGCGGGGGAACATGAACGCTTCGTTGCGGCCGAAGTCCCACATCAGGTCGCCTTTGCGGACCGAGGGCTTTCCGAGCAGGGCGCGGCTCATGTCCTCGCCGCTCGAACGGTAGCCTTTCGGCAGCCGTGCTCTGGCGATCTTGCAGAGCGAGGGCAGCAGGTCGACAGCGCAGACGACCGTCGTGTCGTCGACCTTGCCGGCCTCGATCACTCCGGGCCAGCGGATGATGAACGGCATGCGGATGCCGCCTTCGTAGAGGCTGTTCTTCACGCCGCGCATGCCGTTCGTGCGCAGCTGGCGGAAGCTCGGGGCCGGACCGTTGTCCGAGGTGAAGATGACGATGGTGTTGTCGCTCAGTCCCAGCTGGTCGAGCTGCGTGAGGAATCGGCCGATCTGACGGTCGTACTCGGCGAGCACCTCCGAGAAGTTGGGCTGCGAGTTCCAGTCCTTCTGCTTGTGCTGCGACTCCTCGTCGGGGACCCACGGCGTGTGCATGTCGTCGGGCCAGAGGTTCACGAAGCAGGGCTTGTCCTTGTGGCGCACTAGAAAATCGAGCGTCTTGTCGACGAAGTAGCCCGTGCGGTTCCAGCGTTTCACGTCGTCCTTGTCGCTCCAGATCCAGTTCGTGGCGGTCAGTTCGGGAGCCGGGTCGGGGCTTTCCCATGTCGAACAGTACTCGTCGAAGCCGAACGAGGGGATCGACGGCGCGTCCTTCACGTCGCGCCCGCCGCCCATGTGCCACTTGCCGAAGTGCCCGGTGGCGTATCCGGCGTCGCGGAGGATGCGGGCCATCGAGGGCGCGGCGGCGGTGAGGTAGTCAGCCTGTTCGCAGGCGGCGTTGCCCTTGCGGCTCTGGAGGTAGGTGTTGATGCCCCACTCCATCGGGAACATGCCCGTGGTGAGGCCCACGCGTGAGGGCGAGCTGACCGGAGCCGAGGTGTAGTAGCTGTTCAGGACCAGTCCCTGCGAAGCCAGACGGTCGATGGCGGGCGTTTCGATCCAGCCCGTGCTGGTGCACGAGAGGTCGCCGATGCCCATGTCGTCGGTGTAGATGATCACGATGTTCGGACGGCCCTGCGGCGTTTGCGCCTTGGTTTTTGCGGGGGTCTGCGCTGTGGCCGAAGCGACGGTTCCGGCGCCCAGCAGTCCGGTGAGGATGGTGCGGTTATTCATGTCTTGAAGTTTTGTGAGTTTGCGGGTGGTTCTTGCCGGCCCGGGGAGCGGCCGCGCGCCGAGGTACGGCCGTGTCCGGATTCCGGTCCTGTTCCGATCGCAAGGTAACCATTATATAGGAGCCGGAGGCTAAAAAATTAGCCAAAACAGGCCACGGAATGTTCAAAATGCTGCCGGAGACCGGAATCCGGGGCTTTGCGGCGGGTCTTCCGGCCGCGGTCGGACCCCGGCCCGGGGCGGTTTGCAGAAATCGCGACATTTTTTGAACAAAAAACGACTTCGTTTCCCCGGGGAAATGAATACCTTGCGGACAACTAAATCCAAAACTCGAAATGAATCGGAATCTACTCTGCGGAAGCCTGCTCGGAACAGGCGCCTGCCTTGCCGCCGCACTTCCGGCCGTGGCCGCCGGGACCGGCGAACGCCCTAACATCCTGTTCATCGTGGCCGACGACCTGGGCTGGGGCGACGTGGGCTATCACGGAAGCGTCATCCCCACGCCCAACATTGATGCGCTGGCCGCCAGGGGCATCGAGATGAACCGTTTCTACACCGCTCCGGTCAGTTCGCCGACCCGTGCGGGGCTGATGACCGGGCGTTATCCCAGCCGTTTCGGCATCCGGAAAACCGTCATTCCGCCCTGGCGCGATTACGGACTCGATCCCGAAGAACAGACTTTGGCCGACATGCTCGCCGCCAACGGGTACGCTCACCGCGCGATCGTCGGCAAGTGGCATCTGGGCCACGGGCGCCGGGCGTATTATCCGCTCAACCGCGGATTCACCCATTTTTACGGCTGCCTGAACGGCGCGCTCGATTACTTCACCCACGAACGCGAGGGTGAACTGGATTGGCACAACGATTGGGAGTCGTGCCGCGACGAGGGCTATTCGACCGACCTGATCGCTGACGAGGCCGTGCGCTGCATCGGGGGGTACGCCTCCGAGGGGCCGTTCTTCCTCTACGTGGCGTTCAATGCGCCCCATACGCCTTTCCAGGCTCCCGAAGACGAGATCGCCGAGCATATTTCTCCGGAGAAGTTCGCCGCGCTGACTCCCCGCGAGAAGGATGCCTACACCTACCGCGCCATGGTGACCCGCATGGACAAGGGCGTGGGCCGCATCCTCGAAAAACTGGAGCGGAGCGGCCTCGTGGAAAATACGCTGGTGCTCTTTATGAGCGACAACGGCGGCATTCCGAACCTGCCCGGCGGGTCGAGCTGCGCGCCGCTGCGCGGCCACAAGGGGCGGGAATGGGACGGTGGCTTACGCGTTCCGGCCGTCCTCTGCAGGAAAGGGCGGTTCGCGGAAGGCGTCCGCTCGGAACAGCTTGCGGCGTTCGTCGACATGGCCCCCACGATCGCCGCGCTGGTCGGTGCCGGGGAGCCTCCGCGTCCCTACGACGGTGTGAACCTGCTTCCGGCGCTTACGGGTGAAACCGCCTCGTTCCCGCGCGATCTCTACCTCGGCTGCGGCGCGGCGGTCAGCGGCGACTGCAAGCTGATTCTCAAAGGGGGCAGCCGCGCGATGCAGCTCAAGAGCGATTATCTGGTCTATTATCCCGAAGATGCCTATGAGGCGCAGAACCGGATCGAAGAGCATGCTGCCGAAGCCGAGCGCCTGCGCCGATACATCATCCGCTACGACACGATCCGTCCCGCGCATCCCGAACTGCCCTGCGGGCAGGGCAAGGAGGGCTTCAAGGCCCCTGCGGAGTGGCGCGTGACCAAACCCTGAAAACCGGGCTCTCCGCAGATAGCGGCAGGAGCGGGAGCATTTTTTGGAAGAACAGCGCTCCCGCACTCTTATCCGGATGATTTCCCGTCCTGATTCTGCCGGATGAAATCCTTCGGGCGCATGCCGAACTGCTTCGTGAAACATTTGGCGAACCACGACATGCTGCTGAATCCGGTCAGGTAGCAGACCTCGCTGATCCGGTATTCGCCGCTGCGGAGCAGCTGCGCGGCCGTTTTCAGCCGTACCAACTGGATGTATTCGTTGGGCGAGACGCCCGTCAGCCCTTTCAGCTTCCGTTGCAGGCTGGAACGGCTCAAGGCCATTTTCTCGGTGAGCAGGTCCACGGAGAGCGTCTCGCAGGTGAGGTTCTCGCGGACGATGCCCGTCAGTTTGTCCAGCCACTGCCGGTCGTTGCGGCCCATATCGTCTTTCTCGTACTGGAATCCGGGCCGCGACGCGAAGTGGCGGAAGGCCCGTTTCCGGTTTTCGAGCAGGCTCTCCACCGTCGCCTTGACGTAACCCAGCGAGAAGGGTTTTTCGATATAGACGTCGGCCCCGTATTCCAGTCCCTTGATCTTCGAGTCCACGGAGTCGACCACCGAGAGCAGGATGAACGGGATGTGGCACAGCATTTCGTCGTTACGGACCTTCATCAGCAGGTCGAAACCGTCCATTTCGGGCATCAGGGCGTCGCTGATGATCAGGTCGCACGCCTGTTTTTCGAGGATGGCGAGGGCTTCGGCGCCGTTTTTCGCCGAAAGGACGCCGTAGGTCTCCTCGAAATTCTTGACCAGAAACTCTCGCAGGTCGGGAGTGTCCTCCACGACCATGATGTGGAAGGGCTTCGCCTCCGGTTGCCGGTCTTCCGGGCTATCGGCCGGTTCTTCGGCTGGTTCGGGGGCGCGTACCCCCCCCCTCGCAGATGCTCCGGAATCCGGGATCTCCACCGTAAGTTCGCAGCCCGCGACGGTGTGCCGGTCGACGTACACCCGGCCGTTGTGCTTTTCGACGAGGAGTTTCACCAGACTCAACCCGATTCCGAAGCCCTTGCCCGAATCGGGATTCTTCTGGTAGAAGAGGTCGAACACCTTCTCCCGGATGCGGGGCGGGATGCCGTCCCCGTCGTCCCGGACCGATAGCCGGAGCGTCCGTCCCCGGTCGTCGTCCAGGATGCGGAGGACGACCACGACCGTCGAGCGGGCGTATTTCAGGGCGTTGGCGAGCAGGTTGCTCAAGATTTTGGTGAAGGCCTCGCCGTCGGCATAGAACAGGACGTGCGCGTCGGGACAGTCCGTGCGGATGGCGATCTTTTCGGTCGAGTTGCGGAACCGTGCGACGGTCTCCTCGACCAGCAGGCTGATGTCGGTTTCGCGGCGGCTCAACCGGAATCCCTCGTTGTCCACCTTCCGGAAATCGAGCAGCTGGCGGATGAGTTCGAGCAGCCGGTCGACGTTCCGTTTCATCATGTCGAGGTTGGAAGTTACGTCGCTGTTCCATTTGCCGGTTTCGATGATCCGTTCGAGCGGGGACTTGATCAGCGTGACCGGCGTCTTGATCTCGTGGGCCACCTGGGTGAAGAACGCCATCTTGGTCTGGATCAGCTCCTTTTCCTTCTTTTCGCCCTGCCGCCGGAGGATGACCCGGACTGCGGCGACGATCAGCAGCGCGACCAGCAGGAAATAGACGCCCTTGGCGACGGGGCTGAGGAAGGGGTGGGGCTGTACGCTGATCTCCAGGCTGCGGGTCGCATCGCTCCAGTAGCCGTCGTTGTTGCAGCCCCGCACCCGGAAGACGTAGCGGCCCGCGGGCAGTTTCATAAACGACACGGAGTGCTGGTCGGTGTAGACCCAGTCGCTGTTGAACCCTTCCAGTTTCCACGCATAGCGGTTCTGCCCCGGGGCCACGTAGCTCAGGCACTCGAAATTGATGTCGAAGGAGATCGTTTTGCTGGAAATGCGCAGGTTCCCGTCGGGGAGGGTCTGCCGCTCCGAACCGACCGAGAAACTGTCGGCCCGGTGCATGCGGACCGACGAGATGACGATCTCCGGCCGGACCTTGTTGACCGAGATGTTGAACGGCGAGAAGTAGTTGAAGCCGTTTATTCCCCCGAAGAAGAACGTTCCGTCCCCGGCTTTGTGCGACGACCGGAAATTGAACTGGTTGCTCTGGAGTCCGTCCTCGATCGTGTAGCGTGCGCAGGTGTGCAGCTGGGGGTTGTATTTGAGGATGCCTTGGTTGGAGGAGAGCCACAGGTTGCCCGCGCTGTCGTCCAGCACGCCGTAGTAGATGCCGTTCGGCAGGTTGTCGTCGGCGCCGAAATTCTCGAACCCGTCCATCGGGGGATCGTAGCGGCAGATCCCGGCGCTTTCGCCGCAGAACCAGACCTGCCCTCCGGTGTCGACGTAGACCCGGATGTACCTGTCGTCGGCGGGCGAACGCGGGTCGAGTTCGTCGTGGCGGTAGTTTTTCCAGGTCCCGTCGCCGGGCGAATAGCGGTATATCCCGCTCACCTTGCTGGCGACCCAGATGTTGCCCCCGGTGTCCTCGGCGATGTCGTAGATGAATCTCCCTTCGGTGATCTTCACCCGGGAGAACCGTCCCCGACGTTTGTCGAAGGTGCACATGCCGGACATCGTCCCGACGTAGAGGGTGCCGTCGCTTGCCCGGAAGATGGCGTAGACGTAGTCGTTGCACAGGGAGGCGGAATCCCCGGGGACGTTCCGGTAGTTGACGACCTTTCCGGTCCGGAGGTTCATCAGGTCAAGCCCCTGCGAGAAGGTTCCGATCAGCAGGTCGTCCCCGTCCATGCAGAGGGCATGCAGGTTGTTGTGGCTGCGGGCGGTGTGGTTGGTGAATTTCCGGTTGCGGACGTCGAAATGGTTCAGGCCTCCGTTTTCGGTCGCGATCCAGAGGTTCCCCCGGCCGTCGTCGCAGAACTGGCTCACGGCGTTGCCGTCGAGCGACTCCGGACGGCCGTCGTCGTAGTACCACAGGATTTCGTCCTGCCGGGGCGAAAGGTAGTTCACGCCGCAGAAATAGGTTCCGATCCAGATGCCGCCCTCGCGGTCCCGGAAACACCGGTAGATGCTTTCTTCGGCGAGGTTGTCTCCGGAGACCGACCAGCGGCCGTTCTTGCGGCTGAAGAAGAAAAGGCCGCTGTCCGAACCGATCATGTAGCGGTTCATGTCCCGCCGGAAAATCGTGTGGATGCGCGCGACGGAGAGTTGCTTTCCCTCGGCGTCGAAGGCGGGGAATTGCGTGAACCGGCCCGTGTAGATGTCGAATTCGCCGAGGTAGCCGTTCTGCATGCCGATCAGCAGTTTGCCGTCTTCGGCCTCGACGATGGCCGTGATCTCGTTGTCGCCCAGCAGGGAACTCTCCGGCTTGGGCTTCGCATTCCGGCCGAAGCGGTCCGTCTTGCGGTGGTAGCGGTACAGTCCGGCGGTCGTCCCGACCCAGATTTCGCCGCCGTTGTCCTCGAAGATGGTCCGGATCCCGCGGCACGTGCCGCCGTCGCTCTCCTCCAGTTCGTAACGGAAGAGGCGGCCGATGCGTTCGTCCCAGCGGAACAGCCCGTCGTCGGTTCCGATCCACAGGTCGCCCAGCGGGTCGTACAGCAGGCTGATGCAGTTCCGGATGCCCTTTCCCTCGCTGTTCCGGGCGTCGAACCGCGTGAGGCGCTCGTCCCGCGGGTCGAAAAGCATGAGGGCTTCGGTGCACCCCAGCCAGATGCGGATTCCGTCCGAATGGGGGCAGATGACGTCGATGTTGAGGTGCTCGCCGGAGAACGACGAGCCGAAAACGTCGAAGCGGTAGCCGTTGAAGCGGTTGAACCCGTCCTTCGTGGCGAACCACATGTAGCCCCGGCTGTCCTGACAGATGTCCTTCACGCTGTTGTCGGACAGCCCGTTTCTTGTATCGTACCGCCGGTAGGGATTGATCGCCGACCCGGGAAGGGCTGTCGCCAGGAGCAGGACCAGAGCCGCTATGTAGTTTTTCGTCATCGGAAAAGCGTCGGATTGATGGGACAAGATACCGAAAAATATCCGGTTTCGGGAATTCCGGGTCCGTTTCCCGCGTCAGCGTGCGTGCGAGACGTCTGCGGGAAAACCGGCGGTCTCCCCGGTGAGTTCCGCCATCCGGAGCAGCGTGAGAATGGAGGCGTAGGTGCAGTTGACCCAGAAACCCCGTATCCGGTTCTTGGCGCCTTCGCGCACGTCGAGCGACGTGGGGATCAGCCCGTCCAGCGCATTCTGGACCACGGTGAGGTTGTCCGCCAGCGCTTTGGCCTTGGCGAAAGCCAGCCGGTCGCCCGTCGCCTCGCAGAGGTCCAGCAGGGCGTTCGCCACCACGCACGTGCTGTTGTCGACCGGAACCCGGTAGCCGTACTGTTCGTAGACGCAGGGCGTGCAGAGCGTCCGGACGCCGTCGTCGTCGGGCAGCACGTCCCAGCATACGAACTGGTCCTCGCTGAAACGGATCAGGTCGACGGCGTCGGCCAGCTCCGCGGCCGTGCGGCCGGGCTTTTTGAGCAGCCACGAGGCGTAGGGCGCCGAGGCGCAGTTGGTGAGGTTCTGGTAGGGCTGCTGCCCGAGAACGGTCATGTCCTCGAACTGTCCGGTCAGGTCGAAACTTTCGAGTGCGTTGCGGCGCATCCACTCCGCCGCCCGGGCGAGGCAGCCGCGGTAGCGGGTGACGCCGTACTGGTTTTCAAGCCGTCCGAAATACTCCATGACCGGCGTGAGCATCGCCTTGCAGCCGTTGACCGGCTCCCCGGTCTCGAAATCGACCTTGATCGGGAACGAGCCGTCGGCGTGTTGCAGCCTGGAGTAGGTCTCCGCGATGGCCAGCGCCCGGTCGTAGCAGATCCGGTCGCCCGTCGCGTCGTAGAGGTCGAGAAAGGCGTTTCCGGCGGCGCAGGCCTCCATGGTCATCGTCTTGCCCCGGTTTTCGGCCCGCGACGAGGAGATCAGGTCGGAGTAGTAGGTCGGCGGGAAGAAGGCCAGCGGGTCGCCTTCGGGACGGCTTCGGTCCATCAGGAACCGGGCCGCGTTCCGGGCGATGGCGAGCGCCTCCTCCCGGTGCGCGGGCAGCAGTTTCGCGACCAGCACCTCCAGCTGGATCGTGGCCCCCACGATTTTGCATGCGTAGGTGTTGTGGCGGTAGGTCATGTCCGGCTCCGCGGCGGTGAGCCAGCGCCGGATCGCCGGGAGTTCGTGGATGTACAGGGCGGCCATGCGCGCCGCCTCGGCGTAAGGCCTCACGTTGCCGTTGTAGGGCGGCCGGAAGGGGAAGTCCCGCAGGAATTCCCGCTCCCCGGCCTTTCCCAGGACCCGTCCCGAGGCGTCCAGCCCCTCCGCCGTGACCCGCACCCGGCCTGCCGGAATGTCGTTCCACACCGGGGCGAGGCTCTGCTGCGGGGAGTCCGCCTCGAAACTCCACGAACGTCCCGTCGGAACGCCCGGCCCGAGGACCCGCCGGGGTTCGGGGTCTTCGGTCGGGGCGTCCTTGCGGTAACGGGGCGACTCGACCATCGAGGTTCCGAGGTGCGAGACGGTGAAACGGTATTTCACGGCGCTTTCCACCGGTTCGAACCCGAAGGCCGGGGCGTAGATGAACTTCGTCGCGAAGGCGTTCCAGAAGGGATTTCGCCCTTCGTATCCGGGCCGGATCGGGTCGAGGTACTCCCGCATGGCGGCCCGGTGCAGCCGTTCGGCCTCGGTGCCGCCGCAGGCGCAGGCCAGCAGGCCCGTCACGGCGGCGATCAGGAGGAGGGTCCGGTGTCGCATCGCCGTCACTTTTTGCCGAGTTCGGTGATCCGGAATTCATAGCTGCCCTTCGCCGGAGCGTCGGGCGGCGAGGCGAGGTTGATCCGCCGCAGGCTCGGACCCCACACGCCGGAGAACCTCCGGTCGGTGAGTTCCATCACGTCGACCGAGGCTTTCAGCGACGCCGGGAAGGTCATCTTCACGACCAGCCCCTCGTCGCAGAGAATCAGCAGTTCCCCATCGGGCAGCGTCCGCCCTTGGTGCGTTCCGCCCGGCAGGACGACCGATCCCTTGACCAGGAAATGCTCCACGTCCGGCTGCGTCCGCGCGTCGAGCGCGAACGAGTCGGTGATCGTCACCGAGGGTGCGCCCTTCGGGGCGAGACGGTAGGTCCTGACCCACTTCCGGCATCCCGACTCCGGCGGATAGGCGTCGGCCAGATCGAGCGAGAACATCCCCTTGGAGAGGTCGCACGACGTGTTTTTCGACCGGTACTGCGCGCCGGCGGGCTGGGCGGCGCCGTTGATCATCGGCAGGTTGTGCCAGTCGCACTGCATCGACCAGATCTTGTAGCGGTCGTGGTTGAACGTCTGCTTGGTGTAGGTCCCCACGCCGGCGTCCACGAGCACCGGGATGTCCCGGACATAGACGACGCAGCTCCCTACGTCGTTGTGGTTGTGGCTCTCGTTGTTGTAGCCGCCCTTCGCTCCGAGAAACCATCCCGAAGGATTGCGCATGAAGCACATTTCGGTCTCGGGATACCACGTGGCCGGGGGTACGCCGCGCCGCAGGTTGCGGCGCACCTCCGCCGGAGCGGTTTCGGCCGCAAGGCGGTTCAGCGAATCCGCGGCCTCGCGGATCAGCGGGTTGAACCGCACCGTTTCGAGCGCCCGGTAGGCGTCGTTGCCCGTGATGACGGGGTTTCGGAATTTTCCGCTCGCGGGGTCGGCCAGGCAGTAGAGCGCGAAATCGGTCATCTCCCTGCTGCCCACCGCATGGCCGTAATTCCAGATCAGTTCGCTGGGGTTGTTCAGCCTGGCTCCGGCGTCGGCGAAGTTGACGACGTAGCCGTTGCCGATGTAGGAGCGGGAGACGAACTCGCCCATTTTCCGGATGCGTTCGTTGCCGAACAGCGAGAATGCGCCGTCCGAGGCGTCGTACAGGATCTGGAGGTAGTCGTAGACCTTCCCGGCCGCCGCGCCCCAGTAGGCGGGGCCTTCCTCGCAGGCCCCGTCCTTCTGGATGTAGTTGAGGAACAGGTCCATGGATTGGACCGACTGGGCCACGGCCCGGTCGAGCCGCTCCTGGTCCTTCTCCATCAGCAGGAAGCACAGGATCACGTCCGAATTGCACCACGGGGTCCAGTTGTTGAGCATTGATCCCCTGGACGCCAGTCCCAGCCACCAGTTGGCGCGCCGTTGTCCGGGATCGAGGTACGGGTCGAGGATGTTTCGCCGGACGGCGTTCTCCGTGGCGACCGAGATGGAGGGGTCGAGTTTGTCGAATTCCCGGTGGAAGAAGTGATAGGCGATGGAGACGATGGAGCCGTAACGCCCCGATGCGAGGTCGATGAGCTGTTCGCGGGCGTCGGGAAGCGACCGCTTGCTCCGCTGCCGCCCCTGGTGCGCCGAGAGCACCCACGAAGGCTGCTGCGCGGCCAGCCAGACGCCGTTGGCGAGCTGGTCGATGAACCGTCCCTTCCCTTCGGCCAGTTCGGCCAGGATCAGGGCGATCATCGCGCCGCGGTTGGCCCCTTCGGGCCTCTCCATGGCCTGCCGGTCGCCCGTCCGCTCGAAGGCGAGGTAGGCGCTGGCGGGGATGTGCTGCCATTGGTAGTCGAGCAGCTGCTCGCCCCGCCGGATGACTTTCCCGGCGTCGGGACCGAAGAGCGCGGCCCAGCCCGCACGGTCTTCGTAGGCGGGGAACGGGAACCATGCTTTCCCCGCTGCGAAGGATTCGGCGACGCCCGGTTTCGAATATTCGGCCTGCAATAGGTTCAGACCGTCGTTGCCGGCGGCGGCCCGGATCAGGGCCGCGACCGACAGGAGGATCGACAGAAGGGTTGTTTTCATCGTTTTCGGTTTATTCGTTCGGGGAGAGGGTCACGGTGAAGGTGTCCGTCTGGCCGGAGGTCACCTTGGCCTCGAAGCCGGCTTCGTAGTAGCCCGCGTTGCTCGCGTCGTACGATTCGCCGACGGTGGACCAGGTCTTGAGGGTGACCTTGGCGTTGTTCTGGCTGGTCACCTTGAGGTAGAGTTTTTTCGACGCGCCCTGCAATACGATCCGGTTGCCCTCGACGGTCGGTATGGCTCGCGTGACCATCGTCCACCGTACGTCGGCCGCCTTGTTGTATTTGGCCTTGACGATGTCCTTCACCACGAGGTCCGTGTCGTTTTCGAGCGTTACGGTCCGCGTGGCGCTTTCGCATTCGGACGAAAGGATGTCCGTCATGTCGATCGTGGCGCCCTTCGAGGCGGAGGTGTTGATGACGCTCGAGATCTCGGCCCGGCCTCCGGCGCGGTGGAGAGCGTCGTTGACGGTGATGGTGCTGTGGTTGTAGTTGTTGTAGCGGAAGACGGCCCAGCGGAAGGCTCCCTGGTCGTAGCTTCCGAAACCTCCGGTGTAGCCCGGCAGATTGATGTTTTCGACCGTGCCGTAGCTCTGGAGGCCCAGATCGGCGGACCAGCGCGTGCCCCAGGCGTCGTAGACGAACGACCCGACGTCCATGTGGCCGTGGCTGTAATTCGCCCGCCCGGCCTTGATGCCGAGGAACTTGTCGGTGTCGGTGAAGGTCCAGTCGCCGTGGACCAGCACCACGGGGTTGATGCCCTTGCCGCTCCACACCTTCTCCTCCGGGGGCGCAATGCTGTTCAGGTCGAACTTGCTCGCATAGACGATCGCCATGGGGAAGTACTTGGGCGAGTCGTAGGAGGTGTAGCGGCCGTCGTTGAGTTTCATCAGCTCGCCGTACAGCAGCGACTGGTCGTTGAACTTGTGGGCGAGATACCACAGCGGCGGGAAGGCGATGCTCGAAGGCGCGCAGTCGCAGTAGTTGAACGCCATTTTGTTCATACCCTCCATGAAGAGAATCCATTTGCCGGTCTTTTTGAAACCGTCGACGGCCGAAAGGCCGTTGTCGGTCCCCGTGCACGACTCCATCGCCGCGAGCATGATGCACTCGAAGGCCGTTCCGTAACCCCAGTAGCCGTAGCCTTCGGGGTAGTTGCCGTCGGGGTTGTACATCTCGGGCATGACCGAGGCGTTGCTTTCGATCGCCTTGTCGATGATGCTCCGCGCGTCGTCCTGACAGGTCTCGTAGACGGCCAGCGCCGCCACCACCAGTCCGCCGTTGCAGACCTGGTTCCAGTTGGTCGCCGAGGTGTAGAAGTTGAGGTTCCACTTGCCGTTGAGCGCGCAGTAGAACGCGTAGTCCCGAATGGCCTTCTCGGCGCTCTTCTTCGTCGCGTCGCTCAACCGGCCGTAGAGCCAGTCGTAGCCGATGCCCACGCCGTGGGCCATCTCGGCTCCGTCGAGGAAGTGGGTCGCGGAGTTCCAGTCCTTGAAGGCGCAGACCGTCTGCATGTCCTTCTCCGCCTTTTCGAGGTATTTGTCCTCCCCGGTCAGACGGTAGGCGTAGGAGCAGGAGATGATCCGGTTGGCCGCCTCGGTCGAGACCGACAGCAGCCGCTTGCCGGTGACTTCGTAAACCAGATCCTTGGCCGTGAGCGCCTTGTCGGCGTAGGCCATGATGCACTCGTGGAGTTTCTTCAGGTTGGCGTCGGACCCGGCGGCCAGTTTCGCCTTGATGGCCGTCACGTCGTCCTCGGACATGATGATCCGCGGGTGGTTGGCCGCCGTGAGTTTCGAATAGTCGCCCGGACCGGACGGCTGCTCTCCGCCGCCGCCGTTTCCGCCGTTCCCGGACCCGCTTCCGGGTTTGTAGATCATTCTGTCGTCGGCGCATCCGGAGAGGACGCATGCCGCCGCGACGAACCAAAGCAGTTTTTTCAATATCTTCATGGCTGTAAAGTTTTTTGTTCGCAAACCGGGGAGTGTCCGGCCCGACGGCCGGGCGCTCCTCCGGATTCCGGTTGTCAACGGTTTTCGGTGTCCTGCATGCAGCGTACCGACATGCCGGCCGCACGGCCGCCGCCGTCGTTCCACGTGCCCTGCGACGTGCGGTAGTAGAGCTGGTAGACGTTGTGGTCCGAGGCTTCGTATCCGTGGTAGGACGAATTGGACCAGACGCCCAGAATGTCGTTCTGGTTGTTGTTCGGGTTTCCGCCCGACGAGGCCCATTTCAGGCCGCTGAAGTGCCAGTAAGCCTTGTTCGTGCCGTCGTATTTGTAGATCATCGACTGTACCGAGTTGTTCTTTTCGAAGGCGTCGTCCTTGCCGGCGAGCACCTCCTTGTAGACTGCCGGGGAGGCCACCATCCAGCCTTTGGGGCAGGGATCGAAGATCGACTTGGTGCCGTTCGCGGGCGATCCGGCCTCCGCCGTGCCGTTCGGGTTGCCCCAGAAGTCGTCCTTGCGGTCGGTGCGCTTGCCGGTCCAGTCGCCGAGCCACCAGTCGCCGTTGTGCTTCGAGACGCCGTCGGTCTTGAAGAAGACGCCCGGATTGCTCGCCGAAATCTTGAGGTCCGTCGCGTTGGTCGAGGCGACCGTGTAGGTGATGCTGCCCCAGGAGAAGCTGAACGGGCGGCCCCACTGGAAGTAGGCTCCCACGCCGTGCCAGTTGTTGTAGTTCGGGGCGTAGCTGTCGCCGATGTAGCGGTCCATGACCACTCCGCTCTTGTAGGGGTGTCCTGTGACGCCTCCCGGCAGATACCAGACGGTGAAGGCCCAGATGAATTTCTTTTCGGCGTTCAGGAGGCCCACCTTGCCGAACCATCCCAGATAGCTGCCCTTCGTGGTCTTGAGCGTCAGTTTGCAGTCGCTTCCGATCTCCACCTCCTCGGCATAGTCGGCCGGGGAGTCGGGGTTGTTCCGCTTGCCGTTGATTGCCAGCGTGTAGTTGGTTCCCGAGAGGTTGTTGGCGAAGATGATTTTGGCGTATTTCGGCTCTTCGCAGCCGTTGAAGAAGCCGCGCGCCCTGACATCGACCGTGATCTCCTCGCCGTCGGCGCTCGTGACGAAGGTGTTGGCCTCGCCGTAGGCCCAGCCCTCGGCGAGATAGCGCGTCTCTTCGGGCTGATACCAGGCGAACCGGTTGTCGGCCGGGGAGACGTTCGCCACGGTGATCGTGTTGACGGCGTTCGCCTTCAGCTCCTTCACGTCGACCTTGACGGGGATGGTCACGTTTTTCGTGCCGTCGGTCATGGCCACGGAGACGTAAACCTCCTTGCCGGTCAGGTTCACGGGCAGCGTCACGAGCCAAAGTTCCTGCGCCGAGGAGAGTGCCTGCGGCTCCTCCACGACGACGGTGGCGTAGTTGCGCGGGGTCTCGGTCCGGGTTTCGCCCGTGGCGACGTTGACCGAGATGTCGCCGGAGACAGCCTCGCCGTCACACCACAGCGACGCGCCGTTGAGTTTGTAGCCGGCGTATTCCGTGCTCGAAATCACGAGCCGGACGTACGCCACGGCGTGCCGCAGCGAGAACGACGCCGAGGGGGACTTGCCCGGGGCCGCGGCGGCGGGGTCGATCGTGGTCTTGTCGTAGGCCAGGGTGTATTTTCCCGTGTGGGAGGAGTCGCCCGGGCGCGCCTGACGCTGTTCCATGGGAACGGACGCATGAAGAGCGCCGTCGCCGTAGGTCGTGTAGGAACTGTACGGATAGTAGACGATCAGGTCCATGCTGCTCTCCACGGCGGTTTCGGTCTCGAGGACGAAAATGCCGCTGTTCTTGCCGGCGTCGCTGGCGTTCAGCGTCGCGCTGGCGTTTTGGAAAAGGGTTTCGACCGGGGAGATGATGCCGATCCGGTCGCCCGACGACCAGAGGACCGGGTAGGAGTTGCCGTCCTTCACGCCGATTTCGGTCCGGGTCTCGGGGAAGGTCCTGCCGACGAACGTGATCATGTTCCCGCCCTTGCCCGGTTCGGCCTCCAGCGACGGGTCTTCCGTGTTGCAGGAGAGGAGAAGCAGGGCCGTTGAGACGCTATAAAGTAGCTTTTTCATATCGTTTGCTCGTTTTGGGTTTTACTGCGGGTTGTCTTCGAGGTTTCCGGCCGAATTGTCGTTGCTGATTCCCTCCGGATCGCCCTCGGCCGTGAAGGTGAGGTAGGCGGAGTGGCAGGCGCGGCCCGTGCGGTCGTAGACGATGACGGCGCAGAAGTAGTCCTGCTCGAAGATCAGGTCGGTGAGCTGTGTCGTGAAGGGCAGTTCGGCCGCCGTGCCGTTCGCCTCGACGTACTTGATCAGCGGGATTTCCCGCGTGTAGTCGAGCGTGAGCGTGGAGACGCGGACGCCCGTCACGATCTTGGCCCCGTAGAAGTTGCCTTTTTCCAGCGCCGCGGTGACGGTCGCCTTGTTGTCGGCGATGTCTCCGACCTCGATCTTCACGGCGGGCATGTTGGGGTCGTCTTCGGGTTCCGACGAGGAGTCCCCGCAGGAGAGGGCGAAAAAGCCGGTGAGGAGCGCGGCCGAGAGTATGAGAATCTTTTTCATTTCGATAAACGGATTGAGGTTAAACAATCAATAGACCCAGCCCGGGCGGGTGGTGAGCGAAGCGTTCCGCTGCAACTCGCCCTGCGGTACGGACCACGGCCAGAGGCAGTCGTCCCAGTACCAGGCGTATTCGACCGTGTTGTCGCCCCACCACGACTGGCCGCCGTGGACGTCCTGTCCCTGGAACTTGGTCTCCTTATAGGTTCCCCAGCGCACTTCGTCGAAGAAGTTCACCGCCTCGACCGGAAATTCCACGCGGCGCTCGTAGCGTACGGCCTCGCGCATGGCGTCGAGACCGCCGATCGTGATGCCCGGCATGTGGGCGCGGGCGCGCACCTGGTCGATGAGGTTCTTCGCCGGGGTGAACTCGTTCAGCTCGATCAGCGCCTCGGCCCATTGCAGGATGACGTCGGTGTAGCGGATGAGCGGGAAGTCCGTGTAGCAGCGCTGCCGGTCGATCAGTTCGCCCTTGAGGAAACGCACGTACTTGCGGTAGCAGTAGTAGGCCGAGGTGCGCTTGTCGAGCCAGAAGTCGCCGCCGCTGGTTCCTTGCAGGTAGAGCGGCCAGCGGAGCTGCTTGCCGATCATGTTCTCGTCGCCGTTGAGTCCCGCCGTGAAGCAGTCCACCGGTTCGTAGGGGGTGACGATCGTCTGCTTGAGCCGCGGGTCGCGCTTGTCGTAGGCGGCCTTGATCCGGGCCTCGTTGCCGTTGTCGAGGTAGTAGCGGTCGAAGATGTCCTGCCCGCAGATGCCGATCGCCTGGGTCTTCTGCGACGCCAGCTTCGCGTTGCTTTTCAGCCCGTCGCGGCAGAAGAACACGGCCCGCTGTCTGGGCGTCAGCTGGTCCCAGTTCTCAAGCCCGGTCACCTGGCTCCATTTGAACTCCGTGCCGTCGTCGTTCTGGTAGTAGTCGACGAAATCCGACGCCGGTTTCACCTCGTCCCAGCCGCCGTAGGTGTCGCGGGCGCCCACGGCCTGCTGGATGTTGTCGCAGTAGCCGGACTCCTCGTCGTACTGGATGGCGAAGATCATCTCGTTGTCGCGCTCGTTGTCGGGGCTGAAGAAGTCGATGTACTCTCCCCGCCAGAGGTCGTAGCCGCACTGGCCGACCTGCTCGAAATCGTTGGCGGCGTTCTGCCACTCCTTGAGCCACATGTAGGCCATGCCGCGCAGGGCGTAGGCGGCGCCTTTCGACGGGCGGCCGAAGTTGCTCTCCCCGAGGGTGTTGTCGGGGAACGACGCGTTGTCGATGCAGTATTTCAGGTCGGGCAGTACCACTTCGCGCCACACGTATTCGGCGCTCTCCTGCGTCCGCGTGCACTGCTCGTTGGAGATAGGCTCGAGGTAGACCGGGACGCCCTGCCAGAATTTGTTCAAGCGGGAGTAGGCCCAGGCCCGGAGGAACCGGGCCTCGCAGAGGTAACGCTCGTAGGTCGGGGCGTCCAGTCCGGCCTTGTGCAGGTTCGTGACGGCGTCGTTGGCGGCGTGCACGATCGTGTAGCAGAACCTCCATTCGTGCGCCAGCTGCCAGTCGTTGGCGCGCTTCGCCTGATTGTAGAGCAGGTAGATCGGGTAGTTGTTGGCGTAGTAGTCGGTGCAGAATCCCAGGGCTTCGATGCCGTACTTGTTGAGTCCGTCGAGGTTCTCCGAGCGGACCTGCGTGCCGTTGCTCTGTTTGCGGTTGTAGAACGTCTCGTAGAGTCCGTTCATGCCCTTCAGGGCGAGTTCGGGCGTGGTCCACATGTTCTCGCTGGCGATCTGGTTTTCAGGGGCCGTGTTGAGCAGGTCCACGCATGAAGCGGTCGTCAGGGCCGCTGCGGTGGCAAGGATCGTATAATATAGCTTTTTCATAGTCGTTAGAATGTTATCTGTGCTCCGAATGTGACCGAACGCATGAGGGGATAGCCGATGGCGGAGCCTTTCTCCGGGTCGAGGCCCGGGTAGTCGGTGATGGTGAGCAGGTTCTCTCCCGATACGAAGAACCGCAGCTGCTGGACGTAGAATTTCTTCGTGATCCGGGAGGGGAGCGTGTAGCCGATCTGGACGTTCTTCAGCTTCAGGTAGTCGCCCTTGTATTCGTAGAACTCGCTGGCCTGACGGTTGTCGCCGGGAGTGCCGAAGGTCAGCCGCGGATAGGCTCCCTTGAGATTGGTTCTCGCGTCTGCGGGATTCTCCGGATCGAAGAAGTAGTGGTTGTCGGCCACCCGTTCGCTGATGCCGTGTCCGTTCGTGGTCTGGGTCCCGTTGTAGTAGAGGGCGTTCCAGATGATGTAGTAGTCGAACGCGCCCGACCATGTCATGTTGAAATCGAGCCCTTTCCAGGCGAATCCGAGGTTGACCCCGAGGTTGTACGAGGGCGTGCTCGTGCGGCCGTTGAAGTCCATGTCGTTGTCATCGCCGTAGTTGCCGTCGCCGTTCCGGTCGACGTAGATCAGGTCGCCGTACCAGAGCTGGTCCTTGCTGAGGGCCGTCACGCCGTTGAACGTGTAGCCCGTTTCGAGCATGGCCTGCACCCATTCGAAATCCTGCTGCGTGCGGATCATGCCGTCCTTCGGTCCGGCGTTGACGTCGACGGCGCCGCCCCTGTAACCGCGTCCGTTGCCCTTGTAGAGCCTCCGGAGGTAGTGCTCGCCCAGAGCGTGCCCCTCGCACAGCTTGCCGCTGCCGTAGCCGGCCGTGACGTCGGAGAGGTTGTTGGTGTAGACCCCGTCGGTCCACGTTTTGACCAGATCGCCCTTGAACCTGGTGACCCGGTTTTTGTTGTACGAGAAATTCACCCCGGCATAGTAGCTGAAATCCTTGCCGATGCGGCTTTTCCAGTTCAGCGCCAGCTCGACGCCCTTGTTCACCACGCTGCCCAGGTTCGAGGGCACGCCCGACACCTCGCCCATCGTCATGTAGATCGTCGGGGTGTAGAGGATGTCCGTGGTGTTCTTGCGGTAGTAGTCGATCTCCGCCGTGAGCCGGTTGTCGAAGAAGCCCATGTCGAGGCCGATGTCGGTCGTGGCGGTGGTTTCCCACTTGAGGTCGGCGTTGCTCAGCGAGGAGATGTAAAGCCCTTTCGAGCCGGACCCGTCCACCACGACGTTCTGCGTGGCGTAGACCGCCTGCCAGGCATAGTTGCCGATGCCCTGGTTGTTGCCGGCCTTGCCCCACGATGCGCGCAGCTTGAGGTTCGAGAGCCAGTCTTCGGTCCCCTCCATGAAACGTTCCTCGTGGATTTTCCATCCGGCCGAGAACGAGGGGAAGATGCCGTAGCGGTTGTTGCTGCCGAAGCGCGAGGAGCCGTCGGCGCGGAGATTCGCCTCGAACAGGTAGCGGTTTTTGTAGGCGTAGTTGACACGTCCGAAGTAGGAGCGCAGGCCCCAGCCGTTTTTGGCCGTGCTCGACGATCCCGAAAGCGTTTCGTAGGTTCCCAGGTCGTTCAGCGTCCAGTCCGTGGCTCCCTGCTTGCTCACGCCCCAGCCCCAGGTCCGGTATTCCATGGCCGAATAGCCGAACAGCACGCCGAAGTCGTGGTCGCCGATGGCGGCCGTGTAGCGGGCGAGGATCTCCGAGGAGAGGTAGTAGTTCCGCGAGGTGGTGTTCGAAACCCCGGCGTTCGAGAGGTCGGAACTGGAATAGCGCGTGTCGGTGGTGTAGTCCCAGTAGCCGTTTTCGCGGCCGTAGGAGTGCCGTTCGCCGAAGGTCGGGGAGTAGTTCACCGTGGCCTCGACGCTCACGCCCTTGTACGGGCGGATCGTGGCGTAGACCGAGCCGTTGACGCGGGTGGAGTTGTTGTAGCCGCCCGAGCCGTACATCATTCCGAAGATGTTGTTGGCGTTCGAAGACTCCTCGGCGGCCAGGGCGGGACGGCCCCAGGCGTTGACGGAACCGGGATAGACGCCCGGGGTGGTCTGGTACAGGGCGTTGAAGGCTCCCGAGATGTTGGCCAGCCCGTATTCCTGGCGTTGTCCGAACAGCCGGACGCCTGCCGTGAACCACTTCGTGACGTCCGCTTCGAGGTTGGTGCGGAAGTTCACCTTCTGGGTCGAGGAGTCGATGCCGAACCGCCCCATGACACCCTGATTGTCGAGGTAGCCCAGCGAGAGCAGGTAGCGGATCTTCTCCGACCCGCCCGAGATCGAGAGGTTGTGCTCCTGGGAGTAGCCGTTCTCGAAAATCTCGTCAAACCAGTCGGTGTTGGGGTAGAGCGCGAAGTTCGGGACGCCGTTTTCACCGACCCCGTAGGGATCGGCCGACTTCTCCCGCCAGAGGTCGATGTTCGACTGGGAGAAGATGCGCGAGGTCCCGATGTTGTCGCACGACTCGTTGATAAGCTCCATGTGCCGGGCGTAATCCGAAACGAAGTGCAGGTCGTTGTAGGGCATTTGCAGGATGCCCTTGTAGGAGTAGCTGATCTGGGCTTTCCCGGACGAGCCGTTTTTCGTGGTGATGAGGATGACGCCGTTGGCGGCGCGCGTTCCGTAGATCGAGGCCGAGGCGGCGTCCTTGAGCACCGAGATCGACGCGATGTCGTTCGGGTTCACGTTGTCCATGCTCCACTCCACGCCGTCCACGAGCACCAGCGGGCCGTTGGCGCCGGAGGTGAACGAGCCGTCGCCGCGGATGCGGATCGTCGCGTTGTCCGAACCCGGCTGGCCGGAACTTTGCGTGACGTTCATACCGGCCGCCAGGCCCGCCAGCGCCGCCGAGGTGCTGATGATCGAGCGGCTCTCACTGGTCTTCGAGAAGTCGATCGACGCGACGGAACCTGTCAGGTTGACCTTCTTCTGGACGCCGTAGCCTACCACCACGACATCTTCGAGCAGTTGGTTGTCGGTCTCCAGCGAGACGTCGACGACGGTGCGGCCCGCTGTGTTTTCCGAACGGGGCCGGTAGCCCATGCAGGAGAATCGGAGAACTGCGTCGGGACTTTGTACGGCCAGCGTGTACCTGCCTTCGGAATTGGTCGTCGTGGCTTCGCGCTGCGACGCCATGACGACCGCGCCGATGATCGGCGCCCCCTCACTGTCGGTCACCTTTCCCGTAATGGTGCGGGTGCTGCTGCCTCCGGACGACTGGGCGATCGCAGGGATCGCAAAGGCAACGAGAAACACCGAACAAAGCAGTTTGGTCAGTTTTTGTTTCATAATTACACACGGTGTTAGTTGTTATTAGGTTTTGTTTGGGTTGTACGGCTGTATTTCAGCAGGGCTTCCAGGAAATAGTAGTCCGCGTAGGTCAGCGGCACGTCGATTTCGTGGTTGTCCGGACGGGACCCCACGCTGTGCATGAGCAGGAAGTTCCCGTTCTCTCCGGGACGGGCGAGGTAGGCGTCGGAGGCGAGGGTGCGCAGTTGCTTTTCGGCCATTTTCAGGTATCTGCCCTTTTCCTCCGGCTTGTTGGTCAGCGAACTCAAGTCGACGAACGCCGAGGCCATGATCGCCGCGGCCGAAGCGTCGCGCAGGTCGTCGGGAATGCGGTCGGAGTCGAAGTCCCAGTAGGGAATGCCGTCGTCGGGAAGCCGCTCCAACAGCATGCCGGCGATGTTCTCGGCCTGGTTGAGGTAACATTCGTAGCCGCTCAGGCGGAACATCATCGTGTAGCCGTAGAGCGCCCAGGCCTGTCCCCGCGCCCAGGCGGATTCGTCGCTGAAGCCCTGCACGGTCTCCTTCCGGCGGACGCGGCCGTCGGCGGGGTCGTAGTCCACCAGGTGATAGCTCGTGAAGTCGGGCCGGAAATGGTTGCAGAGGGTCGTGTTGGCGTGCGTCACCGCGACGCTCTTCAGGGTGTCGTCCCCGAAGAGCAGGCCCGCGTTGTAGAGGTGTTCGAGGTTCATCATGTTGTCGATGATCACCGGGTATTTCCAGTCGCGGCCCTTGCGCACGAAGTCCCAGCTGCGGATGACGCCCGTCACGGGCGAGAACCTTCCGGCGAGGACCCGCGCCGAGGTGTGGATGGGTTCGAGGTATTTCTGCTCGCCGGTGATCCGGTAGGCGTTGCCGAAACTGCAGTTCATCTGGAATCCCAGGTCGTGGTCCGTGCCTTTCTGTTTGAGGGGATAGAGTTTGAAGGTGTTTTTTTCGGCCAGTTCGCGGAATGTCTTGTCGCCGGTATACTCATATATATACCAGAGCGAGCCGGGATAGAATCCGCTGCACCACCAGCGGATGTTGGAAGGGATGAATTTTCCGTCGGAGGCCACCGATCTCGGAAGCGTCTCGTCGGTCAGCCGGCCTTCGAGCTGTTCGTACTGGGCCGCGGCTACGGCGAAGACGCGATCGGTCAGTTCCGGCATTGTCTCCCGGGGAGTGCATCCCGCGAGAAGGAGGGTCGACAGCAATGCTGTGCGATAGGTTCGGGTTCTCATGTCAGACAGTAGTTTTTTCGGGTGGTTTTTCCGTCATTCAAAATTAGATTTTGTATTCTTCCGCGAAGGATTCGATCCGGTCAAAGGGGAATAGAATCCGGTCAAAGTAGCTTCTCCGGGGCGTTGTCGGGGGATATTTGGTTTAAAAAGACTTATATTTGTCATGCCGCTTTCCGCGTCGGGTCCCTCTCTTCGGAACGGCGGTGTTTCACAAGTTTCTGGTAACTGTTATGAATGGTTTACGTACGGCCTTTCTGGCCGCCCTGCTTTTTTTGACGACGGCCCGCGCCTGCCCGGCCGGTCCGCTCGACCGTGTGAGGCAAGCCTTTGTCGATGTGTCGGTGATGTCCTATGTCCCGGACGGGGAGGCGACCGAACGTTTCGTCCGTTATTCCGATTACGGGAGGGCGAACGACGTGCTGCTGCTCCAGCTCTACACGTCGGTCCACCTTCCGGACGGCGAGGTGCGGCGCCTGCTCGGGCTTTTCGATGCGGGCGGATTCTGGTCCGACATCGACTACGACGACCGGACGAGGGGGCGGTGGCAGCCGTCGCTGCACCTGACGCGGATGTACGCCCTGGCGAAACTTTATGCCGACCCTGCGTCGGCGTGGCATGGCGACGGGCGTATCGGCGGTCTGCTGCACAAGGGGCTTGCCTACTGGTATGCGAAGAAACCGTCGTCGCTGAACTGGTGGCACGGGGAGATCGGGGTTCCCAAGAAACTCGCCGCGATTCTGCTGATGATCCGCGGCGAACTTTCCGGTCCGGAACTGGAGCAGGGGCTGCGGATCATCGAACGTTCGCGCTTCGGCCGCACCGGGCAGAACAAGGTATGGCTGGCCGGGAACAACCTGATGCGCGGGCTGCTGACGGACGACGAGGCGCTCGTCGCCGAGGCCCGGGATCAGATCGCCGAGGAGATCGTCGTCACCGACGGCGAGGGCATTCAGGACGACTGGTCGTTTCACCAGCACGGACCCCAGATTCAGTTCGGGAACTACGGACTGGCCTATGCCGAGGGCCTTTCGTTCTGGCTCCGGGTTCTCGACGGGACGCCTTATATGTTCTCGGACGCGCAGTGCGCCGTCATCGAAAAGCTGATGCGGGAGGGTATTTGCCGGAGCATCTGGCGGGGTGTGATGGACCCGAGTTTCTGCGGCCGGCAGGTGTTTATCGACAGCGGTCCCGGAAAAGCCTCGTCGGCAGCCGTCGCCGCGGAGAACATCGCGGCGCTGAAAAGACCGGGATACCGGGTTTTCAGGCTGTTCGCCAAGAGGATACTGGAGCCGGAGAACCGCTCGGACGGATTGCGCGGGCCGCGTTATTACGACCGTTCGGACTGCGGCATCTACCGTACCGCCACATGGTATGCGTCGATCCGCATGCACTCCGACCGTACGATCGGCTTCGAGTTTACGAACCGGGAGAACACTCTGGCCAACTTCTCGGCCGACGGGGCGTTGCTGTTCATGCAGCACGGGCGGGAGTACGACAATATCTTCGCCCATTGGGACTGGCGGATGGTTCCCGGGACGACGGCTTACGACGACGGTGCGCCCCTGAAGTGCGACAACTCCGTCGAGGCCAGGAAAAACCGTTCCGGGCATGTGGGCGGCCTCGCTTCGGGCGATGTGCTGTGTACGACGATGGAGATCGAGCGCGACGGGCTTCACGCCCTCAAGTCGGCATTCTTTTTCGGGGACCTCGTCGTGGCGCTGGGTGCGGACATCCGCAGTTCCGACGCCCGGATTTTCCGGATCACCACGGCCCTGGATCAGACGCACCTTGCGGGTCCGGTAACCCGGGGCGGAGCGGCCGAGACCTCCGGCGGCCTGCCGTGGGTGCATCACGACGGCCGGGGATACGTATCGCTGGACGGCGCTCCGATTGCAGTCAGCACGGAGATTCAGGAGGGAAAATGGGACCTGATAGATCCTTTTTACAGGGACAGAACCCAGCGGGGGCCGGTTTTCAAGTGCTGGTTCGGGCATGATCCGGCCCGGACGGGCGGCTATGCCTACGCTTTTCTGCCGTGCCGCGACGCGAAACGGACCGAACGGTTTGCCCGGAATCCCTCCGTGCGGATACTTCGGAACGATACCGGATGTCAGGCCGTCGAATACGGGAAAACATGCTGCGTCGTGGTTCACCGGGCCGGAGAATACCGCCTCGGCGGGCGGACGATCACGGCGCCGGAACCGGCGATCTACCTCCTCCGCGGCGGCCGGACCGAGGTCCGCAGCCTCCCGCCCCTAAACGGCGCTGCCGACTGAACGCCGGACGCCGGAAAAAGCCCCCTATTTTACATTTCGGCGGACTTGTTTCGGTCGGGCGCGAATTTCGGCTCCTTATTGAATATGCATTTGGTCCTTGCGCTGTGACGATTCCCGGATATTGAGTTTTCCCTGCAAACTGATGGATTGATGCGGTCCGATGGTCTCCGAATAATTACGAATCTGTTCCAGCAACAGTTTTGCAGCGACGCGGCCCATTTCGAAAGTCGGCTGCGCTACACTCGTTAGATTGGGTTCAATTATTAAGGCGCTTTGAGATTCGGAGAATCCGACGAATGCAATTTCATCGGGGATTCGGATTCCGGCTTTTTGTAAGGTTTTCATCATCCCGATCGCTGCCGGATCGTTGACGGCAAAAACGGCATCGGGACGGGGATGCATTTTTAGCAGTTCCGCCGCCGCCTTTTGTCCGCTTTCCATCGAGATGCCTCCCGGAATGACCAGCTCTTCGATTGCCGAAACCCCGTGAGCCTGCAAAGCATTCCTGTATCCCCGTTCCCGCTCTTGCGAAAGCAGCAGTCTTTTAGGTCCTGCAAGGTGTGCGATCCGTTTGTAGCCTTGCCGGATTAGGTGCTCCACGGCATTGAACGCCCATTTATAATCGTCAAATATAACATGAGGAGCCTCGACCCCCGGACAAAGCCGATTGAAAAAGACGAGCGGAACGCGTTTTTCCTGTAATTGTGTCAGGAAATCGGCGCTTTCCGAATCCTGTGTTACGGAGATAATGATTCCGTCGACCATTTTGGCATCCATGGCCAGCAGGTTTTTCAGTTCCGTTGCTGCGATTTCGTTTGACTGGCTGATCAGGATATGGTATCCTTGCGGCTCCATCACTTCCTGAATTCCTGTGATCACTTCTGCAAAGAATGAGTTGAAAAATTCGGGGACGATTACTCCGATGGACATTGTCTGCCGTTGTTTTAGGCTTAATGAAATCGGATTCGGATGATAATGTAACCGCTCCGCTACTTCAAGAACGGCTCTGCGGGTTTCGGGATTGACATCCCATCTGTCTGCAAGTGCTCTTGATACGGTGGACGGAGAAATGTTGAGCTCGCGGGCGATGTCCTTTATGGTGGCTCTGTGTTTCAACATGGAGTCGAAAAGTGTAAGTTGCTTGTAAATATAACAAAAATCGGGCATAATGAATCATTTGTCCGATAAATTTTTGGGGAGCCCCTGTAATGTCGGAGCCGAAATTCCCGCCGATTTCATCGGCAACGTTACCGGTAACGTTGCCGATGATTTTTAGCTGAAAAAACTTGTTTATGCAACATTCGGACACTAATTTCGTTCAACATCCGGAATTTCCGGAGGCCATTCACCAGCCGAAGAAACCTTATGCAACTACTCGACTTCATTACCATCGCTGTCTTTGCGGCAGGCGTTGTAATCATGGGGCTTTCCTTTTCAGGGAAAAGCCGGAATATGAAATCGTTTTTCGCCGCAGGCGGTGCCGTGCCATGGCCGATGAGCGGACTCTCTCTCTTTATGGGGTTTTTCTCGGCCGGGACATTTGTCGTATGGGGATCGATCGCCTATACTTCCGGTTGGGTTTCCGTCGCTATCCAATGGACGATGGCGCTCGCAGGATTTGCTGTAGGTCTGTTCATTGCTCCGCGCTGGCATAAAACCGGGGCTCTCACGGCAGCCGAATACATTACTCACCGGCTCGGGACGCGTACGCAAAAAATTTATACTTATCTGTTTTTGTTCGTGTCGCTTTTTACGACCGGCGCTTTCCTCTATCCCGTTGCGAAAATCGTCGAAGTTTCGACCGGCCTGCCTCTCAATGCCTGTATCTTGCTGTTGGGGTGTTTTTGCATCTTGTATGTGACCGTCGGGGGATTATGGGCGGTCATGTCTACCGATGTATTGCAATTTGTCATTCTGACGGCTGCCGTACTAATCGTCGTACCGATGTCGTTTGCGCGGATTGAGGGCGTAACGGAATTTATCCGCTCGGCTTCCGACGGATTTTTTCAACTGACGAACGAAGATTATACACTCGGGTTCATTATTGCTTTCGGTATATATAACGCCATTTTTTTGGGTGGTAACTGGGCCTATGTGCAACGTTATACCAGCGTTGCCTCCCGCAGCAGTTCCCGGAACGTCGGGCTGTTGTTCGGCAGTTTATATGTCGTCAGTGCCGTATTGTGGATGCTGCCGCCGATGATATACCGCCTGATCGACCCCTCGCTCGATTCCATTGGAGCCGAAGGCGCTTACTTGCTTATGTGCCGCGAGGTTTTGCCTGTCGGACTGTTGGGCTTGATGCTCGGCGGTATGGTGTTCGCCACGGCCAGTTCGCTCAACGCCACGCTGAATATTTCATCGGGAGTGGTTACAAATGATATTTTCCGAAGGCTGCGGCCTGCGAGTTCGGATAAACTCCTGATCCGTGTCGCACGTATTTCTACTGTTTTGTTCGGCTTGATGGCGATTGGCGTTGCATTGCTGATTCCTAAAATGGGAGGTATCGTCAATGTTGTCATCAGTGTTGCGGCTCTCACGGGCGTTCCGCTTTATCTGCCGATCATCTGGTCGCTTTTTTCACGCCGTCAGACGGGAACGTCGGTGATCACGGCCACGCTGTCGAGCTTGGGAGTTAACGCCTTGTTCAAATTTGTGATGCCTTCGGCAGGTCTTACCCTCAATCGGGCGGAGGAGATGATATTGGGTGTGACGTTCCCGGCAGTGATCCTGTTGTCGTTCGAGTGTTACTATCGGTTGCGGAAAGCGGAGGCCGCCGGCTATGGGGAATATGAGGTTTGGGAACGAAAAAATGAGACGGAACGTCAGAATGAAACCCTGACCCGATCTTCGGACGAAGACAACGCGTTCAGCCGTAAGGTCATCGGAATTGGAATCGCTTCGACGGGGGCTCTCATAACATTGTTGGGTCTCATTGCTCCGACCGGACGTTTGCTTGTTATTGGAATCGGTCTGTTGCTCATATTGTTCGGATTGAAGATTCGGCGTCATAAAGCGGTAAACAAAAAATAAGACAATCCTATATTTATGCTTTCTCAACCCTTTTCATCTTCTAAACGTGAGATGCACTCCCGTGCCCTTTCGGCGGAGTTCGTCGTCATCGGAGGAGGTTTTGCCGGTGTATGCGCCGCAGTTACGGCAGCCCGCTCCGGGACTAAAACAATTCTTGTGCAGGACCGTCCGGTGCTTGGAGGCAACGCTTCGAGCGAAGTTCGCCTGTGGATACTCGGCGCCACGTCACACATGGGCAATAACAACCGCTGGTCGCGCGAGGGCGGCCTGGTGGATGAAATACTCATCGAGAACCTTTATCGCAACAAGGAAGGGAATCCGGTGATTCTCGATACGATTCTTCTTGAAAAGGTTTATCAGGAACCCAACATAACGCTGCTGCTGAACACGGCGGTTTGGGATATTGAGAAGGCCGATCCACAGACTGTTTCGAAGGTGTATGCCTTTTGCTCGCAAAATTCGACCTTCTATGAAATATCAGGCAGGCTTTTCTGCGATGCATCGGGCGATGGCATTCTTGCATACCGTGCCGGGGCTGCATTCCGTATGGGTGCTGAAGAAAAGCGGTGTTACAACGAGCAGTTCGCTCCCGACAAAGGTGAATTCGGGGAACTGCTGGGCCATTCGATCTATTTTTACAGCTTGGATACCGGCAAGCCCGTTAAATTTGTTCCTCCGTCCTATGCTTTAAAGGACATCACCCGCATTCCGCGTTGGCGGAAAATCAGCTCCTCCGAACACGGTTGTCGTTTTTGGTGGCTCGAATACGGGGGACGGCTCGATACGATACACGATACGGAACAGATCAAGTGGGAAATTTGGAGCGTCGTCTACGGTGTGTGGGATTATATCAAGAATTCGGGGAATTTTCCCGATGCGGAGAATCTTACCTTGTCTTGGGTCGGAACGATTCCGGGTAAGCGCGAAAGCCGCCGTTTTGAAGGTGAATATACGTTGGTTCAACAGGATATCATCGAACAGCGACATCACCCTGATGCGGTCGCCTTCGGAGGCTGGGCTATCGATCTGCATCCCGCAGACGGTGTTTACAGCAGCCAGAACGGATGTATTCAATACCATTCAAAAGGAATTTACGAAATTCCGTACCGCTGCTATTGCAGCCGGGATATTCGCAACCTTTTTTTGGCGGGCCGCTGCATTAGCGCGTCGCATGTCGCGCACGGGTCCACGCGTGTCATGGCGACATCGGGATTCGGGGCGCAGGCTATAGGCATGGCAGCTGCGTTGTGTCTGCAAAAGGGGGTGTTGCCGGCCGATTTAACCCGTCCCGAATTTATGCGGCTGCTGCAACAACGCTTGAATTTAGCGGGGCAGAGTATTCCGGGAATACGGATTGATTCGGCCGGGAATCTCGCCGCTTCGGCCCGTATTTCAGCCAGCAGTGAATTGCGCCTTGCGGAAATTCCGTTCGACGGAGGATGGATGCCGTTGGATTATTCGGCAGCCCAGTTGCTGCCACTGAAGGCAGGCGTTCGGTACAGGTTCGAAATAGAAGTGGAAGCCTGCGAAGCCACTGTTCTTGAAGCGGAACTCCGCTATGCCGCAAAACCTTTCAACTATACGCCGGATATGACGGCGGAACGGGTTCGGATTCCGGTTGAAATGGGAACATGCAAGTTGTCGGTCGTCTTTACCGGGACCGTTCCGTCCGACCAATATGGATTCGTGACTTTTTTGAAGAATAATGCATTGCGCATTCGTTCGAGCAAAGCCCGTTATACGGGTATCGTCTCCGTATTCAATAAATTCAACGAAGCGGTCAACAATAACGGGCGTCAGACGCCTCCCGCCGGCAGCGGCATCGATGCTTTCGAATTCTGGTGCCCCGACCGACGGCCGGCAGGACAGAATATCGCCATGCGAATTACGCCCGCAATCGAAGCTTTTTCACCGTCTAATGTCGTCAACGGGTTTGTACGTCCGACTGTAACGGCTAACGCCTGGTGCGCAGCTTTCGGGGATAAGATGCCTCGTCTTTCGTTTTGCTGGGATGTTCCGCAGCGGATCGGTCGCATCCGCCTTTTTTTCGATACGGACTACGATCACGCTCTGGAATCGGTGCAAATGGGGCATCCCGAGCGAGTCATTCCCTTTTGTGTACAAGGTTACAGGATTCTGGACGGTCACGGCAATGTCGTATGCGAATGTACAGACAACCACCAGACCATCAATGATATTCGTCTAAAGGAGACTTTGGAGACCGATCGGCTCGCCATCGTTGTCGAACATCCTTCATCGGAGGTTGCCGCAGCTTTGTTTCAAATACACATCGAAGCATAAACTTACCTTAAAACAATAACCAATGAAGCAGAAATTGACTTATTTCAGGCGCACCAGGACCTTTGTCTTGAGCCTGTTGCTGCTCTCCTGCATGGCCGCGCAAGGTCAGCAACAGCCGTCGCGTATGGTAAAGGGCCTTGTCAAAGATGCCCGGACCGGAGAGCCGCTTGCTGGAGTTGCCGTATTGGTCCGCGGCACGACACAGGGCACTACTACCGGAATTTCAGGAGAATATGCGGTCTCGGTCCCGTCCGGTTCTACCGAATTGGAATTTTCCTTTCTCGGCTATGTGGCCAAAATTCAGAAAATCGGTACGGCTCATACTCTCGATGTAACGATGGAGGAGGAGGCCACCGGTTTGCAGGAGGTCGTTGTCGTGGGATATGGCGTACAGAAAAAGGCGAACCTGACCGGTTCGGTATCCGTCATGGAAGGAGATGACATCAACCGACGACAGGTTATGCGGGCGAGTTCGGCTCTCCAGGGGCTTTCGGCGGGTGTGTCGGTTGTTCAGAAATCGGGACAGCCCGGTTCGGACGGCGCCACGATTCGTGTGCGTGGTGTCGGCACGATCAATAACTCGGATGCCTTGGTGCTTGTCGACGGGGTGCAGGGAAGCCTCGATGCGCTGGATTCGAACGACATCGAGTCGATTTCGGTTTTGAAAGATGCGGCGTCAGCCGCCATTTACGGCTCCCGAGCCGCCAATGGTGTCATTTTGGTTACGACTAAAAACGGCGGTGACGAGAAATTGAGCGTTACGGTGAATAGTTCGGTGGCTTGGCAGCGTTTTACGGATCTGCCGGAATTCGTCAACGGATATACCTATATGAAAGCGATGAATACGGCGTACGAAAATGTCAAGAAAACGCCGCTCTATTCCGACTCTTACCTGGCCGACTACATGCGCTATAAACTGGTCGATCCGGACCGTTATCCCGATACCGACTGGCAAGATGCCCTTTACACAGGTTCCGGGTTCATGCAGCATCACCATATCAGCGTAAGCGGCGGTAAAAAGGTCAACACGCTGGCTTCGTTCGGTTATCAGGAGCAGGAAGGTCTGATTCCGGGCTTCAGCGCCGAACGTTACAATATGCGGCTCAATTCGCGTATGAATATTCGTAAGAATTTGCAGGCTAAAGTTCTGGTTGAGGCACGTCGAAACAATGTCGTCGAGCCGATCAGCGCCGCCAGTATCATGAGCAATGTCAACCGCATTGCGCCGATTTATACGGCGCGTCTGAAAGATGGGCGCTGGGGAACGGGATACAACAATGGCAATCCCGTCGCACAGGCCAACGACGGCGGATCGAGCGATAAGACGTACGACTTTTTGCGGGCGACGTTCCAAGTGGCCTATCAACCGTTTTCGGGCATGGATGTCGAGTTCAACTTTTCGCCCAAATTTTCAAACAACTATACGAAGAATTTCAATAAAAGCCTCAAGCTCTATACGCCCGACAGCGATGAACCTGTCCTGAATCCCGCCATGTCGAGTCTTAATCAGACGGATGCGAAAATAACCGAAAACATGTTACAGGTGATTCTGCGGTACAATAAGGAGTTCAGAGACCATGAAATCGGGATTCTCGGCGGTTATGAACAAATCATCTATAAAACCCAGAATATTTCGTTGCGCCGCGAAGGCTTTCCGTTGGTCGATTATCCCGTTATGAATGCCGGTTCGGTAACAAACTGGAGCAATGGTGGTGGTGCGTCTGAATGGGCTTTGCTTTCCTATTTCGCACGTGCGAACTACTCCTATAAGTCGCGCTATCTGCTTGAAGCTAATATTCGTGTCGATGGGTCGTCCCGATTTGCCCGGGGACACCGCTTCGGAGTTTTCCCGTCGGTGTCGCTCGGATGGCGTATTTCCGAAGAGAATTTCATGAAATCTGTCGACTGGGTAACGAATCTCAAACTGCGCGCTTCGTGGGGCCAGCTGGGTAATCAGGAGATCGGTACCTATCCCGCCTATACTACGATGAGTATGGGCCCGACTTTCATTTTCGGTACTACGCCGACCGCTGCCGATGGTGCCGTACAGAAATCCTATGCCAACGAGGGTATTACGTGGGAGACCAGCGAAACGATTGATGTCGGACTCGACGTATCGCTGTTTCGCAATAAATTCAACATGGTATTCGATCTTTACGAACGGAAGACCAAGGACATCCTGCTGAAGCTTCCTATCACGGGCATTACGGGACTGACGGAACCTTATCAGAACGCAGGTGTTGTACGCAATCGCGGCTGGGACCTCGAATTGTCGCACCGCAATCAGCACCGGGATTTCCGGTATCAGATTTCGTTCAACCTGTCGGATGTTCATAATAAGGTAATCGATCTCAAGGGAGCGGGACCGATCATCAGCGGTTTTTCTCTGATTGAGGAGGGGTATCCGATCAATTCGATTTACGGTTATAAGGCGCTGGGGCTGTTTCGGAGCGATGAGGAGATCGCGGGTGCACCCCGCCAGACATTTGGCGATATCGCCCCGGGAGATATCCGCTATGCCAATGTGAGTGATAGAAACAACAAGAATACGGTGGACCGGGATGATCGGACGGTTATCGGCAATGTTATTCCCCGTTATACCTATGGTTTGAATATCGCCATGCAATATAAGGGTTTCGATTTGTCGATGCTTATTCAAGGCGTGGGCAAGGTCAATGCAATTTATACGGGTGATGCGGTCTGGGCGCTTTACAATGCCGGAAAAATGCAACGATGGCACATGGATTATTGGACGCCGCAGAACCCCGGAGCCTCGTATCCCCGGCTGATTGCCGATTCGTCCCATAATAACTTTCAGAATTCCAGTTTTTGGGTTTATGACGCCTCTTACGTGCGTCTGAAAAATGCACAGCTTGGCTATACGCTGCCCGAGCGGCTTACCCGTAAAATATGGATTCAGAAACTGCGACTTTATGTTTCGGGGGATAATCTGCTGACATTCGACCATATGCCCAAAGGCTGGGACCCTGAGACGCGCAGCGGTGATGCGGAAATCTATCCGATCGCAAGCACCTATACCTTCGGTGTTCAAATTACGTTCTAAACGATTTCAACCATGAAAAAACTGATCATATTGTTTACGGCATGCATAGCACTGGTTTCGTGTCACGATATTCTGGATCGCTATCCGCTCGAAGGCCCTCCCAGCGCAACCTTTTTTTCAAACGAGGATGAGCTTACGCTGGCCATTAACGGGGCTTATGAAAGTCTCTACTGGCTTTCGAATGCCAATGTTCCTTATCAGATGTTCCTCGAGGGAGCGACGGACATTGTCTATGTCCGCGGTAATTATGCCAATATGGATGTAATTCGCATCGGGCAGGCTACGGCTTCGACGGCCGTGTTCCAAAGCGTATGGGATACATTCTACAATAACATCTCGCGTTGCAATAACATTCTCGACAATATGCACCGGGCCAAGGAGAATGTCAGCGAGACTTTCTACAACCGCATCGAAGCTGAAGCCAAATTCCTGCGAGCATATAACTATTTCTACCTGACCAGTCTTTACGGCGATGTGCCTTTTGTCGAACACATGCTCGATTGGAAGAACCCGTTGTTGCCGAAAACCCCTGTTCGCAAGATCATTGATGCCATGTATGCGGATCTTGATTCCGCATTTAAATCCGTTCCCCGGATCTGCTCCGACAAACAGTACAATCGGATCACCCAAGGTGCGGTTATGGGGCTCAAGGCCCGCATGGCGCTTGTCAATAACGATATGGATGTTGCGGCGGAAGCTGCATGGACGGTGATTTCATCGGGAGTCTATTCCGTCTATGACAGTTATGAGTACCTTTTCCTGTACGACGGTATGAATTCGAATGAGGTGATTCTCCAGATGCCTTTTGCCGAAGGGGTCAGAACCAGTCAGATACCCCGCCATTTGGGTGCACGTTCGGCCCCGGGCTATTCGGCCATTGTCCCGACGCAGGTGCTGGTGGACATGTATCAGTGCGTCGACGGCGAACGCATCGATCGCTCTAAACTTTACGACCCCAAGAAGCCTTTCGAGAAGCGTGATCCCCGATTGGCGTATTCGATTCTTTATCCGGGACAGTGGCATGCAGGTATCAGATTCGAAACTCATCCCGACTCGATCAAAACCACGAAGATCGTCAACGGCGCCTATACCCGTATTGCCAATGACGAAGCGACACACGCCTATGCCACATTTACGGGGTATCTTTTCCGCAAATATTATGATGAACAGGACCTGCCCGCCAAGGTAGCCAAGAGTTCTCTCAATTTTATGATCATGCGTTATGCCGAGGTATTGCTTACCTATGCCGAGGCGAAGATCGAATTGGGGGAGATCGATGATACGGTTATCGAGGCCATCAATCAGGTCCGTCGTCGTAAGGACGTAATGATGCCTCCTGCGAAGATCACAATGTCGGTCGATGAACTGCGTTCTCTGGTTCGTTATGAACGTACTGTCGAACTGGCGTTGGAGGGGCATCGTTTGTTCGATATCCATCGCTGGGGAATTGCGGAGGAAGTGCTCTCCGGCTATATGCTGGGAAAGCGCAAAAAGGCCAATTGGTACGATCCGGTCATTCCGTCGTTCAGTGATGCAGGGAAACCGGTTTATCCGGATGAACGCATTTTCAACTCCTTGGGTTACGCCACATTCGATCCCGATAAAAACAGCCTGTGGTTTATTCCGCAGAATGAGATCGACCGTAATCCGTTGCTTCAGGAAGAGACGGAAGATGACGATGACGATTGGTAGACAGCTCTTTTATCACTGACAAAAAAATATAAATATGAAAAAGATGATTATAGAATTGCTCTTTGCGCTTCCCCTGATTGCCGGAGGAGTAGCCTGCGGTTCGGATGAAGAGCCGGCTGCACCGATTGAAAACAAGCAATATAAGGTTTTACCTCACACTACGTCGATGGAGGTGCGTTGGAAAGATGCTGCCGGCGTTGTCCGGTTCTGTGTCGAATATGCGGAGGATGCCTCGATGGACGCCGTGCAGAGCGTCGAAGTCGAAGCGCCTTCGACCAATGTTTTGATTGAAGGCCTTTCTCCCGAGACCGACTATTTTGTCCGTACCCGGGCTTATAACGGGGTGCGTTGGACCGAATGGACTGATATCACTCCGATACGCACGGCGCAATTCACCGTTTCGGTTGAAACTTATAACCTGCTTGGTGCAGACATTACGACCAAGGGACCCTCGTGGGCCGAGCGTAAAAGTCATGTAGGGGATATTATCCGGCAGAGAGGCAATGATCCGGATATTCTTGGAGTACAGGAGTGCTCGATCGCTGCACAAAAGGCCGATATGAAAGCCATGCTTGGTGATTTGTACGATTACTCCGAGAATGAAAAACCGACATCGTCCCCTGGCCTTATTTTCTGGAAAAAGGGCGCCTTCGAGTTGGAGGAGCGGGAAATAGTCGATCTGTTGAACGGCAAATATCCCAATACTTACGAAAAACAACGGTATGGTCATTTCGTGAGACTGAAACATCTTGCTTCGGGCAGCAGCATCCTGGTTTACAGCGTTCATTTGCGGGCCGGGTCCGATGTCGCGACAGCGGCCCTGCGAAAGGAAATGATTGATAATCTGTGCCCTCTTGCAGCGCGGAAATCGGCCGAGACGGGTTGTCCGGTCATCGTATTGGGGGATATGAACTGCACACCCAACCGGCTGATCGGAGGAATCCCGTCATCGCCGCAGGTTTACAAAAGTCATGGATTTCTCGATACGTTCACGCAAACCCGTCAGCGAACGAACGAGAACTATGCAACCTACTCTTCGTCGGCCGCCGTAGTCGAAGAATGCAGAGTCGAAGTCGGAGAGAATGGCAGCCGGCGAATCGACTATATTTTCACCTATCCCGAAAGCAGAGTCACGACGACCCGTTATGCTACGGTCCTTAATTTCGCTGAAGACGGGACGGCCAACAAACTCCGGTCTCCATTGCCTTCGGACCACCACCCGGTTCGAGCCGAGCTGAATTTTTTCTATGAATAACGAATGTCGCTTATTATGAAACGCATATTCCGTAACATGGCGGCTATGGTCGCAACCGCAGTCCTGCTGGCAGGCTGCGCCGACGATGAAAAGACTGCAATCCCTTCGTTTCTCGACGTGAATGTCAAATTCACCCACGCCGTAAAACCGGAAGTCGGGCAGACAATGGTTACGAATCTCTATTACGGTGAAATATCCGCTTCGGAGGTTATGACCGCCGTACCTGGCAGGCAGGTCCAAAGCGTGCTTACAGCCGATATGATCCGCAGCGGATTCTGTGTGACATTTGATAATCCGGACAAGTCGACCGGAACGATGTATGTCTGTTCGTATGTTGATATTAATGAAAACGGGATCATCGATGAGGGGGATCTGGCCGTATTCTACAATAATCTGAAATTCGAGGATATGGAAAGCGGCGAAAAATTTCCGACCAATGTTATCGGTGAGTACGCTATCAATCTCAATCACGGGATCGTGTATGGGGAGGTGATTTCAGATGATGATATAGTAGATGCCGACGGCAATAAATATACGGCCGTAACCATCGGTTCGCAGCAGTGGCTCAAGGAGAATCTTCGTACGCGTCATTTCAACAACGGTGAGGCCATTCCGACCGATTATGATAATGCCGGCTGGATTGGCCTGATGAAAGAAGACGGTACGGGCCAACCTGCCGTCGCCGAGTATCAGGATGCCGACTTGGTGCAGGATGGGCTTTATTACAACTGGTTTGCCGTGACCGACGAGCGGGGTATCTGCCCCGAAGGCTGGCGTGTGCCGTCTGATGATGATTGGATCGAACTTGAAGAATGTCTCGGAATGCCATCATCGGAGGCCAAGCTCAACAATTGGCGCGGCGCCGACGCCCGTATCGGAGAACAGTTGAAAACCCGGGAACGGGATTTCGGCGAGGCGACTGATATTTATGGTTTTTCGGCCATGCCGTCCGGACAGCGGGAGAAGGATAAAGGCACGTTCAGCGCCTACAATGCCGATGCCTATTTCTGGACTACGACTGTTGCTCCGCTTGTAAAACAGGGCGTGCGCCGCGTCATTCGGAAAAGTTACTTCACGATCAATCGGGGTGTGATCTCCAAAGTCGCCGGACATTCCGTGCGCTGTGTGCGTGGCGGCAAAGCTCCGGAACCCAAATCTCTGGCGATTGACATTTCGTTCGACGGAGCTGTGACGCCCCGTGCCGGACAGGTTTTGAAGGCCTATCTTTATTATACGTCCGTCGCAGGTGTTAAAGTCGCCGAATCCACGCCTGATGCAACTGTTTCGACGACGCTTTCCGACACGCATATTTCGGATGGGGTTACGGTAACTTTTGAGAATATTCAGGAGTCGGCGGTAAATGTCTATGTTGCTGCATGGGTAGACGTTGACGCTGACGGAGCGATCGGTGCCGGCGATCTGGCGGCTTTTTATGCCAATGCCGGATTCGAGGAGGTGGAACGTCAGGAGGCGGAGGCGACGAATGTTGCCGGGCAGGAATCGTTGCAATTTTCCCTGACCAAAGTTTACGGTTCTGCTCCCGTTACGGTAAAGGATATCGACGGCAATGAATATCCGATCGTTACGATCGGTTCACAGGAATGGTTTAAAACCAATCTGCGCGTCACGAAATACAAGAACGGAGACGCTATTCCTACGGATATCGCCGATGCCGATTGGATTAAGCTGACTTCAGGAGCTTGTGCGGCTTATCCCGATACGGATATTGCAATTAACGGATTGCTGTACAACTGGTATGCGGCATCGGACGCCCGGGGCCTTTGCCCCGAAGGGTGGCATGTGCCCACGGAAAAGGATTATCAGACACTTGAGATTGCGATCGGCATGGCCGAAGAGACCGCTGCTGGCAAACCCGGCTGGCGGCAGACAGACAAAGAGGGTACGAAACTCAAGGCAAACGTCGAAGGTTTCAATGGCTCCGATTTATTCGGTTTTACCGCCATGCCGGCGGGACAGCGGGCCGAAGGGAAGGGGAATTTCAATAACATCGGCACTTATGCCTATTTCTGGACTTGCGATGAGTTTACCGACAATCCGGAAAAGGCTTACCGCCGCGTGTTGCAGGCCAAATACGAGACGATCGCAAATTCGGTAATCAGCAAACTCGCCGGTTATTCCGTGCGCTGCGTGAAAGACTCCGAATAACGTTAAACCCATAAGGTGCGTTCTTCTTCAGCGGAAGGGCGCACCTTAAAAAACGACGACGTATGAGATATTTCATAAAAGCAGCAACTGTTGGCAAGGGAATTCTCTCTCTGCTGTTAGCGGGGCTGTGCATTCCGTCCGCAGCGCAAAAACGCCTGGCGGTCGAGGCGGAACATTTTCGCATCGAATGGCAAGAGAAAAGCGATGGGTACCGGATTTCGACGGTCTCGACGAACTCTGCATCGGGAAGAATCTCCTTGGAAAATCCGTCGGGCAGCTATGGATTTCTGTATTCCGCCACCAAACCCGATACCGTTTCATTGTACGAGACGATGCCTGATTACGTCCGGAAATTTCCGGGAAGGGAATATACGCTTTTGTATGGGCGTTGGCGCGATAATCTGCGCCCTGTGGCGATGAATACGGCCGGAGAGTTGGTGCGTTTTTATCCGGCATCGGCGATGCAAAAGGGTGACAGCATTATTTTTACCCGAAAAACGCGGCAGGGCACCTTGCAGGCCGTCTGGCGGCCATCGAAACAGTTCGGCAGCGATATCGAAGTGACAATGACGTTGCGGGCTGCGGTCGACGGGTATTTTTCGCTCATAACTCCGACTTTGGCCACGTTGTCCGAAAAGGAGATGGCTTGGGGTGTCATTCCGGGACATTTTCAGGGACGAAAACTGGAGCCGAACTTCGTCTGGAGTTATGGCTATGGCCAGGGAATTCCCGACAGGCCAGTCGTTGTCCGGGAGCGGACGGCTACCACTCTTTGTCCGACACTCACCGACCGGCAGGGACTTTCGTTTGCCGTGATTCCCGAGCCGGGACAGGGGCGAGACCCGTGGACTTATGATCACAGCACCCAGAATGAATGGCGGCTGGGCTTTTCCCTGATGAATCGCGACCGGGAACTGACCCCTTCGGCTTATCATCCGGTTTTGGGGCAGGAGGATTCGTATATGCGCAAGGGCGAGATCCGCACGTTCCGGTTCCGGTATACGGTGCAGCAAGGAGACTGGTATGCCCTTTGTAGCCATGCGGCCCGCGACATCTATCGTTTCGGCGATTTCCTTGCATTGAAAGAGCCTCGGCAGTCGCTTACGGATCGTATACTCCGTATGGCGGAATACCTCGAGAAAGACTCTACTTCGCTTTGGCGTACATTCGATTATCGAGGGGATACCATTGGGGCGCAAGAGTATAATGCCACGGTTTTCGAATACGAAAGAGATGCTGTTAAAAATTCGGATTACGGGGCTATGTGGATGCTCGCCCGGATTACGGGAAATGACACGTTGCGCCGGACACGATTACCTTACGCACGGAACTTCAAAATCCATCAGCAAGTATCCGGCGGTCCGCTGTCAGGAGCGGCTGCAGGGCAGTATTATCTGTGGAAAAGCGGCCGTTATACAGAAGAATGGGGCGATTATGCAGAGCCGATCGGGACGGTTTACTATATCATGCTCGATATCGGGAATATGCTGCTTTTCAATCCCGGAGACGCTGAATTGCGCGAAGATTTGCGGCGTGGGGCTGAACGGTTGCTGGCATGGCAGTATCCCGACGGACATTGGGAAGTTGCATACGACAAAGCCACAGGAAAGCCGGTGTTTAGGGACTTGCGTGATTTGCGGCCGACATTCTATGGCCTTTTGGTGGCTTACCGTCTTTTGGGCGACGAGCGCTATCTTGATGCTGCCTGCCGGGGTGCCGATTGGTTTGTGGCAAATGCTGTGGACGAAGGTTCCTTCCTCGGGGTTTGCGGGGACTTTCGCTTTGTCCCCGATTTTGTTATTGCCCAAAGTGCCCAGGCGTTGCTTGATCTCTATGAAACGACGGGGAAAGACTGTTATCGGGACGCAGCTTTGCGCACGGCGCGCTTCTATACGAATAATATATTCACGCATCCCGTTCCGACCCGGCAGGAGAAGCTGGTGAAAGGTGTCAGCCGTGAAGATTGGCAGATTGCACAGGCAGGACTTTCGTTCGAACACGGAGGGACGTTGGGCAGCAATGCCAAAAGCAACGGTCCGATTCTGTTATGCAGCCATGCAGGTATGTTCGTAAGGCTTTATGCCATGACAGGCGACCGGTTACTGCTTGACATGGCCCGGGCTGCGGCGTGGGCGCGCGACGCTTTTGTCGATCCGGCGACAAGCGTTGCTTCCTACTATTGGAATCGTATGAATAATGGTCCGGGCCGCTTCCCCCATCATGCCTGGTGGCAGGTCGGGTGGATCGTAGACTATCTGATCTCCGAAATCATGATGCGCTCGGACGGGGCGGTCGATTTCCCGGGTGGATTCGTCACTCCGAAGGTAGGGCCTCATAAATGTTACGGATTCGCTGCCGGGAAAATTTTCGATAAAACCGCTTCGCTTTGTCTTCCGCCCGAAGCCATTGACGTTTCGGAGCCGCAGGTCGATTATCTGTGCGCCTTGGAGGAGAACGATAAAGTGTTTTACGTCATGCTTCTGAATAACAGCACTTCCGATCGGGAAGTACAGGTTACTCTCCGTGCAGACCGTATTCTTCCGGGTAAGCGTTGCGATATCCGGCACGTCGCCTTGTTTGACGCCTCCGGGCGGCAAATCGGAAACCGGGGAGCGAATCAGGCTTTCAGTGTGCCGATTGAAGCCTGTGGTATGACAGTCGTTCGCGTGGAACTCGAATATACGGAGATTCAGGCGCATCGCGGCGGAATGGGATTATGGCCTGAAAATACGATCATGGCGATGAAAAATGCGATCGATTTGGGCGTGGATATGCTGGAACTGGATTTGATGATTTCCAAAGACAGCCTTGTCGTCGTTTCGCACGAGGAGATCATGTCTTCGGAGTATGTAACTAAACCTGATGGGACTCGTGTCACGAAAGCTGAAGAAGCCTCGCTCGTACTGTTCGGAATGCCGTATGATGACATTCGGCGTTATGATACCGGTCTTGCCGGCGATTCCAGATACCCTGCGCGGGTACGGATCGCTGCTTGCAAGCCGCTTCTTTCGGAATTGCTCGACGCCACAGAGGCTCATATTCGGGAAAAGGGCGGTCGGAATCTACGATACAACATAGAGATCAAAGCCTCCAAAGGCAAGGAACAACGCTGTATGGCTCCTGATTACAAAACATTTACCGATCTTTGTATGGCGGTCATCCTTGAAAAGGGGCTTGGCGGCAGGGTTACGATTCAGAGTTTCGATGCGCGTGTCCTGAATTATTTACATGAAAAATATCCCGGTATACGGACTTCGTATCTGATTTATCTCTCGGCAACTGATTTCGATAAGAACCTTGCCAAATTGAATTTTATCCCCGATGTTTACAGTCCCAAGCATACTTTCGTCGATGAAACATTGGTTGCCAAGGCCCATGCGGCCGGTATGGAGATTCTGCCCTGGACGGTCGATGACGAAGCCGATTTGCAAAGGCTTGCCCGGTTGAGTGTCGATGGGGTGATTACCAATTATCCGGACAGGGCCTTGAGACTGTTCCACTTGAAAGAGTAGACCTATGAAACGGGCATTTGCCTTATTGTTGCTTTTGCTGTTTGTAGCCACTTCGTCGAAAGGGGGCGGCCTGCAAATCGTAAAGATTGATACCGACCACCAGTCGTTCGTGTTCAGTGCCGCATCGGGAAAACCGCTGATGTTTCGTTATTGGGGTGCCCGGTTGTCGGAAGAGGATGCCGGGGCTATTTTGTCCGCCTGCGGCAGGGAGAAATCCTGGGAGTTGTATCCGGCATATGGCGGGGCGCTGTATACCAATCCAGCCTTGACGCTGGTCCATGCAGACGGGCAACTTACCACTGAGCTGGTCTTTTCATCCTGTCATAGCCGGCAATTGGATGAAAACCGGACCGAAACGATTATCGTGTTGCAGGATAAGGTTCTGCCGTTGACCGTGGAACTTCGTTTCACCGCATTCCGGCAGCAGGATATCGTCATGCAGTCGGTTACGGTCCGCAACCGGGAACAGGGCCCTGTCATTGTTCGTCAGATCGCTTCGGCATTCTTTTCCTTGAAGGCCATGTCGTATTACCTGACACATTTCCACGGTTCCTCGAATGCGGAGATGTGGCTCAAAGAGGAATTGTTGACTCCCGGCATCAAAACAATAGATTCAAAAAAAGGAGTGCGTACGACCCATAATGAGAACTCCTGCTTCATTGTCTCGGTGAACGGGCCGGCCAAGGAAGATGATGGCGAGGTGTACGGAGGAGCGCTCGCTTGGTCGGGGAATTTTGAATCCTCGTTTCAATTGGACGACTTCAACATGCTGCAAATAAGATGCGGACTCAATCCGTTCTGCTCCGAAATACGGCTTTTGCCCGGTGAATCGTTTACGACTCCGGAGGCTGTGGTTGGATACAGCGATCGCGGGAAGGGACAGCTTACGCGTAACTTTCACCGGTGGGCACGCCGTTACGCCCTTGCGCATGGCGACCGGTACAGATCGGTGGCTCTGAATAATTGGGAAGGAACACATTGGAATTTCAATGAAAAGGATCTGCGGGAGATTATTGACAAAGCTGCTGAAATCGGATGCGAACTATTCATTCTCGATGACGGATGGTTTGGCGGCAAGTATCCGCGTAACGATGCGACCGCGGGGTTGGGCGACTGGCAGGTGAATGCAGCCAAACTGCCCGGAGGATTGCAGTCCATTGCCGGGTATGCGGCGGCAAAAGGGCTTCGGTTCGGAATATGGATTGAGCCGGAGATGGTAAATCCGCATAGCGAACTGGCGCAGGAACATTCCGAGTGGATCGTTCGGAGCGGAGAACGCGAAATTCCCACCTTGAGACATCAATGGATTCTCGATCTGTGCAATCCGGACGTGCAGGATTTCATATTCGGCGTTTTTGATGATTTGTTATCCTCGGCGCCCGGTATCAGTTATGTAAAATGGGATGCCAACAGGCATGTCAACAACGTTGGATCGACCTATCTGCCCGCTGATGAGCAGAGTCGTTTCTGGGTGGATTATACTCGTGGGTTGTATAATGTCTATGAACGTATCCGTTCCAAGTATCCCGACATTGAGATACAGGCATGTGCTTCGGGTGGCGGTCGTGTCGATTTCGGATCTTTGCCTTTTCACGATGAAATATGGACGAGTGACAATACGAACGCAATTGACCGGATTTTTATTCAGTGGGGTACGAACCACTTTTTCCCGACTATGGCAATGGCTGCGCATGTTTCCGCTGCTCCCAACCGACAGACCGGAATGTCGCTGCCGCTCAAATTCCGCTGCGATGTGGCAATGTCGGGACGCATGGGCATCGAACTTGATCCGAGAAAACTCGCCCGCGAGGAGATTGCCTGTTTGCAGGATGCTGTTGCAGCCTATAAAACGATTCGCCCCGTTGTGCAGCACGGGGACCTTTATCGGTTGGTTTCTCCTTATGATGAAAGCGGTTGGGCTGCGTTGAATTACGTTTCGGAGACGAAGGAACGCTGTGTGTTGTTTGCATTCAGCACGGCATTACATACCCGGACGAGGCTTACGCTCCGGCTGAAGGGGCTTGATCCCGCCGGATATTACAAAATAACGGAACAGAATCGTCAGAAAGGCAAAACTGGTTGCCATGCCGAAGGTCAGACGTTATCGGGCGATTATTTGATGAAATGCGGAGTGGGATTCGACTTGGCCAAACCATTTGAGAGTTGTGTGCTCCTATTGGAAAGGCAGGATCGATAAAAAAGAGTTGAAAAAGTTCCGGGGCGATCCCGGAACTTTTTCTTTCTAATAGTTGGTCCTAATACATGAAACGTTTTATCCTGGATTAGAGCGCATTTTTCTGAAGACACAACCTTTCAGATGGCCTCTGTACTTGATATAATCAATTGAATTGTAGTTATATCCGGATTTCCCGGTTCAGAAATGTCTTCCGAAGAATGAGAAGTGACGATTAGTACTCCCTGCGGAAAACGAAAATCCCCGTAATCAAACGATTACGGGGATTGCCAGTGCCCAGGACAGGAATTAATTTGTGAAAAACATATGCAAATAACTAAAATTTGAATATATTTATAATATGTTGAAATATAGTATATTAAAATGATATACTATGAAATGTATTTTGTCTGTTTTTAGCTGTTTTGCAAAAATGCGGACACGGTGCGGACGCAAAAGTATTGCTGTATTCGAATCTAAATCATATCTTTGTAGAGCATAAAATGAGGATGTATGGCAAAAGTTACATATGTTTTGGCGCAAGGGGAGAACAGCGCGGGAGAATCGCAAGTTAATTTCCGTGTCTATGTTTCCCGCGAATTGCGTGTACGTGTGCCGTCCGGCATTTGGGTCGATCGGAAACGTTGGGGAAAGAAAAACGATATCAATATTCCGAACATACCGGGGGAGGAGCGCGATGCGCTGTTGGCAAAGCGGGCGAAATTGAAAGAATTGGTCGATGTAATTGAGACCTCGGTCGAGGCGGCAGACGATAAATCGACCGTTACGCGCGAGTGGCTCGAAAAGTTGATCCGGCGCACTTTGCGGCCAAAGACGGCGACTTCCGTTGAGGAAAAGAAAATAGGCTTTTTCCCGTTGACGGATGAATACCTCGCTACGCATAAATTGTCCGAATCGCGTGTCAAGCATTTCAATGTCTTGGTGCGGACGTTGAAGCGGTATGAGTTGTATCGTAAACTGTCGAACCGACGGTTCGTGCTGGACGTACACACCGTATCTCCGACGACACTTGATGATTTCGGGGCATTTCTGATGAAAGAACCGGAGATTTTCGACGAACATCCGGAGTTGTACGACGAGGTGCCGTATGCCCGGCCGAAGGTGAGGAAGAATCTGCCTGTGAAGCGCGGCCCGTACCTCAATGCTGCGGGAGAAACGGTAATTCCCGGCCGTCCGAAAGAGCGGGGCATGAATTACGTTTCGGATATGTTGATTCGTCTACGGTCGTTTTATGTATGGTTAAATGATAACGGACATACCTACAATGATCCGTTCAAGCAGTACAAGATTGCGGAGATTGTCTACGGTACGCCTATCTATATTACGACCGACGAACGCAAACAGTTGGCCGAAGCGGATATGGGGGATGACAAGCAACTGGAAACGCAACGAGATATTTTTGTTTTCCAATGCATGATCGGCTGCCGGGTGAGCGACCTTTATAAGATGACCTATGCCAATATCATCGGCGATTGCATCGAATATGTTCCCCGCAAGACGCGAGACGACCGGGTGGTGACGGTCTCGGTGCCGCTGATCGGTGCTGCGAAAGAACTGATTCGTAAATACCTCGATGAGAACCGTGGAACGCTGTTTCCGTTTATTTCGGAGCAAAAGTATAATGTCTATATCAAAGCGGCGTTTCGTAAAGCGGGCCTTACGCGCATGGTGACGACGATCGATCAGCGGACGCGGCAGAATATTCAGGTGCCGATCTGCGACCTTGCTTCGTCGCACATGGCACGGCGGACATTCATCGGGAATGTTTATAAAAGAGTGAAAGACCCCGCAATCGTGGGAGCGATGTCCGGGCATAAGGACGGCAGCCGGGCGTTTGCCCGTTACCGCGATATCGACATGGATATTAAGCGTGATGCAGTAAGCGTGTTGGAGTAAGATTTGTTTTGTCGATAAATTTGTATAAATTTGCGACAGATATATGTGTGTAAATAGATGCAAGTAATAGAGGGTAAGATACTTAATAAGATAAAAAAGTGCGGGCGTGGTAAGCTGTATTCCGCATCCGATTTCGCTGTGTACGGATCGGCCGTATCGGTTGCGAAGGCATTGGAACGGCTTACTCGAAAAGGCGGTTTAGTCCGTATTGCAAGGGGCCTCTATTGCTATCCCAAAATCGACAGAAAGTTCGGACTGGGCATACAATACCCGACCATCAATGAAATCGCTGAAAAGGTAGCCCGGCAGGGCGAAGCCCGGGTTGTTCCGACGGGTATGCACGCATTGAATGTATTGGGATTGTCTGCCCAGGTACCGATGAACTATGTGTTTTATACGGACGGCAATTCCCGGACGGTTAATTTGTTCAACGGTCGCAAATTGCGATTCAAGCGTGTGGCGCTTAAAAATTTGGCCTATCAGAATAAAACGCTGATGCTTGCCGTATTCGCTCTGAAGGAGATCGGTCGGCCGCAGGTGACGGAGGAGCACATCGCCCAACTGAAGACGATATTCGCCCGGATTCCGAAGTCGAGCATTCTGCCCGATCTGCGGTTGGTGCCGGCATGGATTCGTAAAATCATTATGTCGTTCTATGAAGAATAATTTTTGGATGTTTTCCGACGAGCAGAAAAGTATGTTCGTTGCACAGACGAGCGAGCGTGTCGGGCTTCCTCCGCAGGCTGTCGAGAAGGACTGGTGGGTGACGATGACGCTGAAAGCCCTGTTCGAATCGTCGTGCCGGGACTTCATTACCTTCAAGGGCGGTACGTCGTTGAGCAAGGGTTGGCATGTCATAGAACGCTTCTCGGAGGATATCGACATTGCGATCGACAAGTCCTTTTGGGAAATTGCCGGGGACAACAAGTCGCAGCGCGATCGGATTCGGAAACTTTCGCGGGCCTATATCGAGCAGCGGCTCGTTGCGGAAACGCAGGCATTGCTGGAAGGATATGGGGCTTCCGATTTTGAGTTGCGTGCCGTTCCGGCGCAGGACTCCGATACCGATCCGACGCTGGTGCTGCTGCCGTATCGAAGCATTTATGCGAATATCGAGTATGTGGAATCGCAAATCCGGATCGAATTCAGCTGCCGGTCGATGAAAGAACCGCGTGAGCGGATCGAGATTCGTCCGCTGATTGCCGAGGCATATCCCGATGTATTCGGAGAATTGGTGTTCCCGATTTATGCGGTCGTACCGACACGGACGTTTTTGGAGAAAGCGTTTTTGCTGCATGAAGAGTTTCAGAAAGAGAATCCGCGCGTCGAGCGAATGACACGCCATCTGTACGATTTGGAGCGGCTGATGGATACGGATTTCGGAAAGGCAGCCTTGGCCGATCCGAAAATGTATGTCGAGATTGTCAGGCATCGCAGCATATTCAATACGATTCGCGGAGTCGATTATCGGACGCACCATCCGAGCCGGATCGATTTTATTCCGCCCGAAAAATTGGCGGAGGTATGGCGCAGGGATTATGAGCGGATGCAGGAGTATTTCATCTATGGAGATTCGCTGCCATACGATCGACTGATCGCGCGGATGGCGGAGTTGCGGGATCGGTTTCGGAAAGTTGTAATGGAGGATGATTTTTTCAGCGAATCGGAATTATGAATCCCGAGTATTATTTCCAGAAAGGTCTTCGTCTGATCGTGGCAAGCGCCGTGATTTTTGCTTTGATCGTTTTGTTCAGCGCCATGGTTTCGCGGGGATTTCCGCTTTGGCTGGCGCTTGTTTTGCTTGTCCCCGCAGGACTTGGCGTGACCGGATTTTACTTTTTCAGCGTGGGCAGTTCGGCGGATCTTTCGGAGCGTTTTTTTCGTCGTTTTGGGTGTAGTCAGCCGAGAGGCGAAGAGAAAACAACGACAGAAGGAGTCGGTTCCGAACAGCGGTGTGAAAGAAGCCCGGACGCGATCGTGCCGGAATCCGCCGTTGTTTCTGCCGATCCGGTTCCGGACGATCGGATTCTCGAAAATGCACTCGCCACCGTCTACGAATATACCGATAAGGATTTGGGCGATGCCGTTGACGGGACGAATCGGCAAATTTTGCGACGACGTTTGCTTTATTTGGCATGTATGGCGCCTGTTCCGAATGATGTGCCGCAGGTTCGGCTTCGGCATGATCGGGTGAGCTATGGGGATTTGTGTCACTACGGTTGGAACGTCTGGAATGCTTTTAAGGGCGCGACCAATCGTTTTTATGACCAGACCGAATTGGCGGAATGGCTGAAAGCGAGCTTCGAGTCTTTGGCCAAATACAATACGAAGACGTTGCGGGCCAAGCTTCGGGCGACGGACGGAGGTTATCGCATCCGATTGATCGATAATCTGAAAGAATATATCCAAAAATAAAGAGCTGTATAAGGATGAGATATTCCCTGCACCCGGTCGGTGCAGGGAATTTTCTTTCTGTTGTCATGTAATTGCAAAATGCTGGTAAGTAGCAATATCTGAAATTGTTTGCCGGTGCAAATGCGGTGATTCGATTGCAAAAACAGGTGCAGGAAAAGCACCTGTTATTTTCGTCGCCGGACCTGCTGTTCGGGTTCGGTTAAATTATCGTATTATGGACTTAAAACAATTGAGTGAGCTGGGCGGTGAAGTGAATGTGACCGTCCGTCTGGAAGATCTCCGGCAATGGCACAAGGAGTTGACGGCAGTCGCGTCGCCGCCGTCCGTAATGCCGGTTCCGCAACACGCGGGCGAATTGTACACGCGAAAACAGACCATCGCGTTGTTGGGTGTCGATTCCTCTACGTTGTGGCGATGGGCCAAGAGCGGTTATCTTGTTCCCGTGGAGTACGGCGGGCAGCGCCGTTATCGCGTGGCGGATGTGCAACGGATTCTAAACGGAGACAGCTATGCCCGCTAAAACAGTGAAAAGAGAAAGCCCCTACCTGCGCGTGGGAACGACCATCTACAAGCGGGTCCGGCAGCCGTTGAGCAGCGGCCGGAGCGTCGAGACGCTCATCCCGTGGAATGTCGAGACCTTGCGTCAGGACTACGGGAAAAGCTATCTGGCCTGCATTCCGAAATACGACGGCTTTTGCACGGTTCCCGACCACACGAACTACCGCCGGGAGATCGACGGTTTCCTGAACCGTTACGAGCCGATTCCCTTTCAGCCCGCCGATGGCATCTTTCCGCACATCCACGACTTTTTCGCTCATATCTTCGGCGAGCAGGTCGAACTGGGGTACGATTATCTGCAACTGCTCTACCTGCGCCCCTTGCAACGGCTGCCGGTATTGTTGCTGGTGTCGGATGAACGCAACACGGGAAAGACGACCTTTCTCAATCTCTTAAAGTCGATCTTCGGCGGAAACGTTACCTTCAATACCAACGAAGATTTCCGTTCGCAATTCAATGACGACTGGATGGGCAAACTGCTGATCTGCGTGGACGAGGTGCTGCTCAACCGCCGCGAAGATTCCGAGAGGATCAAGAACCTATCGACTGCACGCAGCTACAAGGCTGAGGCGAAAGGCCGCGACCGCCGGGAGGTGGAGTTTTTCGGCAAGTTCGTCCTCTGCTCCAACAACGAGCGCAATCCCGTCCTGATCGAGGCTGCGGAAACCCGCTACTGGGTGCGGCGCGTGCCGCCGCTCCCGTATGACGATCAACACCTGCTGGCCAAAATGCGAGCCGAGATACCGGGGCTGCTCTTCTATCTGCAACAACGTATGCTCTCGTCACATGAAGAGAGCCGTATGTGGTTCGCGCCCCGGCTGCTGGTCACCGATGCCTTGCGGCGGATCATACACTACAACCGCAGCAAGACCGAAACCGAAATGCTGTCGATTATTCGCGATATCATGGATGCCGAGAACCTTGCGGAGTATCGGTTCGACGTGAGCGATATGGTCAATATGCTGGAGATACGCGGCATCCGTGTTGACCATCCCACCGTGCGGCGGATTCTTGCCGAAAATTGGCAGCTGCGACCCGCACCACCGACTTACTACCAACGCTATACGATTACCTACAACGGCGAAACGCAGCGGCAGGACAGCAAGACGGCACGGGTCTATACCGTCACGCGGGAACAACTCGGCGGATTGCTGGACGATGCTGCGATGTAAGAATGTTGAAAAAAGGAAGTAGCTTTCTTATTTTCATAATCTTACATCTCTTACAAATCCTCTTACAAAGTCTTACGGGTTCTTTCGGACTTACAGCGCCGGATGCCGTGTAAGAGATATGTAAGACGCCAACCTTTTCTTTCACTGGATTTTACACTTTTTCTCAACAAATTTACGGAAAAAATGACTGTCATACCATACAGCAACCGGATTTCCATCCGTGATTTTCTCGCCTGGCGCGGGATTCAGCCCAAATACGAACGCAACGGCTACGGTATGTATCTTTCACCCTTGCGGGAAGAACGCACGCCGAGTTTCAAAGTGGACTACGTGCAAAATCTCTGGTACGACTTCGGACTGGGCGAAGGCGGTACATTGCTCACCCTCGTGATGCGGTTGGAGCGGTGCGACAGCCGCGAGGCGATCCGACGGCTGCAAAACGGTGAAAAAAGGGACGCCGGTTCCGTTTCTCTTTCACCGGGTGTTGGCGAGCGTCCAGCTGTCGGAGGGCCCTTGCCGGTCTTGCATCCGGCCGCCGTCCCCGCGCTCCGGATCCTCTCCGACGCTCCGCTTCGTCATCCGGCATTGGTCGGTTATCTCTCTTCGCGCGGCATCGTCCCGTCTGTTGCCGCGGCATTCTGCCGCGAGGTTCGCTACGAGGTAAACGGCCGCGCCTTTTTCGCCGTCGGGTTCCGCAACGATGCCGGAGGGTGGGAGCTCCGTTCCGAGCGGTTCAAAGGCGGCTCCTCGCCCAAACACATCACCACCCTCGACAACCGTTCCGACACGGTGATCGCTTTCGAGGGATTTATGGATTTCCTCGCTTATCTCTCGCTGAAACATCCCGAACAACTGCACATCGACGCCGCGGTTCTAAACTCGGTCGTCAACCTGCCCAAAGCCGTACCGTTTATCTCACGGCATCCGGTGATTCACGCCTTCTTCGACAACGACGAGGCAGGGCGTAAAACGACCGCCGGTCTGATCCGTCTTTGCCCCCGCAGCGAGGTAATCGACCAAAGGCATTTTTACAGCGGGCACAAGGACATAAATGACTATCTGATCGCCTGCATAAAAGACCGATCTAAGACCACGAAAACTATATCCGATAAGCAAGATCACTCTTGTCGGAATGATCTGCAACCTTCGAAAGCGGATAAAGCTGCGATTGAGCCTCCGCGTCGGAAAGGGGTAAAGGTTTAAGGAAGGCAAGTTTGTGTTTTTGTCAGCCAAAAACCGGCCGCAAGGCCCTATCCCGATGGTCTCAACTCAAAAATTTCAATCCATGAATACACCGAAGAAAGGAGGCCGTCCGCCTTTGGGACGTGCCCGAAAACAGGAGTACCGCATCACCCTGCGGTGCAACACTGCCGGCAACTTCAAGCTCCGCGCCCTGGCCCGTGCGGCAGGTATTCCGCGCACCGAGGTGCTGCGGCAACTGATTCTCAACGGCTCGGTCCGCGAGCGGCTGCGGAGTGAGCATCTCGAATGGCTCGCCCAACTCAAGAGGCTTGCCCGCAATCTGAACCAGCTGACCCGGCTGGCCCACGCCCAGGGATTTGCAGCCGTTGCCGTGCGACATGCGACGCTTCAGGCCGAGCTGGTGCGGATGATCGAAGCCCTGCGCCGTGATCGGTAAGGTCATTTCGGGAGGATCGTTCGGCGGCACGGTCGGCTATGTGATGAAGGAGCAGTCGCGCGTGCTGGAGGCTCGGGGTGTCGAGCCGCCCGGTGTGCGGGAGATGGTCGAGGATTTCGAGGATCAGGCGCGCCTCAATCCCCGTCTGCAGCAGAACGTCGGACATATCTCCCTCTCGTTTTCGCCGGAGGATGCCCCGAAGCTCACCGACGAGCGGATGACACAAATTGCCCGGGAGTACATGCAGAAGATGGGCATCACCGATACGCAATACCTTTTGGTGCGGCACCTCGACCAGCCCCATCCCCATTGCCATCTGGTCTACAATCGCGTAGGTGATCACGGGCAGACCATTTCCGACCGCAACATCAAGCTCCGCAATGCGAAGGTGTGCCGCGAGCTGACCGAACGCTTCGGGTTGCATCTGGCACCGGGCAAGGAGGCCGTCTGGCGGGAGCGGCTACGCGAGCCCGACTGAACCCGGTACGAGATCTACGGTGCGTTCAAGGACAGCCTGCCAAAATGCAGGAACTGGAACGAACTGGAAGAGAGATTAAAGGAACAGGGCATCAATGTCCGCTACAAGTATTGCGGTTCTACCAGCCAAAAGCAGGGCGTTCTGTTCTCGAAAAACGGGCTGGAGTTCTCCGGCTCGAAGGTTGACCGGGCCTTCAGTTTCTCGAAGTTGGATCGCCACTTCGGACAGGCACAGCAGCGGCATACGACCCTGATGTCAGGACTCAAGGCGGCAGCCGGGAGCTTCCGGGCTGCTTTTGCAGGTCTGTTCGGAGGCGGCGCTCCTTCTCCGCAGCGGGAGGCGGTGGAGGAGGCGGAAGCCATGGCGCAGGATCGGTGTCGCTCGGCAGCGCCGGGTCGATTCCGCTGCCGCCATTCGACTCTCCATTTGCTCTTTCACTCGAAATGATGCAGCGACGCGAGGGTGAGAGCCCCGAGGAGCATATAGCCCGTATTACGGCGCTGATCAACAAGGCGGCCGAGGCGATGGCCGTAGCCTTGATGGAACGCAAGCGCCGCATGGAGGCACGCTCCCGCAAAATCGGATAACAAACCTAAAATACGAGAAAGATGAAAGAGAACACCCTGGAACTCTCCTTTGAGATGTACGAGGAGTTGAAGGAGACCCTTATCAAGACGCTCCGCACGGAGTTGGCCGAAGCCCGATCACAGTCGGCAGCGCCCGTTGATACGGACGCGATCAAGCAACTGCTTCAAGCGATCTCCGATCGGCAGGAGCAGATTAGGAAAGACCTCGGAGCGCAGATTTCGGAGATGGAAGAGAAAGTGGTCGGGATGGAGATTCCCGAGGAGTTGCCGCCGCGGATGGTGCAGCACCGTTTCTCGCTCTCTCTTGACGCAACCCGCAACTTTTGGCTCTTTATGTCGATGTTTGTCGTGATTGCGGTGCAGTCTGTCGGACTCTATTTAGACTGGCGGCCCGACCGAAGTCGGTATGACAACGATCTGAAGTATCGCTATGTGCTGATGAAGGGTGAGGCATCACCGAAACGGCTGTCGGAGTTGGAGGAGTTGTTCGAGGTCGAGCGGGACCAACGACGTATCGACTCAATGCGGCAGGATGTCGAGAAGTACGAACGCTTGGTACGCAGAAGGGCGGCTCTCGACGAGCAGGCGCGGCTGAAAGCTCAAGAGGCCGAACAGCTCAAACGCGACGCAGCAAAGTTAAAAAACAAGTAGCCCTTCCCTTTCTGCCGCAAAGATAAGCCGCCGGACGGACAACGCAAGGTCAGGACGAGTTGCCACCGGCAAACCTTGCGCAAAGTTCCTCCGGCGGCTTCGGAAGATTGTTGCCCAATGAAAAGGGAGGGATAGAAAGAGTAAAAGTCGGGCATGAAAAATCAAAACTGAGGGATGTAAACTAAAGTGAGTTAAGTAAAGAATTTACTAATTTTACAGATACTCTTTATTTATGAATAATTCATTCGAATCGGTGGATTTCAAGATGTAAACTATTGAAAAATAGAATATTGATGGTATGTTTATCCGGTGAGGATAGTGTATTAGCGCCACTATTGGAGATGTGTCCTGGTGGGGAAATAGACAGCCATCTGGAAGGGAGCGAACGCGAGTTCAGCAAACTGCCGTAATGGCCATATGAGCAGTCGGTACAGACTTCAATGGAAGAAGTGATCATAACACTCCCCGTGAGTGCGACTGGATATTTATCTTCAGGTTGTCTGCAAGCGTGAGAAAAACCCTTACAGTTTAGAATCATCTTCTGACAACCTCTTTTATTTGGAGATTTTTGATGATGTTAATAATTTAGGCAGAAGTCGTTTGGGAACATTGGAGGAACCGAAACAATCCCGAAAAATAACTTGTCATGGTTTAGCCCTACCGCTATGGATAAGGAATTTTATCCTATGCTTTACCTCGAATTGACTTGAACTGGGTATCGACCTTTTGTAGACTAAAAAGAAAATAAGCACAGTATTTGCCTGTTTGAAATGTCGTAAGTAAGAGCTACAAAACCAGTAGTTTTCGGTTCATTTGCTAATTTTTTGAATTATGTGTTCCCGTTGTCGTATTGCCGGGCTCTTTTATAATAAGGAGCTCCTTGGGCCCGAAAATACATGCAAACGCTTGGGAAAAAATCTTTCCGCCGCCGGATGCACCTGTCGATGCTCTCTTGGATGAAGAGACTGACTGATGACTGAACACGTTGTGAGACAGTATACACGCCTTTTTGTGCTCGGATTCTTGTAAAGATTGATTGAAGATTGGTGCCCGAAACCGAATGTTTTGTATAATTTTACATAACAAATCCTTGGAATCAGTAACCTTCATAGAGAAAGCAGCGATCTTTTCTTTAAAGTTGCTGAATTTCAGAGTATTATACAAGCCAATCCGTTAGTAAATTAGATGCTTATAAATACATTCTCAAAAAATGTCATCTGCTAAAAAATATTTGGATGATTATGAAATTACAAGGTGTAATAAGATTAATTGCAGTCTGCCCGTTACTTTTATCGCTCGGTATGCCGATAGCATATGGCCAGCCAGTAGCCGATAAACCCGGACTGCAGGAAAATCCCTATCAAGAGTTTTCGTTAGGTGCAATCAAACCGGCCGGATGGCTCGAAGAAATGCTCGTTCGCCAAAAAGAGGGACTGTCTGGCAACTTAGACCGGTTATATCCTCTCGTAATGGGGCCGACAAATGGCTGGCTAGGAGGAGACGGAGATCAATGGGAGCGAGGACCATATTGGATCGACGGTCTGTTACCGTTGGCATACATCCTTGACGATGCAGAACTGATTGCCAAAGTTAAGCCTTGGATCGAATGGACTTTGGCAAGCCAAAAGGAAAACGGGTATTTCGGTCCCGATACCGACTATGAAAATACCATTGTCGGAATCCAGCGTAACAACTGCGGAGATTGGTGGCCCAAAATGGTCATGTTGAAAGTAATGCAGCAATATTATTCGGCTACCGGTGACAAACGGGTCATCGATTTTATGACCAAATATTTCCAGTATCAACTGAAGACACTACCTGTGTATCCTTTGGATCACTGGACTTTCTGGGCGCGTTATCGCGGCGGCGACAATTTGATGTCCGTATATTGGCTGTATAATATTACGGGGGATGATTTTCTGCTGGATCTGGGGGAGATCATTTATTCGCAAACCTTCCCGTTTACTCAAATATTCACCTCACACAACTGGTGGCATACGGGAAGCATGCATTGTGTCAATCTCGCACACGGCATGAAGACCCCGTTAATCTATTACCAGCGCCACCCGGAGCAAAAATATGTAGATGCCGCAAAACAGGGGTTAAAAGATATCAATACCTTCATCAGCGGGCCACACGGAGTTATCATTGGAGACGAGGCGCTGCACGGCAATAACCCGACCCAAGGTTCCGAATTATGTACGGCTGTCGAGATGATGTTCTCTTTGGAGAATATGTTGCAAATCGCCGGAGATCCAGACTATGCATCTCAAATCGAACGCATTGCATTCAATGCACTTCCGACACAGATCTCGGATAATTTCATGACCCGTCAATATTTTCAGCAAATCAACCAAGTCGAAATTTCGATGTGCGACCGAAATTTTGATACAAACCATCATGGAACGACCACCTGTTTCGGATTGTTAAGTGGTTATCCTTGTTGTACATCCAACATGCACCAGGGATGGCCGAAGTTCGTACAAAATCTTTTTTATAAAACAAACGACGGGGGAATTGCAGCCCTGCTTTACTCTCCGTCACAAGTCAAAACAGAGATCAACGGACAACAAATTCTGATCAAGGAAAAAACCGTATATCCTTTCGAAGAAACGGTTCGCTTCCAAATCTACACCGACAATCCTGTCTGTTTTCCCTTTCACCTGCGCATCCCTGAATGGTGTACGGCTCCTGAATTGCACGTGAATGGCAAAAGCATAAAATTGGATAAAATAAAGAACGGTATAGCTGTTATAAAGAGGACTTGGCGAAATGATGATCTGGTGGTATTGAAACTTCCGATGAAGATTCGACTGACGGAATGGTACGAACGCTCCCAAAGTGTGGAGCGAGGCCCTTTGGTCTATGCATTGCGTCTTGAGGAAAAATGGCAGTGGAACGACAATGTTCCCGCAAATGGACGCCTGGACAAAGGTTTTTGGGAGGTTCATACAACCTCTCCTTGGAATTATGCGTTGATTGCACGAGATCCGGCCAAAATGGAAGAACATTACCGGGTAGCGGTACGTACCGACGTAACATCCTATCCCTGGAATATTTCCGGAGCTCCGCTTGAAATTCGGACGAAGGGCAAGAAAATTCCGGATTGGAATATATATAACGGCTCTGCAGGTCCGTTGCCATACAGTATTCCAGCTGGCCGAGAAATTAAAACGTCAGAAGAAGATATCATGCTGATTCCTTATGGATGTACAACCTTACGTATCGCGGAATTCCCCATTTTAGGTAAGTATGTCATTAAATGACATACTCATGCTTTAACATAACCCGTTGTGCATTTAGCATAAACGCACAACGGGTTATGCATATTTCTATGATTTTTTTGCAAATTTTTTAAGAATAAATATTAAGTACATGACAAAAATTTGAAGACATCGAATTTAGGTGTGTATGTCGGTCGTAAAATCACGTTTGAGATTTCCTTAAGACCATACTTGACCAACGCTTATCTCTTCTTCCATGCTTCAGAATTTTAATAGGTTTAACGTGTGTATCTTTATGTTAAACAACGAGATGCGTCCATACGAGAGCGATGCGGACCATCGCAGGCAGACGTGCGATGCGCTCTCTGTCTCGCGGGTATGTGTCCTCTATGTTGAAGCCCGAAGATTTTATGGCGCGGAAGGCCGTTTCAATCTCCCAACGCTTTTTGTAGCTCGCGACTCCATCTTCAGACCGGTTGAAACGGATCAGAATCTGAAGCTCGGGCACCCTCTTGATTCGACTTCCGGCAGGATAAACATACTGCCCTTTATGCAGAACGGTTTTGTAGTAGAACTTCTCCTGTCCGACTTTGAGGGAATTAAAGAGCCACCATGCCCTGATTCTTTCTCCTGTGGAGGGCTTGACAATCCAAATGTCCTGCCGGATACGGATGTAGTATCGAATTCTGTTGTCGTTGAGCCATCCAATCCACTCCTTGCCGATAAACTCGCGGTCGGCCACAAGACAGTCGATGCAGCCATGTCCAAAAAGTCGGATGAATCGCTCCATTATAGCCTTGCGTTCCTCCCAATTGGAATCTCCGCGCTTGCCCAACAGGCTGAACAGCAATGGAACGGCAATGTCCTTGTAGGTGACGCCGAGGGTGAGTATATTGATGTTGAACTCTCCGAACTTCCAGTTGGCTCGGTCCATACTCAGAACCCAACCGTCCTTAACAGGAAGCAAAGAGAAGATCATCCTTGCTGCCAGGTTGAGGTTCAAGGCATAGTTGGCGATGAACCGCTGAATGCAGCGCAGATTGGAATCGCGCTCAACCGACGCAGGCATCGCCGAAACCAGTTTGTGAAGGCTCACAGTCTGCACCCCACAAAGTGCATGGAGCATATAAGCCATAAGCTTTATGCGGGCAAGATCCATCGAAATTCCAAAATACTCTTGCATAATCGGGCGGATTTGGCTAACTTTAACCAAATCCTTGGAATCAGTAACCTTCATAGAGAAAGCAGCGAACTTTTCTTTAAAGTTACTGAATCTTAGGGGCTTCTGTAAACATAAACCGTTGATAATTAAATGCTTGGCAATACATTTTCAAAAAATGTCATCTACCAAAATCATAATCATAAAAATCGTATGGCGATCGTGAGACATTGGTATTTGTTGCTGCTGTTGTCAGCGGCTGGGTTATGTTCGTGCGACGGCGGCCGCCTCTCTGTGGTTTCGTCGGATTTCGGGACACTTTCGACCGGAGAGCAAACGACGCTTTATACCTTGACGAACCGTTCGGGCGCAAGGATGACCGTGTGCGATTATGGTGCGCGGATCGTCAGCATTCAGGTTCCGGACCGGGACGGTGTGCTGGGAGATGTTGTCGTGGGGTACGGGGACATTGCATCGTTTGAAAAGGGCGCGGAGCGGTTTATGGGTTGTGTCATCGGCCGCTATGGAAACCGGATCAACCATGCCTCGTTTTCCATCGATGGTCAGAAATACGAACTGGTGCCCAATGAACTGCGGGACGAAGTCCCCGTCCAGTGTCATGGCGGTCCCGAGGGCTTTGACCGCTTTGTTTGGGAGAGTACGCCCCTGCAGGAGAAGGATCGGGTCGGCGTGCGATTCCAGCGTGTCAGCCCCGATGGTGAACAGGGTTATCCCGGAAATCTGAATTGCTCGGTGACCTATTGGTGGACCGAAGAGAATGTCTGCCGCATCGAATATGAGGCGACCACCGACCGCCCGACTGTCGTCAACCTCTCGAACCATACGGTATTCAACCTGAAAGGTCCCGGGGACCGTTATGTCATGAATCATCTGATGCAGGTGGAGTCCGATACGTATGTCCTGGCCAACCGGCAGCTTTGTCCCGACCGGCTCCTTCCGGTGGAGGGTTCGCCGTTTGACTTCCGGCAGATGCGCCGGGTCGATTATCGGTTGGATAACTATGCCGATGAGCAGTTGCGCATCGCCAATGGTATGTCCGGGTGTTGGATCATCCGGGATTGGGACGGGTCGTTGCGGAAGGTCGTGGACCTCTACGCTCCGGAGAGCGGCCGCGGAGTCGTGACCCTGAGTACCGAACCGGCCTTTCTGACCTTTACGGGTCGGACGTTCGATGGCAGTCAGATCGGGAAATGCGGTCCGATGGAAAAGTATTGCGGAATGCTGCTGGAAACATTTCATGTTGCCGATTCGCCGAATCAGCCCGAATTCCCGTCAACTGTGCTCCGGTCCGGGGAAACCTACTCTTCGATAACCGAGTGGCATTTTTATGTCAAGTAGCATGATCCGCCCTTTTTTTGTGTCGTTGACGCTGTTCGGACTGCTGCTCTCCGTCCGGGTTTGGGGTTACGAATTCACCCACCTGACCAAGGACAACAACGGCCTCTCCTATGACGGAATCAGCGCCATCATGCAGGACTCCCGGGGCTTCATCTGGATCGGAACCTACAAGGGCCTGAACCGCTATGACGGAAATACGTTCAAGGTGTACGGAATGTTGGAAATGGGCCTTGACTCCGATTTCGTTTATTCGATTGTTGAAGATTCGGAGGGCAATCTCTGGATCGGGACCGATAAAGGGGTCTGCATGTACAGTTACCGGCAGGATCGCTTCGTTCCTCTGCGTACGGTCAGCTCCGAGGGCTCCGTCATCACCAATAAGGTGACGTTCATCACCGTTGAACCCGACGGCAGGGTCTGGATGCTTGTGAACGATCAAGGCTGTTTCGCCTATGACATTCACCGTGGGGAACTTCACGAATGGCCCTATCGGAAGATCGGATTTTCGGGATTCCGGAAGATGCTCCGGTGCGTCGACGGCGATGTGTGGATCTCCCGCTATCACTCCAATCTTTACCACGCGGACAGTTCGTTTCGGGAGGTACATCCGGTGGTGTTGGGGGATCAGTCGGATTTTTTCGAGGATGACGAGATCGAGGGGCTCTTCTATGCTCCCGACGGCAGCCTCCTCGTTGCCAGTATGAAACGGGGGCTCTCCGAAGTCGATCTGGTTGCGAAACGTGTCGAGGTGCTGTTGGCGTTGCCCGAGAACTCGCTATTGCAACATGCCTTTCTGGAGAACGACCGCAATGTCTGGCTGTCGACGTCGAAGGGTGTCTGGCGTTACGATCTGCTTACGGGAGAGTCCCTGTGCCTGCGGAACGACGAGATGGACATGTTCTCGCTGTCCAACGATTATACCACCTGCACGTTCGTGGACAAGGACGGCGGCTTGTGGGTTGGGACGAAGGATGCCGGGGTCAATTATTCGGGCCCGAGCCAGAACAATTTCGAGAAACAGTATCTTGCCGACGGCGAGTCGTTGGAGAATGTCCTGGTCAGCGGCTTTGCCGAGGATGAAGCGGGGCGGATCTGGGTAGCCACGGAGGAGAAGGGGCTGCTGGTCTACGATCCGCAGGCACACCGGACCTCGAAATACCGGCTTGAGGGGATTCCGTCAAGAATCTGCTCGATTTGCTATGACGACGGATATTTGTGGTTCGGAACGCGGGTCGGACTGTTCCGTCTGGATATTGCCGCGAACCGGCTCAAGGTCTATGGCGTTCTGAAGCGGGTGCAGGGCGTGAACGATCCAAATGTCTACATGATTTACAAAACTTCGGACGGAGAGATCTTTGTGGGTACGACGTTGGGGCTTTTCCGATATGAACGGTCGTCAGACTCGTTTCTTGAAATTCCGGCGTTCGACGGTATTTTCACCACCTCGGCGGTCGAGGACCCGCTGCATCCAGGGGTTGTCTGGTTCTCTAGCTATGCGAACGGGGTCTATTGTTGGGACTCCATCTCGGACAAACTGGTCAATTACGACGCTTCGTCGGGTTGCGGACTGACCAACGACAAGATCTGCTCGATTTTCATCGACCACAAGGCACGGATCTGGGCTGTGGGCTTCAGTATTGGGGTTGCAATGTTCGACCGTGAAAGCGGACGCTTCACGGTGTATGACCGCCGCAACGTCCAGGCACTGACGTCCGATGTCTTTTTCAAGGCGTTGGAGGATAAGGCCGGGAACCTGTGGCTTGCCTCCGACGAGGGCCTTGTGGAGTTCAATCCCGAGATCGGCGGCGGATATGTCTATACCCGTATCGATGGTCTGCTGGATTCGAAGTTTACGAACAGCGCCTTCCGGAGCGCCTCCGGAGACATGTACTTCGGATCCGACAATGGCTTCATCCGATTCAATCCCGAAGCGCTGCCGAGAACTTCGAACATTCCCTCCGTGGTGTTGTCCTCCATGCAGATCGGCGACCATGAAGCCCGGTTTGCGGAGAACCTCGATCTCATGTCGAAGATTTCGCTCGATCGCGAAAACAATTCGTTCGGGTTCAATTTTTCGCTGCTCGGGCTTTCGGCTCCCTTCTCGAACAAGGTTCAGTGTCTGCTGGAGGGGTATGAGAGCTCCTGGCGGGACATTGCCGCTACGAAATCGGTCTTTTATTATAATGTACCTCCCGGGCAGTACCGGCTTCGGGTACGGGCTCAGTCCGATGAGAAGTGGATGGAGGTACGGCCGCCGCTTGTGATTGCCGTACATCCGGGCTTCTGGGCCTCGGTTCCGGGGGCGATGTTGGTTGTTCTGATCGTATTGGTCGTGTTTTTGCTCTGCGTGCTGGTCATTCAGCATCGCCTCCGGCTGCGTAAGGAGCGCGAACAGGAGGCTTATCAGAAGGCCAAGGACGAGGAGATGTTCCATGAAAAGATGAATTTCTTTTCGCATGTCATCCATGAGATCAAGACGCCGCTGACGTTGATCAAGACGCCCTTGAGCAATGTGATGAGCCGGTGTGCAGATGAGGAGAACCAGCACGACCTGAACGTTATGTACCGTAGTGCGGAGTACCTCTCCAAGCTGGTGAACGAACTGCTGGACTACGTCCGCATCGAGCGGATGGGCTATGCGCTCAAGTGCGAACCCGTCGATTTCCTGGAGCGGCTCCATTCGTTGCTGTTCAGTTTTGCGGATGTCGCCCGGGACCGCAATCTGACCATCGAGGTGCAGGCTGATCTGGAACAGGCGGTCGTATATGCCGATTCGGCCGCTTTGGATAAGATCCTGAACAACCTGCTGCTCAATGCGATCAAGTATGCGGAGACGAGTTTGACCATCTGCGTCCGTACGGACGAAGGACGGGTTGTGGCTGATTTCATCAACGACGGCCCCGGGATCCCGAAGGAGTATCGGGACGAGATTTTCAAGCCTTTCGTCCAGTATCAAAACGATTCGACTCCGGTTTCAGGCGGTGTGGGAATCGGTTTGCCGCTGGCCAAGAATCTGGCTCGGATGCATTCCGGCGATCTGATCTTATCCGGGCGTACGGACGTGACGGACTTCGTGTTGACCCTGCCGATGGTCGATTCCGAAGAGAAGACGCCCGAGATGGGGGGTGAGGAGCTTTTCGAGGAGGAGAAGAAGACGGGACCGGAACTTCCCTGTATTCTGATCGTGGACGACAACCGCGAATTCCGCGAGTATCTGGCCTCGAAACTCGCCGAGAACTATGCGATCCTCATGGCTCCGACGGGTGTCGAAGCCTTGAAAATCCTCAAGGAGAGCGATGTGGACATGTTGTTGACGGATATCTCCATGCCCGGAATGTCCGGCCTCGAATTGTGTGCGAAGGTCCGCGAGGATATTGAAATTTCGCACATCCCGGTCCTCATCATCTCGGCCCGCGGTTCCGTACAGTCGAAAATCCAGGCGATGCAGGCCGGAGCGGACCTCTATATCGAGAAGCCTTTCGACCTGCAGTACCTCGTTTCGAGTATCGAGAACATCCTCGACCGCCGGGTACTCCTGCGCAATGCGCTGGAGCAGGGAGTCTCGGGAATGGCCGTCGACATGTTCGGACTCCCCAGAAAGGATGAGGAGTTCCTGGAGAAGTTCAGCTCCATCATCCGCGAGAATCTCGGGAATGCCGAACTCTCGAACGAATTCCTGGCCGAACAGATGAATATGAGCCAGTCGACCCTGGTGCGTAAGATCCGCAAATTGTTGAATACGTCGCCGAACAACTATGTCCGTTCGATGCGGATTGCGGCCGCTGCGGAGATGTTGAAGAATTCTCACGGAAACAATATCTCCGAAATCTGTTATTCGGTCGGTTTCTCGAATCTCTCCTACTTTACCAAATGCTTCAAGGAGAAGTACGGTAAAACCCCTACTGAAATTGTACGGGATCAGGCCTCCGAGCAGTAGATTGTGGCTTGGAAGGCCTTCTGGCGGGCATTGATTGGAATTTTGCATCTTTTGCATCATATCTTTTGATCGGTTTTGCCTGCTGTGGATATATTTGTTCATCGATGCAAACCAACTTAAAACCACCAATCAAATGAAAAGAACTTTACATCTGGTTTTGGCTGTTGCCGCACTGACTCTGGTCGCGTGCGGCGAGGCTGAGGAGAACAACCATGGGTTGAAGTACGACTCCCTGGATGTTAATTTCTCTGCCACGAAGGCCGGAAGTGAGTGGTCCGAAGACGACGTTGTCGGTGTTCGGGCGACCTGCACGCGGAACGGAACGGAGAATGTCCTGATGAGTGCGAATGATCCGGCCTGTTTCACTCCGGTTGCTGCGTCGCAACAGGCCTATCTGGTGAAGAAGAGCGATGGTGACAACATCATTGCCCGGTCCGGAGACCACAATTATCGTTTCTACGCCTATACGCCTTACGACGCTTCGATCAAGGATCTCTCCAAACTTCCGGCGAGCATCCCGGACGAAGTGGTATTCGGAGAGCCGTTGCAGAGCCTGTATGTAGCCGAAGCCTCTGTGACCGGTGTTGTGGCACCCGTGGCGATGGATTTCCAAACGCCCTCCTGCCTGCTCACCCTGGAGATTCCGGACGACATCGTTGCCATGTCGAACACCGTGCTGAAAAAAATGGTCGTCAAGGCTTCCGAGGATCATCCGTTGACCTCGGATATCGCCTATGAAGCGACCTATGATATTTATACGGGAAAAACAACGGTGGTTAACGGCTCCGGAGCCCGGGAGATTATGATGGATTTCGGCGCGAACGGCTATGAACTCCCGTCGGGATATACGCCGGTGACGGTGCTGATCGCCCCCTTTACCGTGCCGGAGGAGGGGTTGCGTGTGGAATTTACCGATGTCGACGGTGCGACGAACTCCGTTCCGCTGCTGGCCAACCAGGCCGGTACGTCGTATGCGGCCGGTGAGGTCATTTCACAGACCCTGAGTTCGTCCAGCGACGGCATCATACCTTGTACGTCTCCCGTCGAGTGGCCGATCGGCTATCGGGACGGTGTCGGCGTATTCAATACGACGACCCAGCCGCTCTGGATGACCGACCATATCTGGACGGCCAGCCAGCCTCAGGCGACCATGACCTACGAGGTGTCGGAGGACAACCCCGCACCTGTCAAGATCGAGGTGAACAACTTCGTTCAGTACAACTACAGCTCGGGATGTGTCAAGGGCTCGTGGACGGGCGACTATTTCGAGTTTGACGTTCCGGTTCGGAACTTCAAGGCCGGCACGGAGGTGACGCTGACCCTGCCGACCTACGGACGCGGCGCCCCGTTGTTCTGGGATGTCTACTACCTCGACGGTGAGGAGTGGAAATGCGACCGCTCGTCGCATACTTCGCCCGACGGACAGTTCACGATGACGTCGACGCTGATGATCGAACACGGTAATCGGGACGGCAGTTTCGAGGGTATCAAGTACGAAGTCAAGATGCGCTTCGAGAATGCCATCCAGAGCGGACACCTGAAGATCCGTTTCCAGGTGGCGCATGGTGGATACATTACCAACCCTGCGGGCGCCTATTCGACGGCGTGCCGCGAGCTGACGGCCGAAGAACGGAAGACGTTCGATATCGGTGCTACATTGTTTGCGTTCGTGAACAAATCCGGCAACGTGAACTCCGTCAAGATTGAATGGTAAACAGTTTAATGAAGGAACCCGTTATGAAAAGCATATTCAGCAAGATATTGTATGTATTGGTCCTCTTGGCGGTATCGCTGCCGGCCATGGCTCAGCGCAACGTCATTACCGGTGTGGTTTATGATGAGTCGGGGCTTCCGTTGACCGGCGCTTCGGTGATTGTCGAAGGCACAAACCGGGGCGTGACGACCGATTCGTATGGAAAATACCGGATCGAAGCTGCGCCCGAAGAGGCGCTGATCTTTAATTTCCTGGGCTATCGGAGCCAGAAATTCAAGGTGGGGGCCTCCACCGTCCTGAATGCCGAGATGGTGCCGGAATCCCAGATACTCGATGAACTGGTCGTCGTCGGTTACGGCGTGCAGAAGAAGGTGAATGTGACCGGTTCGGTCTCGACGGTGGATTATGAGGAGTTGTCGCAGTCCCGTCCCGCTACCACGACGTCGGGACTGTTGCAGGGTGTGAGCGCGGGTCTGTATGTCTCGCAGACCTCCGGAAAACCGGGCAGCGAAGGGGTTTCGATGCGGATTCGCGGCGTGGGAACGCTCAATGATGCCGCGCCGCTGGTCATTGTGGACGGTTTCGAGGGAACCATCAATAATGTGAATCCGCAGGATATCGCCTCGATTTCGGTCTTGAAGGACGCCGCCTCCTGCGCCATCTATGGAAACCGCGGAGCCAACGGCGTGATCCTGATTACGACCAAAACGGCCAAGGAGGGTCGCTTTAATATCGAGTATACCGGCATGGTGGCCTATCAAGAGCCGGAACACTATTTCGATGTCATTTCGAACTATGCCGACTACATGGAAATCATGAACGAGTCGGCCTGGAATGTCGGCAAGGCCAATGTGTTCAGCCAGACGATGATCGACCTGTGGCGCGAAAAGGAGAAGACTCCCAACGGCATTGCCGATTCGGGCTATCCGAACTATGTGGCCTATCCCAACGTGGACTGGATGGAGGCGATCTTTACCCCTTCGGTCTATCAGAAGCATTCGATCTCGGCCAGCGGCTCGACGGAGCGTATCAAATATCTCATGTCGGTGTCGTATATGGACAATCCGGGCGTAATCGACAATTCGACAGTGACGCGGACCTCCTACCGGTTCAATCTCTCGTCGGACGTGACCGAATGGCTCGAAGTCGGGGCACGGATCTATGGGTACCGTTCGGATACGGAGCTGGCGGACATCTCCGGGTCGATGACCCTGCTTTCGCGGGGCGTCCCCTGCATCTATCCCTACTACGACGGGAAATACGGCTGGATGGAGAACCCCGAGCAGAGTTCCGAGTCACGCAACAACCTCTATTTTTTCAACCGTTACAAAGGTTCGAATATCACGCATTACAACAATACGACCGCCTTTGTCAATGTCAAACTGCCGTGGAACATTCGTTACCATGCGTCGTTCAATTACTCCTGGAGGGATGCCCTGCAGAAGCAGCATCCGACCTTGGGTGATGCCTATTCGTTCAGCCGCGACGAGGTGGCCTACAGCTATAACGACCTGAGCAAGTTATATCTGACCTACACGCAGACCCACACTGGAAGATGGGAGTTCCAGACGACGCTCGACTGGGCCGGAACATACGGGAAACACGATATCTCGGCCATGGCCGGTTTCGAGGCTTACTACCTCAACGACCAGAGTTTCGCATCGACCAAGACCGGCTTCGAAAACAATGTCCTGGAGGAAATGGACAACGTCCTGGAAGCAACCTCGATCTCCGGATCCCAGACGGATTATGCCGCAGCCTCGGTTTTCGGCCGGGTCACGTACTCCTATGCGGACAAATATCTGGCCGAGGTCAATCTCCGTTATGACGGTTCGTCGCGTTTTGCCCGCCAATCCCGGTGGGGACTCTTCCCCTCGTTCTCGGCCGGATGGCGCATCTCGCAGGAGGATTTCCTGAAGGGTACCTGGGTGGACAATCTGAAGCTGAGACTCTCCTGGGGTAAGTTGGGCAACAACTCGATCGGGAACTATGACTATTTGTCGACCTATGCCTCGGGCTACTCCTATCCGTTTGGCGGGAAACTGGCCTCGGGAACCGTGTCGACCCTGTCGAATGATCTGCTGGAGTGGGAAACGACGACCTCTTTCGACGTGGGCCTGGAGTTCGCCACGCTGAAAAACCGACTGACGTTCGAGGCCGACTATTATGACAAGCAGACCGACGGCATTCTCTACAAGGCTCCGGTTTATGCGACCATCGGCAACAAGAGCGCTCCTTATCAGAACCTTTGCGGGGTTTCGAACCGCGGCTTCGAATTTACGATCGGATGGCGTGATCAGGTGAAGAATTTCCGCTACGGCATTTCGGCCAACTTTACCCGGAACTGGAACAAGGTGACCAAATACAACGGTCGGCTCAAGGTCGGCTGGGTGACCGACGCCAACGGTGTGCGGAGTTATGTCACCAACATCGGCGATGTCTCCACGGTGGTCGATGCGGCACGCCGTACGATCGAAGGCCGGCTCATCAACGAGTATATCCTGGTCAACACCTATTCGGGTGACGGCTCCTACTTCTTTGCGGACGGGTCCGTGAATCCGGCGGGAGGTCCGCGGGACGGAATGATTCGCACGCCGGATGATATGACCTGGTTGGAGGCCATGGTGGCTGCGGGCAACTCGTTCCTTCCGAACCAGCATATCGCCAAGGACGGAATCTGGTATGGTGACTACATTTACGAGGATGCCAACGGTAACGGCGTTTACGGTGACTCGAACGACTACACGTTCCAGAATGTCAGCCAGACGCCCAAGTATTACTACGGCTTCAACATCGAACTCGGCTGGAAAGGGATTGATTTCTCGGCCCGCTTTGCCGGAGCTGGCGGCGGAGCCCGTTACTGGAGATACGTGGGTTACAACGCCTATTCGACGGATCCCAAGTTTACGCTGCCTTACGAAATAGCCTACGACCACTACTTCTTCGACCCGGAGAATCCGGATGATCCCCGGACCAATCTTACTTCGAAGCACGGACGTTTGACCATGAACTACGGCTCGGAACAGAACGGTGCCAATATCTATTCGACCCTGTTCCTCTACAAGACGGACTATCTGAAACTGAAGAACCTCACCATCGGCTATACGCTTCCCGAGCGTCTGACGCGGAAGGTCGGAATCGGATCGCTGCGGATCTTCCTGACGGGTGACAATCTCTTCACGATTACGGATTATCCCGGGATCGATCCGGAATTCACGGACAACATGAACTATTACGCCAATCTGCGGCAATATACGATTGGTCTGAACATCAAATTCTAATGCATACGGGTATGAAAGCTCTCAAAATATCGATTCTTGGTGCGGGACTTCTGTCGTTGATTTCGTGCAACGAATTTCTGGACCGTTATCCCTACAGTGAGAACAGCTCCTCGACCATGTTTTCCTCGGCGACGTTGGCCGAAAGTGTGGTGACGGGGGTCTATTCCAACCTGCTCTACGATTACAATTCGACGGACCGTTCCGTCCTGAACTGGGATTCGTTCTCTTCGGTCATGGACCCGCAGGAGGGAATCGTCAACCTCGATTACAACTACCTTTTTGGGACGCTGCAGCCGAACAATTCGATGTTCCAGACCTATTGGAAACGTTTCTACGAGGGGATCAACCGGGCCAATGATGTGATCGAGAACATCGGCCGGGTGCCGGACATGTCCGATGCGACGAAGGCGAAGCGCATTGCCGAGTGCAAGTTCCTGCGGGCCTATCACTATTATCGCCTGAATGCGCTGTGGCGCGGGGTCCCCTATTACGATCGGAACCTGGCTCCGGACGAGTATCGCCTGGGCCGCTCGTCGGAAGAGGAGATTTGGAAACTAGTCGTGAAGGACTGCACTGATTGCATTGATTGCTCTGAGATTCCCGATCGGTATGTGGCCGGGAACGCCGATTACGGACGCGTGACCAGGGGCGCTGCTTATGCACTGCGCGGCAAGGCCTACATGTGGCTTAAGCAGTACGATCTGGCCGAGGAGGATTTCGATAAGGTGGGAGACTGCGGATACGATCTTTACCCCGGTTCCTATGAAAGCCTCTTCACCGAAACCAACGAAAAGTGCGAGGAGATGGTTTTCTCGGTGCAGATGGTGGAAGAGGAGGGGCAGGGCAACGCTTTCTCGAACAACTACGGCAATTATTGCACGGTGGGCTACGGCAAGTATCAGCACTATCTGAATGTGAATTTCATCGACTCCTTTGAGGAGATCGACGGGAAACCGTTCAGTTGGGACGATTACTTCCCGGGATACAGCTCGATGACGCCCGAGGCCCGCAGCGTCTACTTCCTGCGCAACGGGTTGACCGATACGGAGAAGACGGCGATGAACACCTACGGGGCCGACATGTCGAAATACGATGCTTCGGGCAATGAGGCGCGCCTGCGTGCGGCGTATGAGAATCGGGACCCGCGTCTTGCCGCTATTGCGATCACGCCCTATTCGACCTATGACGGCGGAGCCTCGGGATCGGTCGTGACCTATACGAGCCGCTACCCCTATCGGGACTGGCAGGCACCAAGCCTGGACCTGCGCTACGGGAACAATGCCTATATGCTTTACCCGATCCGCAAGTTCGTGACCAAGGGACGCGAGTATACCAACATCGGTTACAACCCGGTGGATGTCCCGATCATCCGTTATGCCGACGTGTTGCTGAGTCTGGCCGAGGCGGTTAACGAACAGGGGCGTTGGCAGGAGGCGGTTTCCTATGTGAACCGGGTCCGCAACCGGGCCGGAGTCGCCTTGCTCAATGCTCCCGGAAATACGAATACCAAGGTGTCGGGGGTTGAGGAGATGAGGGTCCGCATCCGCAATGAAAAGAAGTGGGAACTGGCCTGCGAAGAGCAGCTCTATTTCGAGGAGTTGAGATGGGGAACTTGGAAGACGGACAAGTTTGTTGCCAAGAACGGCCTGCAGAATGTTTGGGGTGCCCCCGTCTATACCTATATTTGGGGCGGTGACGCCTACCTGAAATGGGCCATCCCGCAATCGGAAGTTGAAAAAAATACGAATATCAAGCAAAATGAAGGTTGGAATTAAAAATCGAACTTGCGGCATGTTGGGAGTGCTGTGTGTGCTTGCGTTGACCCTTTCCTGTACGAAAGAGACACAGGGCGGAGACCATGGTAGTCAGGGTGGAGGAACGCAGACGAGTCTGGAACTGACCGAATTCACCCGCCTGAACCGTGGGGAATCCGAAATCAATTCCCATGCGGATGACTGGGACCGTTCCACCGTGAAAATGGATTATCGCTCCTACATCGAACTGGGGGCGGCCAACAATGTTTATCTGCCGACCTATGCGCGGATCCGGACCTTGCGCGACGGAAGCTATATTCTGACCTGGCAGGATGCCGTGGGAGTGAATGGAAACGGCGAGAATACGTATTATGCACTGAGCCGCGATTTGAAGAACTGGGTCTACATGGGATATCTGTGGCAGGGGCAGAACGTCTACAACGGGTTGGGAAAACCGGACGTACGCCGATTTACTAATGCCAATACCCTTCAGTTGGCGAATGGCGAACTGCTGGCTGTGGCCAGTTTCAGTACGGTGAATACCTACAGCAATCCGAATTATACGGCGGAACAGGGGATTGTCGTCAAACAGAGCCAGGATGGGGGTTATACCTGGTTCGGCGAAAAGGAGATCTATCACGGACCCTGCTGGGAGCCGCATCTGATCGAGCTGCCCTCGGGTGAGATCCAGTGCTTTTTCTCGGAGAGTCGTCCGTGGACCAGCGGCAGCCACTCGGGAACGGACATGCTGCGGTCGATTGACGGCGGGGAGACCTGGGAGCCGGCCTTGGGAGAATCAGCCTATCGCGTAATGCGCAAGCATTGGTGGAATGCCCAGAAGAACATGTGGTGCTATACCTATCAGATGCCGGTGGGTATCATCCTGAACGAATCGAACCGCTTCGCCTTTGCCATGGAGAGCTGCAATCAGCGGGTGGTGAACGCTTCGGGCGGTTACAGCGACCAGTTCTCGATCGCCATGGTCTTTTCCCATGAAGACGGCACCTGGGATTATCTGGAAGGGGATGAAATTACCCCGAAAGAGCGTCGTATCGACAGTGTCGTTATGCGTGGCGCGGCGCCCTATCTGGTGCAGTTCCCTTCGGGCGAGACGTTGTTGGCCTATGGCGGTAGGGATTCGCGGCAGCATTTCCGGATCGGGAATGCTACGGCTACGGAGTTCGGGGCAACAGACCTGCCGGCCTTGCCCGATGTGGGTTCCTGGGGAGGACTGGATTTGACGGACTCGCATACGGTGCTCTCCAGTATGCGCGATTCGCGGGACGGAGCAGACAATGCAACCATCGCATTGGCCCGGTTCCATCTGAATCATTCGATTCGGGCGACATCCCGTCAGGTGGCGCTCGATGGTGACGATTCCGAGTGGGCGGAGAGCGATGAGGCTCTTTTTGTCGGCTCCCGTTGCCAAGCTCAGGCCACCCTGCGCTGCTCGGCGGATGCGGAGAACCTCTATTTCCTGGTGGAGGTCTTCGACGAGAGTCTCTCCTCCACGGATTTTGCCTACATCCTGCTCTCTCCGGACAATGATACCGAAAACCTTTCGGCCAAATCTCGCCGAATCCGTTTCGGATATGACCGGATCAAGAGTACGGACCAATATGCCGGAGGGTGGCGCGAGGCTGATTTCGGGATATCGTATGCCGGGGCCTTCGACGGTACTCCGACGGACAAGACGGATCAGGATAACGGTTTTCGGGCCGAGATCGCCGTACCCCGCAGTTCGATTGAACTGGTCAATGGACGGGTGTTGGTCAACTTCGGATATTTTGATGCGGCGGCCAATGTCGAGGATGTCCTTTGCGATGCCAGCAATACGTCCAAATGGCTTTCCATTCAGGTAGATTGAGCCTCAGATTGCGATTGAATTAAAAAACGACGGATTATGAATAAAAAAATCTTATTTTTAGCGACTTCGATTCTTTTTCTGGCGGCTTCGTGCTGCAAAGCCCCGGTAGTGGCCGAACGCTGGTCGGCCGAACGGGCCAATCAATGGATGGCGGACAAGGGCTGGATCGTGGGGTGTGATTATGTGCCCTCGACGGCCATCAACCAGATCGAAATGTGGCAGGCCGAGACCTTTGATCCCGAGACGATCGACCGTGAACTGGGGTTTGCGGAGGGGTTGGGATTCAATACGGTGAGGATCTTCTTCTCCAATCTCGTCTACACGGCGGATCCTGCGGGATTCAAGGAGCGTTTCTCTCAGTTCCTGGAGCTGTGCGACAAGCACGGGATCCGGGCGCTGCCGACCTTCTGGACGAACGGGGGAAAATGTATCGATCCGCATCTGGGCAAACAACCCGATGCCGTACGCGGGAACCACAACTCGCAATGGGTGATGACCCCCGGCGCCGACTATGTGAATGATCCGATCCGTTGGGGAGAACTCGAAGCCATGGTCAAGGATCTGATCGGCAGCTATGCCGACGATGAGCGAATCCTCTTGTGGTGTCTGTACAATGAGCCCGAAAACCATCGCCGGGGTGTGACCAATTCCGTGCCGTTGATGAAGGCTACCTTCGAGTGGGCGCGCTCCTGCAACCCCTCCCAGCCGTTGACGGCTCCGCTGTGGCGTGAGGTCGGCGTTCCTGGAACGAGCCTTCCAGAGGTGACTTTTGCTCTGGAAAACAGCGACGTGATCAGCTTCCATTGCTATGCGAGCGGAACCGTTCTCGAAAAGTTCATCAAGACTCTGCTTCCCTATGGCCGACCGATGGTCTGCACGGAATACATGCGACGTCCGATCTCGACCTTCGAGGAGGCGATGCCTATCTTTAAGAAATACAATGTCGGGGCGATCAATTTCGGATTGACGGCCGGGAAATGCAACTTCCATTATCCGTGGAACAAGGTCGATGAGAAAGGCCGGTCGATCCCCTGGGCTGAAGAGCCTGAGGTGTGGTTCCATGACATCCTCCATGCCGACGGTACGCCGTGGAACGAGGAGGAGGTGGCCTTCATCCGGCGTATGACGGGCGTTGCCGAATGATGTTCCGTCGTTCGGAATCTTAACAGAAGTTCAGGTATAGAAAAAAGAGCCGACCAGGAGCCTGATCCCGTGCGGAGGGGGTGCCGATCAAGCCAATCGGCACCCCCTCAGGGCGGCCCATGCCCGAACCCTACTCGATTCGCAATGAAAAATAATGGAAAAAATGAATATGAACAGATTGATAATGAAGTCTCTGTCGGTGATTCTCCTGCTTGCTTCGGGCGTTTCGTGCCAGAAGCAGGAGGCGATGGACGACGGTGGCGGAACTCGCGGATTTGTTATCCGGGCGTCGCTTGAGGAGGGCGCTGCGGACACCCGAACCTCGATGTCCCCGAATGAGGACGAAACGAGTTATGCCGTCTTCTGGAACGAGACGGACTGCATCTCTGTCAATGGAATTGCTTCCGAGTCAATCTCCATCCAGGAGGACCGCCGCTCGGCGGAATTTACCTTCCTGAAGGGGTTTGAGTCGGCCTTGTATGCGGCATATCCTGCGTCGGTTGTTTCGAAGTACGAATCCGGCGCATTGACGCTCCTTCTGCCGAACGTTCAGACCTGGAGCGAATCCGATCAGTTCGATCCTGCGGCTGCCGTCATGCTCGCCCAGGCTGCCGACGGGGCTTCGCTCCGGTTCCGGCACGCCATGGCCTATTTGCGGGTGACGCTCTCCGAAGCCTCGGATCCGGAACCTATCGCTGCGGTGGTACTGTCTGCCAACGACGGGTCGGCCCTGTGCGGAGCCTTTCAGGCAACGTATGGCTCTGATCTCTGGACGTTGACGCCGCAGGAGAGTGCCGCGTCTCAGGTCGAGTTGCGCTGCGGGACACAGGGCGCTCCGCTGGGATCCCGGATGGTGATCGCTATCCCGGCAGGGGAATATGCCGCCGGTCTGACGGTGCAGGTCAAAGACGTATCGGGGGACTATCAGGTCCGCAAGAGCGTCAACGCCTTTACGGCAACGGCCGGTCGGATTTATGACATGAGCTTCGCCTTCGAGCCGGAGGGTGGCACCTCATCGAACGATATCTTCAGTGTCTCGGATTGGGAGCTCTTTGCCGAGAAGATCGCTGCGGGAGAAACTTTTGAAGGTCAGACCGTCAATCTGATGGCGGATCTTACTGTTCCGGAGTATTTCGCCTATGCCAACGGAACGTTCGAAGGGACGTTTGAGGGAAATGGCAAGACGATGACGGCCGGGGCGAACGTGTGGCCTCTCTTTGCGACGGTTGGTGAAAAGGGGGTCGTCCGGAATCTGAATTTCGACGGGGCGTTCACCACTATGGCCAATCCGGCCTCGGCAGGCAACGCCGTTATCGCCAAAGTCAACCTGGGCGTGATCCGGGATTGCACCAACTCCGCCGATACGGAGGTGACCGTATCCGGCTCTCTGATCTTCGGGACGCTTGTCGCTCAGAATGGCGGGACTCTGGAGCGGTGTATCAACTATGGCAATGTGACCGTCACGCAGACGGCTTCGGCCTCCAGCGGATTCTATGGCGGGGGCCTGGCGGCGATCGGCCATACGGTGCTCGGAACCGCAACGGCAACGCAGCTCGATGTCGATGAGACGTGTCGTGCGGGCAACTTTGTCGATTGCGAGAATCATGGCAACTTGACGATCCAGTGTGCCGGAGCCGCACCGATCCGGTCGGGATTCGGCGGAATCTGCGGCATCGTCTACATGAACGGAGTCCGCTTCACGGGCTGCGAGAACTACGGGGACGTCATCCGGACCGACGACGCGGACAAAGCGGCCTCCAACAATGGCTCGGCGACGGTGGGTGGTATTCTCGGCCGCAGTGCGGCGTGGTTTACCACGGCGGCGGGTGACAGCAGGGCACTCGATGTCGAGGTCAACGGTTTTGATACGCGCTATGAGAATTGTGTGAACGAAGGCACCGTTCAGGTTTCGTGCCGACACAGCGGAGGCATCATGCCGAACTCTTCGGGGGCCCGGCTCGATGCTGCCGGAGGTATCGTGGGTGCAGCCATCGGAGTTGGCGACCAGCTCCAGCGCATCGTCTCCTGTCACAACAAGGGTGCCGTTGTTGGCGGATGGACTACGGCCGTGAATACGACGGCGCTGGGCGGTCTTGTTGGTCTGGCAACCGGAACCGAGATCACGGGCTCTACCTCTTCCGGCGATGTCCGTTCCGTAGATGCAACTTACTACATCGGGGCTGCGGGTGGTGCCGTGGGCTTTGCCCGCCGGGATGTAACACTTGCCGGCGACTGCCTCATTCAGAGCCGGATCGAGGCCTGGACTCCTTCGGGCAAATCCCTTCTGACCGGGCTTCTGTTCGGCAATGTCGTGACCGCTGCAACCGCATCCGATACGCAGGTGGCGGGCGAGATCTCTGAAGATGGAGTGTCGGCGGGTGTCGGGGCCGACAATTTCTCGGGATTCCTGGCCGATCCCGCTTCGAATGTACAACCGACCACTTCAAATATTGTGTGGTATGAAGAATAGATGCTGTAACTGGATGGTGCTGAGCCTGCTGGCGCAACTGGTGATCCTTCTGTCGCCGGGCTGCAGCAAAGAGGATACCTTGGTCGAAATAACCGACTGGGCGGCAACGGAGAATGTCTCTGCCGGGGAATCGGCAAAATACCTGACTTTCTTCGAAAAGGCTTCGGAGGAGATGGATTATTGTCGTGCACTCACCTGTACGGATGCGGGTCTGGAGGTTGTTCTGCAAAGCAACGCCTCGATCACCTTGCCTGCCGGAACCCCTTATCTGGCCTTGTCTCCAGAGGGCCGGCTGGTGCATTACGCCGCGGGAACCGCTGCGGCAGAGGAGCTCGATATCGAACTGAACGTACGCGATACCTGGTATGAGGCTCCGACGCTTGCCGTTTCCGCCGACGGCTTCTTGATTGTGGCCGGTCGTGAGACCGACATCGTGTCGACCGGACGATGCGTCATGGATTGCGGCAAATATGTTTATTACTATGCGGGGAGCAGCGTTGTTCCGGTGGCGAGCGAGATCCGCGAACGGTTCAACCCGCCGCTGCCCAAGGACCGGGGATTGCTCAAGGTGCTCTTCGTCGGCAACAGTTTCAATGTGGATGCCACAGCGCACCTGCCGGGAATCCTCACGGCCGACGGAACGCAGCGCGTCCTCATAGGGCGGGTCTATCACGGAGGCTGTACGCTGCCGCAATACGATGATAACTACGAGGCTGATCGTTTCTGCTCGTATCGGACTTGGCGCCCGGGCGAAAAGGACTGGGACGGCGACGAGGAGTATGACACGAACCTAAAATATGCCGTCGAAGCCGAGGATTGGGATGTCGTGACCTTCATGGAGTACACGGGCAACAGTTGCTGCTGGTCTTGGACCGAGGAGGAGAAGGGACATATCAATTCGTTGATCGATCGGGTCTTTGCAGCGCATCCGGAGAAGCGTCCCACCGTATTGTTCATGTTGACGCAGACCTTTGCGGCACAGTCTGATTTAGTGGCTACCTATTTCGATTCGGATCAGATGAAGATGTATGAGACTATCACGGACTTTGCGCAGCAGGTGCTGGATGGTACCTGCATCGACGATGTGATCGCCACGGGAACCTGCATCCAGAATCTGCGGACATCGAGTCTGAACGATGATCCGGTTCAGGATCTCTCCCGGGATGGTTTCCACCTCGACTACGGGGTCAGCCGTTATGCGGCAGCCTGCACCATCTTCTATACGCTCTTCGAGCCGTGCCTTAGACTCGATCTCTCGGGCAATACCTACCGATACGATGTGAAGCTGGAGCATTCCACGGCGCATTCCATCCCGGTGACGGACGAAAATGTCGAGATCTGCCGCCATGCAGCCCATGCGGCCGCGGATCATCCGCTGACACTTACCGATATGAGTTTGTATTGATATGAAAAGGATATTTGCAAGTCTGTTCATGGTGCTGGCATTGGCATCATGTTCCAAGGAGGGGGAGGTCCGGGAGATCTATCTCCCGCAACAGATCGGTTTCGTGCTGTCCGATGCGGCGGGTGCCGTCACGGAGGGCATGGAGATGGGTGTGACGGCAACGTGCCGACGCAACGGAGGTACGGTCTCGCTGACCGAAGGCCGTGTGGCGAAGTACGTCGCAAAGGTCTCGGCCGACGGGGTGTCGCTGGTGCCGAAGAGCGATGCCGACCGCATCTGTGCCAGTTACGGCGACGCCGGGTTGCATTATACGGTGTTCAGCCCCTATTCCGAAACGGGATTCGAGGAGATTCGCGTCTCGCAGAACCAAACCTACGGCCAGAACCCGGTTCGGGCCGTCTATGGGGAGACGTTCATGGAGCAGGTGATCGAAACGGTGATGATTCCCGTCTCGGAACGCCCGCTGTGTTCGATTCTCGCACTGGAGATTCCGGCCGATCTGGTGGCTGAAAAGAGCGTCACGTTGGCCGAATTGTCGCTCCTCGGCGTAATGATGGATTTCGGCGAAGGACTGACGCTCGACCAGGCGCAGATTGTGCCTGTTGCCGTCGAACCCTTCACCGTCCCGTCGGGCGGCATCCCGGTCGGCTTCCGCACGACGGAGGGTGAGTCGCTCTCCTCCACGATCCTCTCCGGGACGGCTGATGCCGGACTCTCCGTGAGGGCGGGAGAGACGCTGTCGGCTTATGTTCCGTCAGCCGATCCGTTCCTACCCTGTGAATTCCCGGTTAGCTTCCCCCTGGGCCGGAATCCGTCCGCCCGTATCGGCTATTATAATTACAGCGACGACCAGCCGGAGTGGAACAATCAGGGAATCTGGCATTGCTTTGCCCAGAAACAGGTCTATGCGACGTGGAATCAGGTTTCGGCACCCAGTGCAACGCTCTATCAGAGACGTGAACTGATCAATACGGGCGACATTGGCTCGATCGGCGTGAAGGGAATCTGGACCGGGGATTATTTCGAGTTCGTATTCCCCGTCGGAGCGCTCGATGCCGGGAGTGTGGTCTCCTTCGAAGCTCCGTTCTATGGGCGTCAGCAACCGGTCTTCTGGACCGTGGAGTGGTTTGATGGCGGCGAATGGAAACGAAAGGTTTCGGAGATCGAGGCTTGGGACGGAACCCGCTGCGAGGCCTCCTTTGCAATACGCCCGTATGGTTGTGTTGTCTCCTATTCGTTCGCGCTTGAGCATCCGATTCATCGCGGGTTGCTGAAGGTCCGGTTGATCTGTGCGGATGGCAGCCTGCAGGCCGATACCCAAAGCAATAGGGTCGTCAAGAGGGAACTCCCCTACAACGACGGCAAGATTTATCAGTCTCCCTTCTACTTCTATTGTGAAGGCTCCGGAGTGAATGCGTTCCTGTGGAGTGTCGCTCCGGGACCGGATGGCCCGGAGTCGGGAATGACCGAAGACCTGCAGGTGCAGGATCAGGTCTGGGAGTGGGAAAATTAATCAGAGAAAGGAAAACCAATAAACCATAACAGACAAAACAATGAAACGATTCTTATTGACTCTGGCCGTAACCGTAGCCTTGGTTCGTGTGGGTGCGGCTCAGGATGTCCGAGCCTATGAGGGTGCGATTACGCTTCCGACCTATCTCCTGGATCCGGCGGAAAAGGCCCCGATCTTTGAACGGGACTGGTCCTACCAGCGCGCCAAAAGAAGTGTCTATCCCTATCCGCTCAATGACAATATGACCCGTAAGAAGAAGGATGTGACCTACGATTGTCTCTATATGGAGAACGAGTATGTGAAGTTGTGCGTACTCCCGGAGATCGGAGGCCGGTTGTTGTATGCCGTCGACAAGACCAACGGTTACGACATCTTTTACCGGAACAGCGTGGTCAAGCCGGCCAATGTGGGAATGACCGGAGCGTGGATCAGTGGTGGCGTAGAGTGGAATGTCTTCCACCATCACCGCCAGACCAGCCATATTCCGTGTGACTGGCGGATTGTCGATAACCGCGACGGCTCGAAGACGATCTGGCTTGGCGAGACTGAGTATCGCCATCGGATGCAGTGGGCGATCGGAATCACGCTCCGTCCGGGGAAATCCTATATGGAGATCAGTGGACGCTTGATCAATTCCACTCAGAATAACAATTCGATGCTTTATTGGTCGAATGTATCGACGCTGGTCGACGAGAATTACCAGATTTGTTTTCCGCAGAGCACGGAGTTCGTGACGTTCCATTGTAAAAACTGGTTTGCACACTGGCCCGTTACGCATGAACCCTTCAACGATATGGACTTCTACAAGAATGGTGTGGATGCAAGCTGGTGGAAAAACCATTACATGAGCAACTCGATGTTCATCCATGACCAGAAGGAGGACTTTGTGGCCGGATATGACCACGGCCGTCATGCTGGCACGATGCTAGTCGGCAATCACAACATCATCAAGGGTGGCAAGTTCTGGCTGTGGGGCCCCAATTCCGAGTGGGACACCCGGATTCTTACTGATACGTCGGGCCATTATTGCGAGTTGATGGTGGGGGCCTACTCCGACAACCAGCCTGATTACAATTGGAGTTTCCCCTACGAGAGCAAGGAATTCACCCATTACTGGTATGGTATCCGGGACATGGGTGGCGTGAAGGCCGGTAGCCGCCACGCTGCGTTGAACCTGGACCGCCTGTCGTCGGACCGGGTTCTGGTGGGGGCCAATGCTACGGAAAAATATGCGAAACTGACCCTTGAACTGCGCCATGGGGATGAAGTTCTTTACACCCGCAGCGGTGCAATGTCTCCTGCCGAACCGATGGTTGATACGGTTGCCGTGGCAAGCGGGGTGGCAGATCACGAACTGACATTGGTCCTGAAGGACGAGAATGGAAACTGGATGCTCTCCTATACGCCGGTCCGCAAGGATGCGAACTCTCCGCTGCCCGAGATCGTTGAGCCGCCGTTGCTGCCTCATCAGATCGAAAACACGGAGGAGTGTTTTCTCGTGGGGCTTCGGAACCTGCAGTTCCACAACCCGTTCGTCAATCCGGTTGATTATTTTGAGGAGGTGCTCCGCCGGGATCCCTCGGACAGCCGGACCAATACCGTGCTGGGCTCCTACTATCGGATGAGGGGCGAATACGACAAGGCTGCGAAGTATCTTCGGACGGCGATTCGGCGTCTGACGAAGGATTATACCCGCCCGAAGGATGTCGAGGCGCTGTATAATCTGGGACTGATTCTTCAGATACAGGGCAAGCGCGAGGCTGCCTACGATACATTGTATCGGGCGACTTGGAATTATACGTATAATTCGGCGGCCAATACGCAACTGGCCCGGATGTATTCGGAGGAGAAGCGCTGGGGCATGGCTCTGGAGCGGCTCGATGAGGCAATCGCCTACAATGGCCGTAACTATACGGCGCTGAATCTGAAAGGTTCGGTCCTGAAGAGCCTGGGCCGGGATGCGGAGGCGCGGCAATGTTTCGACCGCGTGCTTGCCGACGATCCGATCAATGCCTATGCGCTGCATGAAACCGCTTCGCACGACGACTTCCGGCGCTTTATGCGCGAACAGCCGGAATCCTACCTCGAACTGGCCATTCAGTATTGGCACAATGGATTCACAGATACGGCCGTCAATCTGTTGAAGGAGATCGATGCCCGCGTGCCGTATCCGACCGTGAAGATGTATCTGGGCTATCTGACCGGTGAGGATCGCTATTTTGGCGAGGCCTTGTCGCTGCCGGTCGGTTACTGCGCGCCGTTCCGGCTTGAGACGGTCCCCGTTCTGGAGAAGGCTAAGTCGGTTTGCTCGGACTCTTCGCTGCCCTATTATTACCTCGGCAATCTGTATTACAACATTCAGCCCGACAATGCCATCCGGGAGTGGGAAAAGTGTGTGGCGATACAGCCGGACAACGATCTCGCCTGGCGGAACCTCGGCTGGGCCCATTGGCTGCATACGAAAGATTACGCCAAGTCGGCCGACTGTTATCGGAAAGCCATCGAGTTGAATCCCGATGCGGCGCTTTACCTGGAGGAGTGCGATCAGGTGCTGGAAGCCCTGGGGACTCCCGTTCAGGAACGCTATGATCTGCTCAAGAGCCACCATGCAACAGCCGAGAAACGCTATTATCCTTTGGCGCAGGAGGTCATAACGGGTACCTATGTCGGGGATTACGACTATGTGCTGGATCTTCTGGACCGGTGCTATTTCCCGACGCGGGAAGGGGTGGCCAACTTCCATGACAACTTTGTGGATGCGTTGATCCTGGCCGGCGAGGAGAAGATAGCGGAAGGTAAGGTCGAACAGGCCGTGACGCTTTACAAGAAGGCGTTTACCTATCCGGAGAATCATCAGGTGTTCCTCGTGGACGAGCGGGCCACGCACGATGCGCAGATCAACTATTGTCTCGGAGAGGCTTACGCCGCGCTTGGCCAGGATGCCGAGGCGGAAAAGTATTGGAAACTAGCCGCCGAACAGGATTATGAACTGAAGGGAAGCAAGGATTTCCGCTACTGGACGGGCCTTGCGCTGGAGCGTCTGGGCCGGAAAGCGGAGGCGGAGGCCATCTTCTCGGCGCTGGTTGCCGATGGCGAGGCTGCCGTTGTCACACAGCACGTTAATTTCTACGGAGCTGAAGGAACTACGGGCGTGACGGTCGATATTATCAACTCGGCGGCCTATTATACCCAGGCACTCGGTCATCTGGGACTCGGACATAGGGGGAAGGCGAAACGTCTCTTTGCCGAAGTGCAGCGCCTGAAGCCGGATCACCTCTGGGCCAATGAGTTCATGAAGCAGTTTGAAAAATAGTCCTCCGAACCCGAAAACAGAACGCTTTATGAATGGAAGAAAAGCATGGATGGCCGGGCTGGTTGGTTGTCTGTTGTTTTTGTCCGGATGCACCCGGGAGGGGAACGGGGAGGTGGCCGCCAGAATCAGCCTTGAGTACAGTACGCATCGTCAGCTTACCGAGATGCGCGTGCAGGGCCGCGACACTACGGAGCCCAACCTCTATTATCCCCGTGTCAAGCAACTGAGTGACGGGTCGCTGCTGCTCTGCTTCATGAACGACCACTTCGGTTGGGACATTTATGTCTCGCGGAGCGAAGACGGCGGGCTGAGTTGGAGTGACGCACAGCTTCTGCTGGAAAAGTATTCGACAACCTCCACCGTGGGGGAGGACCTAATGGTCTATGCTAATCCGGACTTTATCGAACTGAACGACGGACGCATCCTATTGGCCTATCAGTGGCGATACAAAAAGGGATACAACGATCTTGCCCATACGAATGAGAATTGCGGCGTGGGGATCATGACCAGTTCCGACGGAGGTCGGAGCTGGTCGAAGGCCCGGTCGGTCTACCGGGGCCGTTGCTGGGAGCCGGCGATGCTTCAACTTCCGAGCGGTGAGATTCAGATGTACATCACCTCCAGCCAGAATGTGGTCAACGGACTCTCCTGTCCGCGAACCGTCGTCATCCGATCGTTCGATGGCGGGGAGACCTGGCAGGGAAAATCCGAGTGCGGCATCGGGGATAATGAGATCATTTCGTATACGAAGGATGACCGCTTCGGCTACGATGGCATGCCGACGGCCGTGTTGCTGCAGGATGGGAGCATCGTCATGAGCATCGAGGTCTGGAGCGGAAAGTATGTTGTGGATCAGACGCCGATGATTGTCCGTACGTCGGCCGAAGAGAACTGGCATTTGGATACGGCCCGTCTGTTGCGGCATGGCGGCCCGGCCTATCCGCAGAAGAAACAGGCCAATAAGGACCTGATCGGGTATGGCCCCTATCTGAGCCGTCTTCCGTCCGGAGAGACCTTGTTGCTTTCCAATGGTTTATACCAGGGCCGACAGTCGAGTTGGCTGTTTGTCGGGGATGTCCGGGCCGACAATTTCGGGTTTGCCACGACGGGCTTTGACGGATATTGGGGTTCCGTGGACTGTCTGGGCAACGATCGGGTCCTGATTACCGGAACGGAAAAATATACCGAAGATTCCGTCGTTCGGGGCAAGATCCATCTCATGACCGGCCGCGTCAACCGGGCTCGGAGCCTCACCCGGGTGGGTGATCCGCTGGTAGTGCCGGAGACGTTTGATGTCGAGAACAACGACTGCTGGTATCTGGGCCGGACGGTTCCGATGAAGGTCTTTTATGATTTCGGCTGTACGGATGAGGCTTTCGTGTTCGATACGTGGGTGTTTACGGATAAATTGACCGCATACAGTGTCGAAAATTCGGATGCTTCCGTAATTTTGTTGTCCAAAGGGGATGACGTCTATAAGTTGGCGGTGAATCCGTCCGGGGATTATGTGTTTTACCGGCTGGATCGGAATTCGTGGCAAGGTCTCCGTTTCGGAACGACGGACGAGATCGCGGTCGCGGGGTCGATCAATGCCGATGCCGACGAGGATTTGGGATTTGCAGCCCGGGTCCGCATTCCCTGGTCCTGGATGAACCGGAAACCGGCGCGTGGCGAAGTGTTGCGAATTCATCCGGCTTTCTGGTACAAGGCCCGTTCGGCGGAGAAACATCCGCGATACTGGGAGGAGTTGCAAGGAGAGAACCCGGAGGATCCGCAAAGCTGGCTTGCTGTGACGGTGGAGTAAAATTGACAAATGGTAGATAGATCCATGAAAAAGAGACTGTTTTTGATGCTTCTGGGGGGCTTGCAGATGGCCTTGGCTCCGGTTTCTGCCCAGACCTGTCGGGAACGCGCCGAATCGCTCGTTTCGAAGATGACGCTGGAGGAGAAGGCTTCGCTCGTATCGGGGCAGGTCGATGGTTTCCATACGGCTGCGATCCCGCGATTGGGTATTCCGTCGATTCGGATGGCCGATGGGCCGCAGGGCGTGCGGAACAAGACGAGGAGTACCTTTTATCCGTGCGGAATCTCGTTGGCGTCGACCTGGAATCCCGATCTGGCTCGGGAAATGGGGCGTGGACTGGCCCTGGATGCCCGGGCCCGGGGCATCGGCATCATGCTGGGTCCGGGGGTCAATATCTACCGTTCGGCGCTCTGCGGGCGTAACTTTGAGTATTACGGCGAGGATCCGGTGCTGGCTTCGGCGATAGCCTGCGGCTATATCGAGGGAATGCAGCAGAACGGAGTCATCGCTACCATCAAGCACTTTGCCGCCAACAATCAGGAGTACCGCCGTCATGCTACCAATTCGGTGGTCGACGAGCGCACGTTGCGCGAATTGTATTTTCCGGTGTTCAAGGATGCCGTGCAAAAAGCCGGTGTGGGAGCCGTGATGACCAGTTACAACCCGTTGAACGGGATTCATTCGGCTGAAAACCGCTGGCTGATTACGGATGTGTTGAGGAAGGAGTGGGGCTTTGACGGTATCGTCATGTCGGACTGGACGTCGACCTATACGACGTTGGGATGCATGGAGAGCGGACTCGATCTGGAGATGCCGAAGGGATATTGGCTGAACTACAAAATGATACGCGAACTCCTGGATCGGGGAATTGTACATGAAAGGCAGTTGGATGAGAAGTGCGTCCATATCCTGTCGACCTTGATCCGGTTCGGATTGCTCGATCGTCCGGCTGTTGATTCCGCGCTCCCGCTGGATAACGAGGAGTGCCGTCGGATCGCTTATGCTACGGCGCTGGAGGGACCTGTGCTGTTGAAGAATGCGGGAGCCCTGCCTTTGGATCGGGCCGCTCTGAAACGGGTGGCGGTTATCGGTCCCAATGCCGATCGGATTCCCTTCGGCGGCGGAAGCGGCGAGGTGACGCCGATAGAAGGTTGCAGCACTACACTGTTTTCCGGGTTGTGTGCTGTCGCGGGGCGAGAGCATGTGGATACGATCCGGTTCGGAGCGGACGGTTCGTTCGATGAAAAGGCCGTGTCGCGGGCTTCGGCAGTTGTGGTGAGTGTCGGCTTTACGAAGGAGACGGAAGGCGAAGGCTTCGACCGGACGTTCTCCCTTCCGGAAGGACAGGATGAGCTGATTCGTCGGGTGGCGGGATTGAATGATCGCGTGGTGGTTGTGGTTAACTCGGGAGGAGAGGTGGCAATGCCCTGGCTGGACGAGGTGGAGGCTGTTGTCATGGCTTGGTATCCCGGGCAGGAGGGCGGCCGGGCTTTGGCGTCGATATTGTCCGGTATGGAGTCGCCGTCGGGACGTCTGCCTGTTACGTTCTGGGGTACTTTGGAAGGGAATCCCGCAGCAGTCTATTACGGGATGCGGAAAAACGAAATCGTTCCGCAGAAACGGGATCCGTTTTGCCATACGGTCTATTACGAAGGTCTTTTTTCGGGATACCGGGCGGCCGGGTCGGCCGGATTTGCTCCGCTGTTTCCGTTTGGATTCGGTCTGACCTATTCGCTGTTTGCCTACTCCGATCTCTCCATACAGCCTGCAGCTGATGGTTACGATGTCTCGTTTTGGGTCCGGAATGTCGGCAAGTGTCGGGCTGCGGATGTGCCTCAGGTCTATGTATCGGAGTGTAATCCTCGAGAACCGCGACCTGCCAAACTCTTGAAAGGGTTTGCGAAGGTTACGTTGTCGGCAGACGAAAAAACTCGCGTCTCTGTCCATTTGGGAAAGGATGCCTTCAGCCATTATGATGTGGCGAGTGGGGAATTCCGGGTATCGCCCGGTGTGTTTGAGGTGATTGTCGGGGCAAATGCCAGGGAGGAATCGTTGAAAACATCGCTGACCATCGAATAAGGATTGTCGGTTGGCTAATCGGTGTGCTGATTTGCCGAACTTGCGAAGTCCGGGTGATTCTATCATCCGGGCTTTTTGTTGGTATAGGTTGGGTGGAAGTTTATTAACTCTTTGTCGAATGATGTTGATTCTAACGACAAAATGAAGGGTGCTGTTTGCTGAAACAGTATATTTTCCCTATTTCATTTACCTCTATATGATGATCCTTTTTCGCAGAGTATGATATTTGCCTCTGAAGGATTGGTAAAATTCTCTTTCTATTGGTTAGCTGATTGTTCGAATTTTGAAAATGCGGACACGATGCGGACACGGAAAACGAAAAACCGCGTCGGACTTTCGTCTGACGCGGTTTCTGGTGCCCAGGACAAGACTCGAACTTGCACGAACGTAATTGTTCACTACCCCCTCAAAGTAGCGTGTCTACCAATTTCA